>ERZ772979.2200-NODE-2200-length-9981-cov-16.068507_pt1 | contig 9981 bp, 9 predicted proteins | sample MGYA00511130_ERZ772979 | MGnify/ENA primary metagenome ERZ772979 (study PRJEB29015, sample SAMEA2738103) | human oral metagenome | biome: human oral; feature: human-associated habitat; material: saliva | place: China | collected 2186 ... | reverse complement strand
AGAACCGTGATGATCGTCGCGGTGGATTCGAGAACCGTGATGATCGTCGCGGTGGCTATCAGCGTCGTGATGACCGTGGTGGTTTCCAGCGTCGTGATGGTGAGCGCGACTTCCAGCGTCGCGACGGTGAGCGCCGCGACTTCGGTGGTCGTGATGATCGCCGTAATGATCGTGGTGGTTTCCAGCGTCGTGATGATCGCCGTGGTGGTTTCGAGGATCGCGGACGCGGCGGTTACCAGCGTCGAGACGACCGTGGTGGTTTCCGTCGTGATGATCGTCGTGATGGTGAGCGTGACTTCCAGCGCCGTGACGGTGAGCGCCGTGAGTTCGGTGGTCGTGATGATCGCCGTAATGATCGTGGTGGTTTCCAGCGTCGTGACGATCGGCGTGGTGGTTTCGAGGATCGCGGACGCGGTGGCTATCAGCGTCGTGATGACCGTGGTGGTTTCCGCCGTGATGATCGTCGTGATGGTGAGCGCGACTTCCAGCGCCGTGACGGTGAGCGCCGCGACTTCGGTGGTCGTGATGATCGTCGCAATGATCGTGGTGGTTTCCAGCGTCGTGATGATCGCCGTGGTGGTTTCGAGGATCGCGGACGCGGCGGTTACCAGCGTCGAGACGACCGACGTGGTGCCCCTCGCGACGATCGCCGCGACGGCGGCCGGTTTGAGCGTGACGCTCGTGGCCCTCGTGGCAACGACCGCCGCAAGGACGCCAACTACCAGAACTACTCGTCGACCGACGAGTATGTGTCCCCCAACGCGAATGAGCCGACGATTCCTGCCGGCGTGAGCGCCTCCGAGCTTGATGGCGATGCCGCGCGCGCACTCATGACGCTGTCCGGCCCCAACCGCGACATCGTCGCCCGCCACCTCGTGATGGCTGGCCAGTTGATCGACCTCGACCCCGAGGCCGCCTACCAGCATGCGCAGGCTGCCGTGAGCCGCGCCGGCCGCGTCGACGTTGTCCGCGAGGCCGCTGCTCTGACCGCGTATGCCTCGGGCCGATACGAGGAGGCGCTGCGCGAGGTTCGCGCCGTGCGCCGTATGCGCGGCGACGAGTCGCTGCGCGCCGTCGAGGCTGATGCCGAGCGCGGTCTGGGACACCCCGACAAGGCCGTCGACATCATCGACGCCACCGATGCCTCGTCCCTTGAGCTGGCCGAGCAGGTTGAGCTCGTGCTCGTTTCCTCCGGCGCGCGTGCCGACCTGGGACAGTCCGACGTCGGCCTCGTGATCGTCGACGACGCGCTGGCCGTGCTGCCGGCTTCGGCTGACGACGAGCTGCGCCGCCGCCTCATGGAGGTCAAGGCCGAGCGCCTGACCGAACTGGGCCGCACCGAGGAAGCCGAGGCCGTCATCGCCGAGATGCCCGCCGAGGTCGAGGACACCGACATCATCGACGTCGCCCTGTACCAGGACGCCGACGTTGACAACAAGCGCTCCCCGCTGCGCGGCTGCGAGACCGCTCTGGCTGAGGAGTTCGACTGCGCGCTGCTTGACCTGGACGGCACCGCCTGGTCCGGCGACGAGCGCATCGAGCACGCGGCCGCCTCCGTGATCGAGGCACGTACGATGGGCATGACCTCCGCGTTCGTGACGAACAACGCGATGCGCACCCCTCAGCAGGTTGCCGACAAGCTCAACGGTATGGACTTCGAGGCGACCCCCGAAATGGTCATGACGTCGGCCATGGACATCGCCGCGATCATGGCCGAGGAGCTCGAAGAAGGCGCCAAGGTGTTCGTGCTCGGCGGCGCCGGCCTGCGCCTCGCCCTCGAGGAGCAAGGCTTCGTGCTCGTGGATTCCGCCGACGACGAGCCTGCCGCCGTCGTTCAGGGCCTCGATAAGGAGGTCAACTGGGCCCTCCTGTCCGAGGGGGCCTTTGCGATCGAGCGCGGCGCAGCCTTCTACGCCTCCAACCTCGACGCGACGCTTCCTGTCGAGCGCGGGCAGGCCCTGGGCAACGGTTCGCTGGTGCGCGCGATCCAGCACGCTACCCGCAAGCGTCCCACCGCCGGTGGCAAGCCCGAGCCTGGCATTTACCGCCGCGCGAGCGAGCTCGTCGGCGCGAAGAACCCGATGGCTGTGGGCGACCGCCTCGAGACCGACATCATGGGCGCCGTCGCAGCTGGCGTGCCCGCGATGCACGTCCTGACCGGCGTCCACCAGGCTCGCGCGGTCCTGCGCGCTCCCCGAGGCCAGCGTCCCGCCTACCTGGCGATTGATATGCGCGGCCTGCTCGAGGCCCACCCTGCTCCCAAGCATCACCGTGACGGCACCTGGACCTGCGGTCTGTCGCAGGTTGCCAAGGTGACGCGCGCCGGCGTGCTCACACTCGACGAGGTTGAGCTTACCGACGATGTCACGATCTCCATCGACTCCTACCGCGCGCTCGCCGCGGCGGCCTGGGAGTGGGCGGACGGCTCCGGTAACCCGGTGACCTGCCCCGAGATCACCGTCGTCGACAACGACGACCCCGCCGGCATCGTGGTCGCGCCCGAGCCTGTCATCGAGGAAGCCTCTTCCGAGGAGGAGTACTCCGAGGGTGTGGCCGCCGATGAGCTGCCCGAGCCCAGCGCGCAGACCCCCGCCTTCCTGCCCGGTGAGGAGGAACTCGAGGCGCTGCTTGAGGCCACGGCCGACATGGACGACGAGGCCTGATGGCCCTTCGTGAACAGACGGCCGCCCGCCTGGTCGGCTTCGATGAACTCGGCGCCACGATGCAAATCTCGACGCTCGAGGCCATCGAGGCCGACCTGCGGCGGGCGCTGTCAGCCGATGTGCCCGCGGGAGCGCACGTTCCCGCGGGCACGTCGGAGCGCGTGAGCAGGAGAGGGACACCGCGTGAAACTGCGACGGATTGATTCGGAGTTGGTGCGCCGAGGCCTGGCGAAGTCGCGCTCGGCCGCCGCGCAGATGGTCGAGGAGGGACGCGTCAAGCTCGACGGCCAGGTGGTCCTCAAGCCCGCGCGTCAGATGGACCCCGCTCAAGCCATCGTCGTCGAAGAATCCGACGACCCCGAGTACGTCTCGCGCGGCGCGCACAAGCTCGCGGGCGCCCTGGACGCCCTCGGCGAGAAGGCTCCCCTCATTGAAGGCCGCCGGTGCCTGGACGCCGGCGCATCCACGGGTGGCTTCACCGATGTGCTGCTGCGTCGGGGCGCGGCATCCGTCGTCGCCGTCGACGTCGGCTACGGCCAGCTTGCGTGGAAGCTTCAGTCGGACCCCCGCGTGGAGGTCCATGATCGTACCAACGTGCGCACCCTGGACCCTGCATCGGTCGCGCCCGCCCCAGGCCTCGTCGTGGGCGACATGTCCTTCATTTCGCTCACCCTCGTCCTGCCCGCGCTGGTGGGAGCGGCCGCCCCCGACGCGGACTTCCTGCTCATGGTCAAGCCGCAGTTTGAGATCGGGAAGGAGCGGCTTGGCCACGGGGGAGTGGTGCGCAACCCGGAGCACCACGTTGAGACTGTCGACAACGTTGCTCGATGCGCGATGGGTCTGGGTCTCGACATCGCGGCCATCGCGGCGTCGCCGCTGCCCGGCCCCTCCGGCAACGTCGAGTATTTCCTGTTCATGCGTCGCGCGTACCCCGATCCGATCAAGGCGGATGAGCTGACGGACTACATCCGTCGCGCCGTCGCCGAGGGCCCCGCAGGGAGGCAGTCATGACACGTGTCCTCATGGTGCGTCACCGCAACCGAACGAACGCCGTGACCAGCGCTGTGACGCTGACGCATGCGTTGGCCGAACACGGCATTGAGGTCGTCGAGGACGCGTCCTCAGGCGGCATCGACATGGTGTTGTCGATCGGCGGCGACGGCACCTTTCTGGTGGCCGCCTCGAGCGCGCGTGCGCTGGGCGTGCCCCTGCTCGGCGTCAACGCCGGGCACATGGGCTTCCTGACGGAGCTCGGCTCGACGGGCACGGGCGACCTGGCGCGCAAGATCGCGCAGGGCGACTTCACGGTGGAACGGCGCATGACGCTGGATGTCACGATGGAGCGCACGGACGGTTCCAAGGCCTCGGACTGGGCGCTCAATGAGGCCGTCATCATGCACACGGACGTCGCCCACCCGGTGCACTTCGCGCTCGTGGTGGACGGCCAGGAAGTGTCGACCTACGGCGCGGACGGCATGATCCTGTCGACACCCACGGGCTCGACGGCGTACTCGTTCTCGGCGGGCGGCCCCGTCGTGTGGCCCGATACCGAGGCGATTGTCGTCGCCCCGCTGGCCGCGCACGGCCTGTTTACGCGCCCGCTCGTCGTGGGGCCGTCGGCCTGCGTGGAGATCGTCGTGCTCGACGACATGTGGACGGCGCCCGAAATGTGGTGCGACGGCCTGCGCCGCATGACTGTGCCTGCGGGTGGCATCGTTCGCGCGCGCGTGGGGTCCTCGCCGGTCCAGCTGGTTCGCGTCGATGACACTCCCTTCTCGGCGCGTCTGGTTCGCAAGTTCAATCTTCCCGTGCGCGGGTGGAGGGATGGCCCGCGGTGATTGAGTCTCTCGATATCGCCAACCTCGGCGTGATCGCGTCGGCGCACGTGGACTTCGGCCCCGGCCTGATCGTCGTGACCGGCGAGACCGGCGCGGGTAAGACGATGGTGCTCTCGAGCTTGCAGCTGCTCCTCGGTGCGCGCGCGGACGCGGCGCTTGTGCGCAGCGGGGCCGACCGCCTCTCGGTCGACGGTATCTTCACGGTCGGCGACCAGATTTCGGCCCGCGTGGAGGAGGCTGGCGGCATCGTCGAGGGCGGCGAGCTGATCGTGGGGCGCTCGGTGCGTGCGGCCGGACGGTCTCGCGCGCACCTGGGCTCACGCCCGGTACCCGCCTCCGCGCTCTCCGAGATCGTCGGCTCGATGGTGACGATCCATGGTCAGGCAGACCAGATTCGTCTGACGGGGGAGGCCGCCCAACGCCGCGCCCTCGACCAGTTCGGCGGCGCCACGCATGCCTCGCTCGTGCAGGAGTATCGCGAGGCTTTTCGAGCCGCCGTGGAAATCAAACATCGCCTCGATTCGCTGCGCGGAGACGCCAGCGACCGCGAGGAGGAGCGCGAGGACCTGCGCGCTGCCCTCGAACAGATCGAGGCGCTGGACCCCCAGGTCGGCGAGGAAGAGGACCTGATCCGCGAAGCGTCCCGGCTCGCCAACGTGGAGGACCTGCGTGCGCTCATGGGCGTGGCGCTGGGCTACCTCAAGGGAGACGACCGCGGCGACTTTTCGGGCGCGGTCGAGGCCGCGCGCAGCGCCTACGCTCAGCTCGACGACGCCGCGCGATTCGACGAGGCCGTGGCTGAGTTCGCGGCGCGGGCGCGCAGTCAGGCCCTCGAACTGGACGCGCTGGCCGACGACGTGTCCGCATACCTGTCTCGCCTGGATGCGGACCCTGAGCGACTCGCGCAGATTCACGCGCGCAGGGCTGCCATCAAGGACACGCTGCGCGGCCGGGCGGCCGACATCGAGTCCCTGCTAGTGTGGGCCACACAGGCCCACGCGCGCCTGGAGGAACTCTGCGCCCCGGCCTCGGACCCCGAGGTCGTTGAGCGCGAGCTCGCGGCGGCCCAGCGCCTCGTCCTCGACGTCGGTGCGCGCCTGACGAAGGCGCGCACACGCCTGGCCCGTGAGCTCGCCAAGGGCGTCAACGAGGAGATCCACGCCCTGGCGATGCCTGACGCAACCCTTCACATCGACCTGGAGCCCACCAAGCCGACCTCCCACGGTTGCGAAACGGTCGTGTTCCGCCTCCAGCCGCACCCGCACGCGCCCGCGCGCCCGCTCGGACAGGGTGCCTCCGGCGGCGAGCTATCGCGCGTCATGCTCGCTCTGGAGCTGATGCTGGGACGCACCGAGGCCTCGTCGACGTTCATCTTCGATGAGATCGACGCCGGTATCGGCGGCCAGACGGCAACGGAGGTGGGCGCGCGTCTCAAGCGCCTGGCAGACAGCCGCCAGGTCATCGTCGTGACCCACCTGGCGCAGGTTGCGGCCTTTGGTGACCAACACCTCGTCATCGAAAAGAACGACGGCACGACGAACGTCCGCGAGGTCACGGGCACCGACCGTGAGGCTGAGCTCACCCGCATGATGGGTGGGGATCCGCACTCGCAGGCGGCGCGCCGCCACGCCTCGCGCGTCCTGGCCTCCGCCGTGTCACAATCGCAGGGATGAGTGACACACGTTCAACTACAGCAAGCGCCCGCACGGGGCGGGTTCGTATTGACGACCGACCCAAGCACCTCGCGACGCGCCTGGAGAGCGGCGACATCGCCGTCATTAACGTCGCCGACCTGGACAGGGACAGTGCCGCAGCGCTGGTGGCCGCAGGCCCAGCAGCGGTACTGAACGCCCAGCCGTCGCTGACGGGACGCGTCGCCGCCCTGGGTCCCCGGCTCATCCTCGACGCCGGCATCCTTCTCGTGGACGACCTGGGCCAGGACGTCATGTCCCTGCGCGAAGGCCAGGAAGTCACGGTCACGGGCAGCAAGGTCCTGCTCGAGGGTACCCTGATTGCCACTGGCAACCGCGTCGAGGACGAGGATCTGGAGATCGAGGTCGCGGACTCGGCCGCCCTTTTCGCCGGCTTCGAAGGCGCGATTGAGGACTACCTGGCCAAGGACGGCCCGACCGTCCTGCGCGGTGAGGGCGTCCCGGAGCTGCCGGGTCTGGCAGATCGGCCGATCCTGCTGGTCACGGACGCCTCGGATGCCGCCAAGCAGCTGCGCGCGCTGGCCCGCTGGCGCGCCGAAGCCGCGCCCTACGTCGTCGCCGTGGACGGGGGAGCGGACGTCGCCCTGAAGGCGCGTCTGCCTCTCGACGCAGTCATCGGCGACGCCGAACTGATGAGCGAGAAAGCCATCCGCAAGGCTGGCTGCTTCATCGTCCGCGTCGGCGGCGATGGCCTGGCTCCCGGTGCCCAGCGCCTGGACCGTATGGGCATCGTTCACTCGTCCGTCACGATGTCGGGCTCCTCGCTCGACGCGGCCATGGTCGTCGCCGCACACTCGCACGCAAGCGCCATCGTCACCGCAGGCGTATCCTACGGCGAGGCCGAGTTGGTTGACGCTGGACGGTCCCTGGTCGCACCCGCGTTCTTCTCTCGCCTGGCGTGCGGTTCGCGTCTGATTGGCGCCCCGGCAGTCGCCGCCACGTTCCGTCCCCGCCCGCGCGGCTGGACCCTTGTGATGCTCGCGCTCGTCGCGCTCGTTCTCATGGGAGTGGCTCTGTGGTCCACCCCGTGGGGCAATGACCTGCTGTACCCGATCACGTCTTTGTTCTCGTCGCTCACGCATGCTGCTGGAGGAGCCCAATGATTAACTTCCGCTACCACGTCGTCTCGATCATCGGGATCTTCATCGCGCTGGCCGTCGGCGTCGTCCTGGGCGCCGGCCCGCTGCAGCGCACGATCAACACGGGCATGAATCCCTCCTCCTCGGCTGCGAGCTCCGACCCGGCGCTGAGCGCCCAGGCGGACGCCGAGGCCGCGGGCCTGAAGGCCCTGGCCTCCTCGACCCTCACCGGTTCGCTGTCCGGCTCGAAGATCGCCCTGGTCGTCCTGCCGGGTGCTTCCGAGGACGACGTGTCCGCCATTCGCTCGACCCTGACTGACGCGGGTGCCTCCGTCGTCGGCCGTGTCAGCCTGACCGACAACTGGCAGTCCACCTCCATGAGCCAGTACCGCTCGACACTGTCCACCTCGCTGTCCTCTCACCTGTCCTCGAGCGGCGCGAAGGGCGCAAGCGCCGACGGCGTCGTGGGCCACGCGATCATTCAGGTGCTGACCGAAACGGGTCCCGAGACGGACCTGCTGCGCCAGATTCTCACCGACAAGTCCACCCCGCTCATGATGATCGACGAGGACCCCGCCGGCGGGGCGACCACGATCGTCGCGATCGGTCCTCGCGCGCAGACGACCGCCACGGCCTCGTCCGCTCCGGCGAGTGCCGACGCGTGGACCGGACTGGCTCTGGCAGTGGGCACCACCTCCGGCGTGGTCGTCGGTGACGGCTCGGGCCGCGACACGATGATCGCCCAGATCCGCACCTCCGGCACCGCCGTCACGACCGTCGACTCGGTCGGAACGACCCTGGCGGCCGTCGACACGGCACTGGCCCTGTCCCACAAGGCCACCGGCGCTCGCGCCTACGGCGTGGGCACGGGCGCGCAGTCCGTCATCCCGACCGTCAAGTAAACCTGACACCTCCGGCACGAGCCCCTGCGATCTCCCAGGTCGCCGGGGCTCGCCCATACCCGTAAGCCAGCCACGACCTCGGGTGTGACACTATACTGAGGTCCGTCCCGGGTACGAGACGCCCGGTGCCTCGCTGAGGTGACAAGTCCGCCGAGCGCGCGACGTCGACCCATCACGTAACGACCACAAGGAATGAGACTTTCGATGCGTTTCCTCTCCGCCGACCAGATCTCCTCGATCGAAGACCGCCACACGCCCCATACGGTGACTGAGTCCACGACTGCGTGGAGCGGCCGGATCGTGGACATGGTGGAGGATCACGTCGTGGTCGTCGAGGGCGAGGAACCTGTCGTCCGTCAGTACACGCGCCACCCGGGCGCCGTGGCCGTCGTCGCCATGCGCGGCGAGGAGGGCGCCGAGGAGATCCTGCTCCTGCGCCAGTACCGCCACCCGGTGAACGCCTCCCTGTGGGAGATTCCCGCCGGCCTGCTGGATATTCCCGGCGAGGATTCACGCGTGGCAGCCGAGCGCGAACTCGCCGAGGAAGCCGACCTGAAGGCGGTGCGCTGGGACGTGCTCGTCGACTTCTTTACCTCTCCGGGCGGCTCGACCGAGCCGTTGCGCGTCTTCCTCGCGCGTGACCTGGAGACCACGGAGACCAGCTTCGAACGCGAGGATGAGGAAGCCACGATGGAGTACGCGTGGGTCTCGCTCTCTGACGCCCTGGACTGGGTGCTCGCTGGGCGCCTGCACAACCCGTCGACGGTCATCGGCATCCTCTCGGCACACGCGGCACGAGGCTGTGGCTGGGAGGGGCTGAGGGAGCCGGGTGCTCCCTGGCTTCGCTGATTACCCGATAATAGGCCGTAAGTCCCTCGACATGTGGGTGGTGTAACACTCCGATACGCTTTTCGCAACGCCTCTTTATCCAAATTAGCGTAGACTTCTTTCCAGAGAAAAGCACGGATTGGAGCGCGCGAGATGCGTGTCGGAGCGGAGGACAGGTGGCTGAAGAAGTAGACGCCACAACCCGTCAGCAGGTGCTCGATCTCATCGTTGAAAAGGGACCGGTCACGGCCTCGGCTATCGCCAAGGTCCTGGGCCTGACGACGGCCGCGGTACGCCGCCACATCACGCTCCTGCTGGAGTCGAAGGAGATCGCCGAGCACGAGCCCGGCGCACCCTCCAAGCGGGGACGCGGACGCCCCGCGCGTCACTACGTGGCCACCGAGCGCGCCCACATTCATCTCGCCGACGGATACTCCGACCTGGCCTCCAAGGCGCTAGGATACCTGGGGCAAGTTGGGGGAGAAGAGGCCGTCGAATCCTTCGCAGCCGCGCGCTCGCGCGAGATTGAGCGCCGCTACGCGCCCATCGTGCGCGACGCGGGATCGGATCCCAGGGTTCGTGCCCAAGCGCTGGCAGACGCGCTCACGCAGGACGGATACGCCGCGACCGTCCGCGACATCGGGGGAGGCACGCTGGCTGTTCAGCTGTGCCAAGGGCACTGCCCGATCCAGAACGTGGCGGGGGATTTCCCCCAACTGTGCGACGCCGAGACGATTGCCTTTGGCAAACTCCTCGACGTGCACGTTCAGAGACTTTCCACGCTTGCGGGCGGCGGACACGTATGTACCACCCACATCCCGGTGGGCATGCCGATCATTCGCCCGGGCGCGAGGAATGTGCGACGCAAGTAGCACGCGATTAAGAACGAGAGGTTGACACAACTATGACGCAGGCACCCGCCTCGGGCGCTGAGGACCGTCGTATGACCGATGACGAGA
>ERZ772979.2199-NODE-2199-length-9988-cov-61.565891_pt1 | contig 9988 bp, 8 predicted proteins | sample MGYA00511130_ERZ772979 | MGnify/ENA primary metagenome ERZ772979 (study PRJEB29015, sample SAMEA2738103) | human oral metagenome | biome: human oral; feature: human-associated habitat; material: saliva | place: China | collected 2186 ... | reverse complement strand
GTTCGGGGTGCGCAAAATGCACGCCTTCCTCAACACTCACGAGTTGGGCGTGGGATATGTGGCGCGGTGCACGGTCGAGAGACTGATGCGGCGTATGGGCATTCGTGGTGTGAGTCGGCGTCGGACCCGCCATGTCACGGCCTCAGCACCGCGCCATGCATGCCCCTTGGATCTGGTCAATCGGCATTTTGGGGCCCGTGATCTCAACGAGTTGTGGGTCGCGGACATCACCTACGTGCCAACCCAGGCTGGCTGGGTCTACGTCTCCTTCGTCACCGACGTGTGCTCGCGTAAAATCTTGGGCTGGAAAGTCGCCTCCTCGCTGCATACCGACGTGGCCCTGGACGCGTTGAACATGGCGATCTACCAACGTCGCCGCGATGATAGAGACACTCATGGGCTCGTGCACCACTCCGACCGAGGCGTCCAATACCGCGACGTGCGCTATGGGCAAGCTCTCGCCCGATGCCAGGCAGTAGCTTCGGTGGGTTCGACCGGTGACTCCTACGACAACGCCCTGGCCGAAGCCTTGAACTCCTTGTACAAAGCAGAACTCATCTACAACGAGGCGCGCCCCGGCTACGCCGGCCCCTGGCGCGATCGGAGCGAGGTCGAACGCGAAACCGCCGCCTGGGTCCACTGGTACAACACCCGCCGCCCCCACCTCGCCCTGGGCGGCATCACACCACAACAAGCAGAAAACCAACACACAACAACACGAAAGGAAGCGGCCTAAACAAGCCTCCACAAAACCCGGGACTTGACAGGGAGGATGCCGACGGTGACGATGAGAGGGGCCTGACGAGGGGCCTGACGAGGGGCCGGCAGCACTTCGCGCTCGCGGTAGGTGTCCCAGGGGGGCCTGACGAGTGGCCTGACGAGGAGGCTGGAGAGGTGCAGGCAGCTGGACCCTTCAGGTGGTGGTGTTAACCCGCTCATGCGCAGCTGGGCCCTACTAGTGGAGCGTGGGCCGGGGTGCCCACGCTCCACTGAGCGGGTTAACGTGCGCATTGAAGGGTTAAAGTGGCCACCTCAGGGGTGAATGTGCGCAGCGCCGACGCGATGTGTGTGTTGATGTGCGCTCGCGGGTAGGCGATCTGCTCGCAGTAAAGGGCTGAACCTGCGGACGGGGGCCTGCCCGCAGTAAAGGGCTGAACCTGCGGACGGGGGCCTGCCCGCAGATTACGGCCGAACATGCAGATACGGTCGAACATGCGGATAGGTGCTGCGCACGCGGATAGGTTACGACAATGCGGGTAGCTAATGAACCTATCCGCAAGCCAATAACCTATCCATATGCGAACAACCTATCCGTGTGTGCATCCGCGGGAAAGCTTCGCAAGATAAGGAATAAGTCGGGCGGGCAGCGATCGGTGGCAGCCTGCCGCAAGGCGCCCTCACAGGTTCAGCGATCGCCCCGGTATCAGCGTGCCCGGGAACTCGAGCGTGGGAGCGGGAGGCGCCCCGGCCTCGTCAACTGCGCGCCTAGCCGCGCCCTCCATCTGCTCTAAGAGAATATCGACGGCGGCACGGGCGATCTGCTCGATCGGCTGGCGGATCGTCGCCAGGTGAGGCAGGGCGCGGCGCATCGTTTCTGTGCCGTCGAACCCGATGACGGACAGGTCGCCGGGCACCGACAGGTCCCTGTTGCGCGCCCACTCCAGGACCTCCGCGGCGGCCAGGTCGTCCGTGGCAAAAATGCCGTCGATGGGGGCGGCGGCGCGCGCCTCATCGAGGTGGCTCTGCACCATCGCGAAGCGCTGCGGGGTCGGCGTGTCGAAGGGGACGGTGATGACGCGCGCCTGGCATCCGGCGCGTTCGGCTTCAGCGCGGAAACCCGCTTCGCGCAGGTTGCGTGGCCCGGAACGGGACGTCAGGAGCAGCGGGTGGCGGCATCCCGCGTCCAGGAGCGCGCGCGTGGCGATTGCGCCGGCCTCCCGGTTCGCGCAGCGAACGTTCGGGATCGACGGGCTCAGCTCGCGGTCGATGGTGACCAGGGGCATGCGGATCGTGTCGTATTCGTTCAGGCCCTCGTTGTGTGCGCCGGAAATGATGCCGTCCACGCGGTTGCCTACGAGCAGGGACAGGTATTCGCGCTCGCGGGCGGCCCGTCCCATCGAGTTGCAGATGAGGATGCGGTAGCCGGCGTCGGCCAGGGCGTTTTCGACCTCGACGGCGAGCTCGCCGAAGAAGGGGAGAGACACGGCGGGAACGATGAGGCCCACGGTCTGGGTGCTCTTGCCGTGGAGGGCGCGGGCCAGCGAGTTGGGGCGGTATCCCAGGGCCTCGATGGCGTCCGCCACGGAGCGCTTGGTTTTTTCCGACAGGTAACCGCGGTTGTTGAGGACGCGCGACACGGTCGTCGGGCTGACGCCGGCGAGCTGGGCGACGTCGGCCAGCGTCGGTTCGCGGGAGCTCATGCTCGCTTTCCTTTCGTCGGTACCTCTCTAGTGTATCGGTAGGTGGGTGGATGGTCGCGTGTCGCCGCGTCGAGGCTCAAACGAGGCCGTGGCTGGGTCGTTGTTTGTCTGGCGGTTGTTGGGATCGGTGGGGGTTGGTGGGGAGCTGTCGGTATGGTTTGTTGGGATCGGTGAGGGTGATTCATCCCATTAGGCCGCGTGGTGGGATGGAGTTTTCAAATGAGTGCACTACGTCATAGTATGGGCGGTACGGGTCCACGTGTCTGACGATGGACATACCCGCATTCGAAAGGAACGACTATGATTTCCCGCACCGTTGCAATTGGTTCCTCCGTTGGTCTCCATGCGCGTCCCGCCTCCGTTCTCGCCGAGGCCGTCGATGACTCCGGCGTTGAGGTCACGATCGCGTTTGATGGCGAGGAGGCCGACGCTGCGTCGCTTCTCGAAATCATGACCCTGGGTGCCAAGCACGGCGATGTCGTCACCCTGTCGACCGAGGATGATTCCGCGGGCGAGGTGCTTGATTCGCTCGTCGCGCTGCTCTCGCGTGACCTTGATCAGGAGTGAGCTGATGGCGACGCACGACGTTCTGCATGGTATCGGCGTTTCTGCCGGTACCGCTGCTGCGCCCGCCGCGATCGTTCAGCCTGCGCCCGGCGTTGACACGTCGGAGCCGGGCAGCGTTGATGCTGCCGCTGACGGTGCGCGCGTTCGTGAGGCGCTCGCGGCTGTTTCTTCGCGCCTGACGGAACGCGCGGCGAAGGCGCCGGAAGAGACGAAGGCGATCCTGAAGGCAACCGCCCAGCTTGCGGGTGACCGCGGGTTGGCGAAGGCTGTCGACAAGAAACTGAAGAAGGGCCTGGGCGTGACGCAGGCTGTCCATGACGCGGTTGAGGACTATGCGCAGATGCTGCGTAGCCTGGGCGGCTACATGGCGGAGCGCGCGACCGACCTGTACGACGTGCGTGATCGCGCGATCTGTCAGTTGCGTGGGCTTCCCGAGCCGGGTGTTCCCGCGTTTGAGGGGTCAGTTATTCTGGTGGCTCGCGACCTGGCTCCCGCTGAGACTGCGACGCTGAACCCGGATACAGTCCTCGGCATCATCACCGAGGTCGGTGGGCCCACGTCACACACCGCGATTCTTGCTGCCCAGCTGGGTATTCCCGCGATCGTCAAGGCCGAGGGAATCATGGCGGTCGAGGAGGGTACCATCCTGGCGCTCGACGGCGGTGTTGGTGAGGTGATCATCGCGCCGACCGATGATGAGGTGACGCTACTGAAGGAGCGTTCGCTGCGCCGTGCGCGTGCCCTGGCTGGTTCGACCGGTAAGGGAGCAACCTTCGATGGTTACCCGGTCAAGCTCCTGGCTAACATCGGAACGGTCGACGACGCGCTCAAGGCCTCGAAGGTGGACCTGGAAGGTTCGGGTCTGTTCCGCACGGAGTTCTTGTTCCTGGAGCGCTCGGATGCTCCGTCGTTGGAAGAGCAGACGGACACCTACACGAAGGTCCTGGAGGCTTTCGGTGAGCGCCGTGTTGTCGTGCGTACGCTCGATGCTGGCGCGGACAAGCCGCTGAGCTTCGCGGATCTGGGTGCCGAGGAGAATCCCGCCCTGGGCGTGCGTGGCCTGCGCCTGTGCCAGAGGCGTGAGGACCTCATCGACACTCAGCTGAAGGCTCTCGCTGCCGCGTACAAGGCGACCGGCGCAGAACTGTGGGTCATGGCCCCGATGGTTGCCACCGCCAGCGAAGCGACCTGGTTCGCGGACAAGGCGCGAGGCTACGGCCTGCCCAAGGTCGGCATCATGATCGAGGTGCCCGCGGCCGCTCTGCGCGCCGAGCAGCTCCTGACGATCGTGGACTTTGCCTCCATCGGCACGAACGACCTGACGCAGTACACGATGGCCGCTGATCGCCTCGACGGTAACCTGGCGCCGCTTCTTAACCCGTGGCAGCCGGCTGTCCTGGAGATGATCCGTACCGCTTGCAATGGTGGTCGTGCGACCGGTAAACCCATCGGCGTGTGCGGCGAGGCCGGAGGGGATCCGCTGCTGGCGCTGGTTCTCACGGGCCTGGGCGTCGCATCCTTGTCGATGGCCCCGTCGAAGGTCAATGCGGTTCGTGCGGCCCTGCGCATGCACGACCTGGCGACTTGCCAGCAGATGGCTGCTTTCGCGGTGGATGCGCCCAACGCGAAGGAGGGGCGTGAAAACGTCCTGAAGCTGGTTGCACCGGCCATGCTGGATCTGCTCTGATTCGGCAGCACTGACACGCATATTGACGGGGGTGGGTCCGAACCATTGGTTCGGACCCACCCCCGTAGCGTTTACCTGCGACGTTAGTTGAAGCGGATCGCGTCTGCGGCGCTCGTCGTGTTCGTCGTCGAGTCCTTGTGTTCTTTGGGTCGTCCCGAGAAGATCGCGGTGACGATCAGGATGACGCCGAGAGCGCCGATGGCGCTGATGCCGAGGATCGGCAGGTTGAAGGTCGGGATGTATGCTTCGGCGATCAGGAACGCGCCGACCATGCACACCAGGATCGCCCAGGTGAAGGCGCCGACGCGCACGCCTCTGCTGGGTGCCTCGGGCAGGTCACGGATGCTGGCGGGCCAAGCGGGAGCGCTCCACGTCTGAGCTCCTGAAGCCTGAGCCCCGGGCGCGTGAGCGCCCGACGCGCCCGCGGCCCCAGACGCGCCGCGCGAGCCAGCCTGAGCGTCCAGGCCAGCCCCGGCCTCGTCGGCGGCGGGAACGGACTCGCCCGTGGAAGCCGGATCGAAGGCCGTGCGCGCGCCCGCCCCGGTGAAACCGCCTGCCGGAGCTGGCTCGGAGCTCATCTGCGTGTTCGGCTCGTCGCGGAAGACCGCGAGGGGATCCGACGTGGGCATCTCAACCGTCGCGTCCGGGACAGCATCAGGGATCGTGGGCAGCGGCGTCGTTGCGTCGAATTCGGGTAGCTGCATGGTCTGGTCGTCGTTCGAGGTGGTCATTGTCGTGATCCTTCCTCAGTTACCCGACTGGGAGTCGGTGGGGGTGGGTGACGGGGCGGGGCTGGGCGTCGCGCTGGAGGTCGGCGCCGACGTGGAACCCCACGTGCCGGACGCGTCTGGGGCCTGGAGGATTGTCAGGTTATCCAGGTCGGCCTCGCTGGTGATGATGACCGTGATTCCGCCAAGCGAGGGGGTGCCCCACGAGGGGGATGCAACGCTCTGGTCCGAGCAGCGTTTCAGTGGGGCAGCCCAGCCGTCGCCCTCCATGTTGGTGGCCACTGAGTTGATGTCCGACTGGCACACGATCTGGACGGGTTGTCCTTCGGCGACTTTGATCGTCAGGTTCTGCCAGGCCTGCCAGTCGACCAGGATCGATTTGGTGGTGCCTGCGGGCGCCCCGGTCAAGTCGAGGGTGACGGTCCCGAGGGGGCCTGGGCCGTGTACGGCGTCCACGGTCCAGTCTACGGTTGTGGCGCTGGTGGAGTTCTGGACCGATGTGGAGATCGTGCGGATGGTCTGGTGGGTGGCCTCGGTGCCGAGGGCTGCCGTGGGTAGTGCTGCGATGATGCCGATGATGGACAAGGTGGTGAGCCAGCCGGCGCTGCGGTCGCGCAGGGCGGCAACCGCCAGGCAGGCACCGACGATGAGTAGGCACACGCCGCCGCCGATGACGATGATGCGGGCAACGGTTTGGTCGGGCGTTACGCCCGTGATGAAGGGGATTGTGGGTCCTTTGTCTACCAGGTAGAGTCCGGCGAAGACCGCTGCGACGACGAGGACGAGCAGCCCGGTGACCGCCAGGTTGACACGCGAGGACACGGTGCGGGGCCGGTGGGTGGGTGCGGGACGCGGGGTCCACTGACGAGGCTTGGGCGGGCCCGCGGGAGGCCTCCAACCGGGGTGGGGCTGGGAGGGGCGAACAGGTGCGGGGCGCGGCCCGGCTTGCGCGCCCGAGGCGGCGCTGGCGGCGGTGTTGTCGGGGACCCCGTAGAAGGGGTAGCCGTCGGGCGAGCTGCTGGAATGCTTGGATCCTGTGGGGTCCGAAGCGTTAGCGGCCCGTGTGGCCTCGCCAAAAGGGTTGGGATCACCCGCCGCTCGGTTGGCAGGCTGGGTGCCTGGGTGAGTGCCGTACTGGGGATTGCCGTACTGGGGACTGCCGTACTGGGGAGAAGCGTACCGGTTGGCCGCACCCGGGCTTCGTTTCTTGTTCGAGGCATTCGCAGCGTTCACCACGATGAGTACAACGCCGATCATGCCGGCGAGGACGACGAGCACAGCGAACGAGCCGAAACCGATGCCGGTGCCGCCGAAGATGAAGCCCACGGAGGGGATGAGGGACGACAGGGAGAACAGGCCGAGGACAATGCCGCCGACCACTGCGATGTCGAAGCGCCCCTCGAGGGCCTCCTCCAGGTGAATGCGGCCGTCCTGGGCCTCGGGGAGCATCAGCCAGCCGAGGGCGTAGGCGAGCGGAACCATCGGAATGAAAAACGCGGCCAGGACAGTCAAGACGCGCACGAGCGACAGATCCCAACCGGTGCGGGCGGCCACGCCCGAGCACACGCCGCCGATCACGCGAGGATGCGCGCGGTACCAACCGGAATCGCGTATGGAATCAAAGAAACTGCCGCGGGGCGGGCGCTGCTGGTACCCATCACCGGGCTTAGACGGGCCATTGGGCCAACTCATGATGCACTTCCTCTCGAAAGGATCCACAGTGCGCGGATCGATACCACTACTCAATCAGACAGAGGCAGCGCCGCGATAGTAGGGGACCCCCTGAACGGTCCCTGATTGTGTCGGGGACACCCCCGGCCTCGTCTTCGCGCGTGCCACAATGGACGCGTGAGCATACCCGTGAACGACCCGCGCCCCGGGTGGACGCCTCCCATTCCGGCACCACCAGCCAGACCGCCGCTTGTGCGCGCGAGCGCCGGGAGTCCCGACATGCCAGCCCCCTGGATGGGTGGCGTGTGCTCAGGTTTGGCCGTTCACTTGGGTATCCCGGTCATGCTGATACGTGCAACGCTCATCGCGTTGACGGCTACCGGTGTGGGCGCCTTCGCTTACCTGTGGCTGTGGGTGACCGTCCCGGAGGACACGCTCGAGGCCTCGGCGTCGGGCAGGCTCAGCCCCGGCCTCGTGCGCCTTCGCGAGGAACGCGCCGCCCAGGTCGCGCGTAATCGCCTGATCGCCACGGGTGTCGGCCTGCTGGTCCTGGCCGTGGCTGGCGCCGTCTTGAACGCGACCAGCGCCCTGGACTGGCGTGACATGGGGTCCATCGTGTCGATCGTCGTCGGCATTACCCTGGTGTGGAGCCAGAGCCGCGACGTGCGCAACTGGCGGTCGCTGCGCTTTGTCAGTGCCGTGTTCGGCGGTATTGCGCTGCTCAGCCTCGGCGTCGTCATCATCGCCTCACGCGACAACCCGCCGATCATCCTGCTGCGCGGCGGCCTCATTGGCGCGGCCCTGGTCGCCGGCGTCCTGTTCGCACTCGTACCGATGTGGCTGCGTACCACGAAAGACCTGTCCGACGCTCAAGCCCAGCGCGTGCGCGACGCCGAGCGCGCCGACATCGCCGCCCACCTGCACGACTCCGTCCTCCAGGCCCTGGCCCTCATCCGCGCCTCCGCCGAAGACCCCGCCCGCGTGAGGGCCATCGCCCTGACGGAGGAACGCGAGCTGCGCGCCTGGCTGTACACGGGCCACGCACAGGCCGCCGACTCTCTGGAGGCCGCTGTCACCGAGGCCGTCGGAGGGGTTGAAAGCCGCTACGGCGTCCCCATCAGCGTCGTCGTCGTCGGCAACATGCGGCCCGGCCCCGGCGAACTCGCGCTCGTCGCGGCCCTCGCTGAAGCCTGCCAAAACGCTGTGCGACACGGGGCCCCGCCCGTCTCCGTCTACGTTGAGGTCAGGCCACGCGCGGTCGAGGCCTTCATCAAGGATAACGGCGCCGGCTTCGACCCCTCCGCCATCGCCCCCGACCGCCACGGCGTGCGCGACTCCATCGTGGGGCGAATGCGCCGCGCGGGGGGAAACGCTACAATTCGTGCTCTCGCCCGCGGAACCGAAATCGCCCTGAGCGTGCCACGGTCCGATATTCTGAATCAAACAATCCCCACCGGGAGGACACAGTGACCATCCGTATCCTCGTCATCGACGATCACCCCATGGTTCGCGCCGGGGTTCGATACGAACTCCAGCACTGCGGAGCTGACCTCGACATCGTTGGGGACGCCGCCGACGTCGAAGGAGCCATCGCCGCGTGTCACGCCCTGACCCCCGACGTTGCCCTCCTCGACGTGCACTTGCCCGGTGGAAACGGTGGCGGCGGCGCTGAGGTCGCCAGTGCGTGCCGCGACATCGAAGGCCTGCATTTCCTGGCCCTGTCCGTTTCTGATTCCGCCGAGGACGTCGTTCAAGTTATTCGTGCGGGCGCTCGCGGATACGTGACGAAGTCGATCGCTACCGCGGACCTGGTCGAGGCCATTGAGCGCGTGGCCGCTGGCGACGCAGCCTTCAGTCCTCGTCTGGCGGGCTTTGTGCTGGATGCCTTCGGCACGGGAGAAGTGTCGACGACCGACAGTGAACTCGATCTGCTCTCGGCCCGCGAGCAGGAAGTCATGCGCCTCATTGCCCGCGGATACACCTACAAGGAGGTCGCCCACGACCTGTTTATTTCCATCAAGACGGTAGAGACTCATGTGAGCGCGGTCCTGCGTAAGCTCCAGCTCTCCAACCGTAATGAGCTGACGCGCTGGGCCATGCAGCGCCACATCGTGTGAGGTCACGCGGCTTTTGCGTGCCGAAGCATGCGCCCGCGCCCAGTGTACCTACAATGGAATTCCGAGGGCGCAAATGCGCCTGACCGCCCACGATGGGCGGCTCGTCTCATGTTTGCGACCTCGGAGGATGCATGCACCGCATCGGTTTTGACAGTGATCGTTACGTCGAGATGCAGTCTCGACACATTGCCCGCCGTCGCGGCGAGTTCGGCGGCAAGCTGTATTTGGAGTTCGGCGGAAAACTGATCGACGACATGCACGCTTCGCGTGTCCTGCCCGGTTTCACGCCCGACAACAAGGTTCGGATGCTGCGCGAACTGGCCGACGAGGTTGAAATCATTGTCGCGGTGAACGCCAAGGATTTTGCCCGCCGCAAGGTCCGCGCTGACGTGGGTACCACCTACGACGATGAGGTGCTGCGTCAGATCGACCAGCTGCATGAGCGTGGCCTGTTCGTCGGTTCCGTTGTCATCACCCAGTGGACTGACGACAATAAGTCCGCTGCTGAGGTCAAGGAACGCTTCGAGAAGCTCGGTATTCGCGTCTATCGTCACTTCCCGATTCCTGGCTACCCGTCTGACGTGGAGCGCATCGTGTCGGATCAGGGCTACGGCGCGAACGAGTACATTCAGACCAGCCGCAATCTTGTGGTCGTGACGGCGCCCGGCCCGGGTTCCGGCAAGATGGCGACCTGCCTGTCGCAGCTCTACCATGACCACAAGCGCGGGATCGAGTCGGGGTATGCGAAGTGGGAGACCTTCCCGATCTGGAACATTGCGCTGGATCACCCGGTGAACA
>ERZ772979.2198-NODE-2198-length-9989-cov-5.367526_pt1 | contig 9989 bp, 9 predicted proteins | sample MGYA00511130_ERZ772979 | MGnify/ENA primary metagenome ERZ772979 (study PRJEB29015, sample SAMEA2738103) | human oral metagenome | biome: human oral; feature: human-associated habitat; material: saliva | place: China | collected 2186 ... | reverse complement strand
CAAAAATACTGAAATAATGCCGAATAGAACTACCATTACGCTATTTTAACTTTTATAATAATGTACGTATATGCTTACAGAAAATATTAAATTCTTCTTTTGCCGTCCAATAGAACCTGAATAGTATACCCTCAATACAGAATGTCATTGATAATTACAGCGCCCTAAAATACTTAGAAACGCAGCACTTTTACCTCCCAATAAGATTAGTGTTTACCATCAGCACGACATGTGCGAAGTATCAGCACGACATGTGCGGGGCATCAGCACCAAGCGTGCGAAGCATCAACACAACAACTTAAAGCCGACTGTAACCCACTTTTAAGCTTTTCTTTTCCTGCTAAAAGAATACTAACTTCTTATTAATCTGCAAGATATTGATGAGCAATATTAGCCGTAACAGGACAGACGTAGAGTTACTTAATCCAAGCACAAACCTAATGTATCGATAAGTTTCTTAACAGGATGATTCGTTTCCAAAAGTTTACTCAAAGACTCACGAGGTGTAAGCATCCGCTTGATTTCCTCATGCTTAGCAAGACGAATCTCTACTTCAATCTGCCCATTACGCAATTCCTTTGCCAAAGTAGCACGAATACGCGACTTGATAGCAAGCATTTCGTTGAGCTGAATATTATTATCAGCAAGTACCAAGATTGCTGGATACTCTGAAATAGTAGGCGTGATATTCTTCATGCGTTGCGACAAAGCTTGCATACGCTCTGGCATTCGTGAACACATAGCACGCCAACTCACAACAAGGTCTTGCTGTGTAAAGCCTTCATGCTCATCCTTATTAGTTATTTCAACTTCCTCATCCTGCTTTTTCTTCTTATCGGTCTTGAGTAGATTGTCAAATGACATCGTCAATGAACCGAGATTAACAGAATTCGGAAGACCAGAAGATACATTCACCTTAGGGCGTACACCAGACGTTTCTGTGACGGGTTTCTCTGGTGAAGACACGACCTCTACAGACACTACGTCGCTATCATTAGAACCACGAGCAGCAGCATCACGCTTTAGGCTCCCGACCACCTGCGGAGTCGGTTTCTGTTGAGCCTTCAGAACAAGATTCTTGAACAGGGATTTTAATCGCTTAGGGCTGCGCCCCGAGGCAGGGACATCATCATCCTTCTGCGTAATTTGCGCTACTTGGATGAGCGTCAGTTCCACCAACAAACGTTTATTAGAACTCTGACGATATTCCACATCACAACGATTCATAATCTGCAAAGCCGTATAAAGGAAGTTGACAGGGCATTTTTGTGCCTGCAACTGATAGCGATTACGCAGTTGTTCGCTTACTTCAAGCAAAGGAAGTGTCTGTGCATCCTTTGCCATCAACACATTACGGACATGAGATGCCAAACCATTCACAAGATGCCCACCATCAAATCCCTTATTAATAACACTGTTCAAGAGAACCATTATCTCACTCACTTTATTCTCTAAAGCAAGGTCGATAATATTAAAATAATTCTCTGCATCGAGTACATTCAAGTCCTCAATCACCTTCTGATAAGTGATATTTCCTTGTGAGAAACTTGCAGCCTGATCGAATATAGAGAGCGCGTCACGCATTCCGCCATCCGCTTTCTCTGCAATAACGTTCAGAGCCTCTTCGTCAAATTGAATGTTCTCCTTCTCAGCAACACGCTTAAGATGGTTGATGATATTAGGAACCGTCATACGCTCGAAGTCGTAAATCTGACAGCGAGAGAGAATCGTTGGGAGAATCTTATGTTTTTCTGTCGTTGCAAGGATGAAGATAACGTGTGCAGGCGGTTCCTCCAAAGTCTTTAGAAAAGCATTGAAGGCAGCTGTAGAGAGCATATGAACCTCATCAATGATAAAGACCTTATAACGACCAACCTGTGGCGGAATACGCGTCTGATCCATCAATGACTTGATGTTCTCAACAGAGTTATTGCTGGCAGCATCTAATTCGAAGATATTATAGCTTCTTCCTTCTCCAAACGCCTTACAACTCTCACACTCGTTACAAGCCTCACCATCAGCTGTTGGATGTTCACAGTTGATAGCCTTCGCAAAAATTCGAGCACAAGTAGTCTTGCCCACTCCTCGTGGACCGCAGAAAAGGTAGGCATGAGCCAGCTTACCACTCTTCACAGCATTCTTCAGCGTAGTAGTCAACGCCTGTTGTCCAACAACGGAATCAAAGGACATTGGACGATACTTTCGCGCCGAAACAATATATTCATCCATAGTTTCAAAATCTAATTGTATATGCAAAGGTAATAAAAGTTAAGAAAAGAGGAGGAAGGAGGAAAGAATTAAATTGTTAATTTGCTAAAAATATGTATGTTTCATGCTCCGATATGCAATCTTTTCCTTACTTTTGCAAAAAAGAATGTAAAGAAGTGAGTAAGATTACCGGACATATTTACAATTTTTTCAGCCGATTTAAGTTTCATATCGTCATCATCTTGGGCGTACTCATTGTAGGCGTTTTAGATGAGAACAGTTTTATGAAACGTATAGAATATGCTTATCAGATTGACGACTTAAAAACTGAAATCCGAAAGTATGACAGCCAATATCAGCATGACATGCAACAGCTTAAGGAACTAAAGACAGACCCAAAGGCTATTGCACGCGTTGCCCGAGAGCGTTACTTCATGAAGGCTGACAACGAAGATATCTTCGTGTTGAGCGATGATGAGCATCAAACTGAAAACACAGCTAAAAATGAGACAACTGAATAAACTCGAATCAATTATTTACCTTTTGGGAGGAATCATAATGGTTATAGGTGCAGGCTTGTACGCTTTCCTTTTGATTCAACCAATAGCCTGTTGGCTAATGCTTGCTGGTGCTGTTGCTTTTTCTCTTATGCAGTCACGTCAGCGATACCTTGGAACATCTCTTTCAATTCGTCGTTTACGTAAGATTATGTCACTTGCAGGATGGGGATTCATTCTTGCAGGATTCTTTATGGTAGAAGACTCTTACCATTTTCTTCGTCCTGTTTTTGCAGGTTCATTAGATAGCTATAGCAGCTATGTAAGTATTTTCCATCACAATTGGGTTATACTCCTACTTATTTCTGCTATCATAGAGATGTATACTACTCATCGTATCAGCTACGAACTAAAGAAAGAAAGCGAAAGTCCAAGTACCTAAAAAAAGCTAAAAGCTTAGAGATAGTTTTAATTTGAATAAAAAAGTTTCTCGGCTTCAATTATAGAATGTAATTTTGTCTGAGAAGAAACAGAACCAGTTTAATTATCTATGAATAAAATTCTTTACGCACTTCTAACACTTATTGTGTTTACATCATGTGCCAACTCCTTCAATATACAGGGAACATCCAACGTATCAAGCTTGGATGGAAGAAAGCTATACCTAAAAACAGACCAAGCTGACTCACTGATTAACTTAGATTCATGTGACGTCGTTCATGGTCAGTTTGCTTTCCATGGTAGCGTCGACTCTACTAAGGTCGCACAGATATTCATGGATGACATCAACTTACAATTCCCAGTAGTTATTGAAAAGGGAGATATTGCAGTTAAACTGGACAACACACAGCAGCGTGTCAGTGGCACACCGCTGAATGACAAGCTAAATGATTTCTGGACGAAGTTTACACAACTCCGCAATCAATATGCAGAAATAGATCATGAGGAAAGTGCCGCCATTATGAATGGTCATGATGAGGAAACAGTGAATGCTCAACTTATTAAGAAGGCATTGAACGTATATGACAAGGGTGACAAACTCTTTACGAAGTTCATTACAGAGAACTTCAACAACATTCTTGGTCCATGGTGTTTCCTTACACGTATCAGCTACGAGACAACACCTAATGCTTACCCTGTATGGATGAATGATTATATGTATACCAATGCGATTAATCAGTTGCCATCATGGATAGAATTCATTATGTCGAAGGCTACAGATACCTTTAAGCAGAATCCTCAGATAAAAGCATTCTATACCGACTTCCTACAAGCACAAAAGGAGATGAACGGAATGGTTGACCCAGCCGGAACCAATGATGCTGCGGGAACAACTCCTAATGCTGCTGTAGCACCTCCGACTCCTGCACAGATGGCTGGTGACTCTATTCCAGAGTAAGGTATGGGTCCCTACTATCGTGTATTCTAAGCGCTACGCTGACAGAACGATTGCATGATAAGATTCTATAGGAGTGTTTTGAAGTTCGGATAAAGAGTTCATAGACAACAAACTATTTATTCTAAACGAAGGTTGCTGTCACTTCCGTCACTCAGTCTTATTATTTAACTAATTGGTTTATAGGACGTTGAAGCAATATGTTAAAATGACAGCAAAAGAAAACGAAACTACTAACAGTAATATATCCCTTCTTACTTTAGTAGATTTCTCTCACTTCCTATCTCGGAAGAATCAACAGACAACCTCTAACAATAAAGAATATAACATATGAGGAGACTCATTCAAGGTGGAACTATCGTCAATGAAGGGCGAAGCTTTATTGGTTCGCTCATCATAGAGGACGATTGTATCATAGAGATTATAGAAAATAACGAAACACCCCGTGGAGAATTTGACGAAATCGTCAACGCCACGGGGTGCTTTGTACTACCTGGTGTTATTGATGATCATGTTCACTTTCGTGAGCCGGGACTAACGGAAAAGGCAGATATTGAAAGTGAAAGTCGTGCTGCGGCATATGGTGGTGTCACCTCTTATTTTGAGATGCCAAACACTAATCCACAGACAACAACATTAGAAGCTTTACAAGATAAGTGGGAACGAGCAAAGCACTCAAGTCATGTTAACTATAGCTTCTTTATTGGGGCTACAAATACAAATCAGACACTATTCCCTCAATTAGATACCCACACTATTCCGGGAATAAAACTCTTTATGGGAGCCTCAACAGGGAATATGCTTGTTGATCGACGAGAAGCATTAGAAATGACTTTCCGTACTGCTGCAGAGTTGAATCTGCCAGTGATGACACACTGTGAGGATTCTGGTATTATCAACGAGAATATGAAAGTTGCCAAAGAACAATTTGGCGACGACCCAGATATTACACATCATTGGGAAATACGCAGTGCTGAGGCATGCTGGGCTTCCTCGCTTTTAGCTGTGGAATTAGCACGAAAGTACAAAACACAACTGCACATTGCTCATATCTCTACAGCAAAAGAATTGTCTTTAGCTAATCACCCAGAAGATGAAGGAAGGATTACTTTAGAAGCTGTTATTGCACATATTGCTTTCTCTAACGAAGATTATCTTACAAAGAAGGCACTTATTAAATGCAATCCTTCAGTCAAGACGGTAGCTGATAGAGATGCTATTCGTCAGGCACTCACGGATGGACGCATTACAGTCATTGGTACTGACCATGCTCCACACCTATGGGCACAGAAGCAAGGTGGCTGCTCTAAGGCTGCATCAGGAATGCCAATGGTTCAATTCTCACTCGTCACTATACTTGAGTTGGTTAACAAAGGTGTTCTTACAATAGAACAGATGGTTAACCTAATGTCACACGCACCGGCTCGTCTTTTCCATATTGATAAACGAGGTTTCCTACGTAAAGGCTATAAAGCCGATATTACTATCGTTGCACCAGACCAACCATGGACAGTGAACGAAGATTGTATTCAGAGTAAATGCAAGTGGAGTCCAATGATGGGACACACCTATCAATGGCGTGTCTTACACACCTTCTGTAATGGAAACCACCTGTTAAATAAGGAAGAGTTTGATAACACCATACATGGTGAAAGGATTACTTTTCGAAATGATAACTAAGTCATAATGATCGAAAATAAAGTAGATAACAAAAGTAAGATAATAACATACAATATCAGCGAAATAGTTCCTTATATCAACTGGGCATACTTCTTTTATGCTTGGTCAATGAATGGTAAGGCAAAAGATGCACAACTGGAGCTGCGTTCAGAAGCTGAGAAATTATTGGCTGACATGGAAGGGAGATATCACACACGTGCTGTCTTTGCACTATGTGAAGCCAATAGTGAAGGCGATGATATCATTATCAATGGTACACGTGTTCCAATGTTGCGCCAGCAGAAAGTTATTCCAGGCAAACCAAACCTCTGTTTGGCAGATTTCATACGCCCAGCCTCTTCAGGCATCAAAGATACAATTGGACTCTTTGCTACTTCTGTTGATGCTGCATTTACAAGCAACAATGAGGAAGATCCCTACCAACGTATGCTTTCGCAGACCTTAGCAGACCGATTAGCTGAGGCTACAGCTGAGAAGTTTCACGAGGATGTACGCAAGAAATATTGGGGGTATGCAACTGATGAGCAACTGACTATAAAAGATCTTCTTGCAGAGAGATATCAAGGCATACGTCCAGCTGTGGGCTATCCATCCATCCCTGACACAAGTATGAATTTTCTTTTGTACGAACTATTGGATATGAAGGGGATTGGTATCAACCTTACAGAAAGTGGAATGATGGTACCACATGCCAGCGTATCGGGCTTTATGTTTGCACATCCTCAAAGCCGATATTTCGACTTAGGAAAGATTGATGACGAACAATTAGAAGATTATGCACATCGTCGTAATAAGCCTGTTGAAGAGCTAAGGAAGTATCTTGCTTCTACCCTATTGAAGAAATGATAGCCAGAATCGTTATATATCTTATATTAATAATTGTGCTGTCTGACCTCTATATAGACATGCACTATTTCCGCAAACGTTACCCCATAGCTTGGTGGCAACGCCTATTATGGTGGTTACCTTCTATCGGTATGGTCATCTATACCTGTGCTATGGCTTCCATACGTGACTTTGCGCCTAACAACCTCACCTGGCTGAATACATATATATTCCTTCTCGGGTTGCTTGTTGGACCTAAGGCTATCTTTGCACTCACCTCCTTCTTGGGTTCAATCATCCGGAAATATATCATCCGCACAAATCGAAACTGGGGACATTATATAGGAATACTCTTTGGCTGCTTTGCTGTTGGTACATTTATCTATGGACTCACATACGGTGTTTCAAACATACAAGTAAAGCATGTAGACCTATATTTTAAGGATTTACCGAAGTCTTTCGATGGGTATCGAATCGTTCATATATCTGATTTACACCTCGGTACCTTCAATGGATGGCGCAGTAAGATTCTGAAAGCAGAGATGGATAGCATTGAGAAGCAAAAAGCTAACCTCATTTGCTTTACTGGTGATTTACAGAATATACGCCCTGAAGAGATTGAGAAAATGGCTTCACTAATCCGTCAGCCTATGAAAGGGACTATCTCTGTCTTAGGAAACCATGATTATACGGAATATATCAAGGGGGATGCTAAAGAAAAGGCTGCAGAGGAAGCACGCTTGATAAAAGCAGAAGAAGAAATCTTAAAATGGACTCTTCTACGCAATCAGAATACTCGTATTACATCACCAGCAAAGGAGTCTATTTATATCTGTGGTACTGAAAACGATGGCAAACCGCCTTTCCCAAACTATTCTGACTATAAGAAAGCTATGAAAGGGATAGATCCTAATTCGTTTGTAATTATGTTACAACATGATCCATCAGCCTGGAAACGTTCTATTCTCCCTAAAACCATAGCACAGCTTACACTAAGCGGGCATACACACGGCGGACAGATGCAAATCTTTGGATGGCGACCAACAAGTATCCGCCAACAGGAGGATTATGGACTTTATGAACAAAACGGACGCTATCTATACATTACAGCTGGATTGGGTGGACTGGTACCCTTCCGCCTCAATATGCCTAACGAAATAGCGGTGATAACATTACATGTTAAGAAATAAAATTAAAAAGGATACATCTATGAGTAATACTGCAACACAACAACAAAGGCAATCCTCAATAGCTATGCTGGTTATTACATTCTTGTATAGGATTTACATGCTATTCATCGCCTTCCCACTCTTCCTCTTTGCGTCTGTTCTAACAGCATTAACAACAACTATTGGCTGTCAAATCGGTAATGGACATTTCTGGGGATACTACCCAGGGAAATGGTGGTCGTGGTTTACCATTCGAATACTCTTTCTTCCTGTAAAGATTGAAGGACGTGAGAATCTTGATCCTAAGCAAAGCTATGTCTTTGTAAGCAATCATCAAGGTGCTTTCGATATCTTTCTGATTTACGGCTTTCTCGGTCGTAACTTCAAATGGATGATGAAAAAAGCTATCCGTAAGATACCTTTGGTAGGATTAGCATGCGAGAAAGCACATCATATTTTTGTGGATAAGAGTGGTGCAAGTAAAATCAAAAAAACATACGACACTGCACGTGAAACCCTTCATGAAGGAATGTCTGTCGTCGTATTCCCAGAAGGTGCACGTAGTTTTACTGGTCACATGGGTAAGTTCCGTCGTGGAGCTTTCATGTTAGCTGATGAGCTTCAGCTACCAGTATGTCCACTTACCATCAATGGTTCCTTCGACGTTATGCCTCGTACTAAGGACTGGCATTTCCCTGTATGGCATCGACTTAGCCTCACCATTCACAAACCAATCTTTCCAAAAGGAAAAGGTGCTGAATTCGAGAAGCAAACGCTAAACGCAGCATACGATTCTGTTATGGCTGGTCTTTCTCCCGAATACCAAGGTTTCGTAGAGAACCCAGACCAATAAAAATAGACAAAAACTTGTTAGTATCATATTTTTATACTACATTTGTCCTATAAAAACAAAAATCTATGACAAGCGATAGCATTGTAATTATACCGACATACAACGAAAAGGAGAATATAGAGAAGATAATCCGAGCGGTATTCCGATTGGAGAAACTTTTTCACATTCTGGTAATTGACGATGGTAGTCCTGATGGGACAGCACAAATCGTACATAATCTGATTAAGACGGAATTCTCTGACCGCCTCTTTATCATTGAGCGTTCCGGTAAATTAGGTTTGGGTACAGCCTATATCACAGGTTTCAAGTGGGCTTTAGAACATGGCTACGAATACATTATTGAGATGGATGCTGACTTTAGCCACGACCCTAACGACCTTCCTCGCCTTTATGCTGCAACCCATGACGAAGGTTACGATGTTGCAGTTGGTTCACGTTATGTCAGTGGAGTAAACGTTGTAAATTGGCCTATCGGACGTGTATTGATGAGTTACTTTGCCAGCAAGTATGTTCGTGCCGTAACAGGTTTCCACGTGCATGATACGACTGCGGGCTTCGTATGCTATCGTCGTCGTGTTCTTGAGACAATTCCATTAGACATGATTCGTTTTAAGGGTTATGCCTTCCAAATCGAGATGAAATATACCTCTTTTAAGATTGGTTTCAAGATTAAGGAAGTACCTGTCATCTTCGTAAATCGTCGTGAGGGAACAAGCAAGATGAGTGGTGGCATCTTCTCCGAAGCCTTCTTCGGTGTCATCCGACTCCGTATGGATGGTTGGTTCAGAAAGTATCCTAAGATAAAGAACTAAGATTCGCTTTTATAAGAAAGAATTAACGAGCAAAATAAATAAAAGGTAACAGCCGCAATCTACATAGGTTTTGGCTGTTACCTTTTATATATAGGTATCTTTGTCTTCATTAGCCGAGCTACCATCCATATTACACTCCCTCCTTATAACAAAATAGGATAATGCTTTCGATAAACGTGTCCGTAAAATCTGGAGACACCTATTTTATAAAACATCAATGATGTCAAAAGGAACACTATTCTCTGTTGTAAGCCTTTCTTTTTACATGAGAAAGGTTAGTTACAACAGAAAACAATGTTCCTTTGTTACTATGTCTTAACACACCTTACAGTGTGTCTTATTACCAAATTTACGCCTCCTTATCGTACTCGAGGTGGAAGTTTATGATTGTCTCAATTCCCTTCATCCAAAGGTCAACAGGCATATTCTCGTTCGGAGAGTGAATAGCATTTGACTCCAAGCCGAAGCCCATGAGAACAGTCTTCACGCCAAGCAACTTCTCGAAAGTAGAAATGATTGGAATACTACCACCGATACGTACTGGCAATG
>ERZ772979.2195-NODE-2195-length-9996-cov-28.056031_pt1 | contig 9996 bp, 8 predicted proteins | sample MGYA00511130_ERZ772979 | MGnify/ENA primary metagenome ERZ772979 (study PRJEB29015, sample SAMEA2738103) | human oral metagenome | biome: human oral; feature: human-associated habitat; material: saliva | place: China | collected 2186 ... | reverse complement strand
CAAGGCTCCAAAGGCCTGCGTGCTGCCGCTACACCAGGGCGGAAAGGTGCGTCCCAGCCCCCAGCCGAGTGTCGAGGGGCGCGACGCCGGGACAGTCTCTCACGTCCCGGTCGTCCTCGGCACCTTCGACGCAGCTCAGCGTGCTGCGCACCCGCTCTACGCGCGTTCCGAGCGCAGGCGGACCGATGCCACACTCACAGGACTTCTCAGTCGACCGGGCAGGCAGGGCAGGATGGTCCCATGTCCAGTTCCCCTTCCAGTCCCACCGCCTCCCCTCCTCCCTCATCCTCTCGCAAGCCGGCGGCGGTGCGGCTCGTCGAGCTCGACGGCCTGCGCGGACTTGCCGCCGCCGTCGTCCTCATCTACCACAGCCTGGAGACCGTACCGGCGCTGGCCGAGGTCGGCGCCCGCCCCGGAGTCGTGCCCACCGGCGCGTTCCACCGGCTCCTGACCCAGAGCCCCCTCCACCTGCTGTGGGCCGGCCACGAGGCCGTCCTCATCTTCTTCATCCTGTCCGGCGTTGCCCTCACCTATCCGGTGGCCCGCCGCCATGCCCAGGGGCGGCGCTTCGATTGGGTCGACTACGCCCCGAGGCGGTTTGTGCGCCTGTGGCTGCCGGCGGCGGCCTCCACCACCTTCGCGGTCATCGCGATGCTGCTCGTGCCGCGCTCGGAGAACCCGGCGCTGGGGCACTGGATGACGGCGATCCACCCCACGGGCCTCGATGCGCGCCAGATGCTCATGGAGTACCTGCTCATCCCCAAGCACGCCTATCGCAACACGGTCCTGTGGTCGCTGCACGCCGAGGCGATTTTTTCCTTCGTGCTTCCCCTGATGATCTTCGGGGTGGCCCTGTGCGCCCGGTGGCGGCTCTCCTGGCTGCCGGTGGCGGCCGCCCTGGCCGTCCCGGTCATCACCGCCAGCCCCGGCTCGGGCAGCTACCTGCCGGTCTTCACCGTCGGCGCGGTCATGGGCTGGGCCTGGGGGCACGATCCCGTCGTCGTCCCGGAACGCCCCCGTCCCTGGGCGACGGCGCAGGCCCTGATCTGCCTGCTGCTCATCACCCTGGCCTGGTGGCCGGGGATGGAGAGCCACGCGGCTCAGCGCATCACCAATGCGGTCACCCTGGCGGCGGCCGCCTACCTGGTCCACCTCGTGGTGCGCGCCGGGGCCCTGCGCGGTCTGCTGCGCTCACGCACAGTGCAGTACCTGGGACTCATGTCCTTCTCCCTCTACCTCGTGCACGAGCCGGTCGTGGTCTCCCTGCGGCTGCTGACGCAGTCGACCTCGCCGTGGTGGCTGCTCATCCTGGCCCCGGCGGCCTCTGCGCCACTGACCTGGCTGTTCCAGCGCTACATCGAGGCGCCCAGCCACCGACTGGCACGCCGCACCGGCGCCCTAGCCTCGGCGCGCTTCGCCCAGCGGTCCGAGCGTCGTCGAGCCGTCCATCAGGCCAGCCGGGTTGGCGGGGTGTGACGCCATGGCCGCCAAGCGCACCCGTATGAGCGCCAGTGAACGGCGCGAGCAGCTCATCGCCGTGGCCCGCGGGCTGTTTGCCGAGCGCGGCTTCGACGCCACCAGCGTCGAGGAGGTGGCCGCCCGCGCCCAGGTCTCCAAGCCGGTGGTCTACGAGCACTTCGGAGGCAAGGAGGGCCTGTACGCCGTCGTCGTCGACCGGGAGATCACCACGATCTCCGCTGCGATCTCCTCGGCGATCACCGACCCGTCCGCTGGCCCCGCAGCGGACCCGGACGCCACCACCGACGGATCGGGCGCACCTGACGCCTCCGGCTCAGCCTCACGGATCGCCGAGCGGGCGGCACTGGCCCTGCTGACCTATATCGAGGACTCCCCCGACGGGTTCCGCATCCTCTCGTCGGGCTCGGACCGCGCCGCCGGCACCTACTCCACGCTGCTAGCCGACGTTGCCATCGAGGTCTCCGGAATTCTCGCCTCGCAGTTCGCCGCCCACGACCTCGACCCGCGCACGGCGCCGCTGTACGCCCAGATGCTCGTGGGGATCGTGGCCATGCCGGCTCAGTGGTGGTTGGAGAACCGCTCGATGAGCAAGGAGGAGGTGGCCGCCCACATGGTCAACCTCGCCTGGAATGGCCTGCGCGGCATGAAGGCCAGGCCCAGGCTCCACTCCGGCTCCCCCGGCCGAACCAGCGGCCTCAACACTGAGGAACCCGCCGCCGAACGCACCTCTGACCAGACCTGACCGGGGCCGCTCAGAACCACTCGGGGCCGCGGCCCTCGCTCCGGCTCGACCCGGCTCCCGTCAGGTTCATCACGTCCCCACTCGTCGGCCGCCCTACAAGCCCGGCCAATCGGGCACGAGCGGGTGCTGAGAAGTGCCCAGGAACGAGGTGATTCACCTCCTGCGCCCGGCCCACGCCCTAAGCGGCACGCTATTCTGTTGTTCCCGCAATCACCGAAACGGAACCCATGGACCCGGAAACCCTCATCGTCGCGCTGCGCAAGAACGCAGTCCTCGTGGTCATGCACGTCGTGCTGGGCACCATCATCGGCCTCGTCTTCGGCCTGCTGACGCCGGCGCAGTACACCTCGACCACAAGCGCGAAGCTCGCTGTCGAGAACCGGCCCGATGATCCCAACGCCCCCTCTCCGATCAGCAGCTTCGACAAGATCATCCCGACGCTCGTGGCGCTCGGGACTTCGGAGAGCACTCTTTCGGAGGTTTCCAAGTCCACGGGGATCAGCCAGGCCGAGCTGGGCAAGTCGATCTCGGTGAGCGCTAAAACCGGAACCTTCATCATCGAGATCAAGGCCACCAGCACCGACCCCGAGCGGGCCCATGCGATCGCCCAGGCGGAGATCGGGACACTGGATTCGGTGGCCCGGGAGCAGTCATACCTGGTGCCGGGCAGTGGTGACCTGACCCTCGCGGTGGACAATCCGCCGACGACCCCGACATCCCCGTCCAGCCTGTCGGCCGTGTCCACCGCACTCATCGGAGCCGCTATCGGTCTTGCCGCCGGAGCCATCATGGCGATCCTGCTGTACTTCCTGAGCAAGAAGAACCCGCAGGACAAGGTCGAGGATCCGCTGCTCATCATCGGGCGCCGCCGTTCCCGGAAAGAATCCTGACCGGCCGTGGCCCAATCTTGGTCGCAGGCTCCCTCCCACGGCGGATCGCGAATGTCGTCGGAGGCTGATTCCCAGGTGAGCCCTGAACCGAGGCCCCGGCGGAGGCTGGAGATGACGATCGCCGTCGTCCTCCTGATCTGCGTGGGGGTGCGCCGCGAACTGGCCGCTGCCTTAAGCGTCGGGGACTGCGTCGCGCTCGTCTCGATTCCCATCACCTGGACGGCCGTGCGCAACGCGCGCCGGTTCTCCCTGATGCTCATGCTGTCCATCCTGGCGGCCGGTACCGCCTACATCATGTCCCTGCTGGCGGAGAGCAGCTTCGCCGTCGAGGCCTGGGCCCGCCGCGTTACCACCCTGAGCCTGCTGGCGGTGCCCTGCGCCGTGGCTGTCTTCGTGTGGGGGGCGCGTCGGCTGGGCGTGCGCCGCGCGGCGCTGGCGGTCGGCTTCGGCATGTTTCTGGACTCGCTGTCGCTGTTTCAGACCAATCCCAACCCGTGGAAGTTCGGAGTCGGCGCGGCGGTGTCGATCATGGTGCTCAGCTTCGTGGCAAACCGGCGCCGACTGGTGCAGATCGTGGCCCTCCTGGGGCTGAGCGGCGTCTTCCTCGTCTCCGACTCGCGCTCCGCCTTGGCCTTCCTCGCCATCATCCTGGGCACGGTCGTCTGGCAGGCCCTGGCGTCCTGGGCGCGCTGGCGCGTGCCCACCCCGCGCCGCCTGGCGGTCTCGCAGATCGCCGTCCTGGGGGTCGTGGGGGCCGTGGCGATGGCCGGGGTCGTTGCGGCCTCGGAGTCCGGGACCCTGGGTGAGGACGCCCAGAACCGGACCATCGCCCAATCCTCGAGCTCCGCGGGCCTGCTCTTGTCCGCCCGGCCCGAGCTGGGCGCCTCCTGGGCCCTGTTCCGCAACCGCCCGTGGGGGTACGGCGCCGGCGTCAAGCCCCGCTTCGATGACCTGTGGGTCGCCAAGCAGGGCATGGCGGCCCTGGGCTACGACCCGGACAACGGATACGTCGAGAACTTCATGTTCGGGGGCCGTATCGAGCTGCACTCGGGGCTCATGGACATGTGGGCGGCGGCGTCGATCCCCGGAGCGCTTCTGCTGCTGCTCATCGCCGGGATGGCGCTGGCCGCGATGATGCGAGACCTGGGGCGGCTCAAGGCCACGCCGTGGCTGTTCTTCGCGGCCCTGACTGTGGTGCAGAACGTGTTCGTGGGACCGTGGACGGTGCTGCCGGCCTATCTGCCGATTGTTCTGGGGGCCGCGGTGCTGCAACCCGCTCTGCGCGACGCCGTCCCATTGGGCACCGACGACGAGCCGGGCGTTGAGCCCACCGACGACGCTGCGACTCCCTCATCAGTCTCCGGCGTTCAGAGCGAGACCACCTCCGAGCCCGGCACCCGACCCGCACCCGAGCCCCGTACCGAGGCAGAGCCCGCCCCGGCCTGAACGTCGGGCCGTCTCAGTGGTCGTACTCGCGGTGGACGCCGCCACCGGTACTGGCCGCCAGAATGCCGCGACCGCGCGCCAGCAGCCGGGCGCCCTTGGCGGCGTGCCTTGGATCGCCGATCAGCGTGCCGCCGGCCGTCCTCAGAGCGCCCACGACGATGCGCACCAGACCGCCGACCGCGGCCCGGGCCCGGATGGCCGGCTGGACCCCGGCTCCCGCCAGGGCCAGTTCGACGCGCACCGAGGTGGCGGCGTGGGAGCGCTGCCTGCGCAGGATCCAGGGGCGGGCGAGTCGGGAGGCCGGGACGTGGTCTCGCACGCGCGCCTCGTCGCACCAGCGGATGACGCCCCCGGCGGCACTCAACCGGCGGGTGAAGAGCGTGTCCTCTCCCCCGGTGGCGCCGAAGGCCTCGTCGAAGCGCAGCCCCTTCCGGCGCACAAAACCCAGGTCCAGCAGCAGGCAGTTGGAGGCCGCCACCGGACGGATCGTGCCAGTGGGCCAGGTCTTGCGCACGAAGAACTCCCCCTGGCGCACCCACTCCTCCGGCTCGACCTCGTAGACCGGGATGACGGGCCCGGCCACCGCCTGGCAACCGGTCGAGGCTCGCATCCCCACGAGGGCAGCGAGCCAGCCGGGTTCGGGTTCCTCATCGTCGTCGATGAAGATCAGCAGGTCGCGCTCGGGGGCCTCATCGAGGGCGCGGTTGCGCACCGCCGCCACACCGGGGCGCTCCTCGACGACGTAGCGCACACTCACGCTCCCCGGCTCCATCGGCTCGTCCGACGAGGTGCGTACCACCACTGCGGCATCGGCAGCCGCGGCGAGGGCGGCCTCGCGCGCCGAGCCCGGCGCGTCGTTGTCGATGACGAGGACCTCGACGTCGGAGACGATCTCGCCACCGGCCTGCTCCACGGCCTGCCCCAGAACCCCGCTGATGGCCCGCTTCAGGTCCTCGGGGCGTCGGAAGGTGGGGATGGCGATCGTCAACCGGCTCATGCGGCTTTCCTTCCGGTCTGCCGCCCGCCCCGCCGGTTGCGCGGGCGGCCGTACTCGCGCACGTGCATTCCCAGCGCGCCCATGACCATGCCCAGCCCCCCGCGCGAGGAGACCTCATAGCGGGCCTGCGCGGACACATCGCCGCGTAGGCGGGCCACGCCGGCGCGCAGTCCATCAACACCGGCCTTAGCCAGTCCCTTGACGCCGTAGCCCAGGCGCAGCCACAGACGCGCCAGCACTCCGGCGGCGCTGCCGTCGGCGGGTTCGACCGTGTCGATACGCACCCGCGCCCAGGAGGAGCCCGAGCGCAGCGAGCGCTCGAGTACCCAGGCGCGCGTGGCTCGGGCCGCGGGCACGCGCTTGGTGACGACCGCCCCGGCCGCGAAGCGAATGACGCCTCCGGCCCGGGTGAGCTGGCGGGTGAAGAGGGAGTCCTCGCCTCCGGTGAGCCCGTAGCGCGGGTCGAATCGCAGCTCCAGACGCTCGATGAGCCGCAGGTCCAGGAGCAGGTTGCCGGTGTCGGCGCTGGGCACCTGGGCGCCGTCGGCCGCCTCCCAGGAGTCGAAGGCGCCCGAGGCACTGACCCACGGCGAGGGGTCGGCCTCGAAGGCCGGCGGCGTGGGGCCGGTGACAGCGGCACTGCCCTGGGAGCGCCAGGTACTCACCAGGGCGGTCAGCCAGCCCGGAGCGGGGATCTCGTCGTCGTCGATGAAGACGAGGGCATTGGCGCCGTGGGCCCTGTCCAGGGCGCGGTTGCGTCCGGCAACGATCCCGGGCTCCGGCTCGTGGACGTAGGCCAGCCTCGACACCTCGGGCAGTTCAGCGACCCCGGTCGACTTCGCCCGCTCGGCCATCTGCGCCGCTTCGACCTCCTGAGCGGATTCGACGACGGCGCGCGCACCGCCCTGCGGGTCATTGTCGATGATGAGAATGCCCGCTGACTTGTTCGGCCCGGAGAACTCCGCAACCTGTTCCAGCAGATGCGGAATGACCTGCGCCAGGTACTCATTGCGCCGGTAGGTGAGCATCGCAATGGTCACGTGCACGTTCAGCCCCGTCCTTCCTCCCGCCCGCCGGCGGCTCACGACTTGATATCAGGGCCTAACGGTACTATCACAGGCCGGGAACACCCCCACGGTCCAAGCACCCGCCCCGCACCCGGAAGGCTCCTGCCCCCATGACCGCCACCCCTGAGCCAGCCCAGCGCGCCGACGCCGCAACCGCCGAACCAGCCGGCCCCGATCCTGTCGGGGCCGTCGGGACCGCAGGAGACGAGGAGACCGTCGACGGCGCGACCGACGGCGCCCGCGACCGGTCCGGCCACGAGCTGCTCTCCCGCACGGCGGTCGTCGTTGTCAGCTACGACTCGGCGGCACTACTGGAGCGCACACTGGCGCGCGTGGCCGAGGACTCCCCCGAAGCCCATATCGTCGTCGTCGACAACTATTCCACGCCCACCGCCCGCGAGAAGCTGGTGGCGCTGGCCTCCTCGCATGGTTGGGAGGCGGTCCTGCCGGAGACGAACACGGGTTTCGGGGGCGGCATGAACCTGGGGGCGGCCCGAGCCCGCGAGCTCGGCGCTGACCTGCTGGTCCTGCTCAATCCCGACGCCGTCATCGGTCGGGCCGACCTCATCCGGCTCGCGGCCCGGGCTCACGGGGACCGGCTAGCCCTGGTGGCGCCGGTGCTCAAGGACTCCAGCGGCCGCATCGTCTCCGACGGGATCGTCGTGTGCCTGGCCGACGGCTCGATGCGCTCGCGCCGCTCGCCGCGCCCGATCCCCCCGGGCGGCACCCAGCCGTGGCTCTCGGGCGCCTGCCTGGCCCTGTCGACGGATCTCTTCGAGGCGACCGGGGGCTTCGACGCCCGCTACTTCCTGTACTGGGAGGACGTGGATTTCTCGGCCCGGGTACTGGCGGTCGGCGGCAGCCTGGACCTGGCGCGGGACGCCGTCGCCGTCCATGACGAGGGCGGTACCCACTCCGGGTCCGCCGAGTCCGCCGGATCCTCCGAGTCCGGGGACGGCGAGCAGGAGGGCCGCGCCAAGTCGGACATCTACTACTACTACAACGTGCGCAATCGGCTGCTGTACGCGGGCCTGCACCTGGACCGGTCCGCACAGCGCCGGTGGGTGGCCACCGCCGGCCGGGCCGCCCGGGAAATCGTCCTGCGCGGAGGCAGGCGCCAACTCCTGCGCACTCGGCGCCCGCTCATCACGGCGGCGCAGGCGACCCGCGACGGTCTCAGGCTCCTCCGGGCCGCCCGTCGTGGGGAACTGCCCGACATCGACCGGCCCCTCATCCGCGGCTGACTGCGCTGTTCTTCCGCCGTCCCGCCGCCGGCTCGGCGTCGGCGGCGGGACACCTCTCGCTATCCGCGCACCTCACAGGTAGTGGGCTCGCAGATCCTCGGGAGTCGTGGCGGACAGGTCGGCGAGTGTCACGTCGAAGACGGTGCGCGCACCGGACTCGCCTCGAGCGGCCAGCCTCGCCACCGCGCGCGCCATGGCGACCAGGACCGAGCCGGTGAACTCCGGGTTGGAGCCGAGCTGCAGCTCGAAGCTCACGGTCTCGGCCACGCCGTCGGAGGTGTGCCCGCGACGGATGACGGAACCGCCGTGCGGGATACCCGCGTGCTCGGCGGCCAGCTCCTCGGCGGTGATGAAGGTGACGGTGGTGTCGTAGTCGGCGAAGTAGTTGGGCATCTCCACGATCTCCCGCTCGATGCGGGCCAGATCGGCACCCTCCTCAGCCACCACGTAGCAGTCACGCGTGTGCATAGAACGGGTGGTCAGCTCGACGTCATCGCCGGCCTTGACCGCGGCAACGGTCGCCTCCACCGGGCGGGTGTACTGCTTGGCGTCCACGACGCCATCGATGCGGCGCAGGGCGTCGGAGTGCCCCTGAGAGACGCCGGGCCCCCAGAACGTGGTGGTGGCGCCGTCGGGCAGAACAGCCTCGCCCAGGACCCGCAGCATGGAGAACAGGCCCGGGTCCCAGCCGGTGGAGATCAGGGCGACGCGCCTGGAGGCCTTGGCGGCGGCGTCGACGGCGGCGAAGTGCTCGGGGATGCGGGCGTGGGTGTCGAAGGAGTCGACCGTGTTGAACAGGGCTGCGGCGGCCGGGGTCTGCTCGATCAGGTCGGTGGCGGAGCCTCCGCAGTTCAGGCATACGTCGACCTTGTCGGCCCAGGCGGCCATGTCGTCCACGTGGGCGACGGGGGCGCCCTGAGTGGTGACCGAGGCCGGGTCGCGCCGGGTGAAGACGACGACGAGCTCCATGTCCTTGTTCTTGGTGATGGCCTGCTCGGCGCCGCGGCCAAGGTTGCCGTATCCGTTAATCGCTACCCTGATCATGGTTCCTCCTGGTGGGTTTTTGCTACAGGACGATCCTAGGGACGGTCCATGTTGCCGCCGTGTGACGTATCGGGGAGTGACCAAGCCGTGAGCGGTAGGGCTGCAGGCGCCTGGCAAGGTCCGTGCGCTAGCGGAGGATACGGATCACATCGACGCCGAAGCGCCCCCGGTCCGCGGACAGCTGTTCACCGTGCGCACTGATACGGGCCGGGCCGGGAAGAAGCAGGTTCTTCCCGGCCCGGCCCGTATCGGCGCTGCGCCTGACGGCGTCAGTGCTGCTTGACGGTGACCTTGTCGACCGACAGGGTGACGGTCTCGGGACCAGCCGAGCTGGACATGTAGGTGGTCAGACCCACAGTGCCGGCCCCGTTGAGGGTCTTGTCGTTGTCGACGGTCTCGATGCCCCACTCGGCGGGCTCGGTGTCTCCAGCCCAGAACTTGGTCTGGATGCTGGTGGACTCGGCACCGTCAACCACCATGCGCAGGTGAAGGGGCTGACCGGCCGTGTAGGCCTGCGGCAGGACGTAGGTGCCCAGGGCCGTCTCCCGTCCCTTGACCACGCGCGAGACCGTCACGACCGGGTTACCGGCGCTGCCGATACGAACCGTGGCCTGGTACTGACCGGCCTTGGTCGTGCGGGCTGCGTAGGAGATGAAGGCACCGTTCCCGGAGGGAACCGAGTCCAGGGAGAAGTCCACGACGGCGTCGGTAGACGTCGACTTGATCTCCTCGGAGATGATCGCGGCCGAGGAACGCGGACCGGCCATGGCGATGCGGCCACTGGTGCCGTCGACGGAGAAGGCCGCGGCGTTCCAGGAGGTCTTCCAGGAGCCGCCGGTGTTGGCCTTGCCCCAGCCGCCGTTCACGCTGCGCTCGAAGGAGTCGTCCAGCAGGGCACTGCCCTCGGGCTGCTTGTCCTTGTCCTTATCCTTGCCGCCGTTACCCTTGCCGTTGCCATCGCCCTTGTCCGGCTCGACCTGCTTACCGGTGGCGGCGGTGTAGTGCTCGGCGATCTGGCGGGCGGACAGCGGCGTGCTGTAGACGGCGGCCTCGTCGATGTCGGCCTGGATGTTGGTGTTGGAGGGCT
>ERZ772979.2194-NODE-2194-length-9997-cov-40.501911_pt1 | contig 9997 bp, 4 predicted proteins | sample MGYA00511130_ERZ772979 | MGnify/ENA primary metagenome ERZ772979 (study PRJEB29015, sample SAMEA2738103) | human oral metagenome | biome: human oral; feature: human-associated habitat; material: saliva | place: China | collected 2186 ... | reverse complement strand
AGAAGAGGCCGTCGACGTCCGTGTAGATTTCGCACACGTCGGCGTGGAGGGCGGCGGCGAGGGCGACGGCGGTCGTGTCGGAGCCTCCTCGGCCCAGCGTGGTGACGTCGTCGTCCTTCGAGATGCCCTGGAAGCCGGCGACGATGGCGACCTGCCCGTCCTTGACGGCGCGGGCGACGCGCTCGGGCACCATTCCGACGATCTGGGCGGCACCGAAGTGGCTGTCGGTCTTGATACCGGCCTGCGCGCCGGTGTAGGCGCGGGCTTCGACGCCGAGTTCGTTGACGGCCATCGCGAGGAGGGCCATCGAGATGCGCTCGCCTGCCGACAGGAGGATGTCCATTTCACGCTCGGGCGGGTTGTCGGTGAGTGCTGCGGCCGAGTCGAGCAGGTCGTCGGTCGTGTCACCCATCGCCGATACGACGACAACGACGCGGTGTCCCGCGTTGTGCGTGTCCACGATGCGCTGGGCGACGCGCTTCATGGCTTCGGTGTCGGCGACGGAAGAACCGCCGTACTTTTGCACGATCAGTGCCACTAGAGCCTCATTTCTATCAGTACGTGCCGATTCGCACGCCTTCGAGTGGCGCGCGCCACCACAACAATCCTACGGCCCACCAGGCATCGCGCCGGGAACGACCGGCATGTGGGCGCAGGTGACATGGGACGCGCCGGAGCGACCCAGGACACAGGGACGCACGAGGCCCGGAATTGCAACGCTCCTGGTCAGCGCCGCCTCGGTCGCCAGCGCGCGGGGGCGTTCAGGCGGCGGGCAATGTCACGTCGATGACGGTCCCCTTGTCGGCGTCCGCGAGGCGCACGGACCCGCCCATTGCGCGCGCCAGCGACTCGACGATCGACATTCCCAGGCCCGAGGAGCCGCGCCCGTCGCGCGTACGCGAGGAGTCGCCGCGCACGAAACGATCGAAGACGCGGTCGCGGATCTCAGCGGGGATGCCGGGACCGTCGTCGGCGACGCGGATCCTCACCATCGACGAGGCCGGGGCGTCCGTCCCCGCTCCACCACCGTCACGAACGCGGCTGAGAGAAACGGTGACGCGTGTGCCCGCAGGCGTGTGCACGCGGGCGTTCGCGAGCAGGTTCGTGAGGATCTGGCGCAGGGCAGCCTCGTCACCCAGGACCTGGATGTCCGAGGCCTCGCCGAGCTCCCACGCATGGTCGGGGGCGACCACGTGCGCGTCTGACAGGGCGTCCAGTATCAGCGGGATAACGTCGATAGTGTCCCGTTTGAGTGCCCGGTTGCCGTCCAGGCGCGCCAGGGTCAGCATCTCCTCCACGAGGGAGGCCATGCGCGCCCCCTCCGAGGAGATGCGCTCGAGCGCCTGGGTGCGGGAGGCCTCGTCAATGTCGCGGCGGGCGAGCTGCGCGTACCCCTGTACGGAGGCGAGCGGCGTACGCAGCTCGTGCGAGGCGTCGGCGACGAACTGGCGCAGCTTCGCCTCGCTGCGGGCGCGGCGTTCCATGCCGTCCTCGACTGCGTCGATCATCGAGTTGAGCGCGCTCGCGACGTCGGCGACCTCGACGGGGCCTGAGGTGGCCTCCTCGCCGACGCGGGTCAACTCCTCAGCGTCGTCGGCCAGGTCGCGGCTTGCAATGCCCGCGGCTGCAGCGCGCACAACGCCGAGGGGACGCAGCTCGCGGCGCACCCACGCGCGGCCAGCGAAGCCCGCCGCGATAGCGACGACGAGAGACAGGCCCACCTCAACCGCGACGAGCATGAAGATGACGTCGTCGATGCTGTCCATCTGCACGCCCACGAGAACTGTCTTGTCATCAATGACCTGGGATGTCACCCGGAACGCGCCCAGATCTTTGAGACGCACGGTGTGCGGGGCGCCATCTGTCGGCACCGCGGCCAGGATCGCCAATGCGGGCTCATTCAGGTAGGTCACCGAGAAGTTGGAGACGACCGCACCGGCCGCCTCGCCGTCCTCGCTCACGTACTGGAGGGTGCCCTCGGCGACGCCAGAACCGCCAAACCCAGGCCCCTTGGGTCCGCCGGGGACGACGGGCCCACCGGGACGAGGCACCCGCCCACCCGACTGCGGGACCGCGCGGGCACCAGCATCGTCAGAATCGTCGTCAAAATCATCGTCCGCATCCACCCCATTATCTGGAGCGTCCTCAACATCCAGATGCTCACCCGCGCGCTGGGAGAGGCGATGCAGCTCGGAGTCCATGTTGCCGAGCATCCAGGAGCGCATCACCAGGGTGGACGCGGCGACCATGACGATGAGCGCGAGGGCGACGCACGCGGCCAAGGCGCGCGAGAGACGCCCAGCCAGGGACGGCCGCCGCGTCACTGCGGCTCCCGCATGATGTAACCGGCGCCGCGCACCGTGCGAATGAGTGCCGGGCGATCCGCGTTGATCTTCTTGCGCAGGTAGGAGATATACAGCTCGACGACGTTGACCTGGCCACCGAAATCGTAGCTCCACACGGCGTCCAGAATCTTTTGCTTCGACAGCACGATTCCAACGTTCTCCATGAGATACCGAAGCAATTCGAACTCAGTGTTCGTTAACGTGATTTCTTCCCCGCCACGACGCACATCGTGAGAATCCACATCGAGGGTCAGATCCGCGACCTGCAGCACCGTCGACGCCGCCTGCTGGGTGCGTCCCGCCCGGCGCAGGAGCGCCTCCACGCGGGCCGCCACCTCGTCCAGGTCGAAGGGCTTCGTCACGTAGTCGTCCGCGCCCGCGCGCAATCCCTGCACGCGGTCCGCGACCGCGTCGCGTGCCGTGAGGAAGAGGACCGGCAGCTCCGGGTCGCGAGCGCGCAGGCGCTCCAGCGCCTCGAGGCCATCCATGCGCGGCATCTGCACATCGAGGATCACGACGTCCGGGTGGAAGCTCGACGCCTTCGCCAGCGCGTCCAACCCATCCTTCGCCGTAGCCGTCTCCCAGCCCTCGTGGCGCAGCGCCTGCGACAGCAAGTCCGCCAGCATCGCCTCGTCATCAACAACCAGCACTCGGGGCGCGCCTGAACTCGCCTGGGTCGCCATCATGGCCTCCTCGTCTTCTCGCAGCGCGGTCCCTACGATTGTGTCACACGTGCGTCACGGACAGCGGGACGCGCGGCCCACGAGGCGACAAACGCCGCAGGTCGTGAGCGCTCCGGGAGCAGCGATGCTGGGGCACCCGCGCGAACACAACCCGAGTCACCGCCCGCCCGCGCGCCGACAGCGCGAGGCAGCCACGGCCTCGTCGATAAGAGCCTAGAGGCGGCGGCGCCCCTCGAGCGCGCGGCCCAGCGTGACCGAGTCCGCATACTCCAAGTCCCCGCCCATGGGCAGGCCCATCGCCAGGCGCGAGGTTTCGACACCCATCGTGGAGAGCATGCGCGCGAGGTACGCAGCCGTCGCCTCGCCTTCGACGTTCGGGTTGGTCGCCAGGATGACCTCGGTGACCGTTCCGTCAGCGAGGCGGCTCATGAGCGAGGCAATGTTCAGCTGGTCGGGCCCCACCCCGTGAATCGGGTCGATGACGCCCCCGAGGACGTGGTAGCGGCCGCGGAACACGCGCGCCCCCTCGATCGCCTGGATGTCCTTGGGCTCCTGGACGACGCAGATCGCGCTGGGGTCGCGACACACGTCGCGGCAGATGGAGCACTCGTCCTCTTCCGTGAGGTTGCCGCAGATGTCGCAGTGGCGCACGCGCCCGCGCACGGCGTTGATCGCGTCGACGAGGCGTGCGACGTCCTCGGGCTCCGCGTCCAGGACGTGCATGGCCATACGCTGCGCGGACTTCGGGCCGATGCCGGGAAGCTGCCCGAACTGGTCGATGAGGTCGGCCAGGGCGCCGTCGTACATGTCAGTATCCTCCCTCGGTCATCTTTTCTTCGATGACGCGTCCGCCGAGGATCTCCAGGACCGCTGCCAGGCCGATCGTCTGCGAGTTTTCAATGTTTTCGTCGTCGATGCTGGCGCTATCGTCATCGGCCGCGTGGGTGCGGGTCGAGACGATGGCTGCCTCGCGCTGAACCTTCTCGCGCAGGGCGGCCTCGGCGGCGGCGCGTCCGGTCAGCGGACCATCGGACGCGTCTGTGGCGTCGCGCCCGGCCTCCGGGGCACCGAATCCGGGCGCGGGAGCCGACGCGGGCTCGGGGGCCGCAGCCAGCCAGGCGGGGGCCTGCGTGGAGGCGCTCGGGGCCGCGCTGATCGGGGTCACGTCGGCGGGCGCGGCTGACTCGGGCGGGGTCCACGAGTCCGCGCTGTCCTCGAAGTTCACGGACGCACCACCGGGGATGACGACCGGGTCGCCCCATCCGGTCGGGGTCGACGGGGTATGCGCTGCGGGCTCGATGGGCGCGTCGTCGAAGACGGGGGACGAGGCCGGGGCGGGCTGTGCGGGTGCGTCCGCCGGCTCGTCGGTAGGCTCCGGGTCGCCCGGGTAGCGGAAGACCGTGAAGGAGCGCTTGCGCGGGGCCGCGTCGCCGTTCGGGGACGAGGACGGCTCGGTCACCTCGGGGGCGGCCGCGAGGGCGCGGGCGGCTCGCTCGGGCAACGCGGGGCGCTCGGCGGGCTGCGGGTCTGGGGCCTGTGCGGTCGGTGCCGGCGCGGCGGGTTCATCGCGTCGGATCGGCGTCACCGTCGCGGGCTCGGGCCAGCCGGCGTCCTCGGGCTCGGGCTCGCCGACAGGCTCCGGCCAACCGGTGTCAGCCGGCTCGGGGTCGCTCTGGGGTGCCGCCTGCGCGGCGGCCTCATCAAAAGGGGGCGGCTCCGAGACCCAGCCTCCGGGCTGGGACGGCTGCGTGGCAGGGCCGGGGTGCGATGCCTGCGCCGACGGGCCGGTCGTCGCCGGGCCGCCCGAGGCCTGCCCGACCTGCGCGAACACGCTCACGGTCAGGCCGGTGACCTCGTTGATGGCCTTTTCGACGTCGGCCGCGCGGGAGCCGCGCGAGAAGGCATTGACCATGGCCTCGACGGGGAAGAGGAGCACCACCTGGGAGCCGTCGACGGCACCCAGCTGGGCGTTGCCGCCGACCATCGACCACGTAACACGGCTGATAGAGGACAGGCGCTCGACGACCTCGTTCCAGCGACCGCGCAGCATGTCGGCGTCACGGCCGGAAGCCGGGGCTTCTGCGCGGGCGGGCACCTCCGGGCGCTGCGGCGCGGCGGATTCGCGGCTCTGCCGCACAGGAGCGGCAGGGCGCGGCTCGGTCTGCGCGGGCGCGGCCTCGCGGGCGGGCGCGCTGTCGTGGGCGGCCTCGCGGCGCGGGGCTTCCTGTCGCGCGGTCTGCGCGGGAGCGGAGCTCGACTCCGGGGCGGCGGGCTTCTGAGCGGACCAGTCGGGGCCACTACCCCACGCGGGCACGCCCTGGGGAGCAGGCGCGGAAGGCGATGCGGGCGCCTGAGGAGCGGGGGACGAGGCCTCGGCGCGCTCCTGCTTCTTGCGGGCCAGTGCCTCGCGCGCCTCGCGGGCGCCGAAACGACCCGAGGAGGCCTCGGACGATCCGGAGGCCACCTCGCGCGGCGCTCCCCCGCCGGTCATGCCGACCGTTCCCTGCACGGGGGCCTGGGCGGGTCCGGGGGCGGGGACGAGGATGCGGCCGACGAGGAGCTCGAGCTGCAGGCGGGGCGAGGTCGCGCCCGTCATGGCTCGCAGGGCCTCGTCGGTCAGGTCGGCGGCGCGGGACAGCCCGTGCGGGCCCCAGTTCTGCGCCTGACGCTGCATGCGCTCGAACTGGTCGTGCGGGGTGTCCGCAAGGACGTCGCGCGCGCCGTCACCGGCGACCGCGATGATGAGGAGGTCGCGCAGTCGCTGGAGGAGGTCCTCGACGAAGCGGCGCGGGTCGTGGCCGGACTCGACCATGCGCTCGACGACGCGGAAGGCCGCTGCGCCGTCGCCGCCCGCGAGAGCGTCGACGGATTCATCCAGCAGGGCGGAGTCCGTGTAGCCGAGCAGCGCGACGGCCGTCTGGTAGGTGACCTGCCCGTCGATCGCGCCAGCCATCAGCTGGTCGAGCACCGACAGGGTGTCTCGCACCGAACCGCCGCCCGCGCGCATGACGAGGGTCAGGACGCCCTCGCCCACGCCGATGTGCTCCTCGGCGCACAGGCCCGTCAGGTAGGGGCCCAGCACGTCCGGTGGCACCAGGCGGAACGGGTAGTGGTGGGTGCGCGAGCGGATCGTGCCTATGACGCGCTCGGGTTCCGTCGTCGCGAAGACGAACTTGACGTGCTCGGGCGGCTCCTCGACGAGCTTGAGCAGCGCGTTGAAGCCCTGGTTCGTGACCATGTGGGCCTCGTCGATGATGAAGATCTTGTAGCGGTCGCGCACCGGCGCGAAGGTGGCGCGCTCGCGCAGGTCGCGGGCGTCGTCGACGCCGCCGTGCGAGGCCGCGTCGATCTCGACGACGTCGAGCGAGCCGGGGCCGCCGGTGGCCAGCTCACGGCACGATTCGCACTGTCCGCACGGGGTGTCCGTGGGGCCCTGCGCGCAGTTCAGGCAGCGCGCCAGAATGCGCGCCGAGGTGGTCTTGCCGCATCCGCGCGGCCCGGAGAACAGGTACGCGTGCGTCACGCGATTCGCGCGCAGCGCCGCCTTGAGCGGCTCCGTCACGTGTTCCTGGCCGATCACCTGATCAAAGGTGTCGGGGCGATACCGGCGATACAGAGCTGTGGTCACCCTCCAAGCCTAGTTGCTCCCACCCTCATCTGCGCCCCGCACCGCGCGTTCCACACGCTGCGGGGCTCCTCGTTCATTGACGAGGCCGGGGCGGGGTCGTGGTGGTGTGGTGGGTGTGCGGGAGGGGGCGCGAGACCAGTATGGTCTCGCGCCCCCTCACCTCTTGATGGGCTCACCCCCCTGCGGGGCGTGCGCCCACCCGGTTAGGCCTCCCGGCGGTTCCGGCGGCGCTTACCCGCCACAGCTGCGATGCCAGCAACAGCTGCCATGGCCGCCATACCACCCAGAACAGACGCGTCCGAGCCGGTACGAGCCAGCACCTTGGCAACCGTGGTCGCCGGAGTCGGAGCAGGAATCACCGTGAGCGGGAAGTCCACATCCAGGTTCTCCTCACCCTCACCAACCGTGACGGCCATCGAGGTCGTCGCCGCATTAAACCCGGCAGGAACCTCAATATCGACCGTGTACGTACCCGGAACCAGACCAGTGAAACGGTAGTTCCCGTTCGCGTCGGTGGTGGTACGAGCCACCTCAACACCGTTGGTGTCCTTCAGGATCACGGTCACACCAGGCACGCCCGGCTCACCGTTATCCGCACCGTTACCATCAGCGTCATTCCACACACGGTCACCAATCGTGGCCGGAGCAACCAGACCAAAGTCCACGCCCTGCACCGACGCATCCGTAATCGTCACGGACGTCTCGGTCGCGCCCCGACCCGTGTACGCCTGAGTCGGGATCAGACCAGCCAGATCGCCCTTATCCGGGTCCACAATCACCACGCGGTACGAGGCAGGAGCCAGACCCACAAACTGGTAGGCACCGTTCTCGTCGGTCACCGCGGTCATGGGATCACCGTTGGCATCGAGCACCGGCGTGCCGTCCTCGTTCAGCAGAGCAACCGTCACACCCTTAAAGCGCTGCTCAGAATCACTCTTGGAGTACGACGCATCCGAATCACGATAAATCGTGCCACCCAGGTTGTACCCGCCCTTGAACGAGGCCGAGGACTCGTTGTTGGTCGGGTCATCGCCTGCCTGATCCTGGCGGGTAATCCTGGCAACGTTGGTCACCAACGTGCCCGCGCCCTCACCGATGATATCCACCGTGATCATGATCGTCTTGACATCACCCTTGGCCAGGGTCGCATCGGACAGATCCCACACACCAGTAGCGGAGTCGTAGGTGCCATCGCCTTCAGCCTTGACGAACTTAACGCCCGTCGGAAGCTTGTCGGAGACGGTGACGCCGGTTGCCACGCCCGGACCATTATTCGTCAGCGTCAACGTGTACGTCACGTGAGCGCCCGGAGTGAACTCGAAGGTTTCCTGATTGACCTCATCCGGATCGGTGATCGCCTTCTTGATGGCGGTGTCAGCCGAGATACCGAAGCCCCAGTCCTGATCAAGATTCTGGTTCTTCTCGCCCGTCAGAGTCAGGTTAGCCGTCAGCTTGAACGCATCCGCCAGCTTAGCAGCATCCTTCTTCACATCCTCGGACACAACGGTCTTGGAAACCACATCACGCGACGGATCATGCGTCAACACATCCAGCAGCGGCTCAGCCGCCAGCAGCGACTCAGGGTCAACACTCACCTTGTAGTCGCCGGGCAGCAGGTTCTCGAACTTGTACTTGCCATCCGCATCGGTCGTGGTCTCGTAGGTGCGGGTGATTCCACCCGGACCAGTCCACACCAACGTCACCTTCACACCGGGCAGTACCTTGTCGCCAGCGTCGGGGGCATTGCCACCATTCTGGTTCACGTCGAGGAACAGCTGATCGCCGATGACACCGGTACCAACGGCACCGAAGTCAATCGTTTCATCCGTCTGATCCTGAGCCAGGGTGACCGAGGCCGTAGCTCCGTTGGAGTCGAGAGCGCGGTCGGTTCCGGCATCCGAGGTTGTTGCCTCGTAGCCTGCAGGTGCCTGGAAGGACACCTTGTAGCCGCCGGGCAGCAGGTTCTCGAAGGAGTACTTGCCATTCGCGTCGCTCGTCTTCGCTGTAACGACGTTGCCCGAGGCATCGGTCACGGCGAAGCCGTCCTCGTAGGTCAGGGTAACCGTCACGCCGGGCAGAGCCGGTTCGTCGGTATCCTGAATGCCATCGCGGTTGACGTCCATCCAGGTGTAGTCACCCAGCGAAGCGGGCTTGACGAAGCCGAAGTTCACGTCGATAACGGAACCGGTCGCCTCAGCGATGGTCACGTCTGCGGTGGTCTTGTGGCGGCCGGTGTAGGCCTCGGTGGGCTTGGTGCCCGCCAGAGGACCGGAGGTCGGGTCAACGACGCTGCCCCTGTACTCGCCCAGCGGCAGACCGCTGAAGGAGTACTTGCCCTCGGCGTCGGTCACGGCCGTGACCGGGTTGCCATCCTTGTCGAGGACGGGAGTGCCGTCCTTCTTCAGGAGCGCAACCGTGACACCCGCGTACGGTGCCTCGGAGTCGCTGGCGCTAAACGACGCGTCCGCATCGTTGTAGAGCTTTCCAGCGATCGTGTAGCCGGCGGTCAGCGGCACGGACGAGGTGTTGTCCGGCTTCTTGTCGCCGATCTGATCCTGCTTCTCGATCGTGGCCGTGTTGGTCACAACCGAACCAGCGGCGGAAGCGTCGACGGTGACGGTGATGCGCAGAGTGCGCGTCGCGTCCTTCTCGATCACCTCTCCGCTCAGGTCCCACTTGCCGGAGGCGGCATCGTAGGTGCCATCGCCCTGCGCGGACACGAAGGTCACGCCCGCGGGGAGCTTATCCTGCGCGATGACGCCCGTGGCGGGGCTCGGGCCCTCGTTCGTGACGGTCAGTGTGTAGGTGACGGACGTGCCGGGGGTGAAGCCACCCGCCGGAACCTCGGCCGGCTCCGCAATCGCCTTGACAATCGCCGTGTTGGCGACGCCGGTGAAGGCCCAGTCCTGGTCGTTGTTCGTCATCGCGCCGGGGCTCAGCGTCACCTTGGAGGTGAGGGAGAGCTCCTGGCCCTCCGCAGCCGTCAGGTTGCCCGACGGGGCGTGGGTCTGAGCGGTGCACTCGGGGCAGACGGTAGCCAGGGAGGTCTTGTCAACAGTGACGACATAATCGCCGGGAGCCAGGTCCTTGAACGAGTACTTGCCGTTCTCGTCCGTGACCGTCGTCAGCGTCTTCTCTACGCCCGCGGGGGTCGTGTAGGTCAGCTTGACGGTCACGCCGGCCAGCGGCTTGTCCGGACCCGAGGGCTCGGAACCACCGTTGTTGTCGACGTCCCAGAACAGGGTGTCACCAATCGTGCCATCTGCGACGAGGCCGAAGTCGACGCTCTCATCGTTCTGGCCCTCGGTGAGCGTCACGTCGCTCTCGGCACCGTTGGAGTC
>ERZ772979.2192-NODE-2192-length-10003-cov-11.504222_pt1 | contig 10003 bp, 10 predicted proteins | sample MGYA00511130_ERZ772979 | MGnify/ENA primary metagenome ERZ772979 (study PRJEB29015, sample SAMEA2738103) | human oral metagenome | biome: human oral; feature: human-associated habitat; material: saliva | place: China | collected 2186 ... | reverse complement strand
TCCCAATGATAGCCTCTTTACTAAATTTAACCTTTGGTGGCATAAGACTCCTTTCGCGCAACATTAGTTGCGCAACGATTGTTGCATAAAGAATACCATAAAAAAGAAAGACTTGTCAAGAAAAAACTGTAAAACACAAAACAAAAAGACAGCGAACTTTCTATTTCTTTGCTACCCAGCCGATGGCATCGCTAGAGGGATTTTCTGTATCAATCCAGATGAATTCGATACCGATTTCCTCATTTTTAAACTTAGTCAAACGAATACCGTTAATCTCCAGTTCATTGAGTCGTTGACCTGTCAAGACTCCTCGTTTTTTCAAAATGACAATCATACATAGAAATTTTTAAAAATTTTCTCTATCGTAAACCTGCCACTATTTCAGAAACTATACTAGCTGATTCCAAACGTAATATGGTCATTTCATCTACCTTCCCTAATAATGGCATTGCGCCATACCAAACAATGGTCTTGTTTACCAAAAGAATAGGCGTGACTATTTTTGATTGAGTGAAAGACACTTTAATCTTCTTGCTCTTCAACTGGTCTAGCCATGCTTTGTTTGCAACCGTCTCTGGTATACATATCTCAATTTGACTAATCCTAAATTCTTTTAGAAAATTCATCAGTTTTGTCTGGTGCACATAAGGTAAAATAAGCATACACTCCTGTCTTTCCCCTGCTAAGTCCTCTCTCAATATATTCTCATATCTACTATCAACATAAACGAATTGTTTCTCCTCACCCTTGATGACACGATAATCCATCTTTCGATAAGCTACTTGTCGTTTCTGAAACATCTTTTCTAAATAAGGAACATGAATATCCACATAATCGAAAATACGCACCAAAGACTTATCCTTGTAGTTTCTATGAATCCGACCTGCATACTGAATCAAATTATTTTTCCAAGAAAAGAGTGCTGCCAAGATAAGCGTGTCCAACTGAGGTAAGTCAAAACCTTCGCCAATGTATTTTCCAGTAGACAACAAAACAAACCCTTTATCTAACTGCTCTAACGTCTCCAGTAAACTTGTTCTCTCTCGGACTTTGGTTTGTCCGCTAATAATATAACAGTCATCAACCTCTTTCTCTTTTAATAACTTTTCAAAGACATCTATCTGTTGAATTCGATTGACTAGAACCAAGATATTCCGCCCTTCTGCCACTTGGTCTAGAATATCCTTGAGAATCATCTGATTCCTCACTGAGTCAGTAGCAATCCAATCACTAAGCTGTATAAAATTACTTACTTTGGTCTTTTCAATCTCCAAATGACCAAAAGAAGTGAACCTTAATTGCAATTGCCGTTTAAAATCCGTCTCCCTCTTATCAGCAGTATGGAGTATCTCACCAATTCTCTGAAAAACAATAGGCTCATGACCATTCTTACGCTCAGGCGTAGCCGTCAAACCGTAAAGATATTTCCCTCTAAACTGAGCAATAACTTTTTCAAACATCAAGGCAGAGACATGATGACACTCATCCACAATCATCATCTCATACTCATCCAAAAGACTTTGACTATTTCCCAACTTAAATAGAGATTGAATCATAACAACATCAACCAGTTTACTCAGCCATTTCTTAGTCCCACCGTACTGCCCAACATAGCCTATTATCTTTTCACGACCTGATGGCGTATAACGGGTAGCTTCTTCCTCTTCGAAAGTCAAAAAATGGTTTAAACGATCCAGCCATTGGTCTAAGAGTTGCTTATTATGAACTAGGATAATTGTTTTGGCCTTCCGTTCAGAGATGAGAGTAGCACCTAAAACGGTCTTCCCAAAACCAGTCTCCGCATGGAGTAAACCATTTTCTTTGGAAATCATATCTGACAGGGCTAACTCTTGCTCAAAAGTGAGTTCTCCCTTAAATGCTACTCTAATAGACCTTTGTACTTTTCTCCTATCCTCCACAACTACCTGCTTAAATTTATCTTGCAATGGATATAGCAAGCCTCTTGGCAGCCATAAATAATAATCGGATTCTCCAAATAAATACATTCTCTCAGGAATTTGATAGGTTGGCTGTCGCATAGCCTGCTTTACATAAAATTCGGGATTAGAAAACGAAGCCATATTTTTCAAGAAAAAAAGTGTCTTGAGTGTCACAGACGATTTTTCAAGTTGGATCATATTAGATAAGACGACCTTCAACTCCTTATCCAATTCTTGCTTGCCTAACTCCTCTTGGATTAACAGTGCCACTTTAGCAGTTGAAACCCTCTGGATTTCTTGTAAATACCTCCATTGGTCTTCATAAGGTTGAAAATGTTCATCCACAAAGACCGTTCGCCCTTGATGATAAGCTTCTCCTTGAAAAGGAAGGGCAATCAAATTACCAAATCCACCTTTAGGAAGGACATCCTGATTCGGAAACATGCGATCAAAAGAATCAAAGGACAGTTGCATACTTTCCTGCATTGCCAATTCTAATAGTTTCTTTCCAAATAAGCGAGCCTCTCGACACGGAATCGCTTCCTCAAAGAAGAACCAAATATGGAGTCCTTGACCCGAACGAGAAATCTCTAGATGAGCTTCCATCTGGCGTTCCCTGGCTATTCTATGAATGGTTAAACCGGCTTCTTTCCAATCTCCTTCATCCAAATCCAGTACCAAAAAATAACAGCTATCATCTAAGTGCATAGGAAAGATACCAATGGCTATCTCCCCACGAAAATGAGATTTCAAAACGGAGTCCGTCAATGTCTGGAAACTCCGTTTTTCAGGCGGCAACTGCTTCCAACCATAATCATAGGAAGGAAAATACTGAATTTTCCCTTGATCATTGATAAAACTCTTAGCATAAACATCAAAACGGCCAGCAAACACAGAGGTAAACAATTGTAATTTTTCTTGCGTCGTCAAGCGACTACTTTGAAGTTGGAACATCTCCTCGAACTGAGAGCGTTCCATAATAAACTGACTCTTGTCTTTAAGACGTTTACACAAGAAAAACTCACTATCCCCATTAAAAGAAGAAAAGACATCAAGTACTTCTACCACAATTCCATCCAAAGACACAAAAACAGCCATAACAGTCACCTCCTTGATTCCTATAGGCTGATTATAACAAGAATAGCTGAAGTTGTACACGAAAATAAAATCCGAATAGCGTAAGCGCGTCATAACAAGGTATCTATCATTAATGGAGCTCCTCCTGTATACTATTAGTAAAGTAAAACTATTGGAGGATATTTTAATGCCACAGCCTATTGTTCCTGTAGAGATTCCACAATATCGTCGTTTTGATTCTAAAAAGAGAAATGATATTCTTCTTAAAATTCGTATTGGCAAGCTTGAACTAAGTTTTTTTCAATCTCTCAATCTCGAAATGATAGAACAGCTTTTGGATAAGGTGTTGCTCTATGACAATTCATCTATCTAGCCTAGGGCAGGTCTATCTCGTATGTGGGAAAACGGATATGAGGCAGGGAATTGATTCACTGGCTTATATCGTTAAAACCCACTTTGAATTGGATCCTTTCTCAGGTCAAGTCTTTCTCTTTTGTGGCGGACGTAAAGACCGCTTTAAAGCTCTTTACTGGGATGGTCAAGGATTTTGGCTACTTTATAAACGCTTTGAGAATGGTAAACTGACTTGGCCAAGTACAGAAAAGGATGTCAAATCTCTCACACCTGAACAAGTAGATTGGCTTATGAAGGGCTTTTCTATCACTCCCAAAATAAATTCATCAGAAAGTCGTGATTTCTATTGAAATGAGGACTTTCTTTTTAGTATAATGAAGTTAGAAACAAGGAGGGAAGCCCATGGAAGAATTATTAAAAATCATTCAACAACAGAGTGCTACAATTGATAGTCTCACCAATGAACTTGCCCTTCTTCGTGAACAAGTGGCTTATCTGACTCAAAAGCTCTATGGAAAATCCTCTGAGAAAAGTGTTTGCCTCTCTGGACAACTCAACCTTTTTGAGGAAGAGTCTCCATCTGAGGAAGATGGAGATGTTCCCAGTTGAAACAGAGGAAATTACCTACAAACGTAAGAAATCTAAAGGGAAACGCCAAGCTCTTCTTGCCCAATTTGATTCAGAAGAAGTTCATCATCAACTAGAAGAGTGCATTTGCCCTGATTGTCAGGGAGATCTTAAAGAGATTGGAGCGACCCTTCAACGACAAGAATTAGTCTTTATTCCTGCGCAATTAAAACGAATAGATCATATCCAACACGCTTATAAGTGCCAAGCATGCAGTGAGAAAAATCCGAGTGATAAAATCGTGAAAGCTCCTATTCCTAAAGTCCCTTTGGCGCATAGTCTTGGCTCAGCTTCTATTATCGCTCACACCATCCATCAGAAGTTTAATCTGAAGGTACCCAATTATCGCCAAGAAGAAGATTGGGCTAAGATGGGCTTACCAATCACACGTAAGGAAATTTCTAATTGGCATATCAAGGTGAGTCAATACTATTTAGAGCCCCTTTATAACCTCTTGCGAGAGGACTATTGACTCAGCCCTTACTTCATGCGGATGAAACTTCTTATAGGGTGCTAGAGAGTGATAGCCAGCTGACTTACTATTGGACTTTTTTGTCTGGGAAAGCTGAGAAGCAAGCAATCACGCTTTACCACCATGATCAGCGTCGGAGTGGTTTAGTAGTGCAAGAATTCCTAGGAGACTATTCTGGATATGTGCATTGTGACATGTGGTCTGCTTATCGTCAACTGGAAGAAGCTGAACTTGTTGGTTGTTGGGCGCATGTGAGAAGGAAGTTTTTTGAGGCGACTCCCAAGCAAGCAGATAACTCATCGTTAGGTGCCAAAGGTTTAGCTTATTGTGAACAGTTATTTTCTTTGGAAGGAGACTGGGAAGACTTGTCAGCTGATGAACGCCTACAGAAACGTCAAGAAGAGCTCCACCCCCTAATGGAAGACTTCTTTGCTTGGTGTTGACGTCAGTCAGTTTTACCTGGTTCAAAACTAGGAAAGGCAATTGAATACAGTCTAAAGTATGAAGAAACCTTTAAGACAATTTTGAAAGACGGGCATCTCGTCCTTTCCAATAATCTAGCTGAACGCACCATTAAATCATTGGTTATGGGACGAAAAAATTGGTTGTTTTCTCAAAGTTTTGAAGGAGCTAAAGCAACGGCTATTATTATGAGCTTGTTGGAAACAGCTAAACGTCATCAATTAAATAGCGAGAAATATCTATCCTATCTTCTAGAATATCTTCCAAACGAGAAGACTCTCGTTAACAAAGAGGTTTTAGAGGCTTATTTACCATGGAATAAAGTTGTACAAGAAAAGTGCAAATAAGAAATCTCCAGATTAGGAACTATCGCTGAGTTCTCTAGTCTGGAGATTTTTCAATATACTTAGTTATTGGGCGGTTACAGCCAAATCCGCTTGGATCTGGCTTAATTATCATTGGATATTAGATTGTATTGGCTGACCAAATACTTACGGATCTAGCTGATACAGGGAATTGTCCATAACCTTCCTCGTCAATTGTAACTTGACCTTGGTGGTTTTCAAGTAAATCTACAAAGGTTTGGTTAGCCCATTCTTGGCCGACAAACATTGACTTGCTGTTTTCTTGGTCATTTGAGATAAGGACTGCGATTGGGGATTGATTTTCAGCACCTGAACGTACCCAACCGATACAGTTAGCATCATCAAAGTAGTCATTTTGTTCTCCATAGGCCAAATCTTTTCGGATGGCTAGGAGGCGGTCAAGGACTTCTTTGAAATCTTGTTGAGCATATTGCCCTGAAATCCCATAGTAGTCGCCGTAAAAGACACATGGAAGCCCATCTTGGCGTAATAGAATGAGGGCATAGGCTGCTGGTTTGAACCATTCTTCAACGGTAGACTCAAGAGCCTGACCTCGTTGTGTATCGTGGTTGTCGACAAAAGTCACAGCCTTGTCAGGCTTGAGTTCAACCAAGCTATCTGTGAAAATGCCACGAAGGTCATAGTTTGCGCCAGCTTGACTGGCTTCAAAGAGATTCTGGTGGAGACGGACATCGACAAGGTCAAAGCGTTCTTCCGTTTTTTCAAGGTAGTCTAGATTGGCTTCCTTGTCAGGATTCCAAAATTCACCAAAAACATAGAAATCCTCACCGTATTTTTCCTTCATATCACGGATAAAATTGCTCATGAAGAAAGAGTCAATGTGTTTAACGGCATCCAAGCGGAAACCAGCTACACCAGTCGTTTCCATGAACCAGTCAGCCCAGTCATAGATATTTTGGATGACTTCAGGATGTTTAAAGTCTAGGTCAGCATACATGAGGTAGTCGTAGTTTCCGTTTTCGTTATCGACCAATTCCTCATTTGCCCAACCCTTGTTGTCTCCTTGAATCAGATAAATCCCAGACTTACGGCGTTTGGCATCATAGTCTGTACCGGTGAAGTGGTACCAGTGCCAGTGGAAGTCATTGTAGGTATCTTGGCGACCATCGAAGGTAAAGCTAGTCCAGCCGTTGATGATGAAGGGTTCTCCGAGTTCGACTGTACGATCTTCAGGGTCCACTTCAATAACCTGAAAGGCTTCCATGTGATCAGCAGCAGCCTTGTGATTGAGCACCACATCGGCCATAGGTTGAATTCCCTGTGCTTTCAGGGTTTGAATGGCTTGAAGATAGTCTTCTTTGAAACCATACTTGGTACGGACAGTTCCTTTTTGGTTAAACTCGCCTAGGTCGAATAAGTCATAGACCCCATAGCCTACATCTTTTTCATTGGTTGCCTTAAAAGCTGGTGGCATCCAGACATGGCTGATACCGAGATCAGCTAGGTGTTGAGCATCTTCAGCCAGACGCGTCCAGTGCTGGCCGTCGTGGGGCAGATACCATTCAAAGTATTGCATGAGTGTTTGATTTTGCATGATGTTTCCTCTTACTTGTCAATCTTGTTCTTTATTCTATCATAAAGTATCGGTTAGCTCAAACGTTTGCGTAAAACTGAATAATAAGTTTTTGACTATTTTATATAAAATGTTGATTTTTAAAATGAAAGCGCTATAATTATAGTAAATTACATAGATAAAGAGAGGAGATTTCTCATGATTGAATTTCAAAATGTTAGTAAGTTGTATGGTGATAAAGAGGCCTTGAGCAATCTCAATTTGCAGATTGAAAATGGGGAGATTATGGGCTTGATTGGCCATAATGGGGCTGGAAAATCGACCACTATAAAATCCTTAGTCAGTATTATTTCGCCCAGCAGTGGTCGTATTTTGGTAGACGGTCAGGATTTATCGGAAAATCGCTTGGCTATTAAACGAAAGATTGGCTACGTAGCAGACTCGCCTGACTTATTTTTACGCTTAACGGCCAATGAATTTTGGGAATTGATTGCTTCATCCTATGATCTGACTAGCTCTGACTTGGAGGCTAGTCTAGCTAGGCTATTAAGTGTTTTTGATTTTGCTGAAAATCGCTATCAGGTTATTGAAACCCTTTCTCACGGAATGCGTCAGAAAGTCTTTGTCATTGGGGCACTCTTGTCTGATCCTGATATTTGGGTCTTGGACGAACCCTTGACTGGTTTGGATCCCCAGGCTGCCTTTGATTTGAAGCAAATGATGAAGGAACATGCACAAAAAGGTAAGACGGTCTTGTTTTCAACCCATGTCCTAGAGGTGGCAGAGCAAGTCTGTGATCGGATTGCCATTTTGAAAAAGGGGCATTTGATTTATTGTGGTAAGGTAGAGGACTTGAGAAAAGACCACCCAGACCAGTCTTTGGAAAGTATCTACCTTAGCCTTGCTGGTAGAAAAGAGGAGGTTTCAGATGCGTCTCAAGGTCATTAAAAAATTAGTTGATATCAATATCCTCTATTCATCTCAAGAAGCTAATCTGGCTAACCTACGAAAGAAGCAAGCTAAAAATCCTGGGAAAAAAGTAAATGTTTCCGCTAGAGTCCTAAGTTCTTACATTTTTTCCAGTCTCTTGATGCTCATCATGTTTATAAATATAGCCTTTCGTTTTCCTTTTGAGGAAAGGCCAAGTTTTTTTAGTACCATGGTTGCTATTTTACTGGTGCTTGCCTTTTCAACTTCTTTCACTGCATTTTACAATGTCTTTTATGAGAGTAAGGACTTGGCATCGTATAGGCCCTATGCCTTTAAAGAATCAGAGATTATAATTGCTAAAGGACTGTCTGTTCTCTTGCCAGCTCTAGCTGGAATTGTACCAATCCTAGCTTATTTTCTAGTCCTCTATATTAGGCTAGCTCCTTCTCTTTGGCTGGGCTTGCCTTTGATGCTGCTGTCCTTGGCCTTGTTATTTGTCTCTGTTACTTTAGTGATGGTAGTGGCAGTACATTTCTTGGCTCAGACTACGGTTTTCAGAAAGTATCAGTCTATTTTTTCGAATGTGATGATTGGAATAGGAGTTCTCATACCTTTAATATTTGTCCTCTTTCTACAGTCGACTTTTGGAAGTATTGTTGACAAAGTTAGAGACATTCCATTTCTCCTTTATCCTCTTCATATCTTTTACAAAATAGCAGTGGAGCCTTTTTCGACAGAAGCCATACTGGGTCTACTCGCTTGGATAGCTTTAACTGTTTTCTTGCTTTACCTGACCAAAAAGAAGGTTTTTCCTCATTTTTATGACGTTATCCTGCTTAATAGTGAGGAGAAGGTCAAGAAAGAACGTCGCAATAAGGAGAGAATTTCAACTACTAATAAAAAGGGCTTTTTCCGTATGGTTTTACGCTACCACCTCACCCTCTTGGGACAGGGGACTGGCGTGATTACAGTGCTTTTTACAAGTGCTTTCCTTCCTTATCTCATGATGATCGGTCTGATTTCCAAAATCCGAGATTCTCAGATAGTTCCAGATATTCATCCTCCATACTGGTTACCCTTGTTTTTTATAGCTATCTTTATAGCAGTTGTCAATAACAATATCACCAGCCTGCATTCAATTGCCTTGTCCTTGGAGAGGGAAAATGTTGATTTTCTGAAGAGTTTACCCTTTGACTTTGCTCGTTATGTGAAAGTGAAATTTTGGATTATATTTGCTGTCCAGTCCTTTTTACCAGTTCTGACTTTACTTGGACTTTCTCTATATCTAGGCTTGCCCATCCTTTCGATGATTTACCTTCTTGTAGTCTGGATCCTTGCCAGTGTCATCCTTTCTTGCCACCATTACCTTAAGGACGTGAAAAATCTATCAACCAATTGGAGTAGCATTACGGACTTGGTGAACCGTTCAAATCGTATAGTAGCAATTGTTTTGATTTTGGTTTATAGTGTTATCTTAATGGCCCTTGTAATAGGGAGCTTATTCTTGGTTCGGTCTCTCTCCCCTATCCTTGCCATCAGCTTGGGAGTAGGAGTTCTTATCCTCTTGCTTGCTCTTGCTATTTTTGGCTATCATTACTACCTGTCACGCATATTGGCAGAGATAGAAAAAAGATGAGATAGTTGGTCGCTTGCTTGATAAATTTTATAAGAAGAAATGAGGCTGAGTAAAAAATCACTTCTAACTATCAAAAAACGAGTATTTCCGTAGATGGAGGTACTCGTTTTTCTATGCCATTTTTCTTATCATAAAAACAAAACGACTAGAAATTTATAACAATGTATAAATCCTACAGTATCAATTGCTTAAATTTTGGACTAGATTTTATCTATGATGTTTTGAAGATTAATGGAGCTTGAGATGTTTGCTATTTATGGATAGTGTACAAAATAAATTGTTACTGGCGAGCTCTCTCATGCTTCTGGGTTTGCCTTTCATCTAGTTATTCTTATAAAAATCCGTTTTATACTCAATGAAAAACAAAGAGCAAACTAAGAAGCTAGCCTCAGGTTGCTCAAAACACCGCTTTGGGGTTGCAGATAAAGCTGACGTGGTTTGAAGAGTATTAGACTAATTTCCACTTTGCTCAGGCAAGTGGCAGTTACTTTGAGAAGCTACCCTGAAATGATTCATATTTGTAAAACTCTGATAAGTCTTGGCTGATTTTGGAGAAATATGGTATAATTTTTCTTATGGAAAAGATTATCATTACAGCAACTGCTG
>ERZ772979.2191-NODE-2191-length-10003-cov-37.781866_pt1 | contig 10003 bp, 11 predicted proteins | sample MGYA00511130_ERZ772979 | MGnify/ENA primary metagenome ERZ772979 (study PRJEB29015, sample SAMEA2738103) | human oral metagenome | biome: human oral; feature: human-associated habitat; material: saliva | place: China | collected 2186 ... | reverse complement strand
CTCAAACCGGCGTCGTGCTCAACGCTTTCGAACGCCTCCTCATCGACCTGACCCGTCACGAACTAGACGGCTACGCGACCTTTAACGACACCGGCACCCAGTTCACCCTCACCAAAGCCCCAGCGGTCGGGATCCCGACAGGCAACTACTTCTTCAAATCCCAGCCACGCACCGGCGCACACCAATACCGCTACGCCAGCGATCTAGCCCAATGGGTAGTCACCACCGCTAAGACACGCACCACCCCACCAGCACACCTGGTCTTCCAAACCCACGGAAGCGACAGGGCCACGGCCATCGCCAAACGGCTGCGTGGCCGCAGCGGACGGATCAGCGCCCACCAAGTCACCTTCACGATGCAAGCCGCAGACCAGCCCCTCAAAGAAACCTACCTACTCCTGGCAGGCTTCTTCGCTGACGGTACCCCCATGGACCAAGAACAAATCCGCGACCTACTTGACCTGAACTGCCTCTCCGCACATCCCACCCAGGTCAACACCCAGGGGTTCGAGGACGCGATCGAGCAGCTGGGCCAAACCGTTGGCGTAGATGTGCAAGAGCGCAACGCCACCTTCTACCTCCAACAAGAAGAACTCATCGACGCCGCCCGACTAGACCTCAAAGCCACCTTCGACGCGAAAATCCGCGACTACTACGCCAAAGAAACCACCGCCGCCAAGGCAGCACACAAAGCCAAGAACACCGCCGAGCAACTCAAACTCACCCGCGAAGCACGCTCATGGAGACGCAAAGCCGAAGAAGCCGACGACGAATACCGCCGCCAACGCGACAAACTCCGCGACGAATCCGACGCCTACCTCGACAAAGCCTCCATGGCCCTGGAACCCAAGGAAGAAACCAACGAACTATTCACCGTGTCCTGGGAGGTCTCTTGAGGCAAGAGAGCATCCCAAGTCATCGCAGATGGTGAAATTCAAACGAATCTAGAGATTGGAGCACACAATGCTCACCCGAGCCTTCGTCAGTTTCGACTACGACCATGACCTCGTAATGAAGGGCGCGCTACTGGCGCAATCCAAACTGAGAGACAGCCCATTCGCTATCGCCGACTGGTCTATCAAGGAAGCATCGCCCACTTGGAAGAGCGAGGCACGCAGCAGAATCCGCCACTGTGACGTGGTGATCGTCCTGTGCGGTCGTCATACACATACGGCGACCGGTGTCGCCGAGGAACTCAAGATGGCGCGAGAAGAAGGAATTCCGTACTTCCTCCTTGCAGGTTACCCTACCGGTGATGTCACTACGCCGAGCACAGCACTGCCCTCCGACAAGCTCTACAAGTGGACTTGGGACAACCTCAAGAACCTGGTCGGAGGGAGCCGATGAGCGAACAGGCAGCTTCAGCCGACCCCCAAATCCTTGATATCTACAAGCTGGCCGTTGAAATGGCGGACCGGGTTTCTTCTCGCCGTGCTACGGCGAATGCCTTCTTTCTGACTGTCAACACGGGCTTAGTCGCAGTAGCCGGACTGTTTCCTTCCAGTTCTGGTCCCTGGGCATTGCGGGTGACCTGTTTAGCGGGTGCTGTACTAGCGTTCTGCTGGTTCTTGTTATTGCGCAATTACCGTAAACTCAATGAAGCAAAGTTTGAGGTCATCACCGCGATCGAGCGTGAGTACTTACCAGTTCACCCCTTCGGCGATGAATGGATTGCACTGGGTAATTCTGGTGAACCCGCTAGCAGAATCAAGCGGCAGAGGGTGAAATACAGGCAACTAGGGCACATCGAAAAGTACGTTCCCCTCGTGTATGCGGCGCTCTATGTTGCCTTGGGATGGTTGGGTGCGTAAATGAACTACATCGAACGCGATGCTGAACTGATCCGACAGCAGATTCCCGACGGTACGGAGATACCGCCACAATCAGAGGCACTCTTCCGCACCTATGCGGTACTTATGAGAGCCAAGGGAACAAACACCTGCTGCGAAGACGTCCACGACGCTTGGACTGCTTGGATCAGCGAGACGGACCCCGACCATGAAGCTGCTCGTCCTTTTGACCAACTCGATGCTGAAACACGATCGGCGGATGCGCCCTTTCTCCAGGCAATCATCCAAGCGGCTCGTGTAAAGCAACAGGAATCGCAGGCTTAGATGCGTTCATTCGTAGAAGCCACACGCCCCACACCCGCTACACACCCCGTGCCACAACCCGCCAACGCAAAAGTGGGCCTGTGCGCAAGTTGTTGACGCTTTGTTTATGCGGCTGCGGTCCGGGCCGCTTGGTGTGGTTCGTATTCGATGAGGGATTTGCCGCTGAGGCTGGTGTGGATGCGGCGGTCATGCTGCACCTCGCAATCCGCAGCCGAGTGAAACGACTACTCTCCTCTGACTGCACCGCCATGCCGCAAGCAACTTAAGTGGCTCTTCATAATTGAGGGTGTAGGTGTTGTGGGCGGGGTTGGGCGTGTCGTGGCCGGGTAGGGGTCGAGGTCTTCCGATGATGGGGGTTCCTACACCGTCCATCTGAAAGACCTCGACATGCCCAATACTATCTTTGATCGCCCTGATCTGAGCGCTTTCACGCGCCTGGATGGCCTGGGGTTGGAGGTGACGGGTCAGCGCATTGAGGCAGACCATGCAGTGTTGGCATGCCGTATTACTGGTGAGGACCGGTGGTGCCGACGCTGCGGATGCCAGGGCATTTGTCGTGACACGGTGGTCAGGCGCTTGGCGCACGAGCCTTACGGGTGGCGTCCCACGATTGTGCACGTGAGCGTGCGCCGCTACCGGTGCGAGACGTGTGCTCACGTGTGGCGCCAAGACATGAGCCAAGCAGCCTAGCCGCGCGCCAAGCTCTCGCGTGCGGCGGTGCGCTGGGCTCTGACGGGCGTGGTCGTTCATCATGTGACGGTGGCGCGCGTCGCCCAGGCCCTGGGCGTGTCCTGGAATACCGCCAACACTGCTGTCCTGGCCGAAGGGGCGTGCCTGCTGATCAATGATCCAGCTCGGTGTGAAGGCGTGCGTGTCATTGGCGTGGATGAACACGTGTGGCGCCACACCCCCTACGGAGACAAATACGTCACCGTCATCTTGGACCTGACACCTATACGAGACCGTCGTGGTCCCTCCCGGCTCTTGGACATGGTCCCGGGCCGCTCCAAGCGGGTCTTCAAAACCTGGCTGGCCTCCCAGCCCAACACCTGGCGCGAGAATATCGAGTTCGTCGCCATGGATGGATTCACCGGGTTCAAAAGCGCAGCCGCTGAAGAACTCCCAGACGCGAGGGCGGTCATGGACCCTTTCCACGTCGTGCGCCTGGCAGGTGATGCTCTCGATGAGTGCCGCAGGCGCACCGGGCAAGAACTTCACCATCGACGCGGGCGTGCCACGGATCCCCTGTACAAGGCCCGCAGGATGTTACACACCCGCTCATGCCTGCTCACCCCACGCCAACAGCACCAGCTAGCCGACCTGTTCGCCAGCGATTGCCACGTCGCCCTCGAAGTCACCTGGAGCGTCTACCAGAACATTATCGATGCCTACCGCGATCCCAACAAAAACCGCGGTAAGGCCCTAATGCAAGCCGAAATAGCCTGTCTCAGCGACGCGGGCGTCCCTCGCTCCCTCACGGAGATAATCACACTAGGAAGAACGCTCAAACGCCGAGCCGGGGACATCCTGGCCTACTTCGACCACCCCCACACCACAGGCGGCCCTACCGAAGCCATCAACGGCCGCCTCGAACACCTACGCGGATCCGCACTCGGATTCCGAAACCTCACCCACTACATCACCCGAGCACTCCTCGAAACCGGAGGATTCAGACCCCAACTACACCCCCAATTATGAAGAGCCACTTAAGTCATCGCTCTGCCAGCATCAACATTTGGTCTCGATCCGGGCTGTCGCCCGTCAGTCCGTTCATGCAGCACACCACCACAGCTCTGAGCAACTCAGATCAGACCACTCTCACGGAGCATATGAATCTCCCGAATAGTCTCCCTAACTTCAGACTCGTAGCCATTCGTCCCGCCGATGTAGAACGCTCGTAGCCCTTTGCGCCGCAACAGCTGAGTGACGAGAACCGCCGTGATACCTGCCTGCGAGAACACAAAGTAGACAGGCTGATTTCCTTCTTCCGAAGTCTTTGAGAGGAAAGAGTCAACGAGCTTACCGGCCACCTCATCATAGTCGTCTGACTTAACTTGTTTACCTTCAGACTTTTTCAGAGCCACTTCCCTATCGGTCGCAACACTATGATCGAGAAGCATCTTTACACCGTCTGCGCTCCCCATAAACGGGACTTGATAGCAGGACCGAATAGTCCCATCAACAAAGATATAGTCTTTATCTTTATCAACACAGTATGGAATCGAGTCGAGCGGAGCCTGTACTACATCATGGCGGGAGGCTTGTCTCACACTTCTAAATTCATCGAAAGCGCGACTTAAAGCCATCATCACCTGCAACAGCGACATTAGCAAGATTCCGAAAACACACCACCGAAGCATGTATATTGCATCGTCAATAAATTCCTGTCGCGCAGCTGTAGCTTCAGTAATCTTTGACAATGCGGCAATACATATCAATGCAACAAATAGGAAGAAAAATGTTACAAGAAGTCGAACTTCATCCCTAGTGCTTCTACTAAATCTACTTGCACGCTTTTCAATACTATAGGAGCGAACAATATCTTTCGCTATCTCACGCGTTAACTGTTGCCTCACTGAATTTGATATTTCATCCCTCGAGCTAAGAGCACCGCGTTTCTGGAATATGCTTACATACTTTATCCCTTTCACCTTACGGCGACGACCAAACCACAATCCAAATTCAGAACCATTCTTGAATTTTGCATGTAATTCACTTCCCAGCTTCCACAGCGTACCGAGCGCTACGAGGGCACCAATGCTTTTCGCAGCATAATCAATCCACTCCACAACTACTCCTTCGCTAGTCGGGTCACGTCCACACTGACAGCCTTACATGCACTTTATCACCGGACATCACTCCACCCACATAGGTGTCAAACCATGAACAACCCACAGCAAGCTGCGCAGTAGTCAAGTGTTAGACAATTTAACCGATCAACTTCTCGGTGCTAACACACCGGATACGCACCAACCCTGATGAGAAGCACATCAGGTTCTCCGGGCATCTCAGCTCTTCTCGAGCCCAATCTGCCAAAACCCCATATCGAGGAGCTTCATCTGCGGATAGACCAGGTCCTCGGTCCGCATTCCGCGCCGCGCTTCCTCGAGGCGGTCGTTGTGGGCCTCGTAAATATCCGCGAGTTCGAGGAGAGAATCCTCGTGATAAGTCTTCTTTTCTAAGCCTAAATACTTCGCTCCTTCTTCGAAGAATCTGTCGTACGCGGGCACGCACCCGAGCGTTCCCATGAGGATTTTCGTGATGAGGACCGGGGACACAGGAGTCGTAACCTTACGCCCTGCGATCTGGTCGCGGATCGGATCGAAATGGGCGGCGATCTTGTCGGACAGCTTCTTCAGCTGCTTCCAAACGTCATCGTTTCGCACATCCGCGCACGCGAGCCCAAACAGGCAGTCGTACTCGGGCTTGAGGATCTCCTCGACGATGGGCGTGTGCACCTTGTAGTCCTTCTGAAGTATGAAGCACGAGCCCCGATACATTCCCCAGCTCGCCAGGTAGAAAGCGAGGTGCAGGCTCAAATAGTCGTAGTCCGGGGACGGGTCGGTCCGCGCATCTCGAAAGACGCGATAGCAATGCTCCCACGATCGGGAGCGCCCATTCTCATTCGCGCGCGCGTCGTCGTAGAAGGTCTGCGCAGCACTAATCAACTCATCGATGAGTTCCATAGTTGTACTCCTTGTGTCTTCACGGCAGTCCTCTCGTCCTCAAGAGTTCTCGTCGTTTCAGCCGTTCCTCTATGCGGTGTGGATTCCGATGCGAGAGATTGGCCGTCACATCGCGCCGACATGCGCCGTTCGTTCCCGCGCGTCGAAGAGCCACGCCGCTTCATTTCTCGATAACCATATCGCACGAGGTCTCGACGCCGCGGCCAATTGGAAGGCTGTAACTGAGGATCGTCGGTCTCTGACAATCCGGGAGAGCTCACATACCCACAGCTCACGACGAGGCCGGGGCCGGGCATGCACATACGTGCGGTTATGGGAATGCGGGTGGGAGGATTTGCGTGATGGTTGCGCGGCATTCTTAGTATTTCGTGTCTGTTCTGCGCGTACCCTGATGAGAAAGGACGCGCCCCCACGGTGGGGGCGCGTCGGAGGACACCTCACCGTGGAGGCACACACACCATGAAGGTCCCACCCCAATCCGAGCGACCCGACACCGAGGAAGACGAGCAAGACTTCCTCACCCCGCCAGCGCGCCGCAAGAAGCGCACTTTGGCAGATAGACGAACGGCGCTGCGCCCATGGGCAATCGGTATCGGCCTCACCGTACTGGTGACTGTGGCATCTGTTGCTGCCTACAGGCTGGGCGCGGGCATTGCCTGGGGGAACGAACACCCCAGCGCCGCCGCAACACCCACGGCGCACCCCGCGTCCATGCCATCAGCGTCGAGCGAGGCCGCCATGTCCGGCGGCTACGCGATTGGTCTCGACGGAGTCCTCGTGCGCCCAGCCGAGTTCGCAGCCGATACGTTCACGAAGCCAGAACTGTCCGAGGAAGCCAAAGAAAACACAGAACGAGGTGCCGAAGCAGCAGCAGAGCACTACCTCGCGCTGTTGGTCTACGCGTGGAATACGGGAGACACACAACCATTCGCGGAAATGTCCTCCCCAACTTCACAGTTTGCGTCGGCGATAGTCCGAGACGTTAACGCACGATACGACAGTGGATGGACCTACGGAATGGAATCGAACATCACTCATGTTCTTCGTGTTGAGCCGATTCAAGCGAACGGAAAGGATGTTCCTGAAGGTTCTATCGTCGTGAAATATCGTGTCGATTCATACGACGGAACTTACTGCACCAAAACGAAAGTACACACCGCTACCTCAAGGTATAAATCCACGTTGACACTGATTATGACATGGCGCGACGGACAGTGGATTGAAACACAGGGAAGATTTGCTGGCGATGAATAAGACTAAAACACATATGCCTAGCACCATCTGTACTCTCGCCACATGTCTTTGCCTGACTTACATGCCCACAGCAGGTTGGGCGTTTGGCGAACCTGACGTGCAACTGAACAATTACACTGAAGGTGGAGATGCAGTAATTCAGGGGCTACTCGGTGATAACGAACCTGATCCCGGTGCCCCTTTTGGAAATCATAATCCGGCTGACGACATCCCTGGACTCACAAACTCTTCCGACGCAAGTCCTGCTGCACATTCATACGAAGAATCGGCACGTTGTAAGAACGTGTACGTCAACAAGGCCCCCAACAGTCCCACGGTCTCCGACGATAACACCGTCGACAACTGCCCGCTCCCTGCCGATCCTGAGGGAGGCGCCGATCAGGACCCCGGCCGCGTCCCCACGACACGAGACCTCCTCTACCTAGCTACTGCCGTCATACACGCCAACGGTGCCGGCCTGCACAAGCGGCCCGAAGGGGTGTCGTACACGAACAAGTACATTCCCACGCTCGTCGCCGCCACGCACCCCACGCAAACCCACGTAGTTACGATGTTCGGCCGCGAGGTCACCGTGACATTCACGGCCACGTCCTACACGTGGAGTTGGGGGGACGGAACCCCGGACGTGACCACGACCTCGCCGGGTATGCCCTGGCACGAAGGCATGGACCCCAACACTGACCCCGCCCTGATTCGCCACTACTACAAGGCGCCCAACGGGTGGAAGTCCTTCCTGGACGGCCCATACCCCTCCGCCACGCGCACCATCACGCTGACCACCACGTGGGCGGGTACGGCCACCAACCCCTTCACCGGCGACACCCAGACCATCAACGGCCTCGTGACCACCACCGAGACGACCGGACCGTTCCCACTCGGCCAGCTCATCGTCAACAACACCGACACCTCAGAAGAAAAACAAGGCCACTAGAAAAGGTGGGGCTTGGGTGCAATGCTGGCACCCAAGCCCCACCTGGCACTTCTACGAGCCGAACGACTTCAGACGATGAGCAAAATATCCTTTCGTCGCTCCATCAAATGCAGGAGCCATCGTTCCCACCATGAAACCGAAACGATCTTTCAGGAACGCATCATCGGGGTCCGCCAAGAAAACCATGCCAGATGAATCAACGCGCACATCGCCGCGCTCAAACGCTTCATCGCACCCGAACACACACGCGAGCATCGCAATACGAGGATCCTTGCGTTCACGCTCCGACGCTGCGGCACGCTTCTTGATGTGAGCTGCACGCAAATACGCCTCCGGTGTCATTCGACCGCAAATTCCACAAGGCTTCTCCGAAGCTCCACCGAGCAACTCCCTGCGCAACCACGGCTGTTCCCTCCGGGCCGCAACGATCCGCTGAATGTCTGTACTCCCCGAAACAGATGATGATGCAGACGAGCCCCCAACATCATTAGTTTGCGTGTCAGCACCGATTACCCCACTCAAGTAATTCCAAAGAACTTGTGGAACAGGGAAGAAATACCCCTGTTTCACGTCTTCGCCCTTCTCCGTGAAGGGGCCATGGTTTTTCGAAGCCTCACGGCGGATGTCTAAGGGAATTTCATCCTTTCGGATCGGGGCCTCGAGACGAGTTAAAGAAACGACAATTTGCTTGCCTTCCTCAACCCAATCTGAACCAGGAGTGGAATCGTAAGGTCTGCGAGCAGGAGTAGCACTTGTCAGTACGGTGCTAAGAGCAACGATCTTCTGATCGCTGTAGTGAATCACCACGTCTCCGGCTACCGCATCCCACATTGTTCGCCAATGCCATTGCTCACTAGGATTATGCGGTTCCTTTGTGTCATAGGGCGACCACACGACCTCATACGCAGGGACACCATTGACCTTATTGCTTGAGTTTTGATTGACCCACCAGATATTTGTCATACTTCGAGAGTAACTTAGATAATTGCCACTTGACACCATGACTCGCCGAGGCCTTGACCCGTCATCGTCGACCAAGTTCTCTGAGTCGCTTTAGCGTGGATGTTTCACGTGAAACAATCGAGACCAATCGGCGCGATCAGAAGCGAAACGGTGCTCGTATAGACGGGACTATGGTCACCCACACCGGCTCACGCTCGCGAACACACACGCACGCAGCGGGACACGGGCACCCCTCAAGCAAGACGAACCCACGGGCACCCCACGCCCAGACAGTCACCCCCGCCTCTCGCGCAATGTGCGCGCGAGGAGACCATGCCTCGGCGCGAAGACCCACGCGAGCACGAAGCACGCGGTGAGCACCAGGACGATCGTGGCGCCCGTGGGCACGTCCAGCGCCCACGACAGGTACAGGCCCACCAGGCCACCCGAAGCGCCGAGCACGGGCGACAGGATCATCATGGTGCCCAGGCGGTCGCACAGGAGGCGAGCGGTGGCCGCGGGGGTCACCAACAGAGCAAGCACCAGGACATTGCCGATCGTCTGCACGGAGATCACGACAGCCAGGGCGACCGCGACATACAAAGACAGATCAGCCAGCAGCACGTGCACGCCCGCCGCCCGGGCGCTCTCGCGGTCCAGGGTCACGGCCACGATGGGCCGGTGCGCCAGGAACAGCATGAGCAACACGAACAACGCGCCAGCCAGCACCACGGGCACATCCGACGCCGGAATACCGGTGATCGACCCGAACAGGAAGTCCTGCAGGCTCCCCGCGTAACCGGGCGCCCGCGCAATGATCGCGACGCCGAGCGCAAACGCGCCCACGAAGAGCACGCCGATGACGGAGTCCTCCTTGAGCCTGCGGTTCTGCGCCAACAAGGCCACGAGCACAGCGGTCACGACGCCCGCGAGCGCACCACCGAACACCAGGGACCCGCCGCACACGAAGGCGATCGCCAGGCCGGGGAACACGGAGTGCGCGACCGCGTCGCCGATGAAAGCCATGCCGCGCAGGACGACGTGCACGCCGACGCTGCCGCACACGAGCGCGGCGA
>ERZ772979.2189-NODE-2189-length-10010-cov-2.604721_pt1 | contig 10010 bp, 8 predicted proteins | sample MGYA00511130_ERZ772979 | MGnify/ENA primary metagenome ERZ772979 (study PRJEB29015, sample SAMEA2738103) | human oral metagenome | biome: human oral; feature: human-associated habitat; material: saliva | place: China | collected 2186 ... | reverse complement strand
CATTTCACTGCAAACAAAGCATAGTCTTTCCCTCTGTGTTTTGCAATCCTGCGTGCGACAGGACTGTCCAGAGCATTCTTTTCAATCCGTCACAATGCGGAAAACGCCCGTGCAATGACACGGGCGTTTTCTGTATATACCGACAAGCTCGCCGGATTCTTATTTCACATCGTCGTAAAGGTGGCAGCAGACATAGTGTCCGTCTCCCATATCCTTCCGCTCCGGCACCTGGGTCTTGCACTTCTCCATGCACTGCGCGCAGCGCGTGTGGAACTTGCAGCCCGACGGCGGATTGGCCGGCGAGGGAATGCTTCCCTCCAGGATGATGCGCTTCATCTTCGCCTCCGGATCCGGAATCGGAATCGCGGAGAACAGGGCCTTCGTGTAGGGGTGCAGCGGATTCGCGAACAGCTCTTCCGTCGTGCCGAACTCCACGATATTGCCGAGGTACATGACGCCGACCGTGTCCGAGATGTGCTCGACCACCGAGAGGTCATGCGAGATAAAGAGATAGCTCAGGTTGTACTTCTCCTGTAAGTCCTCCAGGAGATTGATGATCTGCGCCTGCACCGAGACATCGAGTGCCGAGACCGGCTCGTCGCAAACCACAAACTCAGGGTTCAGCGCAAGCGCTCTCGCGATGCAGATTCTCTGACGCTGACCGCCGGAGAACTCATGCGGGTAGCGGTCCTTGTGGAAGGGCTGCAGACCGCAGTTGTCCATAATGTGATCGATATAGTCTTCGTACTCGTTCTTCGGCACCAGATGGTGCTCGCGCACCGCCTCGCCGATAATCTCGCCGACCGGCAGTCGGGGCGAGAGCGAGGAGAACGGATCCTGGAAGATAATCTGCATCTTCACGCGGAGCTCATTCAGCTCGTTCTTCGGAATGTCGTAGACTTCTTTGCCGTTGAACAGCACCTGTCCGGCGGTCTTTCCGCCGTTTAAGCGAAGTATGGTTCTGCCGGCCGTTGTCTTGCCGCAGCCGGACTCTCCCACCAGTCCCATGGTGGTGCCTCGTTTGATATGAAAGGAAATGCCGTCCAGTGCCTTGACCTGACCGACCACGCTGTTGAAAAAGCCGCCCTTAATCGGGAAGTATTTCTTCAGACCGTTGACTTCCAGGATATTTTCTTCGTTATGCACGAGGGGCGTCAATGCCTTCTCTTCGATATTTTCCATCGTTTCCTCGTTTCCTCTCAGGCTTTGCTCTGCCCGGAACCCATGTGTGCCTCATCATAGAGATAGCAGCTGACCCGGTGTGTCTCGGAGAGCCAGATTTCGCCCGGATAAGCGCCGTCGCAACACCCCTCGCGCTTGTCGCAGCGGTCGCGGAAGTAGCAGTAATTCGGCATGTTAATCGGGTTCGGCACCTTGCCGGGAATCGAGTAGAGCTTGTCCTGGTGCTTACCGACGACCGGCTTCGACGCCATGAGGCCGATGGTATAGGGGTGTGCCGGGCTCGAAAAAATCTCCTTTGCGGTTCCCGCTTCCACCACACGGCCGGAGTACATGACCACGACATAGTCCGCCATCTCCGCGATGACGCCGAGGTCATGGGTGATCAGCATGATGGACGAATTGATCTTGTCCTTCAGGCCGCGGAGCAAATCCAGAATCTGCGCCTGAATCGTCACATCCAGTGCGGTGGTGGGCTCGTCGGCGATGATGAGTTTCGGCGAGCAGGCGAGTGCCATGGCGATCATGACACGCTGCCGCATACCGCCGGAGAGCTCGTGCGGGTACATGTTGTAGATGCCCTCGCTGTTTGCGATGCCGACCATCTTGAGAAGCTCGATCGTGCGTCCCTTGACCGCTTCCTTGGTCGGATACTCGCTCTTCTTGTGGAGCATGGTCACCTCATCCATCTGGTCGCCGATGCGGAAGACCGGATTTAAGGAGGTCATGGGCTCCTGGAAAATCATCGACATAAAGTTGCCGCGGAGATGCTGCATGACATTCTCCGGGGTCTTTGTGATCTCATAGACCTTGTCCCCGGTGTTCAGGCGGATGGAGCCTTCCACCACCTGACCCTGCGGGCGCTGTAAGAGCTGCATGAGCGAAAGGCTGGTCACGGACTTGCCGCAACCCGACTCGCCCACGACGCCGACCGTCTTGCCGAGCGGCACTTCGAAACTCACGGAGTCAACGCTCTTGACGGTTCCCGCGTCCGTGAAGAAGAAGGTGTGGAGGTTTTCAAACTCCACGGCATTTGCCGGATTCTTCATCTCGGTCATGTACTCGCTCTCGGGCACATTCCGACGGGTTCTCACCTTCTCAAGCTTTGCTGTAATCTTTCTGTTTTCCTTTGATATCCGCCGCGACTCCCGCGCGGACAGATAGCCGTCATCTCTTGCCATCTTATTTCCTTTCGTTCGCGATCAGCGCTTCATCTTCGGGTCAAAGGCATCTCTGAGTCCGTCGCCCACCAGGTTAAAGGCAAGCACCGTGAGGAGCAGGCAGATACCGGCGGGAATCCAGATGAACAGATAATTGCTGAGCACATAGGTATTGTTGACATCGTTGATGATATTTCCCCAGGATGCGAACGGGAACTTGACACCGAGACCCAGGAAGGACAGGGTTGCCTCGGTCAGAATCACGCCGCCAAGGCTCATGGTGCAGGTGACAATGAGCTGCGGGATGACATTCGGCAGCAGATGCCGGAAAATGCGGTTAATCGGCTTAATGCCGGTTGCCTCCGCCGCCGTCATGAACTCCTGCTCGCGGAGCGTGAGAATCTGACCGCGGACCAGTCTGGTGATGGAGGGCCAGCCGAAGAAGCCGAGAATCATCATCAGATAAATCATACGAATCTGCGGATCCACATGCAGCGCGTCCATCGCCGCACCGATGATGATATAAATCGGGATACTCGGGATGCAGTAGAAAATATCGACGATGCGCATGATCAGCATATCGACCCAGCCGCCGAAGTAGCCGGAGATACCACCCATAATCATGCCGATGACGGTCTCAATAATCACGACGATGAAGCCGATGTAGAGCGACACACGGCCGCCGTACATGAGACGGGTCAGCATGTCCATGCCGTTCTTGTCGGTGCCGAGCGGATGTGCCTTAGAGGGCGAAGAATAGGTGTCGTAGACGCGCTGCTCTTTGACCTGCATGATATTGTAGGCCTTCGAGGGTGCATCGTACTCGAGCGTGTAGTTCGCCTCGGTGCCGTCGGCATCCTTAAAGGTAAACTCTTTCTTGCCCGCCTCAATCTCGGCAATCAGCTCTTCCTTGAACTGCTTCGAGAAGGTGACATCGCTCATAATCGCATTGATCACATAGCGGCTTGCATACGCATAGGGCTGGCCGTCCTTCGAGACCGTGCCGTCCTCATCCACCGTATAGGTGTCGCTGCCGAGCGTGAAGGAAGTCTCCTGGTTCGTGACCGCCTTCAGAATCGCAAGCTGCGTGTCAAACGGAAGTGCCTCGTTGCCGGACGCTGAAGCCACAGTCGCGAGCGAAGCAAAGGCAATCGGCTCGCTTGCGCCTTTCTTGTAAATCACATAGAAGTCCTTGCCGGCTTCCTCATAGCTGTACTGCACATTGCCCGCGGCAAAATCCGGGGTTCCCTTGCCCTTTGCGAGCACGAACTGTGCCTGCGCAAGTGCCGGGAATGCGTTCTTCTCGACCTGCTGGTAGCGAAGCTCCGTATTTACCTTGACGCCCGCATACTTCTGCGTCTGCTTGTCCGTGCGGTAAAAGAGCTCCGACTCGCCGTAGGGCGAAATCGCACCGCCGACAAAGGAAAATAAAAACATCGCAATCAGAATGAACATACCGAGCACGGCAATCCGGTTTCGGAAGAAGCGCTTGGTGACCATCGCACCGGGCGACAAAGTCTTAACGCGGCGATCATCATTCAGGGAGTAAGTCGTTTTCTGCTGATTCTGCTCTGCCTTCTTCTCTGTTTCAGACATACAAGTTCCTCCCTTCTTATTCAATGCGCACGCGCGGGTCAACCACGGCATACAGAATATCGGTCAACAGGTTGCCGATCAGTGTCAGAATTCCGATAAAGACCAGGTAGAACATCGAGAACGGAATGTCGCCCGATACCATGGCCTGGTAAGAGGTATAGCCGATACCCGGAATCGAGAACAGCTGCTCGGTAATCATGGCACCCGAGAACAGACCCGGCAGCGAAGTGCCCCAGAGGGTCACGAGCGTAATCAGGGTGTTCCGGAACGCGTGGTGATAAATGACGCGGCGCTCGGAGAGACCCTTTGCTCTTGCGGTGCGGATGTAATCGGAGTTCAGAACTTCGAGCATGTTGGTGCGGATAAAACGCATGTAAGCACCGACACTCGCGATGGTCAGCGTCATAATCGGCAACACGAGGTGCATCGCGATGTCCCATCTCTGCCCCATCGGCGAGAGGAAATCGTGATTTCTGCCGATCAGACCGTTCAAATCAAACCACTTCAGGTTGACCGAGAAAATCAGCTTCAGCAGCGATGCAATGAAAAAGGTCGGGAGGGAGATGCCGGCCAGTGCGATGACCGAAATCACGTTGTCGGTGGTCGAATACTGCTTCGTCGCCGCGATGATGCCGAGCGGAATCGAAATCAGAATTTCCAGAACCATGACAATCAGGCTCATCCAGAACGAAATGCCGACAACCTGCGCAAACTTCTGGGTGACCGGAACCGTGTACTTCCAGCTGTCACCGAAATCGAGGCGGACTGCCTTCGAAAGCCAGGAAGCAAAGCCCGGGATAATGCCCTTGTCCATACCGTAAGTAGCCGAGAGCTGCTGCATCCACTCGTCAAAAGTCTTGGATCCGGGCTGCTGCGATTTCTGTCTCGCAATCTGCTCGAGATACGAAGTCGGAAGACACCGCATCAGCGCGTAAATCAGAAAGGAGACAATAAACAAAATCACGACAGACCATAAGAGTCGTTTGATAATGTATTTTTTCATAAAAAACCCGCTCTTCCATACAGGTCAGGCGACCGCTCTTCGCGGTTCCTGCTTCTATATCGGGAAAACCGCATCCCTCGCGTTACCGGGGGATGCGGTTACTGCCCGAAAACAACATTTACGGATTTCCGTAGCTACTTACTTGCTCAGCTCCAGGTTCTCAATCTCCGCATACCACTTGTAGAAGGAGGTGATATCGTGTCGGTCTTGATGCGCTCTGCCGAGAAGGTCGTGACTTCCTGTCTCTGGTAGACCGGAACCTCGCAAGCCCAGTCGACAATCTTGTCAAGGCAAGCCTTGTAGAGTGTCTTTCTGTACTCCTGATCGGTCGACTCTCTCGCCTGCAGAATCATGCTGTCGAGGTCTGCATCCTCAATCTGGTAGTGATAGGTGGAACCGCCGTGCTGCTTGCCACCGTTTGCAACATCGGAGTAGTAAACCTGATACATATCCGGGTCCGGCGTGGACTGCCATGCCGCGCACCAGATCTCAGCCTGTCCGGCCTGAATCTTGTTCCACATATCGGAGACATTGGAGAGGTCGTTGATGGTGAGCTTCATGCCGATGTCTGCGAGTGCCTTCTGCGCTTCGGTCATAATCATGAAGGACGGGTGATCGCCCGTGCCGCCGCCCGGCACCATGACCGTGTACTCCATCTTCGCGCCTTCCGGTGCGGAGACAATCTTGCCGTTCTCAACCTTGTAGCCTGCCGCCTCAAAGAAGCCGAGCGCCGCCTTCTTTGCCGCTGCGTACTTATCCTCATCCGACATGCCGGAAGTGTAAATCGGGTTGCCGTTTACATCCTTCGAGAATGCGATCTCGTAGCCGTCGTCGGTCGGCTGCGGTGCCGCCCAGGAGGTGTTGGAAATCGGATAGTTGATGACGCTCGCTCTGTCACCGTAGTAAGTGCTGACCGCGAGGTCACGGTATGCCGCGAAAATGGTCGCGAAGCCACGGCGCAGGTTCTTCGAAGCATCGCTGCCCGGCTCCTTGTTGACCGAGATGTTGTGCGAGTTCATGCCGATGTAACCGTAGCCCAGTGCATCGACCGCAACCGTGTAAATCTTGTCGCCCGAAACTTCGCCGTTGCTGTTTGCCTTCTTGATGGCATCCGCAATCTCGTTTGTATAGGACGGATTTGCGACATCTGCCGTGCCGGCAAGAATCGAGTTGATGTAGTCGGACTGGTTAATGTAGCTCATGCGGAGATTCTTGGTCTTCGGCTCGCCCTGGTCGTAGTACGGATTTGCCTTCAGCGAGACAACACCGTTCTCGTACTTGTCAAAGACATACGGGCCTGCGCCGAGCGGCTTCGAGGTCTTCGAACGAATCAGGCTGAGGTCGCCCTTCGGGAAGCCGAACTTGTTGTTTGCGTAGTCGTACTGCGCCTTGTCGCCGTAGTAGTGAAGCGGCGAAACAACAATGCCGATCTGGTAGATGGTCTGTGCGTCGACCTTCGTCGTGACAATGCGGAATGTATTGTCACCGGTCTTCTGGATACCGCTGATGTTCGGTGCGGAAGTGCCGGTCTCAACACCGATTGCGAAATCCTGGTAGTTATCCATGAGCTCGGAGAACGGCGTTCCCGCGCTCTCCTTGTCGGACATGTCCTTCACACTGCCGTCATACTTGGCGAGCATTGCGTTGAAGAAATCCATTGCGGTCGCATCCGCCTTGAGATCCGGATAGCCGTAGTTCGCAGCGACAGCCGCAATCGAGTCGCCCTCCTTGTTGGAGCCGCTCGCAATGCAGGAATCCACAATTTCCTTCACAAAAGCCTCAGCAGCCTTGTGATAGGACTCCCAGAACTTCTTCTGCTGATCCTCGGTCCATTTGGAGAAGTCCGTGTTGTTCTCGCCTGCCTTAACCATCAGGTTAAAGAGGGTGTCGACACCGGTTCTGTACTCTTCCATGCCCTGAATCGGAAGGGTAAAGAAGGTCGTGGAGCCGTCATAGGTCGGATCCGAGTAGACGTACATCGAGAAAATCACGTCGTCGACCGTCAGCGGCTCGCCGTCCGAGAACTTGACGCCGTCCTTCAGCTTAAAGTCGTAGTAGACGGTGCCGTCGCTGTTCTCCGTAATCGTACAATCCGAAATGCTGTGGTAGGTATACTGCTTGCCGTTGTACTCTCTGGTCTCGCCCTCAATACCCTTCAGGACAACGGAGCCGTTTCGATCTGTGGTAAGAAGGCCGGCCGTGCACTGCGTGACCATATCCGAATCCGGCACGGTCTCGTAAAAGAACGGCGAGAACTTACCGTTGAACTCACCGCTTGCGTATACCAGGCTGTCGCCGGTATTACCCGCCTGCGAATCCCCCGATTTCTGTGTTCCGTCCGAGGCTCCCGTGTCCTTCTTCGAAGAACAACTCGCCAGAAGCGAAACTGCCATGGTCGCTGCTAAAAGGGAAGCAACGACACGTCTTGTCTTTCTCATACCCTTCTCCTCCTTCGGATTGTTGGTTGCCGCACATACCGTATGCGCGACGACTTGCAAACAGAACGCCCCTCCCTTGTAGGGCCATTCCGGTGATACCGATTTTTATAACTCCGTCAGACGCCAGTTGCGAATCACCCGATCCGTCTGCCGGAAAAATAACACAAAGGTCAGCAAAAACAGGAACTGCATCAGGAGCACCAGTCCCTCGCTCAGTGTCCGTACGCTATGGTTCAGCAACATACAGAGGAGCTGTGCGAGAAAGAACAGTGCGCCGAACAGACCGGCGAGCGCCGCCCGCATTTGCAACCCGGTAAACAGCTGTTTATAGAGCCGCCCGTTCACGCTGCCCGTGGCATTCTGTACGAAGCCGACCAGGGTAATCCCCGTGAGCAGCATACAGACCAGTTCCAGCGCGTAGGGCAAAAGGAGCAACGCCGTGTGCGCGACCGCCACCTTGGGAAGAAACCCCGGCAGCAACGCGAACGGCCAGAGCAAAAGATAACGGATTGCAAGCAACCGGTTCTCCTGCTTTGCGCTCTCCTTCTCCCGCATATCCAGATAACGCTCCGCCCTCTCCTGCATGGCCTCTTTCGAGAGAGCACCGCCCCGGTCGTAGGGCGTACGGAACATCCCCATCAGGCAAGATCCGACAAGTCGTAATTGTCCAGATAAGCCGCGGCTGTCTCACAGACCTGCTTTAAGCAATCCTCCTCAAACGGGCTGTCGAGCCCCGCGTTCTTCAGAAGTTCCGTGAAAACAACGCTTCCGCCCTGACTCGTATACGCCATGTAATGCTTCCACGCGTCGTTATGATCTTTCTGAATCCGGTTCCAGAACTGCAGTGCGACTGTCTGCGCGAGGCAGTAATCAATGTAGTAGAACGGCATCGAATAGATGTGGTGCTGTCTCTGCCAGCTCTGTCCCTCCGCATAGAAGGGGATTTCGCCGTCCAGCCTCATCCACGGCTGGTAAATGCCAATCAGCTCTTTCCACTTGGCATGCCGCTCGGCCGGTGTCAGATCCGGATTCTCGTAGACGATATGCTGGAAGTGATCGACCATCGTGCCGTAGGGGATGAAGGTCAGACCGCCGGTCAGATGGGAGTAGAGATACTTCTTGGCATCCTTGCCGAAGAACTCATCGGCAAAAGCCTCCGCAAAGTATTCCATCGACATCGAGTGCACCTCGCAGGCCTCAAGGCTCGGCGTGATGGTCTCCATCGGCACGCGGTGGCGATTCAGATAGCTCTCGAACGCGTGACCGGCCTCGTGGGTCATGACCTCGACATCGTGCTGGGTGTCATTGAAGTTCGCGAAAATGAACGGCGTGTCGTAATCCGCAATTTCCGCACAGTAGCCGCCGCCCTGCTTTCCCTTGGTGGAGAGCAGATCCATGAGCTCATCGTCAATCATGTGATTGAAGAACTCGGCGGTCTCCGGGGAACGCCACTCGTAAAAATGCTTTGCCGCCGTGACAATGTCGTCCGGCGTGCCCTGCGGCTTCGGATTGCCCGAGCTGAACTCCATCGCATTGTCGGCGTAGCTCATAGGATAAGTCTTGCCGAGGCGCTTTGCCTGTCTCTCGTAGACCTTGACCGCCACCGGCACCACATACTTTTGCACGGCCTCGCGGAACTTCTCGACATCGGCCTTGTCGTAGCAGTTTCTCTGCATGCGGCAGTAGCCGACCGGCAGGAAATTGTCGTGGCCGAGCTTTTTGCCGATGGTATCTCTAAGTGCACCAGCTTGTCATAGAGTCTGTCAAGCTCTTCCTGGTTGTCCTTGTACCACTGTCCCTCTGCCTTCCAGGCCGCGAGGCGTCTCGCATCGTCCGGGTCATTCTTAAACGGCGTCATCTGCGAAATGGTATAGACACCGCCCTCAAACGGAATCTGTGCGCTCGCGAGCAGCTTCTCGTAAGCGGTGACGAGCTCATTCTCCTGCTGAAGTTCCGGGATAATCGCCGGAGAGAAAGTCTTCAGCGCGAGCTCCGCATTGGTGAAAAGAATGCTGCCGTACTTCTCCTCAAACTCTTTGCGGAAGGGAGAAGCGAGCAGAGCCTTGGTCCACTCCTGGCTGTACTCCTGAATCTGCGGCGAGGCATTGTTCCAGTAGTTCTCTTCCTCGTCGTAAAACTTGTCCGTTGTGTCAATCGAATGGCGAATCGAGGCAAGGGCGTACATCGTCGATACATGTCTGTCCAGCTTGTCGATTGCAAGGAACGCTGCCTCCGCCTCTGCGAAAGTCTTTGCCTCCTGCAGCGCTTTGATCAGCTTCTTCTCTTCTTCGGCGATGCTCTCAACCGAAATCCGCTCGTATTGCATTTCCTTGAACTTCATGCTTATCCTCCGTGGTCTTGATACACATAACCCAAGCGTTACTAGAATAATACCTCATTTTCCCCATAGCGGCAATGCCTTCCTATGGTTAGTGGTGTATAATTGCTATGTCCCACACGAATAACACCGTTTTATCCGTCCATCTGCACAAATTTAATCCCTTTCTTTTGTACAATTTTATAGAATTGCCCCGTCGGTTTTTTGCGTGTTTCTTACAGGGCAGTTGTATTTTTATAAGTATACGGCTTTTCTGTCCGGATATCCTGTAGAGAAGAGCAGTTTCGAAATTTCCC
>ERZ772979.2178-NODE-2178-length-10056-cov-9.079492_pt1 | contig 10056 bp, 5 predicted proteins | sample MGYA00511130_ERZ772979 | MGnify/ENA primary metagenome ERZ772979 (study PRJEB29015, sample SAMEA2738103) | human oral metagenome | biome: human oral; feature: human-associated habitat; material: saliva | place: China | collected 2186 ... | reverse complement strand
TGAAATACTGGTTAATTTTAACTTAACTGGGTGCAAAGATAAAAATAAATATTAAATCCCACAAAGAAAAGGCAAAGAAAAATTAAAATAAAAAACTTCCTCTTCTCTCAAAGCATGGAGAGCAAAGGCTTTCAACGCAAGACTGGATTTATTACACATTACTACAAGAAAAAATTTTATTCTTATTTGCTGTCACATTTAACATTTCGTGTAATCACACTGTGTACTAAAGAGTTACGTGGAGACCAAGGCTGACAGAAATGACAAGAAACTCCGTTTTGACAGAATAGCATCATTAAGACGGTATTAACCGAGGACAGGGTAGACAAGAGACAGGGTAACAAAGCGAACAGCTTGTAGACAGGGTACGGGAAGAGACAGGGTAACAAAGTGAACGGCTTGTAGACAGGGTAAGAGAAGAGACAGGGTAACAAAGTGAACGGATTGTAGACAGGGTACGAGAAGAGACAGGGTAACAAAGTGAACAGCTTGTAGACAGGGTACGAGAAGACAAAGTAACATAGTGAACGCCTTTTAGCGGAGTAACAGATTTCTTTAGCCTATTTAATACTGTAAAGGGTGAGTAACTTTATCTATTACCGTCCATCTTTTCTATATCACCGTTTCATACCACATAACAAAAACTTGGGTATTCAGAGTTTGGGAGTGATAATGATTCGCTTAAGCATAGGTCTCTGACGAAATGTCACACAGAGAAATGGAGACAACGAAGGGTTATCAAAACAAAACATTGGTAGCCACGAAGGCACCGTCGGTGCGTGGAGCGACGGAGATTGTTTGCCTGTTTTATTAGAGATTCTATGCTCAAAGCATTTATCTCAAGAGTTATTAGGAAGCTGTATGCTACACCCCCTCGCTCTTTGTGTCATCCCCACCTCCGTGACATCGCCTTTATCTCCGTCCTCTCCGTCGCTCTGTGTGACTTATTATATAAGCGTTTTAGTTTATCACTTCATACTCGGAAGAGCCTTATTTATCCCATCCAGGGTTCTGCTTCCACAGATTGTTGGTCAGTGTGAGCATACGCGTTTCGAACGGAAGGAGGTAATCACGCTTTGGATTAAACTTCCAACCGGTCTCATAACCTGATGGATTCACTGGCAATACGTAACGTTGTGCGTCGCCTGGCTTGCCAGAGAGGTAGAGATTGTTGCCTTTTGGCTTGTCATAAACGAGGCTTGTGCCATACTTTGCATGATGTTCGAGGTTACTACCCACGAATAAAACACCGTGTGCACGCTTGCCAACGATAAGCTCATCGGCTGCTGCCCAACGGAAGATATCATCCAATCGACGACCCTCACAAGCCTGCTCAATACGACGTTCACGGCGAACAGCCTGCAAGTACTTATTGAGATTGCGGAAAGGATAGTCTGCCTCGGTGTTATACTCTCTGTCGAAGTCGACTGCTGGCATACCAACTCGGTCGCGCAAAGGCTTCAGAATGGCAATAATCTGACTTGCGTTAGCCGCACCATCGAGCTCTGCCAAAGCCTCAGCATAGTTTAAGAGGATGTCAGCATAGCGATACTGAATGGCTGGTGTGCTGCCTTTTCCTTCTTGGTCAAGGCTTCCCTTATAGTCTATCTGTACGTGCTTGAGCATTGAATAGCCAGTTTCATTCTTGTTATAGCCCGAACCATTGAGTGGTGGAACAACGTAACCGCCTTGGTCTGGACGCAGAATCTGACCCGGCATACACACCGTCTGGCACAGACGTGGGTCGCGAACAGTAGGCTTTAGCTCGTCGCCAAAGGTTGCCTTTGCGGTCAACACGGCTGGTCCGACAAAGGGTTTACCGTCGATGGTGAGGTAGTCGTCGACCAATGATGCCGTAACACCGCTACTACCACCCCCCTGATTGAGGTATCGGTCAACGCTGTTACCAACGTTCACGCCGTCATATCGCTTAAACCATAACACCTCTGGGTTGGCACTAAGGTCCTCTGTCTGGAAGATAACACGGTAGTCATTCAATGGATTACCTGTCGTATAGATTCTCCATACACCTCTGTCAACAACGTCCTTACAAGCCTCAACACACTGATCTAAGTATGACTTAATCTTCGCATCGGTAACTGTTGGGTCGAAGAAGGCGTCGTTCTTTGCCTTATGATACTTCTCCCACGTAGCCTCATAGAGTGCCACCTCGCTCTTGAACGCACGTGCCACATCCTTGTGGATACGCATTGAAGCACTGCTGTTCTGGGTGTTAAGGTTGGCAATAGCCTTATCGAGGTCGGCAAGAATACTATCAGCAATCACGGTACGTTCCTGTTGTGGCTGGTTCATCTCCTCCTCTTGTGGTTCGAGAGGGCGATTCACCCAAGCAATCTTACCATAGTTCTTGAACAACTGGAAGTAGAACCATGCACGGAAATAATATGCTTCGCCCACGCATTGTTTGTAGGCAGCGGAGTTCTTATCCTTGAAATTGAGGTTATTCAAGAAGAAGTTGACGTTGCGAATATTATAGTAATGACCGAGTTTGCCCGCATTAGCGAGGGTCAAACCGCCATTCAATCGTGTATTAACAGAGCCACTTGCCATGTTATCGCTGTTCATATCGATACCAGCAATACCACCACTACCCCATGAGTTAAAGTCCTGAACCTTCACACCAGTCTGATAGAACTGGTCGAGATAGCTGTTCATCTCACCCAAGGAAGTGAAAGGGTTGACCGTTGAAAGCACTCCCTCAGGAGACTTGTCTAAGTCGAAGCAACTTGTAAGTGTTGTTGCACTCAAGAGTGCTAAACATATATATTTAAGTTTCATAGTTATATTCTTTTAAAAGATTAGAGATTAACCATAAGTCCAAATGAGATGACCTTGTTCATTGGATAGTTCTTACCGCCTTCGCCTGTGTAGCCATTGGCAGTGAAGATAACCTCTGGGTCGAGCATCTTCTTTAGCTTTGTGAAGGTAAGGAGGTTCTCACCAGAGAAGAACACCTTCACCTGCTGGAGTTTCATCTTCTGTGTCCAAGCCTGTGGGAGGACATAACTCAAGGTCAAGTTCTTCAAACGACAGTAAGCCGCACTCTGCAAGTATTGGTCAGTAGGCTGGCTCTTTGTCTTCGCTGCATATGGACGAACGCCACCTGCTGAATTGATATAAGGCTTTGGATAGTAGGCATTAGGATTGCTCTCTGACCAATAGTCAAGATGGTCTTTGAAGAGCGTTACCTGTGCGTAAGGACCTGTTCCCCAGAAGTAAACACTGTTGGTTGGGTCCCAATCACGCTTGCCTACGCCTTGGAACATGAAGCTCAAGCTCAGTCCCTTCCAGCTAACCATACCATTGATTGTGTACTGATAGCGAGGAGAGGTGTTACCGATAATGGTCATATCGCCCATATCATCGAGTTTATTCTTACCATTGTTCACATATTTGTCGTTGTTAAGATCGCGGAAAGCAACGTCACCCGGTGTCCACTTCAAGGTTGAGAAGAAGGTGTTGTTATGGCTTGCATTGTAAGCATCAGCCTGCTCCTGTGTCTGCAATAAGCCGTCTGTACGATAGCCCCATATCTCTCCAACGCGTCTGCCCTTATACCAGTTGCTTGCTGGTGCCGTACCCGTTGGGTTTGCATAGTCTGTCACAATTGAGGTATAGTCAGCCAAAGAACCACCGATGCTATAGTCGATGTCCTTACCAATCTTACCACGATAATTCAGCGTTAGCTCCCATCCACGATCGCGCAAAGACGCATTATTGGTTTGTGGGGCATTAGCACCAAAGAAGTCGGGGAAGTCTACACCAGGTCCCAACATATCCTTTGTCTTACGCTCGTAGACGTCAAGACTACCCGTAAGGGCATTGTTCATAAAACCGAAGTCTAAACCGATATTCTTGCTGCTCACCTTCTCCCATGTCGTTGCTGGATTGACAACGCCCGGCGCAAGGAGGTAAGCATGACGACCATCAGCAAAGATATAGCTTCCTAATCCACCACTGAGATTCATGGTTGATGCGAAGGTGTAGAGGGCTGCACCTGCCTGATTACCGAGCTTACCGTATGACATGCGCAACTTCAACTGCGATACTTTCTGGCTGAGCGGCTCCATAAACTTCTCACGACTGATGTTCCAACCGAGTGATACAGATGGGAAGAAGCCCCAACGATGGTCGCGTGCAAAACGTGAAGAACCGTCATAACGGCCGTTTACTTCGAGCAAGTAACGACCCTGATAGTCGTAGTTGATACGGCCGAAGAAGCCACGTGTTGCCCATCCATTGCGGATATCGTCTGGCTGCTTGTCGCCTGTTCCCATTGCTGTATTTGGATTGTGCATTGAGTAAAGACCAGAGATAGCGTTCTTCAGATAGTCTACCTTGTTATTTTCTTCCTGATAACCAGCCATCAAAACGATGTTATGATCCTCTGCAAGGGTCAATGAGTAGTTACCATAGAGGCTGATATTCTGATAGTGGATGTTATAGTTTGAACGCTGATACTTGCCATCAGGACTTGCATCCAACTCTCCACGAACTCCCTTTGAAGTCGTCACACCATCGGCTGCATAGATGTCTGGGGCAACGTTCAATGCCTCGTATGAGGTCGAGATAAACTTATTGGTGTAATCGGCATTGATAATCAATCCCTTTACTGGATTAAGTTCGAAGCCTAATGTGATGTCATAGTGATTGCGCTTTGTACGTGTGAAGGTGCCACTCTGCAAGTAAGGTATCATTGACAACTCCGTGAAATGACCATGAGGATCTACAACAGAAATCGTCGGACGGAAACGTGCTAAGGAGTGATAGAAGCCTTCGCTCAAGCCGCCTGCACCAAAAGGAGTGTTATCAACAGAGTGAACATACTTCAAATTAAGCTTCATCTTCATCCATGAGGTGAGACGAGAAGTGAGGTTGGAAGCGAGGTTCATACGCTCAAAGTTCATCTTCGCATAACGCAGAATACCGTCTTCCTTGAAGTAACCTCCTGATACATAATACTGTGCCTGCTTACCGCCACCGCTCAAACTTACGTTGTGCTGCTGCTTGAAGGCATAGTCTTTATAATGTAACTTGAAGTAGTCAACGTTTCCAATACCCTTCTCTGTGTTCTCAAAGGCTGGGTTCATCAAGGAGTTGGCAGGGAGTTCTTGCCATGGATTCACACTTGATGGGTCGTTCATATACTGCTCTAACAGCTTAATCTTTTCATCGCTGTAAAGACGAGAAGAGTTGGCATTCGTAACACCAGCATTCCACATCTTGGCAAACTCTACGGCATTTGCCATCTCAGGCAGTACGGTAGGACGGTTCCAACCCATACTTCCCTGATAGTTTACGTGCATCTTGCCTTCCTCTCCTCGCTTGGTCGTAACCAAGATAACACCGTAGGCAGCACGTGCACCATAGATAGAACAAGCAGATGCATCTTTCAATACGGAGATTGACTCGATATCATTTGGATTGACATCGGCAAGACTCATCTCGATTCCATCTACCAAAACATAAGGATGACCAGTACCAGAGAGGTTGCCCTGACCACGCAATGACAAGGCTGCCGTGGCACCTGGACGACCAGAGCTACCATTAGATACCATCAAACCTGGTACCAAACCCTGAAGACTCTGCGACGCATCGGTCACTGGGCGCATCTCAAGTGCATCGCCCTTAACAGATGAAACAGAACCCGTGAGGTTTACCTTCTTTTGTACTCCATAGCCTACGACAACCACTTCATTCAATGCTTGGTTGTCATCCTGCAGACTAACAGCATAATTGGTCATACCTGCCTTGACGGTTACAGACTGAGGCTTAAAGCCCACATAACTTACTTGTAGCACAGCACCGGGAGCTGCGGCAAGCGAGAAGTTGCCATCAACATCCGTAACAGCCATGGCGACTCCATTAACCATCACAGAGGCACCGATAACGGGTTCACCATGGGTATCCTTCACAACACCCTTGATAGCCTGCTTTTGTTGCTGTGTACTCTCAAATGTTTTTACACTCGTACGTGTAGAACTAACTGCTGGGGTAGCGGCAAATAAACTCAGACACAAAGAGAGTGCCACCCCTCCCATTGCAAATGGGGGATGCTTCCTTATACCCAGGAAGACAGTAGTAGATTTAGACATAATTACATTGATTTAGGTTTACAGTTGCAAATATAACACTTTTTTTATAAATCCATAATCCTTTATTAATTCAGAATTCATAATTCACAATTCATAATTATGATTACCGATATTAACTGTGGTTTATTAAGGGGTAGTTGACAAGTTGACAGGTTTACGAGTTGATGAGTTAATTTCTCTAATTACGCTAATGCTTATTGTAGTGTAATTCGTGTCATTTGCGTAATTCGTAGCGCAATATTGGTAGTTGACGAGTTAACCAGTTAATTGTTGCGATAAATCATAGTTAACAGCGGTAATCTTAATTAAAAGGAACGCAAAAATAAGCCTTTACTACGGTAAGAATAGGAGTGAAATAGTAAGGTGTTAGCATGCGAGAGTGGTATGTCTGTGGCGCAAAAGGCTGCTAAGCACTGTCCCTTTAGCGTATATTAATAGGGTAATCGTCCTTGATAAGTTTAAGTAAATGGATGGAAGGGGAGTCCAGAACATGCCCTTCCGTCTTGATAACGTTATAATGACGCGATGAGGTTATCTATATTTACAGAGCAAGAGGTGTTCCCTGTGGGTATTTCTACATGCTTGATAATCATATCGTTAGATTGGTATTGTTCTGCAATATGAGCATCAGACATAGAGAAATCGGAGCCATTTACCTTGGTACTCTTTTCTTTTTTAAGTTCCGCTTTACATCTATATATTGCTTCATGATAAGTGCTTATCATTTTCCTCTTGTTGGTTTTAAAGGAATCATTATCGTCTATCTTTATCTCAACTGGAATAGGATAACTGATAATTATCCCCAATTCCTGATAATTTTCTAAGCCAAAATCCTTTATAGAGCTAAGTAATAACTTGGTTCTTACGACTGAACTACTAATCTGCCAGATGGCTTTTTCATCAAAATTAGACTTCATTTCAGAATAGACAATATAGTCCTTATCTCCCACTTGTAGTAAGAAGATACCATCACAGTCGCACTGATAGCTGCAGTTTGGGACCTTACTATTAAAAGAGTCCTTACATTTCTTTAGCAAATGGTTCTCTATTTCTATTATTTCTCCAGCATGTTCATAGGTAACTTGCTTAAGCTTTTTGGCTTCTTTTTGATGCTCAAATTTGGTTACTTGACCGTTATGTTGTTTAAAAAAGCAGGCTTGTAAAAGGCAATTGCTTAGGACAGAGAAGTCTATCATTGGTCAGAAGCATTAAGAGAGTATAACATTTCATCAATCTGTTCATCCTGTTTACGCATTTTTTCTACCGTCTCATAGAAGGTCTTCATTGGTATTCCACCTTCTTCCACAGGCAGTTTTTCTATCACAACCTTACCTGTCTCGTCATCTCTATGGAAGAAATATGCCTTCACATTATCGCCATCAAGGAACGTTTTTTCTGATAAACCATTTGTGGTGCAATACTCTTTAAAGGTTGTTTCATTCTTCTTACGGATATTACCTAACTTGATAAGCTGGTTCAATCTATCCATAAAATAATCGCTATGTGTCGTGATATGGAACAAGAAACCATTGTTGATGCATTCCGCAATAAGGTCTGCCACCTGAATCTGCATGGATGGATGCAGATGTGCTTCAGGCTCTTCCAGACATATTACTGCGTTTGTGCCAGGGTGATTCTTTAATAGAAACAAAAGCGGACTAATCTCTTTTATAGAGGAAGCTGCGGCAGACATGTTCACGTGTTTGCCTTCATCAAGAACCAGAAATTCCTTACCTTCTTCCTTAACAACATCCCCATCAGTTATCTTCTTAATCTGGTTAAGATAAGGAGATTGCTCTTCTGTAGACCATATTGAAGTACAAAAGTCGTTATCAAATAAGAACCTGCCATACATTCCCTCTGGATTTATAGAGCTGGTAAGGGAATAATTGGCATTAATCAAAGCTCCGTTTGCAGGTGGAAAGATTAAAGTAGCGACATAAAAGTTTTCAAGTAATCTGTGGGAAAGTGCCGTCAGACTATATCCCCCTACTGTCAGCGCAGTATTTCTAATGATATTTCTGTTTACTTCTTTACCATTAATTGAGATGTTTAGAGTATTACCCAATCTCTTCTCTGTCTCCTCTTCTGTTGCTACTACCTCTTGATATGTGACATGAAGGGGCTCACCAAACTCTGGAAAGAGGAATTCTACGTCACACTCTATGGTCGGATCTCCTAATAATGCGCGCATAAATGCTGTTACATTATCATGAAGATATGTTGAAAGGAAATCACCCGAAAGCGTAAAAGAGCCTGAGGATTCCTTACCTATCAAAGACTCAATTAGTTTTGTGCGCTCTTTTAAATCCAATAAGTTTGTGAAAAGATAATAAACAAGATAATTTGCGTAACTCTTCCCCAGCTTTGACATACCCGTAAACACCATGAATGGTGCTACCTGGAATGATACTTCCTGTAAAGGTCCGAACTTATGAATGTCTATAATTATCTTTTTCATATGATTCAATATTGGTAAAATGGGTTCTACATCACGGGTTTGGCGGAGTGATTAGAAACCATATATCTTTGGTACAAAGATACGAAAAATAATGTATTAAGTGAAAAATATATGAGAAATTATTGGTTAGAAGACAGTTGAAAGGGAAGAATAGCCCTTCCGTTGTATAGTCTTGTAGAATAGAGGAATAGATAAAAAGGAGAGCGTATTATCCCTCCTTGTTGTAAAGTAATTTCCCAATTGCTTTTTAATAGAGGGTCTTTTGCATTGCAAAAGATGCCCTTTTACATGGTAAAAGGTGCCCTTTTGAGGTGTAAAAGACGCCCTTTTGCAATGTAACTAATCACTGAAGATGAAGAAAAATCTAAGTTGGTGCAAACTAATTGATAATAAGTGGAAAACAGAACAATTTGCATAAAACTGCTTAATTCGTAAAAGGCAGGAAAGTGCAGATTTAGGCAGAAGTTCAGTTACCAGAGCGTTACCCGATTTCGTCATAGGTAACGATGGAGTAATGTTCGGTAACTGAATTATTTTCGCTCGTGTGGCTGTTACTGTGGTCGGCAGTTTTCTGCGTAAGTGAGGAACGCTTTAATTCGGGTAACTTTGTAGAAGACAGGCTACGCTTGTCCATTTGAGAGCAAGCTCTCATGGAACTCGCTTGCACTGTCTTTACCCACAAATATTAAAGCGTATGAAAACAGAAAAGATGAAGGTGTTGCTCTACCTTAAAAAGAGTGGTTTGGACAAGTCGGGCAAGGTTCCGATTATGGGACGAATAACCATAGGGCGTTCCATTGCCCAATTTAGTTGTAAACTATCTTGTACTCCCGATTTGTGGAATCCACGTGAGAGCAGGATAGACGGAAAGAGTCGTGAGGCTGTGGAGATAAACGGCAGGTTGGAGAGTTTGCTGTTGTCTGTTCAGTCTGCTTATCAGTCCCTGCTCTCCAAAGGTTGCCCATTTGATGCAACCGATGTGAAAGAGCTGTTCCAAGGGAGCGTGCAGACTCGCTGTATGCTTATCGAAAGGCTGGATATGCTCATCAAGGAGAAAGAAAGCCATATCGGTGTGGATATCAAGAAAGAGTCCCTGTCAAGTTATCATTCTACGAGAAACCGCTTGCAGGAGTTCATTCAGAAGAGATACAGGGTTTCGGATCTGGCATTCTCACAATTGACAGAGAGCTTTATCTATGAGTTTCGTCAATACTACTTGGGGGTATGCGGTTTCCAAGAAAGTTCTTTCTTCGCAGTGGCATCACATTTGAAAACGGTTTGCAGGTTGGCTTACCGTGAGGGAATAGCCGATACATTTCTGTTTGACAAAGCGCATATAGAACGTGGAGACAAGAAAACGCCGAAGGCACTCGACAGGGAAGCCTTGGAGAAGTTAAAGGCTCTCCGCTTTGATGACTTGGAAGAAGAAATGGAAACTGCTCGTGATGTGTTTCTCTTCGCCTGTTATACCGGTGCAGC
>ERZ772979.2175-NODE-2175-length-10062-cov-33.276107_pt1 | contig 10062 bp, 5 predicted proteins | sample MGYA00511130_ERZ772979 | MGnify/ENA primary metagenome ERZ772979 (study PRJEB29015, sample SAMEA2738103) | human oral metagenome | biome: human oral; feature: human-associated habitat; material: saliva | place: China | collected 2186 ... | reverse complement strand
AAGCACTGCAGCAGCCGGCAACTGGCGCTGGCGTCATGACTGACGCGCTCTACAAAGGACAACGCGAGCTCGCAGGACGGGTCCTACGCCATTTGAAAGATAAATATGACGGAACGGACTGGTCTAAGCACCTAGAGAACGGCCCGGGAGCCGCGCGTAAACAATCTAAAGGGACGGGAGCCGCCGATGACTGACAAGAATCAGAAAGCGATGCTGACACATTCATCTATCCCCCCGGTTTCTGATAACACACCACGCTTGGACGACGTCCTCGCATACGCGCGCACGCATTCGGGTGAGGACGTTCAGGGTCTGGCGTTCGCGACCAACGGGACGTGGACCGTTTTGGGGTTCGATAAGGGGTCCTCTGCCGAGAAGCCGAAGCTCTCTGTCACGCCGATCGATGGGCGAGAATTCGATCCGACGAAGGTCTTCGAACTGCGTCTTTGGGTGCCTGTAACGCTGCCTAATGAACCCGCAGAGGGCGACGTTCTGGCTCACGAGTACCGTTGGGTGAACGGCGTAGGCGCCGTCGAGCTAAGGGTCACCGCGGGCGCCGACAGTTCACAGCCGAGCGCAAGTAAGAAGTGTGGCGTCACAGGCTGGGTGCACGCGGTGCAATATCTGCATCACGTTCCTTCTAGCAGGAGCACGACGAAGCCCACCACGGATTCCCTCGATAACGAGTCGGACCAGAGCGGTGAAGGTACCACCACCGGCCACATGACGGCACTCGAGTTCATCCAAGAAGAAAAGCAATACGGAAACATGGCAGTCACCGATCAACTATTCACGGGAGAGTGGACAAAATGAGCACATTCCATCACGCGTACAACGGAATCCCGACAGTTGACAACAGCCAAGCCGTTTGTTTTGATGCCGACACATTCGGGTACAGATCTCTTGACCATATCGCTCGAGACAGACTATCCGGCTTTATCGACATCGAAATCACAACTATGACACCAACTCTTCCTGGCTTCAAGACCCGAGATGGCAGCATCGCGGTTCCTTCCGGATCAGGAAATCCCGGCGGAGCCACAAGTATTGAGGACGCACTCATTCCCGCGACAGCCCTTAAGGGGATGCTGTCGAGCGCATATGAAGCCGTGACCATGTCGCGCTTGCGAATCTTTGACAAGCAGCACACACGAACACTCTCACACCGTCCACCGGCGAGAAAGGCGCAATCAACCTACCCAGCATTCCTCACAAGCGACGGCGACAGTTGGGAATTGGTCTTCACATTCAAGAAAAAGGTCTTTGGCGCTCAGTTCTGGACGGGAAACCAGCGTCCTCAGACCGTTGGACTCATCGACTCAACAGCTGGTGAGGACGGATACTCCAACGTGGCACAGCTTCGTCGCGATTTGCCACACCTCACCGCTGTCCAGTACCGATCCAGGAAAGTCAAGATCCAGAAGGACACTACTCGCGACATTGCAACAGAGGTTCGTTTCCGTGATCGCGCCGATCGACAAGTTGACTTAGATCTGAAAGGAGCCAAGGCGAAGCGGCAGTACTTCCCGAATCGCGGTTTTGTCGTTCGAACACGCAGCGACGACCATACTATTAGCGAGTCTGAGCGTAAACGCTATGAGTTCATATTCCCCTTTGTAGAAAAGGATAGCGAGAAGGAAGCCTATAGACTCCAAGTAGACCGAACGATAATGGAGCAATTCCTATCCACACTTCACGACTACGCACAGAATACACTCGACGAGGCGCAGCGACTCGGGTACACCGCTCGAATGAATACCCGCGATGACAGGAAAGCAGCCGCACAAACCGCACTATCCAACACACCACGCCTCATTCACAACTATCTCAATCCTCAGCTATTGGCAGGTGAACCATTCGAACGGATTGATATCACGGATGGAGCCATTGAATCATATCTCAAAGAGCACCTCAAGGAAGTTCACGATAAGAATGCACCAGGAATTCCTGTCTTTGTTTCGATTGATGTTAATAAGGACGATGGAACATGGAAGCTGGCGTCGATCAAGATATCACCAGTAGGACGAATGATTGGAAAGGACTCGGTGTCTGCCTACAAGCTGGCACAGGATCAGGATCGCGATCCAGCTCGCTCGCTTGACATAGCAAGTCCAGGTGACAGCATGTGGGGATTTGTCCCTCAAACCAAGGATAACGGGGAAACACCTGCTGGCGGGCTAAGCGGCAGAATCCTGCTGGAACCCGCTTACTTCAGCAGGTCAAGCTCAAGTTCATCCGAAGCAGATAGACAACTACTGAAGGTTCATCACCCCGCTCACTTCATCACACTTGCAAGCCCGAAGCCGCGAACTGGTGTGCCATATTTGCGTGACTCAGAGGGATACGATCTGGAACGACGATCTCCGGGAGCGGATCGCAAGAACCCTGTTCCCCGTGAGCGCACATTCTTAACTGGACAAACGCTTATTCGTAAGGTTTACCCAACACACCGAGAACTAATTGACGAGAAGGTTACGCTACCAGAATCCACAGCAGATACCGCCATGGCGTCAAAGATTACCTCATGGATCGAACCAGAGGCCGTGTTTCTCAGCAGGATTCACTTCACCAATCTATCCGAGCGGGAGCTTGCCATCCTCCTCTGGCTATTGAAACCAAATGAGCTCTCTGGAAGCGGCAATAATATCAACGAAGGATACCATCATCTCGGATTCGGGAAACCACTCGGCATGGGAACAGTAAGAGTAGATGCCATCTTATGCCGTCTCGTCAGCGGATCAATCTTAGCGCAACAGTACATCTCCATTAACGGAGTAATTGGCCATTTCGGTGAGATTGCGCTCGAGAATGGTCAAATGAAGAAGATTAAAAATATCAACATTCAAGGACATATCAACAAACGCCTTCCCACGAAGTTCAGAGATTCTCTCCCTGTCAAGTGTTTTTGTAAGCAGGCCTGTGGTTGGAAGGATGGACTACCTGTCTACTATCCCACTGACCAATCGAACTCTGCAGCCTCGTCAAGCACTTCCGACAATCCAACACTCACCTGGTTTCGGAAGCGCGAAGATAACCGCGTCAAATTAGCTTCACTCTACGATTACGCCAATGTTGACCCAAAACAGATCGAAAATGCGGAATCTCAGTTTGGACCGTACAGCTTCCCAACTCTGGATGAATAGCCCCTCACCACACTCCCCGGCATAACCCCACATCGTCCAGCGCTATGGCCGCGCCGAGTATGTCGGCGTGGTCGGCGCAGGATGAACAGATGGGGGAGATGTGGATGACGTCTTCGGCATCAGAGATGAGAGCGGCCAAAGACGAGCGCACGCGCGCTAGCGTCGCGGTGTCGAGGCGGAGTTGGAACACGGATTCTTGGATGCGGTAGCCCCAGGATTCCAGTGTTTTGGCGACGCACAGCCGCCGCTTATTGTCGGCGATGTCGTAGGCGATGATGTAGATCATCGCCAGGCGACCCCGCTCCACTGGTAGTCGGGTTCGGCGATGGCGCGCGCCAGCATCTGCGCGGAGTGGGCGATGTGTCTGCGCCACGACCCCGAGTATCCGGGGAGGGCTCCGGTGACGGACCGCTGCGAGGCGGCCTCGTACGCATCGACGAGGATCTTCTTGCCGTCGGTGCCTAGCCAGACTCCCCCGGCCTCGGCCTCGACGACGCCGTGTTCGGGTCGGAGTTTGCGCGTGCGTAGGAGCGCCATGACGGTTTGGTCGACCAGGAGTGGGCGGAACTGTTCCATGAGGTCCAGCGCCAGGCTGGGCCGCTTGTCGGTGGGCGCGTGCGCGATGCCAAGGGATGGTTCGAGCCCAGCGGCGTGCAGCGCTCCGACGCATTCGGACAGGAGGATGGCGTACCCGTAGGACAGGGCGGCGTTGGGCAGGTCGCGGGGTGGGCGTCGGCTGCGCCCGTCGAAGGTGACGTCGGCGGGTACACACCCGGCGAGCGCGTCGAAGTAGGCGTTGGAACACGCGCCTTCGATGCCCATGACTTCGTCGAGTGTGCGCACCCCTGCGAGGGAGCACCGCCAGGCGTGCATGTGCGCCGTCGTGTCGGCGACGTGCACGGCTTCGTCGCGTCGGGCGATGCGGGTGAGGACATGGATTTGGCCGCGGATTTTCGCGCCGATGAGGCTGGCGGCTAGGCGGACGCGCCGCTCATGATCGCCGGTGAGGGCAACTTGCGCGAGGAGCCGACTGGCGTGCGTTCCCCTGTTCGAGCCGATGAGGGTGCCTTGGTAGGAGCCTCGCCGCGACAGGCACACGACATCGACGCCGCTGCGCATCGCCCACGAACGAGCGCCGGCGGACAGTCCGACGTTTCCGGATAGGACGACGCGCGTGACGCTGTTTTTCGGCACGGAGGTCGCGGGCAGCGAGCCGGGCGCATCGACGAGGACGCGGCCCGCTTTGACGTGGATGCGTGCGCCGTCGCGACCGACGTAGAGGATGCGGTCGGCTTGGCCCGTGGGTCCGTCGCTGGGCCGGGTGATCCACGGGTCGATGCCGACGCTCGCGAGGGCTTTCTCCTTATCGATGTGCTGGGTCGTCAGGTCGGTGACGCGCGCGCCCGCGTTGATGGCCGCGGCCGCGACGGCATCGATGGCCTCGGCCAAGCGCTGGTCGCTCGGTGCCGCAAGCATGAGGGTGGCTCCGACGCGCGAGTAAAGCAGGCCTGCCCCGGTGGCGTACCTGTCAAGGTCGAGCAGGGCTGCGTCGGCGAGGACACACGTGAGCGGGTTGGGATCCGAGGCCTGGGCGAGTTCGTCGATAATGGTGGCGTCGGTGTCGGGCAGGCCTAGTGCCGAGAGTGCCGCGCGGGTCACGAGGCCTGGGGCGGCCGGGCGGATAGTGGCTCGCGCCAGGTGGTGGTTGCCGTGGTCATAGTCGTCTGTGACTGTCCGACTGAAAGCGTCGTGTCCTGCACGCGTATCGTCGGAGGTGCCGTGGGGGCGTTCTGCGGCAAGCCGCCGTTCGAGGGTTTCACGCACCGATTCAGCCAGGAGCGCCCGGGTGATGGGGTCCGCCGTCGCGATGGTGCTCGCGTCGAGCGCGTGGATGCGTGGCGGGGCCCAGTCACTGGCGGCGAGGTTTCGGAGCTGGTCATCGGTGAGGCTTCCCGACGTGGGGGTGGGCTCTGCTGTGAGGAGTCGGCGTCTGGCGCGAGTGAAGGCCTCGGGGGTGATTGCTTCTCTCAGGGAGGAGGTTGTGGCAAGTGTAGTCATTGTTTGTCCTTCCAGTCAACAACCTTGCAGTTACTCTACAAGTGTGAAGTGTGGTGGTGGAACGACACGCCGGTGACGGCGGCGATTTCCGGGGCATCACCGACCCCGCAGACGGTCCGCGGCGATGCATGTAGGCGCAACGAAAGGTCTGATATCCTAGCCTTGTGCTTGCCGGTCGGAGGGGTGCTTTTCCGACCACTGGCGATCCGAGATGGCGTTCCCCCTGGTCACAGGGGGCGCGACACGCCGGGCAGTTAGAAAGCACCGAGCGCCATAAGGTGCATTAAGACTCGGACTCGGTTCCGGTGCCGGAGTCGGCGTGGGATCCGTTAGAAAGCACCGAGCGCCATAAGATGCATTAAGACTCGGCCTCGGCGCGGATAGCGACGAGGTTGTTTTCGAGTTAGAAAGCACCGAGCGCCATAAGGTGCATTAAGACTCGTTAGGCGCACAAACGGAGACTTGTAGGCATCTCCCGGTTAGAAAGCACCGAGCGCCATAAGGTGCATTAAGACTGGTAAATTCCTTGGTACCTACCTGCTTGATCTGAGTTAGAAAGCACCGAGCGCCATAAGGTGCATTAAGACACACGCGGGCATGGCGCTTGCGGTCCTCCAGGTACTCCGTTAGAAAGCACCGAGCGCCATAAGGTGCATTAAGACGGGGATCCATCCGTCAGAGTGAGTTCCGATTCGCAGGTTAGAAAGCACCGAGCGCCATAAGGTGCATTAAGACACGATCAGCTTGGTGACATAGCGACGCTCGCCGTTTCGAGTTAGAAAGCACCGAGCGCCATAAGGTGCATTAAGACAGATCGAACTTGACGGGCGAAGGCAGCAGGTTGTAACCGTTAGAAAGCACCGAGCGCCATAAGGTGCATTAAGACACCGGACGCCGCTATCGTGCGGTCGCTCCTGCGCAAGGTTAGAAAGCACCGAGCGCCATAAGGTGCATTAAGACGTTATAGCCGAGCCGCGATGCCTCGGCACGGACGTTCGGTTAGAAAGCACCGAGCGCCATAAGGTGCATTAAGACTCGCCGTCTTCAGCAGAAGAATCATCCACTGGTTCTCCGGGTTAGAAAGCACCGAGCGCCATAAGGTGCATTAAGACAGAGCACTGAGCACCATCATCGAGGCATACGCCTTGTGTTAGAAAGCACCGAGCGCCATAAGGTGCATTAAGACCCTACGGGCATGATCGACGTGGGCTGGCTGTCTGAGGACGGTTAGAAAGCACCGAGCGCCATAAGGTGCATTAAGACACACTAACCTATCTACTGAGTCTATCTGTGTAACATCGTTAGAAAGCACCGAGCGCCATAAGGTGCATTAAGACCGTTAGTACCCGATTCCCTGGCCACGTTAGGCAGAACCAGTTAGAAAGCACCGAGCGCCATAAGGTGCATTAAGACCTTATACATCATCTGCAGAGGACGGTAGTCCTTGTAGTACGGTTAGAAAGCACCGAGCGCCATAAGGTGCATTAAGACAGCCTTCCTAGGGAGATCATCCGGCGCAGCTCCGACAGGTTAGAAAGCACCGAGCGCCATAAGGTGCATTAAGACGCCGCATGAACCCCGGCGTGGATATGGGCCGCCTGCGTTAGAAAGCACCGAGCGCCATAAGGTGCATTAAGACCGCTGGCGTTACCCGCGCTGGATCCGGACTGGTAGCCCGTTAGAAAGCACCGAGCGCCATAAGGTGCATTAAGACAGTACCTGCCACGATACCATCGACGTATTCCTTGGAGGAGTTAGAAAGCACCGAGCGCCATAAGGTGCATTAAGACTGGCAATAAGATCATCAATACGGTTCATCTCCATTTCAATGTTAGAAAGCACCGAGCGCCATAAGGTGCATTAAGACGCTCCCTTGTGCTTGTTGTTCACAGTCACTGTGGGGATGTTAGAAAGCACCGAGCGCCATAAGGTGCATTAAGACTCTAGGTCCACATCCTCCCACTCGCCGCCATTGGTGTTAGAAAGCACCGAGCGCCATAAGGTGCATTAAGACGTGATTGAGGCGGAAGGCCAGCTCCGCCAGTTCCACCGTTAGAAAGCACCGAGCGCCATAAGGTGCATTAAGACGTAGCTATGGCTGTTCCTCCAGAACAACGCGCCCTTGGTTAGAAAGCACCGAGCGCCATAAGGTGCATTAAGACATCACGCATAGCGCCGCCTACACCCTCAGTTTGAGACGTTAGAAAGCACCGAGCGCCATAAGGTGCATTAAGACGTCTTACCAACGATGTCGAGTGCGACCTGGTTGAAGTAGGTTAGAAAGCACCGAGCGCCATAAGGTGCATTAAGACGACGTAGGGATCGCAGAAGTCATAGTAGGTTACTCACGTTAGAAAGCACCGAGCGCCATAAGGTGCATTAAGACTTAATAAACGGTGTGACGCACCGCTTCGCCCCCGCGTTAGAAAGCACCGAGCGCCATAAGGTGCATTAAGACGCGTAGCTGGTGCCGTTCGTTGAGGTCTCGGTTGATCTCGTTAGAAAGCACCGAGCGCCATAAGGTGCATTAAGACTCATCGAAAATCGAGCACGCACCATCAAGTCGCGTCTGGTTAGAAAGCACCGAGCGCCATAAGGTGCATTAAGACGCGAACTGCACGATTGAGCGCAGGAAGTCGTTCGCGTTAGAAAGCACCGAGCGCCATAAGGTGCATTAAGACGTGATCACCGAAGCGATCGTCAGCGAGACGTGCAGCGTGTTAGAAAGCACCGAGCGCCATAAGGTGCATTAAGACTTGAACGGACCATAGAGGGTACCGTTAGCAGGAATAGACAGTTAGAAAGCACCGAGCGCCATATGGCGCATCACGACACGGCGTTCCGAGAGCTTTTGACGGGAAAGCTCAGCTCGGAACTAGCACGCACACAACGAGGCCTCCCCGACACACCCGGGGAGGCCTCGTCAATATTGGACTGAGTAGAAGAGCACCTACGAACGCAAACCAGCACTCCTCTTCGACGGGTGCCGCCTATCCTCTCCCCTCCACCAGGGCATCCAGGCGCGGTAGCCGTCAGCGGGCGGGGTGGGTGAGTCGGGCTCGAAGCCGAGCTGAACGGGAGTCTCAGGGATGCGGTCGACAAGGAAGTACTTGTCCTTGTCATCGCAGTGCTCGCGAACGATGGTGCGGAACTCGGCCAGCTCGCAGTACAGGACGCCCGTGATCGGATTCCTCTTGTACACCACGATCTTGTACAGCCAGTAGGCGAACAGCGCCACGTTGGCCGCGAGCGCCAGGGCCGCGCACGCGATGTTCGCGCGTGGGTCCATGGTCGCAAAGTTGAAAATGTCCGAGGGAGGGACCAAGACCTCGGGCAGGAGGGTATTCATGGAGATCCAGAAGACCAGCGTGAAGCAGCGGAACCAGATCCACTGCCCCTTCGCCCACGTGAACGCGGGGATCGTGCAGGCGAGCAGCAGGGCGAGCGTGCAGTACCACGTGTAGTCGGCCAGCGAGTTGTACAAGAACGCGTGGTTCCACAGGTCGTAGGCGATCACCCACGGCCACACCATGTCCACCCAGATGAGGCCTCGCACGGAGCGCTTGCCGGGCGAGGTCACGATGATCTTGCCCAGGCCCGTGATCGTGATGATGTTGAGCAGGCCCGCGGCGGCGGACAGGAGGTTCCAGTAGCCGCCGATCGTGCGGAAGCCCGTCTCCGGGTCGATGCCGACGTGGCGGGCGGCCAGGTTGGCTGCTACCTCCTGGTACCACTGCGCTGAGTGCAGCTCGGCGGTCACTCCCCTGGCCTCGGGCAGGCCTGCGATCATGTCGATCGTGTGCGCGTCGTTGACGCCCTTCAGGCACTGCCAGTCGGCGCCGCACGCGTAGTACGAATCCGCGTTGAACCAGATCGTCAGGTCGCGGATGTTTGCCTCCATGATGTTGACGGCCAGGCCGATCCACAGGGCCACGCCCAGCCAGATCGCGTACTTGTGCGCCTTGACGGGGTTGCGCTTCGCGTACACCAGCACCGTGCCCGTCATGGTGGCGGTGAGGATCATGATCGCGTACTTGCCGAAGGGGAACCACCCCACCATGGGTGTCCCGTGAATCCACGCGTAGGGCATGAGCGCGATGCCGCCCACGGTCCACACGGCGAAGATCGTCCAGTTCCACCGGCGGTTAATCTCCGCGACGGCGATCTGGGCGGCGAGCACGAGCAGCCAGATGAGATAGACCTTGGGAGTCCCGAGCTCCCACAGGAAGAGCGAGTCCACAGCATTCTCCTTCGAACGCACAACCGGGCTAATAGTTGTCGGCTATCATAATCCGAAACACTAACCTAGTGTGCGGGGTTCACCGTCGAATCCCCATCGTTCCGGGGCTCCCCACGGGCCAGCGCCAGCGCGGGCACCCCTCGTCAATTCCTCAAGGAGGAGGACCCATGACACGCCTACCCCGTCGTACCCTCTGCACCGCCTGCCTCGCCGGGAGCGCCGCACTCCTGGGAGGCATGTACGCCTTCAGCCAGCTCAGCGGCAAAGCCACGCCCGAGGAGCAAGCCTGGCACTACCCGGGCGACGACCTCATCGACGCCAACTACGACAACGGCTACTCCTCCACCTACGCGATCACGATCGACGCGCCCGCCTACGCGGTGTGGCGCCTCTTCAAGCAGATCGGCGCGGAAAAGTCCGGGTCCTTCTCCTCGGAGTTCCTCGAGCGCGTCTTCGCGCGCCTGCCCTTCTTCAACTCCTACGAGATCCAGGAGGAGTTCCAGCATCCCGACTCGATGATGCCCGGCGACATCGCGGCCTTCGACTTCCACGGAATGTCGATGGAGTGGGCGGACGTCGTGCCCGGCAAGTACATGGTCCAGTGGGTCGACACGAAGAACC
>ERZ772979.2168-NODE-2168-length-10110-cov-4.131974_pt1 | contig 10110 bp, 2 predicted proteins | sample MGYA00511130_ERZ772979 | MGnify/ENA primary metagenome ERZ772979 (study PRJEB29015, sample SAMEA2738103) | human oral metagenome | biome: human oral; feature: human-associated habitat; material: saliva | place: China | collected 2186 ... | reverse complement strand
GTGAGAAGATGTCTAAATCTCTTGGAAATACCATTGCTCCAAGTGATGTTGAAAAACAATTTGGTGCTGAAATATTGCGTCTCTGGGTAACAAGTGTGGATTCAAGTAACGACGTGCGTATCTCTATGGATATCTTGAGCCAAGTCTCTGAAACTTACCGTAAGATTCGTAACACCCTTCGTTTCTTGATTGCCAATACATCTGACTTTAACCCAGCTCAAGACTCAGTAGCTTACGATGAGCTTCGTTCAGTTGATAAGTACATGACGATTCGCTTTAACCAGCTTGTGAAAACGATTCGTGATGCTTATGCAAACTTTGAATTCTTGACAATCTACAAGGCCTTGGTGAACTTTATCAACGTTGATTTGTCAGCCTTCTACCTTGATTTTGCTAAAGATGTTGTTTACATCGAAGGTGCCAAATCATTGGAACGCCGTCAAATGCAGACTGTCTTCTATGACATTCTTGTGAAAATCACCAAACTCTTGACACCAATCCTTCCTCACACTGCGGAAGAAATCTGGTCATATCTTGAGTTTGAAGCCGAAGACTTCGTTCAATTGTCAGAATTACCAGAAGCAGCAACATTTGCTAACCAAGAAGAAATCTTGGATACATGGGCAGCCTTCATGGACTTCCGTGGACAAGCTCAAAAAGCCTTGGAAGAAGCTCGTAATGCAAAAGTTATCGGGAAATCGCTTGAAGCACACTTGACAGTTTATCCAAATGAAGTGGTGAAAACGCTTCTTGGAGCAGTAAACAGCAATGTAGCTCAACTTCTGATCGTGTCTGAATTGACCATCGCAGAAGGTGTAGCTCCAGAGAGGGCAGTTAGTTTTGAGGATGTAGCTTTCACAGTTGAACGTGCTACAGGTGAAGTATGTGACCGTTGCCGTCGTATTGATCCAACTACTGCTGAACGTAGTTACCATGCAGTTATCTGTGACCACTGTGCAAGCATCGTAGAAGAAAACTTTGCGGATGCAGTTGCAGAAGGATTTGAAGCCAAATAATCAGATTAGAAATATGTCTTCTCATAGTTTAAGATGAGATGAAAAGGAAAAAGAGAGGAAGTCATTTCTCTCTTTTTTGTTGGATTCTAGTCTTCTTATATCTGAAATAGAATTGCATAAAATACGATTTTAAGTATATTTTTGGAATTTTTTATAATAATCATGAAAATCTTTAGTGCTTGATAAAAGTGTTTTTAGAAGCATTGGTTTCCTTAAAAATTGTGACAAATAAATTGAATAATCTAGTAAATTTCGGTAGAATAGAGGGGATTCAAATCATGATAAAGGAAAGATTAGGAATGAAAAGAAATTATTTAGGAGAAAAGCACCAGCGTTTTTCATTGAGAAAAGTTTCGGTTGGTTTGGTTTCTGCTCTGGTAGGGGTTTTCTACCTTTTTAGTGGAGGAGGTTCTCTTGCAAATGTAGCAGCTAGTGAACAGACGCCATCCGGCACAAAACAGATTCACTATAAGTACGTGACAGAGAGTGAACTCACGGACCAAGAAAAGCAGTTGGTAGTCAAAGAATTGCCACAGTTTGCTGAGGAAACAGATGATACTTACTATTTGATTTATCGTACGACGAGACAGTTGCCTGCAACTGGTAACAGTCAACTCATTAGCTCAATTGCAGCAGGGGCAGGCATAGTGCTACTGGTCGTAGCGATTAAACTGGGCAGAGATGATCGCAAGAAACTCGCTTCATTCATGCTTTTGACCAGTCTAGGAAGTCAGCTGATTGCGCCAACTTCCTTGGCTTTAACAAATCAAATGCTGGCAGACTATAATCAGGAATTGACTGTACAGGTTGGAGAAGCATTGCAATCCCCACTTACGATTGAAGGCTACCAATATGTAGGCTATTTGAAATCTCAAAAAGCAGTAAAATCTCCAGTTGATGGCAAGAAAGAGTTGAATCATTCGGCTCCTATTGATACTCCAGTTCAAACTTCAAACGGAAGCCAAACGCAGGAAGAGTATCGTGCTCAGAAACCAAGTGATGCTCCTGTATTTGAACAACCAGAGTTAAAGGTTGAGAGTAAAGAAACGAGTCGCACCGATAGCATTCCTTTCCAAGTGGAGGAAGTCGAGGCAGCTGATTTGCCACAAGGTCAAACTGAGGTGATTCAGGCAGGGAAAAATGGTAGTCGTACCATTGTGATCCGCAGCTACATTTTAAATGGTCAGGTGATCCATACAGAGGAGGTTTCCAATCAGGTAACGACTGAGCCGACTTCTGAGATTAGAAAAGTCGGAAGCAAGGTCCTTTCTCCTACAAAACCAAACACAGGGGAGTCCGTTAGTGAAAAACCAACAAACGCTCCAATAAATGAAGTTCCAAGCTTAAACGTTGAAGAAAAGGACGTTACCACAACAGTGGCCGAACCCTACACTCGGGAACGGGTTGAGAGTGATAGTTTGCCAGTTGGCCAGACAAAGGTAACCCAAGCTGGTCAAGATGGAGTGCGTACGATCATCACCCGTCAGTACAGTGTAGATGGCAAAGTAGAGAGAAGTCAGGAAATCTCTAACGAAGTGACAACTCCAGCAGTTTCGGAAATCGTAACAGTCGGAACAGGCCCAGTTAGTGATAAACCAACAGACGCTCCAGTACACGAAGTTCCAAGCCTAGAGGTCGAAGAAAAGGATGTTACCACAACGTTGGCAGAACCCTATCCAACCAAGGAAGTGGAAAGTGCAGACTTGCCTTTGGGGCAAAGGGAAGTTAGCCAAGCTGGTCAAGACGGTGTGCGAACAATCGTCACCCGTCAGTATTTGGTAGATGGAAAAGTTGAAAATACGGAGGAAATTTCTAATACTGTCACAAAAGAAGCAGTTCCTCAGATCATCAAAGTTGGTACAAAACCAATCTCTACAAATGCGGATCATGCTCCTGTAGAGCCAGAAAAAGGAACACTCGACCTCGAACCCTTACACCAATTAGTGGAAGAGGCCGACAGCATCCAGAAAACGCATCAGTATTTCAATGATACCACTGCAGATCAAGAGTCTTATAAACAGGCAGTTGCAAATGCCCAAGCTATCTTTGAGACATCTCACGCTAGTCAAGAACAGGTTGATTCCTTGAAAAAGGCCCTTGAAACTGCTAAGAATAATCTAGACGGCCAACCTGTTGATAAGAAAACTCTCGGAGTTGAATTTGAGATGAAGGATGTGACTCAGTCTACAGTTGCTTACCAGTATGCTGATGAACAAGTCAAACTCCGTTATCGTCGTGCTCTAGATCAGGCCAAGCTCGTTTTGGACAATCCTTTCGCCAATCAAGCCTTGGTTGATCAAGTTCGGACGGATCTCGCGGCGGCTCGTCAAGCTCTGGATGGAGTCAAGAGAAAACCAACCCTCTCTCTAGTCCGTGTCGAGAAGGAAGAAGATAAACGCCAAGTTTCTCTTAGCTATCACTTGACGGATGCTACAGCTAGCTATCAATCAGCCAAAGTGCAGCTTTACAAGGGCGAAACGTTGATCAAGGAAGTTGACCTTGTGGATCTCGCTCAAAAATTGACACTTGATGACTTGGATTACTATACTCCTTATACCCTCAAAACCGTCATGAAATATGACCTAGGTCAAGGGGAACAAACTAGTATAAAGGATCAACGTCCAGTTCAGCTAGATTATAAGAAGGTTGAAATCAAAGACATCGACCGCATCGAACTGTACGGTAAAGATGGCAGTCACTACCGACGTTACCTATCCTTGTCAGAAGTGCCGTCTGATTTGAACAATTACTATGTCCGAATTCAGTCAGACAAGTTCAAGGATATGCTCATGCCCGTTTCTAAGATTACAGATAAGGGCAATGCCTACTCCGTAACAGTATCAGCTAATCAGCTTGTTGAGGGAGAAGGGGATCATTATCGTCCAGATTACTCCTTTGATCTTCCGAAAACCCCTCTTAGTCAAGAAGGAGTCTATACGTCCTTCAAAACGCTCATAGAGGCCATGAAGTCAAACCCGACTGGAAACTTCACATTAGGAGCGGATGTTTCAGCAGATGAGATTGAGTTGGAACAGTCTACGACAAGCTATGTTCCAGAAGAATTTTCAGGTAGCTTAACGAGTCGAGTAGATGGCAAAGATTATGCTATCTACAATTTAGCAAAACCACTCTTTGCAACCTTGAAAAATGCCACTATCCAGCAACTGACCTTGAAATCGGCTGCAGTTTCAGGTAAGGACTCTATAGGGGCCTTGGCTAGCAACGCTCAGAACGCAACGATTACGGATGTTTCTGTAAGTGGTAGTCTATCTGGTAACAAGCATATCGGTGGACTAGTAGGAGTTGCCCAAAATACAAAACTAACCAATGTTGCCTTTAAAGGGGCTATCACCAGCACCCAAGATGGAGGGCAGGAGTACAATATTGGTGGCCTAGTCGGTAATTTCCACGGGAACCAATCACTGACGCAGAAGAGTCAGGCGGATGTATCTATCCAAGTAACGGGTCGAAATGGAGACCAGCGTGTTGGTGGCTTAATTGGTCGCTTGCAGAATGGAGCTATCTTAGAAACGTCTTATGTGTCTGGTTCTATCCAAAATGGAGGTCATTCTGGCCAAGTCGGTGGAGCAATCGGGTCTACTTGGAACAATGGACAGGTCCGAAATGTCTTGACCAGTGTCAAGGTTCAAAATGGTCATGCCATGACAGGAGATCCCTATCCTGAGGCTTCTGTTCGGGACTCACATGTTCTTGAAGGGACTACAGCAAATCGAAAAGATGAGCGTTTTGTCCGTTCTATTTCAGAGGCCGATGCGCAAGCCAAACGTCAGTCCTTTGGAATCACTTCAAACTTGTCGGACCAGGAGCCATTGCAGCAAGCTTACCAGCATCAAACAGACTATAGTCGAGTGAGGGGAGCCCAAGAGTCCAGAAAGCAAGCCTACGAAAATGTAGAAAAACTATTACCATTCTACAACAAAGACTTTATCGTTCATACAGCTAACCAATTAGCTGAAGACGATAAACTCAACAAAGTAGCCTTGTTAGATGTGGTTCCGATGAAAGATGAGACGCTGATAACGGACGTCAACAGCCATAAGGGTGAAATCAATAGACTGATGCTGCATTATGCAGATAAGACGATCGCTTATCTTGATCTGACCTACAAGGGTGATTTTGCCAATGGCCAGATTGCTGAATATAGCATCGCTGATAAGAATTTGCTCTATACGCCAGAAGCCTTCCTATCTGACTACCAGTCCATTAAAGAGAGTGTCTTAGATGAACTCAGAGCTGTGACCTATGACTCAGCTGCTGTTCGTAAAGTCCTTGGAATTGGTGAGACAGCTTCCTTAGATGATCTTTATCTGGAAAAAGCCTTTGAACAAACCAAAGCCGAACTAGGTAAGGAACTCCTCAAGGTGCTTTCAGTTGACAAGTCGATCAACACTCTAGGCCCTGCTGTGGCGGATGCAATTAGCCAAAAAATTCTGAAGAACAAAGAAGCCTTCATGCTTGGTCTGACCTATCTCAACCGTTGGTACAATGTCAATTACGGAACTTTCAACACCAAGGACCTTAATGCCTATAAGTTTGATTTCTTTGGCAATCAAGCAGCTTCGACACTCGATACCATCATTGCTCTCGGTAACTCTGGAATGGGCAATCTTCGAGCGCAAAACAACTTCAATACTTTCCGACAATCTCTAGCTAAGGAAAAAGGCAAAGGGGACCTCTTTGCTTACTTAGAAAGTCTGCGTGAACTCTTCTTGCCACACAAAACCAATAGTGAGTGGTTCAAGGAAAATACCAAGGCTTATATCGTAGAGGCTCGTTCAAGTCTGCCAGAAATTCAGGCCAAGCAGGACAATGCGGATCGTAAGAGTAAGTATACAATCAAAGTCTACGACAGACTGACTCAGGGAGATTGGGGCTTCAAGCAAATGGTCCTCCAGCTTCTGACCTTACCTGAAAGAGATGTCTATATCATCAGCAATATGTCGACCATTGCCTTTGGTAGCTTTGGAAGCTACAGGAAAGAAGGCGGCAGAGTTCTCTCAGGCGAGGAACTTCATCGACACGTTGAAAAACTTGTGGATCAATCAGCTGAATGGCAACGAAACCACTATGACATGTGGTACAACATTTTAAGTCCAAATAGGAAAGACACTCTATTCAGACGGGTGATCGTTACAGACGGTTTCTTGCGTTATAATGATAAAGGCCAGCAATATTGGGCTCCGCGTAATGATAAGACCTCTGTTGCTATGTACAATTTCTTTGGCCCTGCTGGGAAGTATCACGGAGACAATGGACTAGGGGCTTATGCCAATGGTTATGAAGTCTTCTACGTCTATGACCAGATGCTGGGAGCTTCTGGAACCATGGTGTATACCCATGAAATGACCCACAACTCGGATGGTTCTATCTATTTTGAAGGACATGGTCGTCGTGAGGGTGAAGGACCTGAGAGCTTTGCTACAGGAATGTTAGAGTCTGTAACGAATATTAGCGAAAAAGGTCTCGTTCTCAATAGCTTCTATCAGGGAGATAAAGATTCGACCTCGCGTTACCATACCTATGATCCTGTTGCCCGATTCTCCTCAGCGGATGCTTTGCGGGAATACATGCATGGAGTCTTTGATGTGCTAAATCTTCTGGATTATGTAGAAGGGGATATTGTTACTGGTGTCCTAACTGATCAGCAGAAAATGAAATGGTACCGTAAGGCTGAAAATTATAAATTTGAGAATACGTCTTATGGTAAAAAAGCCCATGCTGATGATCGAATAGTTCCAATAACAGCTGAAGAAGCAGCTAAATTAAAATCTGTCGATGCTCTGGTGGATCATAATATCATTGGTCGTCGGGATGGTTGGGATACAGCTAGCTTTGGACGAAATGGCTACTATGTCGTCAATATGTTTGCTTCCTTCTATGCAGCTCTGGACAATCCAACTGGTGCACCTGGTGGACTTATGTTCCGTCGTAGAGCCTATGAATTGCTCGGAGACAAGGGTTACCAACAAGGATTTGTCCCATATGTATCTGGCCAATACTCCGGCCAAGCGCTTAAAGAAGGTCATAAGACCTACTCAATCTGGAACAGAGGAGATGTCGGTGTAGTTGGAGATGATCTAATCCTTAGAAACCTCTACGGTAGTCAGTATGAATCATGGAAGGATTTGAAGAAAGCTATGTTGAATGAGCGATACAACAAGGCTCAAAACTTCCTTCGCCCTATCACCATTGAGTTTGAAGCAGGAAAACTAGATAGCAAACGACAAATTACGATTTCTTCTTATGAGGAATTGCAAGATTATATGTACTTAGCAGTACTAGCGGATGCCTCAGCTAAGAACATTGATCGTGCCTTATCAGATAGCTCTAAGAGCAGTGTCGCCCAACTCAAGTATCGTATTTTTAATGCTTATCTACGTGCCACAGATGACTTCAGACAGTCCATCTTTGAAAGATAAGTCTCTTGCAAAAACAGACACGAAAAAAGAAGATCACTTGGATCTTCTTTTTTTAGGGGAACGGTTTGCTTAGTACAAAAACGAATGAATTTACAAATAAATTGATACATGACATATTTCTTACTCTAAATGTCTGGATAGAAATTTGAAACCATTCACCATCTAGTATCCTCATTTTGAAATTTCTTTTGTTTTTCATGAAAATATGATAAAATGATAGCTGTACAAATTTTTAAGGAGATTCAGATGAAAACAAATACACTTGCTCGCGTAAATGCGATTTTTGGTCTTATTTCAGGTATTGTCTTGCTGTTGGCTCCAGTTGTTATGTTTATGATAGCTGTCGGTGCTGCTGCGGCAACGGAGGACTCAGATGCAACAGTTGGGCTATTGACGATTTTTTCAATTATTTTATCATTGGTGAAAATTGCAATCTTGGTTTTAGGAATTGTGGCTATTGTTTATTACAAGGATGATAAGCGTGTAACTCCTGCACCGTCTGTCTTGTTTATCGTAGGTGGTGCTGTTGGATTAATCCCATTCTTGGGCTGGGTAGGAGGAATTCTGACAATCATTGGTGGATCCCTCTATTTTGGACTTTTGAAAAAGTTCGAGATTCAAGAATAATGACTTTTTGTTAGGAATAATTTCAAATAAGAGAAGGCGATTAGCCTTCTTTTTTGTCATCAAGCAGGGGTAAATTTGACAGGATAAATAAGCTTTAATAATCATAAAATCTAGAGTATTTATTTGAGACAAGGAACTCTTTTTATAGTATAATGATGAATGTAAATTACCTATATCAAAATATAATTCTAGTTATTTTCTTGATAGAGGTTAAAAAGCGAGAGGATTTAGAATGAAAAAGATTTTTGGAGAGAAGCAGCATCGTTTTTCCTTACGAAAATTAGCAATTGGTCTTGTGTCAGCTTCGGTTTCAAGCCTATTTTTTGTGTCCGTTGCTAGCAGTGGAACCGTATTTGCTCAAGAAAATGTATCTGTTCACTACAAATACGTGACGGATACAGAACTGAGTAGTCATGAGAAGGACTTGATTGTAAAGGATTTTCCTAATATTGCTGAAGATAGTGAGAGTACCTATTATCTAGTCTACCGTATGGATGAGAAAGCCCAGCTAGGTCAGTTGCCAAATACAGGTGGGCAGAATAGCCTTACTAGTGTTTTAACTGGTGGAGTCCTAGCTTCAATTAGCCTTCTTATTTTTGTTGTATCCAAAAAGAAAGGCAAGAAGAAAGCCCTCTTGAATGTGATTTTGGTAACAGGGATGGGCAGTGGTTTGGTTTCTTCGGTTCAGGCTATTGAAAATCAGCTTTTGCTACAATACAATCAGGAATACCAATTATCCCAAGGAGATAGTCTGCCATTGCCACGCGCCTTATCGGGTTATACCTATCTAGGCTATATTAAGAAAGACAAGGACTCTAGTCAGCAAGAAACTGCTGCTAGGGATCAGAAACTAGACTACACGGTTCAACCTCATTTCCAAACCAACGAAGGTGGACAAAAGGCAGGAGATGAGCAGAAAGCTCCATCTCCTACACTCCCTGCTGAAAAACCAATCCCTTCTCAAGATTCATCCAATCAAAATCCGTCTGGTCTTGCTAGTGTGGATCCTCAGGATGAAGTCTTGGCTGGTCGCGTGAATAAACCAGAGCTCTTATACAAAGACCAAGAAATTGTAACCAAACTAGATGTTCCAGAAGTGGTTCAAGAAAATCCAGATCTAGCAGAGGGAACCATCCATGTCAAACAAGAAGGGCGTGCTGGGAAGAAGGTTGAAGTCGTTCGCATTTTCACTGTTGAAAACCAAGAAATTTCCCGAGAAGTTCTATCAACTAAATTAGAAGAAGCCTTGCCACGTATAGTAGAAAAAGGGACTAAGAAGACAGTTGTACCGAGTGAAGCACCTCAGTCTGCAAGAAAAGGAGAGCCTGAGACCCAGGCTTCCTTACCAGAATATACAGGCGAGCAAGCGGGAGCGATTGTAGAGGCTGAGATAGCCGAAAAACCAGAATATACTGGCACCCAAGCTGGAGCAGTCGTTGAACCAGAGCAAGTTGCTCCGCTACCTGAATATCAGGGAACGCAAGCTGGTGCCATCGTCGAGCCAGAACAAGTTGAGCCAGAGGTTGGGGGCGTCCAGTCTGGGGCTTTGGTGGAACCAGAAACGACTGACAAACCAGCCTATACAGGCGATCAGTCTGGAGCAATCGTAGAGCCTGAACAGGTGACACCAACACCAGAGTACACAGGAACTCAAGCTGGAGCGATTGTAGAACCAGAGACAAGCGAAAAACCAGAATATACAGGTGAGCAATCAGGTGCCATAGTGGAACCAGAGCAAGTCGCTCCACAAGCTGAGTATCAGGGAACCCAGGCTGGAGCAATCGTCGAACCAGAAATCCAGTCTTCCCTTCCAGAATATAAAGGTGAGCAAGCTGGAGCCATTGTTGAACCCGAACAAATTGCTCCTCTTCCAGAGTATACGGGCAATACCGAGCAAGTAAAACCGGAAACTCCAACAGAAAAAGATCCAGAGAAGACGCTTGAGCTAAGAAATGTTTCGGATCTGGAGTTGTATAGTCAGACCAATGGTACTTACAAACAACATGTTTCTTTAGACAGTGTTCCAA
>ERZ772979.2165-NODE-2165-length-10125-cov-2.847766_pt1 | contig 10125 bp, 10 predicted proteins | sample MGYA00511130_ERZ772979 | MGnify/ENA primary metagenome ERZ772979 (study PRJEB29015, sample SAMEA2738103) | human oral metagenome | biome: human oral; feature: human-associated habitat; material: saliva | place: China | collected 2186 ... | reverse complement strand
TCACCGCAGTTTTTTGATCTAGATAAATATTTATGTAAAAAAGTCACATAAAATTGTTAGCAAGATCACACTTTATTATTTTGTACTTTGCGATCACCCCCTAACGTTATCATAATGCCACCATTAATTTAATGAATGAATATTCATTGGATAAAGATTTTATAATTTAACTTTAGAGGGTGATTTATGAGCACTAAAACTAATAAAAAATGGAATAAATTTGATACAGCTTGGGTATTAAATTTATTTGGTACTGCGGTGGGCGCAGGGGTATTATTTTTACCAATCAATGCAGGGATGGGCGGTTTCTGGCCATTGGTTGTGATGGCGATTTTAGTCGGACCGATGACATATTTTGCGCATCGTGGCTTGGCTTATTTCGTGTTGTCTTCTTCTAAACCAGGCAGTGATATTACCGAAGTAGTCGAAGAACATTTCGGCCCGACCGCTGGGAAATTAATTACATTATTATATTTCTTTGCGATCTTCCCAATTTTATTAATTTATGGAAACGGGATCACCAATACGGTTGATTCTTTTATCGTCAACCAATTAGGCATGGCTTCACCAAACCGTGTGATTCTTTCTTTTGTATTGATTGCAATATTGATTTCAGTCATGTTGTTCAGTGAAAAAGTGATGTTGAAAATCACCGAATTACTGGTTTATCCATTGGTGTTGATTCTTTTTGCATTATCGATTTATCTCATTCCGCAATGGAATGCTTCAATGCTTTATGAACTTCCGACTGCTGGTGGCTTTATCACAACATTGTGGTTAACTATCCCTGTATTGGTTTTCTCTTTTAACCATTCTCCGGCAATTTCTTCTTTCACGCTTTCTCAACAACGTGAATATAAAGATTTTAATACAACGGAATATCACATCGGTCGTACAGAAAAAGGAACTTCAACCGTATTACTGTTCTTCGTGATGTTCTTTGTATTTAGCTGTGTATTAACCTTAACACCAGCAGAGTTATTAGAAGCAAAAGCACAAAATATCAGTATTTTGTCTTATCTTGCTAACAAATTTGATAACCCATACATTTCTTATTTTGCACCATTAGTGGCTTTCTTCGCGATTACAAGCTCATTCTTTGGCCATTATTTAGGCGCACGTGAAGGTTTAGAAGGTTTATACCTCAAAATGAAAGGTGAAAGCGTGAATCGTAAAAAATTAAATTACGGTACTGCAGTTTTCTTCTTATTGACTTTATGGGGCGTCGCGATCATTAACCCAAGTATTTTAGGTTTGATTGAATCCCTTGGCGGCCCAATCATTGCGATGATCCTTTTCATTATGCCTATGTATGCGATTCGCAATGTTCCAGCAATGAAACGCTATCAAGGTCGTTTTAGCAATGTATTTGTTACAGTTATGGGATTAATTGCTATCTCCGCTGTCGTATATGGATTATTATAAGCGACTTTTTAGTTTAGCTTAGGATTTAAAATAATATGATTAGTGTATTTGATATGTTTAAAGTGGGAGTTGGGCCATCCAGCTCCCATACTGTCGGCCCGATGAAAGCAGGCAAGCAGTTTATTGGCGATTTAATCGAGCAAGGCAAATTTGATGCTGTTGCAACCTTGCATGTTGATGTGTATGGCTCTCTCTCAATGACGGGGCATGGTCATAATACAGATACTGCGATCATTATGGGATTAGCCGGTTATCTACCGCATGATGTGGATATTGATTTAATCCCAACCTTTATCGAACAGGTTAAACAAACTAAAAAACTGTCGATTGCACAGGGCAAAAAAACGGTTAATTTCGATTGGGATGCCAATATGGTATTCCATAATTCCTTTTTATCATTGCATGAAAACGGTATGACCATTACTGCATTAGATGCTGATCGTAACGTGCTTTACCGTCAAACTTATTATTCTATCGGTGGTGGATTTATTGTAGATGAAGCGCATTTTGGTCAAGAGGAAGAAAATCCGGTGACTGTGCCGTATCCTTATCAACATGCAGAAGATATTTTGAAACATTGTCAGGAGAGTGGCTTAATGCTCTCTACGGTGATGATGAAAAATGAATTAGCATTACGTGATAAAAAAGAGGTTGAAGCACATTTACAGAATGTTTGGAAAACCATGAAGGATTGTATTGAACATGGTATTAAAACAGAGGGTGTGTTACCAGGGCCATTAAAAGTTGCTCGTCGTGCGCCATCACTTTATCGTCTCTTGGAGGCGAATAGTGGCCGTTTAGCCCATGATCCCATGTATGTGATCGACTGGGTGAATATGTTCGCCCTTGCAGTAAATGAAGAGAACGCAGCAGGTGGTCGCGTCGTAACAGCACCAACTAATGGTGCGTGTGGTATTGTGCCGGCGGTACTTTCTTATTATGAAAAATTTATCGCACCTTTAACGCCAGAAGTCATAGAACGCTACTTATTGGCTGCCGGTATGATTGGTTCCCTTTATAAGATGAATGCATCTATTTCGGGAGCAGAGGTCGGTTGCCAAGGTGAAGTGGGCGTGGCATGTTCAATGGCTGCCGCAGGTTTAACTGAGATCTTAGGTGGTACACCAGTACAAGTGTGTGTCGCAGCCGAAATTGCGATGGAACATAATCTTGGTTTAACTTGCGACCCAGTTGGTGGCCAAGTGCAAGTACCTTGTATTGAACGTAATGCTATTGCTTCGGTGAAAGCGATTAACGCTAGCCGTATGGCATTACGCCGAACCACTAATCCTCGCGTAACCTTGGATAAAGTGATCGAAACCATGTATGAAACAGGTAAAGACATGAATGCCAAATATCGCGAAACATCGAAAGGTGGCTTAGCGGTGAAAGTAGTGTGTTCTTAAGAGCTAATTGATAATAAAAGAGCGGTCATATTTGACCGCTCTTTTTTATTTCCCTTTCACGTCAATAATGATCACTTCCGACTGTGAACCTAAACGCATTGGTATGCCCCAAAAGCCGTAACCAGAAGTGACAAAAAAATGTGGGTTGCCAATTTTTTCATGACCATAATCCAAACGATACATCATTTTTGTGATCAAACTAGCAGGGAATACTTGCCCTTTATGAGCATGCCCTGAAACTTGGATATCAAGCGGGAGTGATGCATGTTTTTCGATATCTGTTGGTCGGTGATCCAAGAGAATAATCGGCAAATCAGTATTCACTTGTTTTAATAACGTCTCGGTAGTTGGTCTATCGTGAGCAAGATTGTCGTTTCGCCCAATCAGTACTAATTCGTTATTTAACGTTAATGTTTCATCTCTTAATACGGTGATACCGGCTTTGCGAATTTCTTGATCAATTCGATCTTGGTCTCCAAATAAATCGTGATTGCCTAGTGTGGCATAAACGCCCATTGGAGCCTTGAGTTTTGCTAGATGAGGTTGCATTTTTTCCGCTAAATAGGCATTGACGTTATCATCCATAATATCACCAGGCAGTAAAATGATATCAACTTTTTCCTGCTGCATAATGTCAGCCAGTTTATCCAATTCTTTCCCGCCAAATAATTTGCCTAAATGGAGATCGCTTGCCATGCCAATTCGCAATGGTTTAATCGGTTTATCTAGCGTAATTTCATAATGAATAACACGTGTGATATAGGCGTTATACACACTTAAGGCAGTGATACCAATAAATAAAATCGGGTAAGCAATGCGTAAAGTGCGGTCGATTTTGGTGATGGATTTGGATTTTCGGAAAAGAAAATGAATACACCCTACGGCAATACTCGCAAAGGCTGAAAAAAGGAGTAGTGAGAGCATTAAAGCAATAAGTCGGAATACCGTAAAAAGCTTTAAAAAATGGCAAATAACTAAGACATTAGGAAGCAAAAAGCTGACAAAAGTAATTGCTCGTCTTGTCTTTTGAGAGAGCGGTTTGTTAAGCCACCAAATCAGCGTTTTATTAAAAATATAAATCAGCAGTTGTAACAAAATAATAGCTGCCGTAAATATGAAGTAATAACGAGTTTCCATCAGCAATTCCTAAATAAAAGTGCGGTTGTTTTTGACCCAGTTTTGAAGTGTGGAATAATAAATTTCTCTGTTCCCAAAGGCAAATTTTTTCGCTAAAATGCGGCTCGTTTTAGTTTACTTAAGAAGGAAAATCCCATGTTCGGAAAAGGCGGTTTAGGCGGCTTGATGAAACAAGCCCAACAAATGCAAGAAAAAATGCAAAAAATGCAGGAAGAAATTGCCCAATTAGAAGTAACAGGCGAAAGTGGTGCAGGTTTAGTAAAAATCACGATTAATGGTGCGCACAACTGCCGTCGTATTGAGATCGATCCTTCTTTAATGGAAGACGATAAAGAAATGTTGGAAGATTTAATCGCTGCCGCATTCAACGATGCTGTCCGTCGTGCAGAAGAATTACAAAAAGAAAAAATGGCTTCTGTAACCGCAGGCATGCCATTACCGCCAGGAATGAAACTTCCATTTTAATTCATCGGGTGTGTGAATCTATAGGTTCACACATCATCTATTTTCTCCCATCATAAATATTATGCAAAGCAGTCCACTTTTAGAACATCTTATTGAAAACCTTCGTTGCTTGCCGGGTGTAGGCCCGAAATCAGCGCAGCGTATGGCTTATCATCTTTTACAGCGCAATCGTAGCGGTGGGATGAATTTAGCACGCGCGTTAACGGAAGCAATGTCTAAAATTGGGCATTGTTCACAGTGTCGTGATTTTACCGAAGAGGAAACGTGCAATATTTGTAACAATCCTCGCCGTCAAAATTCAGGTTTGCTTTGTGTGGTGGAAATGCCGGCAGACATTCAGGCCATTGAGCAAACAGGCCAATTTTCTGGACGTTATTTTGTCTTAATGGGACATTTATCGCCTTTAGATGGTATTGGTCCAAAAGAGATAGGTTTAGATTTATTGCAAAAACGTCTGGTAGAAGAGTCTTTCCATGAAGTGATTTTAGCGACCAATCCAACGGTGGAAGGCGATGCCACAGCTAATTATATTGCTGAAATTTGCCATCAACATAATATTAAAGTGAGCCGTATTGCTCATGGGATCCCTGTTGGAGGCGAGTTAGAAACCGTGGATGGCACTACCTTAACCCATTCTTTCTTAGGTCGTCGTCAGATCGACTAATCTTATGCGCCTGTTTATTGCCGAAAAACCTAGTCTTGGGCGAGCGATTGCCGATGTATTGCCAAAACCTCATCAACGGGGTGATGGTTTTATTAAATGCGGCAATGATGATGTTGTGACTTGGTGCGTGGGGCATTTGCTCGAACAGGCAGAACCCGATGCCTATGATCCAAAATTCAAACAATGGCGTTTAGAACATTTACCTATCATTCCTGAAAAGTGGATTCTGTTACCGCGAAAGGAAGTAAAAAAACAACTTTCTGTGGTAGAAAAACTCATTCATCAAGCTGATATTTTAGTTAATGCAGGTGACCCAGATAGAGAAGGGCAGTTGTTGGTGGATGAAGTGTTTAGTTATGCCAATTTATCCGCCGAAAAACGTGATGGCATTTTGCGTTGTTTGATTAGCGATCTTAACCCAAGTGCGGTCGAAAAAGCGGTACAAAAACTCCAACCGAATCGTCATTTTATTCCATTGGCTACCTCCGCACTGGCGCGTGCTCGTGCCGATTGGCTTTATGGCATTAATATGACTCGCGCTTATACCATTCGTGGTCGCCAAGCCGGTTATGATGGTGTGCTTTCCGTTGGGCGAGTACAAACGCCCGTATTAGGTTTGATTGTTCGCCGTGATTTGGAAATTGAAAATTTCCAACCCAAAGATTTCTATGAAGTGTTGGCATGGGTGAAAGACGAAAAAACGTCTGAAAATCCGACCGCACTTTTTTCTGCACTTTGGCAACCAAGTAAAGCTTGTGAAGACTACCAAGATGAAGATGGTCGCGTGCTGTCTTTAGGCTTAGCCGAAAATGTGGTGAAGCGCATTACGGATCAACCTGCCGAAGTGACAGAATATGTAGATAAGCGCGAAAAAGAAACAGCCCCTTTACCTTATTCCTTGTCAGCATTGCAGATTGATGCGGCAAAACGGTTTGGCATGTCAGCGCAAAGCGTGTTGGATACCTGTCAGCGTTTATATGAAACCCATCGGTTGATTACTTATCCACGTTCTGATTGTCGCTATTTGCCGGAAGAGCATTTTGCTGAACGACATAAAGTGATGAATGCGATTTCACAGCATTGTCAGACTTATCAAACCTTGCCATCAGTGGTGGATACTGAGCAGCGCAATCGTTGCTGGAATGATAAAAAAGTGGAAGCGCACCATGCGATCATTCCGACGGCTAATACGCGCTCGATAAATCTAAGCATTGATGAACAGCGTATTTATGAATTGATTGCGCACCAGTATTTATTGCAATTCTGTCCAGATGCGGAATATCGTAAAAGTAAAATTACCTTAAGTATTGCAGGCGGTACTTTTGTGGCTCAAGCGCGCAACTTGCAAACCGCGGGTTGGAAAGAATTGCTTGGTAAAGAAGCCGAAGATGAAAATCAAGAGCCGCTATTGCCGATCGTGAAGAAAGGGCAGATCCTGTATTGCGAACGAGGCGAAGTGGTGAGCAAAAAAACGCAACCGCCGAAACCATTTACTGATGCGACGTTGCTTTCCGCCATGACAGGGATTGCGCGCTTTGTGCAAGATAAAGAATTGAAAAAAATTCTGCGTGAAACGGATGGCCTTGGCACAGAAGCCACCCGTGCAGGTATTATTGAATTGCTATTTAAACGAGGTTTTTTAACAAAAAAAGGACGTAATATTCACAGCACAGAAACGGGGCGGATCCTCATTTCAGCACTACCGGATATTGCCACACAACCTGATATGACGGCACATTGGGAAGCGCAGTTAACGGATATCAGTCAAAAACAGACGAGTTATCAGCAATTTATGTTTACACTCAATCAAATGCTACCTGATTTAGTGCGCTTTGTGGATTTCACCGCATTACGTCGTTTAAGTCAGATTTCAAAGGGTTTAAATGCGGCACCTGCAAAACGAAAAAGAGCGGTCAAAAAATCGGAAGATTTAAACGCTGAAAATTGATTAAACTTAATACAATTAAGTAAAAAAAATGGGAAAGCGCTTGCGAAAAGCATGAATTTTATATAACATTTGCTCCCAGTTTTCTTGCGAAATCGCAATTTAGAGAAGAAAGAATAATGTACAATATTTTATTATTTATTTATGTATTAGTTTGTATCGCCTTAATCGGCTTTATCCTTGTTCAACAAGGTAAAGGTGCGAATGCAGGTGCGTCATTTGGCGGCGGTGCATCAGGTACCATGTTTGGTTCTGCAGGTGCAGGTAACTTCTTAACCCGTACCAGCGCAATCTTAGCAACTGGCTTTTTTGTGATTGCTTTAGTGTTAGGTAATATTAACTCTCACCGTGGCAACGTACAAAAAGGTTCGTTCGACGATTTATCTCAAACTGCTGAACAAGTTCAACAACAGCAACAACAAGCTGCTCCAGCAGTTGAAAACAAAAATAACGATATTCCGCAATAAGGAATAAAAACAGAATAAACGCTCTGGTGGTGGAATTGGTAGACACGCTATCTTGAGGGGGTAGTGGCCGCAGGCCGTGCGAGTTCAAGTCTCGCCCAGAGCACCAAATATAAACCGACTTAATCAAGTCGGTTTTTTTTCGTCTAAAATTTGCTTGAATAGCTAGTTATTATCCCCTGTTTTGGTTACAATCTGTCAATTTTCTTTTTCTAGAAACCCATTAGGAGAGCACTATGAACTTCCCTCAAATCGCCCAGCAAGTGATTGATAAGCTTGGTGGCAAAGAAAACATCGCCACAGCAGCGCATTGTGCAACGCGTTTACGTATTGTGTTAAACGATGAAAGCAAAGTGGACAAAGAAGGTATTGATAACATTGAAGGCGTGAAAGGACAGTTTGCTGTTGCCGGTCAATATCAAATTATCTTTGGTTCAGGCACAGTGAATAAAGTCCATGCTGAACTTACCAAATTGCTTGGTATCGGCGATGTGAGCAAAGCCGAAGTGGCAGAAGCGGCGTCAGGTAATCAAAACTTATTGCAACGTTTGGTGAAAGGCTTAGCAGATATTTTCGTGCCAATCATTCCAGCAAAAACTCAATGGTATCCCGATTGATGACCCTGCTTTCCACCAAGGAAAAGCCCTGATCCTGCACCAAACAAAGCAGGCTTTCCTCGCTATAGTTGGCAATATGGTCCCGAAGCAGCTCATAATAGGAGCGGTGGTCTAGGATATACTGGAAACTGGGAACGGTCAGAAGGAAATATCCTCCCATTTTCAAATGCGCATAGGCAAAGGACAGCATTTCTCCGGGATTAGGCTGATGCTCTAAGAAATTAAACTGCACCATGGCATCCAAGAGCCCCTCTACCGGACGGGTTTTTCCACTTTGTAAATGCTTTCCTTCCATATTTTCCAGCTCAAATCCTGCTTCCGGAAAGCCCTGATACAGAGAAAGGCCTGCTACCTGCCCCTTTTCCACCAGCTCCTTTTTATGCTCAATCCCCAGTACATAGGGTTCAAGTTTGGAAGCTATATCTGAACCGCTATCCACCCCGGACCACATGGCCAGAAATTCGCCTGCTCCGGCGCCCAACTCTAAAATCAAAGGCCGCTTTTCTTCCTTTTTTGCCAAAAAAGAGAGGAGCTTTTTGTACTCATCCTCCCTTAGAGCCTTCATGGTACTGCTGCCACCCCCGGCCCGAATCACATCCTTGTAGTAGGGAACAGCTTCCGTATCAAATTGCACAAGACCGCAGGATCTACATTGGCAAAGAGAAAGGTCCATCCCCTTCTCTGTAGCCAGCTCCTCCTTTGTGGGAAATTCCTGGGCAGACTTAGGCATGTTATGAAAAACAGCCAATTCCTCCAGGTTTTCTCCACAGGCTAAACATCTTTTCTCTGCCATGCTTCCCCCTCTTTTTTCTGATAAAAATACTGATACAGCTCTTCTATTCCCTGTGAAAAGGAGATTTTCTCTTGGAATCCCCTATCGTATAAATCTTTTACGGAAGGCTTTAAATCCACAGGTCCCTCTGCATTGGAGGCTCTTTCTCCGAAATGAAGAAGACTTGTAGCCCTTGCTTTCTTGTCCTCTTTCTTCTCTAAGAAGGCCTTTCCCAGCGCCTCAATCTCCAACACATAGTCCTTTAGGGGACGACTTTCCTTCCCGCAAAGGTCATAAGTACCGCTTCCGAAGTCTCCCTCCAGCAGGAAGGCTATAGCTCTTGCCAGATCTCTTGCCTCCATAAAATTCCACATTTGGCTGCAAGGGCTTAAATCCATAGACTGTCCTGCCAGAACCGCCTGCACCAAGGTCTGTACCAAGGTGCTTTCATGGTCTCCTATACCGTAAATCGAAAAAATACGAAGGTCTAAAAAGGCCATTTGGGGCTCCTGCTCTTTCCCTTGCCTGGTCTTTTCCGTAAAACCAAGGGGCTTTCGCTCCTGCTCCTGAAAGCTATACCCTTCTTCCCCTTTTCCTCCAGAAAGTCCGTAGCGGGAAAAGCTAAGCTTCGCCTTCCCGTAGGCACTTACCGGCTGCGGATTTTCCCGCGTACCTCTGCCGTATTCCGCCTGAGAGCCGGCAAAGAGAAAGTACTTCACGCCGCTTTGAAGGCCCCATTGGTAAAAACCCTTACTCATCAAAAGATTTTGCTCCTGAATCTCCGGATTTTCTCTTCCCTTGGAGCCTACCCCGTCCCAAGCAAAGTGGATAATGGCATCCAAGCCTTTCGGGAGTAGAGACTCTATAGCATAGTCTCCCCGGGAGAATGCAGTTTCCCGGGAGAAACTGTCTTCTTGTTTCCTGATGGCTTCTGCCGAAGTAAGTTCTCCTCCCTCCCCATAGCCGGAAAACGCCTTCATATCAACGGAAATGAGCTGAAGCCCCCTAAGGGACTCCAGCTTCTCTCGGTTTTTACTCTCTTTTCGAACTATACCATACAGCTCATGGCCTTGGGAAAGCAGCTCCTTTGCGGTATAAATCCCCAGAAAACTGCTTACCCCACTGATTAAAATTTTCACAAAACTCCCTTATTGCTTACTCTTTTCCCCTTAAAAGGCTTTCATCTATTGCTCTTTTGCACTGCTCTTTGTTCTACCGCTCTTTTTTTAC
>ERZ772979.2163-NODE-2163-length-10128-cov-24.168569_pt1 | contig 10128 bp, 6 predicted proteins | sample MGYA00511130_ERZ772979 | MGnify/ENA primary metagenome ERZ772979 (study PRJEB29015, sample SAMEA2738103) | human oral metagenome | biome: human oral; feature: human-associated habitat; material: saliva | place: China | collected 2186 ... | reverse complement strand
ACTTTGCTCCCACCGCGCGCCGAGGTCTGGCGGTCGCCGCATCGTCCGGTCTTGCTCTGACCATGCTCGCCTCGGGTGCCAACGCCGCAGGCCGCGCAGAGGTCACGTCCTCCGGAACCATTGAGGCGTCCGGCGTGACTCCCGGGGTCGGCATCCTCGCCGCCAACGCCAGCGAGGCCCTGGCTGCGCGTCAGCAGATCACCATCGCTCAGGCCAGCTGGGTCACCGAGGCCGCCCCGCAGGTCGAGGCCGTGGCTCCGACCCCCGCCGCTCCCGAGACTCCCGCCGCTCCCGAGACTCCCGCCGTCGAGGCCCAGGCCGAGCAGAATGCCGACAACGCCGGTGCCGCCACTGCTGCTGTTGACCACGGCACCGACGCCGCCTCCGCGGACACGCAGACCGCTCAGACCACCCAGGCCTCCGCGCCGACCGTCAACTCCAATTCGTCCGTCGTGGCCATCGCTATGCAGTACGTGGGTGCTCCCTACGTGTGGGGCGCCTCCGGTCCGAGCGCCTTCGACTGCTCCGGCTTCACCTCCTACGTGTACGCCCAGGTCGGCATCAACCTGCCCCGTACCTCCGGTGCCCAGGCCGCGGCCGGCACCCCGGTGTCCGCCGCTGAGGCCCAGCCCGGCGACCTGGTCACCTGGCCCGGCCACGTCGGCATCTATGCCGGCAACGGCATGGTCGTCGAGGCCGGTAACGAGTCCACCGGTGTGGTCTACCGCGAGCTGTGGGGCTCCCCGAGCTTCGTCCGCGTCGCCTGATTCAGACGCTGAAATCCTTCCCGTGAGGGGCGGGTGCCGCGAGGCGCCCGCCCCTCACTGCGTTGTGGTGCGGGGCGGGCGGGGTAGAGAAAGCTCGAATGGGGAAACAGACACAACCTCATCATGTGGTGGTCCCCACACCCCTTTTCGAGGCAGAATGTTCCTTGGGTCGCAGACCGTATCTCAAGAAAGGGCAGATCCCATGACCGATGGCAATGTCATCCTCGTCGGAGTCGATGGTTCACCCGAGTCCCTGGCGGCAGTGGACTGGGCTGTTGCGCGTGCCGAACGCCAGGGCTGGCGCGTTCACATACTGTGCGCATACTCCCTGCCCTCCTTCACCACCGCCTCCCTCGACGGCGGCTACGCGGCACTCGACGACTCAGCCATCAGGTCCGGCGCCCAAGCCGTCATCGACGAGGCCGTCGAACGCGTTAAGAAGTCCGGAGTGGCCGTCACCTCCTCCCTGGAGACCGGGGATCCGGCCGGCGTCCTCGTCGACCTCTCCGAAGAGGCGACTCTGGCCGTCGTCGGTACCCGCGGAGGTGGCGGTTTCGCTGACCGTCTGTTGGGGACCGTCTCCTCCGCATTGCCTGCGCACAGCCACTGCCCAGCGGTCGTCGTGCCCCAGCGCACCGAGGGAGCTGACTACACGCCGGTGCGCCGCATCGTCGTCGGGGTCGACGGATCCTCCTCGGCCCGCAAGGCCCTCAAGTGGGCCGTGACCGAGGCGGAGGCCTGGGGCGCCGAGCTCACCGCCATCGCCGCCGTGCCGATGGCCTCCGGAGCGGGCGCGCTCGCCTGGCTACCGGCCGCCGTCGACCGCGAGCAGGTCCTGGCCGACGTTCGCTCCGGGTTGGACCGCGCCATCAATGAGGCCCTAGAGGGCCACGAGGGCGTCACAGTGCGCCGCCACGCCCTGGACGGAAACCCGGCCGAGCTCCTGGCCGAGTTCTCCACCGCTGTGGACCTCGTCGTCGTCGGCTCGCGCGGACGCGGGGGCTTCTCCGGGCTCCTGCTGGGCTCCACCAGCCAGGCCGTTCTGTCCCATGCATCGTGCCCCGTCCTGGTAGCGCCCTCGCACCATATCAAGGGTGAGCGGCGCTCCTCGCGCACCTCCACCCCGTGGGGCCGCGCCTGAGAACGCGACCGCTGCCGCGAACCCGCGCCGCCCCCTCCGGGCTGAACGGGCCGCCGGTGAACCGCCGGTCGCAGCGTGCGCAGCCGCATCAGAGGCACTGCCGTGCCGGCCGATCTCACAGCGGTCGGCATGGCAGACGCGCTGATACTGCTCTAGGCCTGTTATGTATGGCACCACTGCTCCTGCCTTAATCAGGAACGTACTTCGCGATCGGGAACTGCGTTGTCCCGCAGACGACTGGGGGCGGACGCCAGTGGTTTGCGGGATGGGTACGTTCTGGATGGGAAACGCAGTTCCCCATTGGTGACCGCCCGTTTTCCGTGCCGCTGTCGAGGTCGGCCAGTGCCGGCCAGTGGGGGCCTGGGCCGGTGCGGTGCTCGTCGTCTCACGCCGCCTACCGATGCGGCGTCGCGGAAGCGTCCGCAAGCCCCGAGCAACCCGGGGCCGAGCCCAACAGACTCGCACAACAGTCCCTAAGTTCGGTCCGAGTGCAGTGCGAACACGGCGCCACCCCGATGCCCGGCTGGTCATACGCGGGCCGATCCGCTGGTAGTCTTCCGCTCAAGCCCTCGTAGCTCAGGGGATAGAGCACCGCTCTCCTAAAGCGGGTGTCGTTGGTTCGAATCCAATCGAGGGCGCGGACGCCGGACGGTGTCCGTCGACGTCGGACGGACCCGCTCGGCTCAACCCGGCGTCCATAGACATTGGTCGACGTCGGTACCGGTGCGGCCCCTAGGGCGAGCCACGCCCCGGTGCGTCTCCACGCCCAAGGGCCGATGGGCCTATATCTTGAGCGTATGACGCCATCGTTCTTCTCCTTCGGCCGCAAGCGGCGCGAGGCTGCCCTCCGGGAGGACGAGCGCAAGGGTGCCGGAGCCTCGAGCGGATCGGATCAAGCCGCGAGTCGACGGCGTTTCGCCGCGGACCTGGGGGCCCTGGCCGCGGCGCCGAGCAAGCCCGAACCGGCCCCCGAGCCGCCGGCCCCTCCCGCCCCCGTGCGCCCCGCGCCCGCACCGCCGCTCAGCGAGGCGGACGTCGAACGACGCGAGCGCATCGATATGGCTCTGTCCGACTGGCGCAGCCAGCTCGTAGATCTGGGCGGCGTGGCGAGCCTGGATGACATCACCCTGCTCGACGGCGTCGTCGACCTCACCGCCGCGCACCCCTCGGGCCTGGCCCAGCTCTACGCCGGCCGACCCACTCACCTGTCCAGCATCGTACGCGAGCGCAACGCCCTGGGTGAGGCCCGCCAGTCCCTGCGGGAGGTCTCCGCCCGCACGGACGTCCTGGCCCGCCAGTTCGGCGTCGCACCGGTCTACCTGGCCATCGGGGTGGCCACCTGGAACGAGACGGTTCCCCAGGACGGCGAGGACGACGGCAGCATCCACCTGGCCGACGGCGCCTCACCGGAGGCCGCGGACCTCACCGCCCAGATCCCGCACGTCGAGCGCATCGCGGCCGAGCACGCGGCCCGCAACGCCCTGGCCGCCGCCGGCCTGACCGTCCCCGAGGTCCCCTCGGGCCCGCGCGTGCGCACCGTCAACGCACCCGTCCTGCTGCGCCCCGTGCGCCTGGCCAGCGCCACTGCGGACGCCACCCTCACCCTCGACCCCACGATCGAGGTGAACCCGGTCCTCACCCGCGCACTGCGCCGCTACCAGTGCACCACCGACATCGGCGACATCGCCCGCGCCGCCCTGTCCTCGGCGGGTTTCACCCCCCGCTCCGCCCTGGCCCGTATCGGCGCCCTGGGACGGCAGTACCTGCCCGGCTTCGAGATCCACGAGCGTCTCGTCGTCGGCGCCTTCGTCCACCCGGGACAGGCCCTGGTGGAGGACTTCGACGCCGTCCTGGAGCGTTCGCGCACCTCCGCCCTGGTCGCGGCCATTGCTGGCGACGAGGGGGCCCGCGAGGCCCTGAGCGTCGAGCTGCCCCCGCCCGTCCCCACCGACCGGGTCCCCGGCGCCGAGCGCGGCGTGGGCGACCTAGAACCGGCCCAGCTCGACGTTATCGAGTCGGTGGGCACCGGAGCGAGCTTCCTCATCGACGCGCCCCCCGGCTCCGACGTCGCTGGCACCCTGGCCGCCGTCTTCGCCGACGCCGCTGCCTCCGGGCGCACCGTGCTGCACGTGCCCGCCACCAGCGCCGACGGGCACGCCGTGGCGAGCGCCCTGCGCGAGGCGGGCCTGGGCTCCATGGTCCTGGACCTCACCGAGGACGCCGCCTGGCGCCAGCACGCCTCCGAGGGCATCCGCGAGAGCCTGGGCGTCCAGCCGCCCCAGCTCGACGTCGCAGGGATCATCTCCCTGCGCGACCGCCTCACCACGGTCCGATCCCGCCTGGACCGCTACGTGCGGGCCCTGCACCGCTCCCGCGAGCCCTGGTCCGTCTCCGCCTACGAGGCCCTCCAGAAGCTCGCCGAGCTCACCAGCCGACGCGACCGCGCCACCACCCGCGCCCGCATCGATGCCCAGCACCTGGGGCGCCTTGACGAGGACGGCATGGTCCGGGCCCGCACCCTCCTGCACCGGGGGTACGCCCTGGGCCTGTTCACCCCCGAGGTCTCCTCCAGCGCCTGGAACGGGATCCCGGTGGCGGACATGGACGAGGCCACCGATGCACTCGTCCACCTGCGCGCCCTGGCCAACGACCTGCTTCCCTCCATCCAGGAGCACACGGCCACGGTCACCCGCACCACCGGCCTGAGCCACGCCCGCAACCTCGGCCAGTGGATCGAGCAGCTCGACATGTTCGACGGCGTGCGCGAGTCCCTGGACGTCTTCCTGCCCGAGGTCTTCGAGCGCTCCGCCGCCGACATGGTCATCGCCACCGCCTCCAAGCGCTGGCGCGACGAGCGGGGCATCCACATGGACGGCTCGCGGCGCCGGCGTTTCACGCGCCAGGCCAATGACCTGGTGCGGCCGGGCCGCGTCGTCGACGACCTGCACGCGGAGCTGGTCAAGGTCCAGCGCCGCCGCGAGGTGTGGCGCAGGCACGACCCCGACGGCGGCTGGCCCCGTCTGCCGCAGGGCCTGGACGAGATGCGGCGTACCGCAGGTCGGGCTCGCGGCGCCGTTTCCGAGGTCCAGCCGCTGCTGGGGCGCGCCCAGGATTCACCGGTGCTCATGGAGATGCCCCTGGAGGACCTCCTGGAGCTGGCCCGTTCGCTGGCTGCCGACGATCTCACCGCTCAGAAGCTCCCCGAGGTCAACCGTATCCGCACCGACCTCGAGGAGATGGGGCTGAGCGACTTCGTGGCCGACATGGCCGCTCGGAGCGTCGAGGACGAGCAGCTCGAGCCCGAGCTCACCTACTGCTGGTGGTCCTCCTTGCTGTCCCAGACCCTCGCCGCAGATCCGGACCTCGGGGGCCTCGACGCGCGAGCCCTGTCCCAGATGGCCGTCTCGCTGCGCGAGCTCGATGCCGCCCACAGCCGCTCCCTGTCCGGTCCCGTGGCGCAGGCCTGCGCCCGCCGGGTGCGCGCCGCCGTCGAACATGACAAGGCCGACGCGCGCGCCCTGTACATCGCGCTGGCCCGCGAGGACGGCGTCCCCCTGCGCGAAATCATCGACGCCCACCCCATGGCGCTGCTGGCCCGGCCGATCTGGATCGTCCCGCCCACGCTCGTGCCCCAGATCTTCTCACCCACGGCTGTGGTGGACCTGGCCGTCCTGGACGCCTCCACACCCATGCCGGTCCCACAGGTCCTGCCCGCCTTCGTGCGCGCCGAACAGGTGCTCGTCGTCGGCGACTCCCGGCGCACGACGACGGGCCTGGCCGCCGAGCTCGGCCCGCTCCTTCCCTCCCGTACCCTGCCGACGGCCCGCAACAGCCTCGACGCCGGTATCGCCGCCTTCCTGGCGGCCAACGGATACGAGGGCGTCGTCGAGGCCGTCCCCTCCCCGCCGGGCGAGGCCCACCTGTCCCTGGAGCTCGTGGACGGCAAGGGCATGCCGGCCCCCGGGCAGACAGCGGTCGAGACCGTGGAGGCCGAGGTCTCCCGCGTTGTCGACATGGTCATCGACCGGGCTCTGACCCGGCCCGAGGAGTCACTGGGCGTCATCGCCCTCAACCGCCTGCACGCCGACGCCCTGCGCTCGGCCATCACCCGGGCGGCCGCCGGCGCACCAGCCCTGGAGGAGTTCTTCGCACCCGGCGCCGCCGAGCCCTTCACCGTCGTCGAGCTGGCCGAGGCCCGTGCCCTGCGGCGAGACCACATCATTATCTCGGTGGGCTACGCCAAGACCCCGCACGGGCGCACCATCCACAACTTCGGCCCCGTTTCCGACCACAGCGGCATGGTGGGACTCGTCGAGGCACTGTGCTCCTCGCGGGGCAGCACCCAGGTGGTCTCCTGCCTGGCCGCCGACGACATCGACCGCGACCGCCTGCGAGCCCCCGGGGCGCGTCTGCTGCGCGAGGTCCTGGCCCGCGCCGAGGACGCCTCCCAGAGCGGCAACTCGGCCGGCAAGGTGCCCGACCGGCTCCTGGTGGACCTGGCCGAGCACCTGTGGCGCAAGGGCCTGTCCGTCGTCCCCCGCTACGGGACCGACGGCGGTGTACGCATTCCGCTGGCCATCGGCCACCCCGACTACCCCGACGAGCTGCTGGTGGCGGTCCTGACCGACGATGTCGACTACATCTCCGAGCCGAGCCTGCGCCGGCGGGACCGGCACCGCGTCGAGCGTCTCGAGCGGCGCGGCTGGCGCGTCCACATGGCCTTCTCCGCCGGGGTGTTCGTCGACCCGGAGGCCGAGGCGAAGGCCGTTGAGGAGCTCGTCCTGGCCGTCCTTGTGGAGCGCCAGGGCAACGCGGCTCCGCCCATGGAGGCGGTGCCCGACCGCGTCGACGACTCGGTGCGCGCGGTCCCGGAGGCGCCGGATCCCGAGCCCGGTGAGGCGTCCGAGCGCACCGAGCGCCCTCGCATCGCCCAGGGGCTGCCGCTGCAGGCCTACTCCGATGACCAGCTCGACGACCTCATGGCCTGGATCCGCTCCGACGGTGTGGGCCGCTCCGAGGCTCGGGAGGTCGAGGAGCTCCGGGCGGCCCTGGCCCTGCGCCGTCGCGGCTCGGGGATCGACGCCGTCCTGGCCAATGCCGTGCGGCGCACCCGCTGAGTGGCCTGATCGGCGCTGACGCACCTCGAGGGACACTCAGATGGCAGATCACTCAGACCGGGGCAGTGCCCCGGGTGCGCAGCCCGCCCCGCATGGCGACGCGATGTCCGGGCGGGGGAGGTCACGGCGCCGTCGCCGGGTCGTGGCCCTGTCCGCCCGGGATCGGGAGCGCATCGCCCGCGGCGAGGATCCCGAGGACCTGGTGAGGGCCGACTACGAGCATGACGCGCTGACCGGCACCGGGGAAGGGCTCGATGCGCCCGAGACCGGTGGCGCCGGCACCAATGACGCCCGCCTCAGGCGAGATATCCCCCCGCACTGGGGTTGATAATCGCGGAACCGCATGTCATATGCCGGGAAAGGCTTCTTCCGGCGTCGCGTCATGGGGAAGTGCGGAAGGCCCCGCCGATCATGAGGATCGGCGGGGCCTTGAAGCGATGGCGTGATCGCGGTTATCGAATCGCTGCGGGACTCACTGCTTGGCGGAGTTTGCTGAAAGCAGGTCGCGGATCTCGGTGAGCAGCTCGACGTCGGTGACCTCGTTGGCCTCCTCCTCGGCCTTCTGCTTGGCCATGCGCTCCTTGACCGTGTTCATCGGCATAACGATGGCGAAGTAGACGGCGACGGCGATGAGGAAGAAGTTCACCACCGTGGTGATGATCGTTCCGGGCATCACGTAGCCGTCAGGATTCTTGACAAGCTCCTCGGCGGTGGCCAGATGGAAGGTGTAGCTGCCGTTCTCATACAGGGAGAATGCTCCCAATGAGTCGAAGTTGGGCTGACCGATGAGCTGACCGATGATGACGGCGACGGCGAGCTCGAGGGCGTTGCCCTGCGCGATGAACTCTTTGAATCCCTTGATCATGGCGATCCTTTCATAGCGGCGCGGGCAGGCGTCTGCCGGGGTGCGCCATCGGGGGACTGTGAAAGCGCAGCGTCTTATCATCCGTGTAAGAGGCTGCAGCGGCATTACGGGCTCAGCGCAATGCCGAGCGTACTATTCGTAGCCGCACCAACTACCAGAATAGCGCTACCAGCAGGAATGGCCAGTGTGATAAGTGTTACTTTCTTATTCTCCGTCCAGCGTCCACCCTCCCCGGCCTCTTGAGTCATGATCACTCGGGCCCCGGAACAGAGCACCATACTGTGCTGCGCAAACGGCCCGGTCGGCATTCCTTGGGAAAGGCTTTGAGAAGGCTTCTGAATTCCTGGTGATTCCTGATCGGATGGCGATAGTGAGGGCGTGTCCGGTGCTTGAGTGGGCGCATTTGTTGAACTGTTCTCCGGATCGTTCTGTACAGGTGCCTCGGCCTGCGCATCGGATCCTTCTGACGGCGCCGTCCCCGAGGGCTGAGTATCATCCTGCGGCGCGGCTTGGGGAATCCAGCCCTCTTGCACCTGCCCGATGATGTCGACCCTCGCTCCGGGGCGGGCGAGCTCGGCTCCGACATCGATCGGTACCTGGACTATTCGTTCGTCGGGGCCCAGCTGTTGGGCCATGTTTCCGCTGGTCATCGAGATTGTCAGGACGGTGCCCGTCTCCAGGGCGATAGCCGCTCGGGTCCCGACGACCTGTTCCCGGGAGGCCAGCCCAGACTGCGGAAGTGCCGATGCCGGCAGCTCGACCGTCGAGACGTCCTTCTCGGTGATCAGGGCTCCGGCGCTGATCTGGCGGGCGGCGATGAGCGCTTGCTGACCCTGCTCGGGGCTGGGGCGCAGCACGCTGAGTGCCACTAGGACCGCCGTCCCCAGACACACCGCCACGACCAGATGGCGATGTCGCCACAGCAGGAGCGAGGGGCGCTGCGCGGCCAGTCGGCCGCCGGACCGCGATGAGCGGGCGGTCCCCGGGGACGAGCGGGAGGATTCTTTGGAGGATTCCCCGCGGGGCTCACTGCGGGGCGGGCGGCTGGACAGGCGATGGCGGAGTCTCATGCCCCCAGGATCGGGGGATCACCGCTGCCCGGCGCGCCGCAGTCCCCGGCCCTGTGGACGCGTATCGCACCGGCGGGCCTGTGGCCCCCGGGTGCAGGCCCCGCACCCGAGTTCAGGCCTCCAGGGCGCCGGCGTGCGCTGGGGAGCCGGCGGCCAGCAGGAACCACTCCTGAGCTGTGATGACGGCGTCCACGGACTCGTCGTGCTCCTCGACGGGGAGCGGCCCGGCCACCAGCTCCTCGGGGTGAATGATCGCGAAGGTGTGGGTGTCCGGAGCCCGCAGCGGCAGCATCCGGTCGTACCATCCGCCGCCCTGTCCCAGGCGTCGCCCGTCACGGTCCACGGCGAGCGCAGGAATGAGGAGGGCCTCGACCTTGCCCACCTCCTCGGCCGGCAGTGCGGGGCCGCTGGGCTCCGGAGGACGCCTCGGTGCCCGCTCCGCCAGGTCCCCGGCCCCCCGGAACCGCCCCCAGCAGCGCGCCAGGTGCGGTCCGAGCACCGGCAGCAGCACCTCGACGCCGGCCTCATGAAGCCGTTCCAGCAGCAGTCGGGTGCAGGGCTCGGAGCCCGTCGACACGAAGGTCGCCACGCTCGCCGCACCGGCCACCGCCTCCAGAGCGTGCTCGGTCAGTGCCTCACAGGCTGCCGTATGTCCCGAGGAGGGGTGGCGGTGGTGGGTGCGCCGGTGCTCCCGCAGTACCTTGCGCAGCTCGTCCTTGGCGTCGTCGACCTCGAGTTGACTCGTATCGGGAAGGTCCAGCGCGCCGGTCGTCATGGATCCATCTTCGCAGGTGATGACGACCCGTGTCTGAACCGTTCGTCCCGGCGGGGCATAACGCGTGTCGCCAACCTGACGGTAACCTGAGTGCTATGAGAACAGTGGCCGAACACCTGGCCGCCTGCCTGGAGATCGCCCAGGCGGCCGCGCCCCTCGACGTGGTCCTTCCCGACGCCGTCGGATGCGTCCTTGCCCAGGACGTCGTCGCCGGAATCGACCTGCCCGCGGTGGACCTGGCCGGCCAGGACGGCTACGCCGTCATCGCCAGAGACGTCCGCGAGGCGACCCGGAACAATCCCCTCGTGCTCGACGTCGTCGACGCGGTGCGCGCCGGCGACATGCGCCCCTGCCACCTCGTCTCCGGGGCCGCCGTCCTCATCGACTCCGGCG
>ERZ772979.2160-NODE-2160-length-10139-cov-8.889627_pt1 | contig 10139 bp, 9 predicted proteins | sample MGYA00511130_ERZ772979 | MGnify/ENA primary metagenome ERZ772979 (study PRJEB29015, sample SAMEA2738103) | human oral metagenome | biome: human oral; feature: human-associated habitat; material: saliva | place: China | collected 2186 ... | reverse complement strand
GGCCGCCGTACGTGAGCCCACCAGTGCGAAGGCCACGGTGGCCAGGTAGTTGCACACCGCCCGCCCGGCCACGATCACCAACAGGGCGAGACCGAGCCCCACCAAGGAGGAGACCGTGGCGGGGGCGCTGCTCGTGTGGCGGCCCAGCGCCGCCACCAGGGAGTCGATGGTGACCTTCAGCGGCCAGGGCTCCAGCACCCGGAAGACCACCTCCGCCAGAAGCACCGCGGTGCCCCCGGCCATGAGGCGCCACTGGGGCGCGGCGTCAGGGCCCACCAGCCGCAGGGTCTGCCGCATGGGGGACTGACGCACACGGCTGCGCCCGTGACGACGAGGAAGCGGAGCCATTACCGCCCACCACCCTCAGCGACGCCGGCCAGCCCCAGGATCCGGGAGACGACCCGATTCCAGGAGTGGCACTCCTCAGCCAGAAGACGACCGTCTCGCCCCATCCGGGCCCGCCGCTGGGGGGAGGCCGCCAGATCATCCAGGGCCGCGGCCAGCGCCGTGGGGTCCGAGGGCGCCACGAGCACGCCGTGGCGCTGTGATCCCTCCCCAAGCAGCTGGGGGATCTGACCGACGTCGGAGGCCACGACCGCCAGCCCGGCGGCCAGGTACTCCAGGACCTTCATGGGGGAGAAGTACTGCTGCTCCAGGCCCCCCAGATCCGGATAAGGGGCCACCCCGATCGCCGAACCCGCCATGTGAGTGGGGATCTCCTCCGGGGCGATCGCCCCACGGAAGTCCGCCTCCACCCCCAGGCGTTCGGCCTGCGCCCGGAGCGTCTCCATCTCAGGGCCGTCGCCAATGATCCGCAGGCTCCACCGCTGACGCGACAGAGCCGCCGCCGTGATGAGGTCGGCCACTCCGTGCCAGGGCTTGAGCGTCCCCACGAAGGTGACGACCACCCGCTCGGGGTCCGCCGGCTGAGGCTGGATACGGCGCACGCTCACGCCGTTGGGAACCGTGTGGATCCGGTCCACGACGTCGTTCGCATCCGGCAGATCGGCGGTGCGACGACGCACCCAGTCGGCCACTGGGTCCGAGACGCACACCGTGACCCGGGCCGCCCCGACCTGACGGCGCAGCGCCTGCTCGGCGCCGGAGGCGTCCACCAGCGAGCGGTGACGACGCTGCTCGTCAATCAGCGGAGCGTTGACCTCCAGGATCCCCGGCACCCCGGTGGCCGCAGTGATGTCGGCCAGAGCCGTGGAGAACAGGGAGTAGCGCTCGTAAACCAGGTCAGCGCCGTCGGCGATCACCCGCGAGGCGATCCTCTGGGCGGCACGCACCTGCTCCTGCTCCCGCTCAGCGGGGGCGACGTCGGCGACCGTCTCCAGGTGCAGCTCGAGATCGGCCAGGTCGGCGGGCACGTGTTCGCCTGAGCGCAGGGCGTAAAGCACCACCTCGTGGCCGGCGGCCCGCAGCTCGCGAACGACCTCCTGAATGTGCACCGAGGCGCCCTTGGTCCCGAACACCGGGATGCCCGGGTCGCAGCAGATGTAGGCGATGCGCATCAGGCGGCTCCTTCCTGATCGGCCAGGTGCATGCCGGCAGCGGGGCCGGGACCCGACTGCCAGGCGGCCAGCACCGCGGCCTGGGCCCGGGAGTCGAACTGCTCCTCAATCAGTGCCCGCGCACCGCGCGACAGCGCGACGGTGTCCACCTCACCCTGTGCGATCCCACGCAGGGCCGCAGCCAGCGAGGCCGGGTCACCCGGGGGAAGAAGAATCCCGGTGACGCCGTCGTGAACCACCTCCGGAAGTCCCGACACCGCCGTGGCCACCACCGGCGTCCCGCAGGCCATCGCCTCCAGGACCACCGTGGGCAGACCATCGATATTGCCGTCGGCCGCCTCGATGCAGGGCGCCGCGAACACGTCCGAGCGCGCCAGCAGATCGCGCACCTCCGCCTGCGTGAGCGGACCCAGCAGACGGATCCTGTCGGCCAGTCCCAGGCGCTCAATCTGCTCGGTCAGGCGCTCACGCTCATCGCCGTCACCGGCCAGCTCCACCTCGATATCGATACCCGAGCTCACCAGGATCCTCACCGCCTCGACCAGGTCGGCGAAGCCCTTCTTGGGCACCAGGCGACCCACGGCGCACACCCGCAGCGGCTCTGCCCTCGTGACGGACACCGGCTGTGGGGCACGGTAGGAGAAGCGATCCAGCTCCAGGGCGTTGTAGCGCAGCGACACCGTGGCCCCCGTGCCCGCCAGCACGGTTCCCAGGTAGTCCTCGTTGTAACGACTGATGGCGATGACCCGCTGGGCGTCGGAGCAGATCCGGCGCAGCCACACCGGGTCCACCGACTCGTGGAAGATGTCCTTGGCGTGGGTGGTCACGGTGTAGGGGATGCCGGTGAGGGCCGAGGCGATCCACGCCACCCGCCCCGCCAGGGACGCGAAGTGCGCGTGCAGGTGGGTGATGGAGTCCCGGCGCGCCTGGCGCGCCAGCTCCACACCCTGGGCCACCACGTCACCGGGCAGCTCGGCCAGGACCGGCATGATGGCGGCGAAGCGCTCGCGGTCCTCCTGGCGGGTCAGGCCCTCGGTGAGCTGGCTCCATAGGTCAATGGCCCGGTTCGGTCGGCCCACCCAGTTGACGCGAGCGGCGACCCGGGCGATCTCGGGGTGGAAGCGCGCGTCCGTTGTGGGACGCAGCGCATAGATGCTCAGGTCCTCGCCCTGGGCCTCGCGGGCCAGGATCTCGGTGACGATGAAGGTCTCCGAGAAGCGGGGGTAGACCTTGAGGACGTATCCGATACGGGGGGCGCCCTGGTGGGGCTGGTGGGTGTCGAGTGGGGGATTCATGCGGGGATCTCCATCCTGGTGAGGCTGGTGGCGTGGCTGGTGAGGTAGGTCGGGCTCGTGGTAGGAGCGTCATGTCGGTGGTCCATGAGCTCGGCGGCCAGCAGGGGGACCGTGGCCAGGCCGTCCAGACGCAGACGACGTCGCCCCATCAGCTGGCGACGGGCGGCCTCCTGGTCGCCCAGCAGCTCGGAGAGCCGGTCCTCCAGCGCTGCGGCACTCAGATCCGTGACTCTCAGGAGGTCGACGGCGCCCGCCTTCTTCAGGCCGGAGGCCCGGATGAACTGCTCCAGACGAGGCGTCTCGCGCGGGACGAGGAGGGCCGGGGTCTCGGAGGCGAGGATCTCGGTGACCGTGTTGTAGCCGGCCATCGCGATGACCGCTGCGGCCTGCTGGATGTGGCGACTCATGCCGGGCCAGGACCGGCGCACCACGGTGCGGGGACCGGCCGCCTGAGCGACCTGGTGGAACAGGGCGGCGTCGAGCTGGGGGCCGGTGACCACGACATGCCGGTAGCCGTCAGGAACGCGTACCTGCGCGGCGGCACGCAGCAGGTTGATGCCGTCGGAGCCGCCACCGGCGGTCGTCAGGATGAAGGGCTCGGGGTCCAGGGCGTTACCGGCCAACGCGGATGAGGCCTCGGAGCCGTCCCTGGGCTCGGCGATGTCGCGACCGTCGGCGAGGTAACCGGTGTAGTGCATCCGCTCCTCCAGCGCAGGCGGGGCCTCGCCGGTGGCGCTCAGGTCGTGGACAGCGGCGTCCCCGTAGACCCAGACCTCGTCGATGAGCCGGCGCAGCGTGTCGGCCTCGCCGAGCTCATCCCATTCGCGCTGCACGGTTGCGGGGGTGTCCAGGACCTCGCGCAGACCGAGCACCACGCGTGCGGAGGGGTGAGTGCGGCGCAGGTGAGTCAGGGGCTCGCGCAGCTCCTGGTGCACCCCGTAGGCGTGTCGGTCGATGATGAGCAGATCCGGGGCGAAGGTGCTCAGGACGCCGTTCAGCAGGGCGCTACGGACCTCGCCCAGGTCCTCGTGGGTGATGCGCAGGTGCTGGGGCTGGTAGATGCCCTCAGACTTCTTGATCCCCGGCAGCACCAGCCAGTCGAAGCCATCGGGGAGGCGGTACTCCTGGCCCGGGGCCAGACCGGTGATGACCAGGCCGGTGACGTCACGGCCGGTGAGCCCCGGCAGTGCCCGGGCCAGGTGGTGGGCCAGAGCGAGGTTGCGGCGAAGGTGTCCCAACCCCTTGGCATCGTGGCTGTAGAGGGCCACGCGTAGGGGAGCGCTCGTCATGATCGTCTCTCTTCTCCCGGTGTCGGTTCTGGATCGTTCTGAAACGATCCTGACCGGCCAGAAGAAGATGACGATTAGGGGTGGATGAGAAAGCTCTCAGGTTTGTCGGATGCTAGACCAGCTGCACCTGGACTCCGGCTCTCCGCAGGGCCTCGACCTGGTCGGCGCAGGCGCTGTCGTCGGTGATGACCGTGTCGATCCTGGAGGTGGGGCAGATGAGGGCGAAGGCCGTGCTGCCGAGCTTGGAGCTGTCACACACGATGACGACGTGCTCGGCGGCCTCGACCAGTGCGGCGTTGATGGCCGCCTCCCCGTCGTGCTGCGCGTAGGCGCCCCGCTCATCAAGTCCCTCGACTCCCAGGAAGAGCGTGCCCACGCTGATCGAGGGAAGGATGAGAGAGGCCAGAGGGCCGGTGAGCTCGAAGGACCGGGCTCGCGCGATCCCCCCGGTGACGACGACGCGCACGCACTGGCGCACGGCCATCTCGTTGGCGATGTTGACGGCGTTGGTGACCAGGGTGACCGGCACCTCCGGATCGGTCAGCGCCGGCAGGAGCGCGATCTCGCGAGCCACCTCGGTGGTCGTGGTGCCGCCGTTGAGACCGACGGAGTCGCCAGGGTGCACCAGTGCGGCCGCCGCCTTGGCGATACGGGTCTTCTCGTCGGCCATCTTGGAGGTGCGGTAGCGCAGAGGCGGCTCGGTGGAGGTGGGGTTGGCGATGGCTCCGCCACGGGTGCGGCTGACCAGCTGCTGGTCCGCCAGATGGTCGAGGTCGCGTCGCGCGGTGGCCGCCGAGACCCCCAGCCGCGTGATGATGTCGTCGATATGGACGCTGCCCTCGTCCATGACGATGTCGAGGATGGCCGAATGGCGATCATGCCGAGACATCTCGATCCTCCTGGGGGTCAAGGGGGTGGTGCGGGACGGAGAGGGGGATGGGGTGGGAGGGGATGTACGGTTGATTTGTGCATCAACCACTTGCCGTATTCTAGTGACCGTGCGGCAGGTAGTCGGTGTACCGACGTCAGCATAGTTCAGGGATGTCCCCGGTTGCCTCTTGAGAGCGACACATCGCGATATAAACCTTGCTACTGTCGTCGACATCAATCACGTCATTGTGTGGAGTGGTGGCCCCGTGGGCTCGCCATCCCGCCTCCGAGAACAGAGAAGATATGGGTTGTCCCGCTGACCTTGCCGCGCCCCTCCGCCGTGAGGAGGGCGTCGTCGCCATGGGGGTCGATGTCAGTGCCGACGCCGTCTCCGCGGTTGTCGCTGATGGCCGGGGGAGTACCGTGTCCTCCCTGGAACGGCCCGTTCCCAAGGAGTGCCGTTTAGACGCCGACCGGCTGGCCCAGGAGATCGGCAGCGCGGTCCAGTCCTTATGCGCGGGCCTCGCCGATGACCTCAGCGATGGAGCGTCCGGTGCGGCGGCACTCGTGGTCGGGGTCAGTGTGCCCGGCGTCGTCGACGAGGACGAGGGGCGCGTGCGCCGCAGCGAGACTCTTGGGTTGCAGGACGCCCCGTTGGTGAGTCTGGTGAGACGGTCGCTGTCGTCTCAGGCCTCCGGGTCACCCGGACTCTCCGGAAGTCTTGAGGTGAGGCTCTATCAGGATGCCGGTTGCGGCGCCTGGGCCGAGAGTCGGTGGGGCGCGGCCGGGAGGAACTGCCTCTATCTGGCGGTCGGCGAGCGGATCTCCTCCGCCGTCCTGCTGGGCGGCGCCCCTGTGCTCGGTGAGGGCTGGGCCGGTCAGGTCGGTCGGATCCTGGTTCCCGATCCGGACTGGAGCGGGGAGCGGGCCCGCCTGGAGGACGTCGCCTCCGTGTGTGCAATGGTCAGGCGGCACAACGCCGGCATGCTCGATGACTCCGCCGGCCCCCTCGGCTCCGGCTCCGCCGCGCCGGAGCCGGGTGGCTGCGACGACGCTTCCGATGAGTCAATCACCCAGTGCGCCTCGGGTCTGGAGTCTCTCCTGGGCGCGATCGCCTCGGGGGACCGGGAGGCGCGCCGCGTCTGGGACACCGGCCTGGACTGCCTGGCTGAGCTCATCGCTCAGGGTGTGGGTCTGCTCGGCCCCCTCGACGTCGTCGTCAACTCCGAGCTGATGCGGGCGGACGAGGCTGCATTCCTGGAGCCTCTGCGAGGCCGGGTGACGGATCTCGTGGGCGACCTGCCGGCGCCGCGGCTGGTGGCGGCCCGGCTCGGGGCGACCGCCCCGGCGCTGGGGGCAGCGGGGCGCGCCCTGGCCGACTGGAAGTAGCCTGACAGCAGCCCGAATGCCACCTCGCGTCTCTGCGCCCTTGGCTGATAACTCGCTTATGGCGTTGCGGAGACCCACAATGGGGGCAGGCCGTGGCAGTATGTTCGCCAACTGTAGTTGTCCAAGCCGGTTGAGGAGAACCAAACGTGTCCCCCAGGAGAGAAGCGAGGCGCAGCGCGTGACCCAGTCTGCTCGTCCGCTTCGCATCGGCATCATGGGTGGAACCTTTGATCCGATCCACCATGGGCACCTGGTCGCAGCCAGTGAGGTGCAGAACGTCTTCGCTCTCGACGAGGTCATCTTCGTGCCTACCTGGGCCCAGCCCTTCAAGAAGGAGCGCAAGGTCTCCCCGGCTGAGCACCGGTACCTCATGACGGTGATCGCCACCGCCTCCAACCCGCGGTTCACGGTCTCCCGGGTCGATATCGACCGGGGCGGGACGACCTACACGATCGACACCCTTCATGACATCGCGGCCGAGTACCCGGGCGCGGAGCTGTACTTCATCACTGGAGCCGACGCGCTGGCGCAGATCCTCACCTGGAAGGACAGTGAGGAGATCTTCGACCTGGCTCATCTGGTGGGGGTGACGCGTCCCGGGCACGTCCTCAGTGACTCCGGGGTTCCCCGTGACCGGATCTCGCTGGTCGAGGTGCCGGCCATGGCGATCTCGTCGACTGACTGCCGCCAGCGGGTCGGGGAGGGGGCTCCGGTGTGGTACCTGGTCCCTGACGGTGTCGTGCAGTACATACGCAAGTACGGGCTCTATCGTATGGCCTTGCGGCCGGCGTCGGCGACGTCGATGACGGCGAGAGTGGCCCGCGAGCAGTCCCTGAGGAAGGAGAACGACGGTGAGCACTGAGCAGACCGGCGTCAATGCCCCCACGTCCGAGGAGCCGACGCAGGATGAGCACGCTCCACGCGGTAGTCGTCGTGCGATCCGACAGGCGGAGCGCGCCGCGGAGCGCGAGGCGATCCTGACCGGTCAGCAGCCGCTCCTGACCCGGCGTGAGATGCGGCGTCTGCGCGAGGAGGCCAAGGCGCTCAGGGCTGCCGTCGAGGCGGGCGAGATCACCCCTGAGCAGGCTCAGGCGCTCCAGGACCCTCTTGCCGATCCTGCGTCGGTCACCTCCCGTTCCTCCGCCACCTCCGGTGACGAGGCCGAGTCCGGGCCGGGGGAACCGGCCGAGCCCACCGCCCTGGACGGGGGTGACTATCTCGAGCAGGGCGGGCAGAACCCGCCCCTGAGCATGTCCGTCCCCGAGGGGCCGGCCGCCTCTGCTCCGAGCTGGCGCTCGCTGTCGGCGGCCGAGGCCGTGGCGATCTCCGAGATCGAGACGGGCCTGATGGAGGCCGTCGATCTGCCGGTGGCCACCCTTGACTACGACGCCCACTGGGCCGCGGAGGCCAGCTCCGAGCCGGCGCCGGTGCCCACCCGCTTCTCGCTCAAGGAGCGCCTTGAAGGTGGTTCCACCTCCGAGGCTGACGAGCAGGAGAGTATCGAGTCACGGGGACCCGCAGAGGGTTTCGGCGGTGCGGGGGCCGATGAGCCCGCCACCAGCCCCTATGACTACCGAGAGGGCCTTGCGACAACGTCGCAGGAGAGTGAGTCAGTGTCCTCGCAACCCTCCTCTCAGTCGGCGGAAGCCGTCACCGCGGTCTCCGCCGTGTCCGCATCGGCTTCCGGGGCCGCCGATTTCGCCACCTTCGGGGGCGGCGCGTCTGAGGCCACTGAGTCCGCCCGCAGCGGCCTGAGCGCTGGATCGGCCTCCTCCGCCGGCTCGGTGCGTCGGCCCATCGTGCGCATTCCGGCCGCTGCGCAGGGGGTGCGCACCGTTAACTCGTCCACGGGCGAGCTCAGCTCGGTTCAGCCCGTGGACAGCTCCCCCTCCGCCCAGGACGCCGTCGATGTCCAGGAGCCCTATGGCCAGGAGCCCTATGGCGTCGCCTCCATCGAGGAGCCAATGACGCAGGAGAGCGTCGCGATCGATGTCGAGGCCCAGGCCATGATGCCCTCGTCGCTCACGCAGCAGGACGCCGAGTTCGGCGCCCCCGGTGCTCCGCAGTGGAAGTCGCTGCACCAGCCCTCCCAGGCGGACAGCTTCCAGGAGACGATTGTGACCGGGATGGCTGAGACCAACGACGTCATGTCCGGTGAGGCCGTCAGCCCCTACGCCTTCTACTCCGACGAGGCCGAGGTCGGCAACGGTCCGGTTGGCGGCTCCGAGTGGGACTCCGTGGCGGTTCCTGCCGCCGAGGCACCCGAGGAGCCCTACCTGGCTCCCGTCAACGAAGTAACCGGCAGGGTACCCACCCCCGACCACGTCCTGCCGATGGAGCAGCCCGGCTCCTCCTCGCGTATCGGTAGGATTCTCATGGCCGCGCTCATCGTCGTGGTCGTGCTGCTCATCATCGCGGTCGTGGTCGTGCTGCTGATGAACAGGGGCACCAGTAGCAGCGCCATGAGCGCCGCTGCCGGGGCCGGGGAGTGGATCCGCCAGCTCGTGTGAGGACGGCGCGCGCGGTACAGTCGCCGCTGCTGCAGATGCCTGACTGACCGTCCCGAAGGAGACTCGTGCCCGCCACCGAACATGCTGCCGATCTGACTATCGCCGCTGCTCGCGCCGCGGCCGATAAGAAGGCTGAGTACCTCGCCGCTATCGACGTATCCGAGCGACTCGGTCTGACCGACGTCTTCCTGCTGGCCTCCGGCACGAATGAACGCCACGTCCACGCCATCGTTGACGCGGTCGACGAGGCCATGCATCGTGCCGGGGCCAAGCGTCGGACCCGTGAGGGTTTCGCCGACGCCCACTGGGTGCTGGTGGACTATGGGGACGTCGTCGTCCACGTCTTGCAGAACGAGGATCGGGAGTTCTACTCCCTGGAGCGTCTGTGGAAGGACTGCCCCGCTATCGAGCTGCCGGCGGACCTGACGCGGCCGGGTGGCCCTGAAGGCGGCGAGGAAGACGGTCAGGTGGGGGCTGCATCATGACCGACCTCATCCTGTGGCGCCACGGCCAGACCGACTACAACCTTCAGGGGCGCATCCAGGGACGGGTCGATATCCCCCTCAATGAGACGGGGCGAGAGCAGGCTCGGCGAGCGGCCGACGGTATCGCGGCACTGGCACCCACACGGATCGTCTCCTCCCCGCTGACGCGAGCGCGCGCCACTGCCGAGGTCCTGGCGTCACTGACTGGGCTGGGCGTCGAGATCGACCCGGGACTGGCCGAGAAGTCCTTCGGAGACTGGGAGGGCCTCAAGGCGGCCGACATCAAGAAGCAGTGGCCTGACCACTACGCCACCTGGCGCGCTGGCGGCGATCTTCCCCGGTTCAGCATCGAGAGCCGCCGGCAGACAGCTGAGCGGGTGGGGGAGACGCTTAAGACCATCGCTTTCGATGCCGGAAAGGATGAGGTCATCGTGGCCGTCTCCCATGGGGCGGCCACCAACCTAGGGGCCACCTATCTGCTGGGCATGGACCCTCAGCAGTGGTTCGGCCTGCGCGGCATGAGCAACTGCTGCTACGCGCTCATGCGCACTAGCGAGCGTCCCCCGGGCTGGTCCGTGGTGAAGTGGAACGCCGGGCCGCCGGTGGACCCTAGCCCTCTGGGCAAGATCCTCGGCTGAGTGGGTGAGGTAGTACACGCGTCGCGGATTTGCCCTGACGGGGCCAGTCTCCATACAGTTATCCGCGTCGCCGCACGCGAGCGACGCCCGGACGGGGCTATGGCGCAGTTGGTAGCGCGCTTCCATGGCATGGAAGAGGTCGGGGG
>ERZ772979.2159-NODE-2159-length-10146-cov-18.684868_pt1 | contig 10146 bp, 10 predicted proteins | sample MGYA00511130_ERZ772979 | MGnify/ENA primary metagenome ERZ772979 (study PRJEB29015, sample SAMEA2738103) | human oral metagenome | biome: human oral; feature: human-associated habitat; material: saliva | place: China | collected 2186 ... | reverse complement strand
AGGAAGTGTTAAACTTCGACCGCACCTGATCTGGGTAATGCCAGCGTAGGGAACGAATACTTGGCCTAATTTTGCACCTTTTTCATATATGAAAAAGGTTTTTCTTTTTGTTAAAAGAAAACCTGAGAAGAGGAGGTTTTTATGAAAGCAAGCATTGCCTTGCAAGTTTTACCCTTATCACAAGGAATTGATCGAATAGCAGTGATTGATCAGGTAATAGCTTATCTACAAGCTCAATCAGTGACGATGGTCGTAACGCCTTTTGAAACAGTCTTAGAGGGAGAGTTTGATGAACTGATGCGTATTCTCAAAGAAGCGCTAGAGGTAGCAGGTCAAGGGGCAGACAATGTTTTTGCCAATGTCAAAATAAATGTAGGAGAGATTTTAAGCATCGATGAGAAACTTGAAAAGTATCATGAGACGGCATATTAGTCTGCTAGGATTTTTGGGTGTCTTATCTTTTTGGCAGGTAGCGGGTTTGTTAAAACTCCTACCAAAGTTTATCTTGCCGACACCTCTTGAAATTCTTCAGTCTTTTGTTCGTGATAGAGAATTTCTTTGGTACCATAGCTGGGCAACTTTGAGAGTAGCTTTGCTAGGTTTGGTCTTGGGTGTTTTAATAGCCTGTATCATGGCCGTCCTTATGGATAGTTTGGGTTGGCTCAATGACTTGATTTACCCTATGATGGTAGTTGTTCAGACCATTCCGACCATTGCTATAGCTCCTATCTTGGTCTTGTGGTTAGGTTATGGAATCTTGCCCAAGATTGTCTTGATTATCTTGACGACAACCTTCCCTATCATTGTCAGTATTTTAGATGGATTTAGACACTGTGACAAGGACATGCTGACCTTGTTTAGTTTGATGCGAGCAAATCCTTGGCAAATCCTGTGGCATTTTAAAATCCCTGTCAGCCTGCCCTACTTTTATGCAGGACTGAGGGTCAGTGTCTCCTACGCCTTTATCACAACAGTGGTATCTGAGTGGTTGGGAGGCTTTGAAGGACTAGGTGTCTACATGATTCAGTCCAAGAAACTGTTTCAGTATGATACCATGTTTGCCATTATTATTCTGGTATCGCTTATCAGCCTTCTGGGTATGAAATTAGTGGATATCAGTGAAAAATATGTTATTAAATGGAAACGTACTTAAAATAGAGCGTTTTGGAAAAAGAAAAGAGGAAATAGAAATGAAGAAAACATGGAAAGTGTTTTTAACGATTGTAACAGCTCTTGTAGCTGTCGTACTTGTGGCTTGTGGCCAAGGAACAGCTTCTAAGGATAACAAAGAAGCAGAACTCAAAAAAATTGACTTTATCCTAGACTGGACACCCAATACCAACCATACAGGGCTTTATGTAGCCAAAGAAAAAGGTTATTTCAAGGAAGCTGGAGTGGATGTTGATTTGAAATTGCCGCCAGAAGAAAGTTCATCTGATTTAGTTATCAACGGTAAGGCACCGTTTGCTATATACTTCCAAGATTACATGGCTAAGAAATTGGAAAAAGGGGCAGGCATTACCGCCGTTGCAGCAATTGTTGAGCATAATACATCAGGGATCATCTCTCGTAAGTCTGATAATTTCAATAGTCCAAAAGACTTGGTTGGCAAGAAATACGGAACTTGGAATGACCCAACTGAGCTTGCTATGTTGAAAACCTTGGTAGAATCTCAAGGTGGAGACTTCGAGAAGGTTGAAAAAGTACCAAACAACGACTCAAACTCTATCACACCGATTGCCAATGGCGTTTTTGATGCTGCTTGGATTTACTACGGTTGGGATGGAATCCTTGCTAAATCGCAAGGTGTGGATGCCAACTTTATGTACTTGAAGGACTATGTCAAAGAGTTTGACTACTACTCACCCGTTATCATCGCTAACAACGACTATCTGAAAGATAACAAAGAAGAAGCTCGCAAAGTTATCCAAGCCATTAAAAAAGGCTACCAATATGCCATGGAGCACCCAGAAGAAGCTGCAGATATCCTCATCAAAAATGCACCTGAACTCAAAGATAAACGTGACTTTGTCATCGAATCTCAGAAATACTTGTCAAAAGAATACGCAAGCGACAAGGACAAATGGGGACAATTTGATGCCAATCGCTGGAATGCCTTCTACAAATGGGATAAGGAAAATGGAATCCTCAAGGAAGACTTGACTGATAAAGGATTTACCAACGAATTTGTAAAATAATGACAGAAATTAGACTAGAACACGTAAGCTATGCCTACGATAATGAAAAGATTTTAGAGGATATTAACCTGCAAGTGACTTCAGGTGAAGTGGTCTCTATCCTAGGCCCCAGTGGTGTAGGAAAGACCACTCTCTTTAACCTGATTGCAGGCATTTTAGAAGTCCAGTCAGGACGAATCATTCTTGATGGAGAGGAAAATCCCAAGGGGCGCGTGAGCTATATGTTACAAAAGGATCTGCTTTTGGAACATAAGACGGTGCTAGGAAATATCATCTTGCCCCTCTTGATTCAAAAGGTGGATAAGGCAGAAGCTATTGCCAAAGCGGATGAAATCCTTGCTACCTTTCAGTTGACGGCCGTACGGGATAAGTATCCTCATGAGCTTAGTGGTGGGATGCGCCAGCGTGTAGCCTTACTCCGTACTTACCTTTTTGGGCACAAGCTCTTTCTTCTAGACGAGGCCTTTAGTGCCTTGGATGAGATGACCAAGATGGAACTCCACGCCTGGTATCTTGATATTCATAAGCAGCTAGGATTGACGACACTCATCATCACCCATAGTATCGAGGAAGCCCTTAACCTTAGTGATCGGATTTATATCTTGAAAAACAGGCCTGGGCAAATCGTTTCTGAAATCAAACTCGACTGGTCTGAAACTGAAGACAAGGAAGTTCAAAAAATTGCTTATAAACGTCAAATATTAGAAGAGTTGGGCTTAAATAATTAGAAAGATAGGGAGTTGGTGAGGTTGCTACTTTGCCAGCTCTTTTTTATCTATAAATGGGAATTTTGATAGATAAAAAGTGATATAATGAGGTATGGTGTTGTGATGAAAAAATAAGAAATTAAAAAATATTTAGATACAGATTTTGAATTTAATGTAAATGGCTGAGGTGCTTGTTTTTTATCGAGTATATGTGTCGTTGGTTATGATTATGAAGGTCAGCAGTTTGATACAATTGATGAAGCTATGGAAGCTAAAGTTTTTGATGGAAAAAGTTTAGTGGATATATGGGATGAAGTTTTTCTACAAGTATCATAAAATAAAAATATGGACACATTCTTGCAATAGATGATAGAAAGTTATTAAATGATGTTAAATAATGAACTAAACGACTACAACAAACAAGACTCATCCGATGAAATAGATGAACCCATTTTTTCGGAGTCTAATCTTGAAGGGTACAGTGATTTTTACAAAGATAGCGAAGATTCAAAAGTTTGGTGGATTTATAAAATAGGTGTTATAGGTGAGTTTCTGTTCAGCTTTGATAAGAAAAAAATTTATAGCCTTTTTCTTGACTATCCTCACAATATGACTGAAGAAGAAGTTAAAATTTTTGATAGCGAAAATCCGTTTTGGAGAGATTTTTTCTCTCAGCGATAGAATATGAACTATAGTAGAAAAAACTGTGAACAATTCACACTACAAAAAACTTCGGTATACCGTTAATGATACCGAAGTTTTATTTTTCTATTTTATTATTCACTAATGTGAATCAATGTTTTATTCTAATCCCATCGATACTTTAGAGATGAGCAAGTAAGAACCATCCTCTTGTTTGTCAAATGTCAGAGTAACAGACTTGATATTATTGCCTGTTGATACATAAGAAATGACTTTATTTTCACGATCTTTTTTCTTAGTTGTACTTTCTTTAGATGGTTGTCCGTGTTCTTTTATGATATCATCGTAATTTGTACCACCAGCTCCGCGTTGGAGAATATCTCCTTGTTTGAGAGCATCGAATTGTTCTCTAGTCCATGTAAATTCTTCTTCTGATTGATTTGTAGACGCAGCATTTTGAACAGCATTCTTTTGGATTTGATTATAGATAACTTGACTACCCACAGCAAAAACAATAGATGCTACAGAAAGAATAGTACCAATAATAGCTAATACTTTTTTATTTTTACGGTTAATACATAAACCAACAATACCCAAAATAAGTGCAAGGATAGCGATTAAGAATGAAATTTGATTGATACCAGGAATCCAAGAACCAAGGAGTGCAATAGCTCCCAAAATAATAGCTAGAATCCCAAAAATTTTATTTTCCTGTTTCATAACGAAACCTTTCTCAGCTTTTATTGTGAATCAGTATTTGCACATATTTGCTACTCATTTACATACTTTCAAAGGGTTTGAAAGCTAGCTGTAACTTTTTTATTATAACATAAGTGTAGAATAGAGAATGGAATAAGGCATAGTTTGCTATCGGAAGCAATTTTAAAACTCAGTATTTTCAAGGATTAAGCCCTAAAAGTTTGACTTATAGAGTCGTAAATGATAGTATAGTCAAAGATAGTCAAAGTTTAAAAAGGAGGTAGCAAGCTATGAAATTTAAAAATACATCAGACCATATTGAAGCCTATATCAAGGCAATTTTAGAACAATCTGGTATCGTAGAATTGCAACGAAGCCAGCTAGCGGATACCTTTCAAGTCGTACCTAGCCAGATTAACTATGTGATTAAAACTCGTTTTACAGAGAGTAGAGGGTATCTAGTTGAGAGTAAGCGAGGAGGTGGGGGCTATATTCGGATTGGCCGAATTGAATTCTCAAACCACCATGAAATGCTCCGCGATTTATTGTATTCAGTAGGTGAAGAAGTCAGCCCAGTCATCTTTGAAGATGTTTTAAAACTTTTACTTGAACAAGAACTCTTGACTCGTCAGGAGATGAATCTGTTAGTTGCAACGGCCTCAGATCGTGTTTTGGGCGAGGAAGCAAATCTAATCCGTGCTAATATGCTTAAGCAGTTACTACAAGAGGTAGATAGAAAAGGAAAATAAAATTACATGAAATATTCAAAAGCATTGAGAGAATGTATAGACAGTGCCTTTCTAGTGGCGAGTCGCTTTGGAGCAGACCACCTGGAGTCTTGGCACCTACTGATTGCTATGGCTAATCATAGCTACAGTGTTGCTGGAGCAACTTTGAATGAGTTTCCGTATGAGATTGATCGTTTAGAGGAAGTGGCTGTTGAATTAACAGAGGCTAACTATAGCCACAAGGAAGATTATCAGGAACTCCCTTTTTCTTATCGTTTAAACGTCTTGATGTTAGAGGCGGAACATGTTGCCTCCGTTGTACATGCAAAAGCATTGGGAACTGAGCACCTTCTCTACGCAATCTTGCATGACGGTAATGCTTTAGCTACTCGTATTTTGGAAAAAGCAGGTTTTTCTTATGAAGACCAGAAGGACCAAGTCAAGATTGCTGGACTTCGTCGTAGCCTTGAAGCACGTGCTGGTTGGACAAAGGAAGATTTAAAGGCTCTACGTCAGCGCCATCGCTCAGTAGCAGATAAGCAAAACTCCATGGCTAATATGATGGGCATGCCTCAAACTCCAAGTGGCGGTTTGGAAGATTACACTCATGATCTTACAGAGCAAGCTCGTTCAGGCAAATTGGAGCCAGTTATCGGACGTGATCAAGAAATCTCTCGTATGATTCAAATCTTGAGCCGTAAGACCAAAAACAATCCCGTTCTAGTTGGAGATGCAGGTGTTGGTAAAACAGCACTGGCACTTGGCCTTGCACAACGTATTGCCAATGGAGATGTGCCAGATGAAATGGCTAAAATGCGTGTCCTAGAACTTGACTTGATGAATGTGGTTGCAGGAACTCGTTTCCGTGGTGATTTTGAAGAACGTATGAACAATATCATCAAAGATATCGAGGAAGATGGTAAGGTTATCCTCTTTATCGATGAGCTTCATACTATTATGGGTTCAGGAAGTGGGATTGACTCGACCTTGGATGCGGCTAATATCCTGAAACCTGCCTTGGCACGTGGAACTCTGAGAACTGTCGGAGCGACTACTCAGGAAGAGTATCAAAAACACATCGAAAAAGACGCAGCCCTTTCTCGTCGCTTTGCTAAAGTGATGATTGAGGAGCCTAGCGTGGCTGATAGTATGGCTATCTTACAAGGATTAAAGACAATCTATGAGAAGCACCACCATGTCCAAATTACAGACGATGCTGTCGAAACAGCTGTTAAAATGGCGCATCGCTATTTGACAAGCCGTCACTTGCCAGACTCAGCGATTGACCTTTTGGATGAGGCAGCAGCGACAGTCCAAAACAAATCGAAACATGTGAAATCAGATGAGTCGGGTTTAACGGAAGCTGACAAGGCCTTGATGGATGGCAAATGGAAGCAAGCAGCGCAACTCATTTCAAAAGAGCAGGAAGCACCTGTTTACAAAGATGTCGTAAAAGAATCTGATATTTTGACAACCTTGAGTCGCTTGTCAGGTATTCCAGTTCAAAAATTGACACAAACGGATGCCAAGAAGTATCTCAACCTTGAAGCTGAGCTGCATAAACGTGTTATTGGACAAGAACAAGCTGTCTCTAGTATCAGTCGTGCCATTCGCCGAAATCAATCAGGTATTCGCAATAACAAACGTCCAATTGGATCCTTTATGTTCTTAGGACCAACTGGTGTTGGTAAAACTGAATTGGCTAAGGCTTTGGCAGAAGTTCTCTTTGATGACGAATCTGCCCTTATCCGCTTTGATATGAGTGAATACATGGAGAAATTTGCAGCCAGCCGTCTCAACGGAGCTCCTCCAGGTTATGTAGGCTACGAAGAGGGCGGAGAGTTGACCGAGAAGGTTCGTAATAAACCGTACTCAGTACTTCTCTTTGACGAAGTAGAAAAGGCGCACCCAGATATCTTTAATGTTCTCTTGCAGGTCTTGGATGATGGTGTCTTGACGGACAGTAAAGGCCGTAAGGTTGATTTTTCAAATACCATCATTATCATGACGTCGAACCTTGGTGCGACAGCTCTTCGTGATGACAAGACAGTCGGTTTTGGAGCTAAGGATATTCGTTTTGATCAGGAAAATATGGAAAAACGAATGTTTGAAGAGTTGAAAAAGGCTTATCGTCCAGAGTTTATCAACCGTATTGATGAGAAGGTAGTCTTCCATAGCTTGTCAAGTCAAGATATGCAGGAAGTGGTTAAGATTATGGTCAAACCATTGATTGCAAGCCTGGCAGAAAAAGGGATTGACTTGAAACTTCAAGCATCTGCCCTTAAGCTTCTGGCTCAGAAGGGCTATGATCCAGAGATGGGAGCTCGTCCACTACGCAGAACTTTGCAAACAGAAGTAGAAGACAAACTAGCAGAACTCCTTCTTACAGGTAAACTGAAAGAAGGCAAGACACTGAAGATTGGTGTCAAAGCTGGTCAATTGAAATTTGATATTGTATAAAACAAGAACTAAGAATCTATAATTTGTAGATACGACCTCTTCATTGCCATCAATTGCAGAAAGGAAGTAGAAGATGATGAATCAGAAAATTCCAACCGGGATGACAGAAAAAGAGTATTTTGAAGTTCATGCAAGCCAGGAGGAGTTTCTTGAGTGGTATCACCAGCAAGAACTCCCTCAGTATGAAAAGCCAAGTGTGACTGTGGATATGGTAGCCTATTGCTTTGTAGAAGGGAAAATGAAACTCTTTCTGATTCGTCGGAAGGCACATCCTTTCCAAAATTGTTTAGCACTAGTTGGCGGATTTATGGATAAGGGGGAAGATGCTGCCCATGCTTGTCAGCGTGAAGTGAAAGAAGAAATCAATCTTGAACTTCCCTTAGAAAAGATTGAACAGTTAGTAACAGTATCGACTCCTGCTCGTGATCCCAGAGGTTGGACGGTTACCATTGCCCACTTGGTTTACCTACCGAGACAAGCAATTGATCTAGCTAAGGCTGGAGACGATGCAAAAGAAGTCGTTCTTGTAGATGTTGATTTTCACACAGGTAAGTGTTATTTGGATGGAAAAGAACTGGAAGAGAAGGACTTTGCATTTGACCATTTATCCATTATTCAAACATCCATCAAGAAAATTAAAAAAGCTATCGACTATGACCCTCGTTTCCTTTATCTACTAGAGGATGAGTTCACAGTGGATGACGGCCTAGCTCTCATTGAGACTCTATGCCCAGAGAAATCCTGTACAAGTGATAGTTTCTTAGAGAAATATGGTCATAGCATAGAGGAAGTTGGCTTTAAACGGATTCCTCAGAAGGAAGTTATCACTATTTATCGATTAAAATAAAAAGTGAGGTCGGAAAAATTTCCGGCCTCTTTTTGTTGTTATTTTATGTTTAAGGATGTTTATCTTTTTTAGGATTACTCATAAAACGAATGAATAAATCTTTGTATTTGTATTTCAAATAATGTTCGTGTAAGTATAGTAGAGACATATAGACAATCATGAAGATTGTGGTTAAATAAAATAAATCAAATGTAGTCTGGGCATAGCGACTTGCAGACTGATAAGAGCAGAAAGCACCTAAAATTATCCAAGGAAGATATTTGTAATATTTGCTTGACATAAGTCTACACCTCCAATATCCTATTTCAATTTTATTATAGCCCTTCAAGAAAAAAATGCAAGCGATTACACTTTTAAAATATAGCATTTCAGTAGAAAGAATCTTCTTTTTTAAATACTTTACGAATAGTAGAGATAGGAGGATTAAAAAGGAACAAGTATAAATAAAAAACATATATAAATAGTTGACAAACAAGCAAGCAAATATTACAATAATATTACAGAAGTATTGCACAACATTTCAAAAAGATTACAGGAGAAAAATATTATGAAAACAAAAAACTCAATTCGATTGCTAGCAGTTGCCGTATTGGCTTCAACATTGCTCTTGGGAGCATGCGGCAATAAAAAAGAAGAAGCTAAAAATGACAATGCTAATAAGACAACGCAAACGACATCAAGTTCAAAGACAAGCTCTTCTAACAAAGATAGTAAATCTCAAACTTCAACAAGCACCACTACTTCAGAAAAAGCTAAGTCCTCTTCTGATCAGTCAGCGGCTACTGCAAATCAATCTCAAGCAACAACAGCGCCAGAAACAAAGCAGAATCAAAAATCTTCTGCTAAGCAGACGACTTCTCAAACCCCATCAAATCAAGAAGGAACACAAGCAAAATCGAATCAGTCAACTTATGATCCAACAACTGATCGCAAACTTCAAGACAAGCAAGCAGAACATAACAAACGTTATAAAGGAGTCTTGACTATGGTGGACAAAGATTTTTCGGCTGCAGCTGGAAATTGGAAGGGCGCTAATGGTGAAACTATCACTGTTTCATCAGGTGGCAAGTTTACAGTAGAATCTGCTGATGGTAAGAAAGAAAACTATTCTATCCAAAGCTATTCTTATACTCTTGACGATGGAAAATACAATGCTGAAGTAGGTGATGGAAAAGTCATCCAAATTACAACAGGAGCAGATGGTACGGTATCTAGTGTTGTTCTGATTCAACCATAAAAAGCTGTCTCAAATCTTGTCTAGACTTAGATTTATAAAAGAGTAGTTCAACTGTTTTTCACTTAATTTCTCTAATAGAAGTGGTATAATAAATGAATCAAAAGGGAATGAGTGATAAACTAATGGCGGATAAATTAATTTTACCTCAAAATACACGACTCATGGGAGTGTTTCTTGGCTTTATCGGTGGTTCTTTGGATGTGTTCTGTCACATTCAGTACCATAGTTTGGTGGCGACACAGACAGGGAATATTCTCCTACTGATATCAGATTGGCACGATTCACATGTCATCAATACCATGTTGCGATTCTGCTCCATTATTTTCTTTTCCCTAGGATTTCTGTTTGCATTACACATGAAAGAATATCGCAAAACAGCCTATTGGCGGGTTAAGATGCTGCTTCCCTTATTTATTGGAACTCTTCTTTTGCCCTTCTTTTCTCGATTTCCTTTACTAGAAGTACCTTTTATTGCTTTTGGAACAGGCATGATGATGCTAACATTTACGGGTAGTTTGATTGAAGATCATCCCTATGTCATTTTTATGACCTCTGGAAATTACCGAAAGATGTTGACTGCTTTGTATCGCATCGTTAGAGGAGAAGGAGATGTTCAAGAATATCGTCG
>ERZ772979.2153-NODE-2153-length-10166-cov-2.848185_pt1 | contig 10166 bp, 7 predicted proteins | sample MGYA00511130_ERZ772979 | MGnify/ENA primary metagenome ERZ772979 (study PRJEB29015, sample SAMEA2738103) | human oral metagenome | biome: human oral; feature: human-associated habitat; material: saliva | place: China | collected 2186 ... | reverse complement strand
ATAGTGCGGACTTGCGCCGGTTTTGCATGAAGTGCGACAACGATCCAGGCCATGAGCAAAACAACAGAAGTCCTGATTGCTGTTCCCAGATTGGAGTCGACCCCTGTGATTCCTACTTTCCCAAGGATTGAGGTAAGGGCAGCGAAGATTGCAGACGCTAGCGCAAAGATTATCCACGAGGCCCTGGGAGCCTTCTGCGCGTCGGGCAGTGGGGCGTTCGTGGGGTGCGTTGCGCGCTGACTGACAAGACCTCGAAGAGTTCCTGGCTCAAGCGTCAAGGTGATTCCAGCTGCCAGAGCAAGCACGCCAATGCAAGCGATGAGGGAGAGCCTTTCACCTAAGAAAATGACTGCGAAGGCAATGGCGATGATGGTCGAAGACTTATCGATCGGGCTCACCAAAGTCACCGGAGCGCGAGAGAGCGCAGCGAAGAAGCAAAGCCACGATGCGCCGGTTGCAAGCCCGGAGAGGAAAAGAAAGAGATACGTGTGGGGTGCAATAGCGGCGAGCTCAGAAACAAAGTGGCCTTTGATGCTGATAGCCGCCACAATCCATGCGCCCAGGAAAACGACAGAAGTCCTCAATGTGGTGACAAGTGTTGAATCGTGACCGTGGATTCCAAGCTTCGCAAGTACAGCGGTGATGCCAGCGAAGAATGCTGAACCTAAGGCGAAGAGAAGCCACATATTTTCGGGTTAGCGCTACTCAGTGAGACCTAGCTTGTTGCGTGGGGTGCATAGTGTTCTTTTGCTGAAGACTGCTGTGGCACTGCTGGGAAGCACGATCGGATACTCGCCTGAAATTTCCTCAAAAAACTCCCGATACATTTATGAATGCAAACTGTTGCGAGTGCGCTGTTCTGCCTTCATACTGACTTTTGAAAGAACGGGTGCAGGTTGATGCATTAGCCTCAAAACCTCAGTATCCACTCATACTCAGACATGAGGAACCGACGATCGGAAAAGGCCATGCACGTTTACTCTGCGCGCGAGGATCAGGTAGATAAACTCGCTGATCTCGCGGGTGCAGCCTTCGAAAATTACCCTCTTCACACGGCGGTGAAAGGGTTACTTGCTGAACCCGAAAAATTCTCCGACTGGATTCGTGATCTCCACGGCGTCATGATTCGCGTATTCGTGCGTTATCACACGGTTTTAGTCTTAGAAGATCAGGGGAAAATCCTTGGTGTTGCGCTGCTGAACCGCCGCCCGCCAGGGCTGCTTGAGTACTTGCGCTACTGCAGGCCCCTCCTTGGATACATGCGCTTTGATCGCTTGGTGCGTTTCTTCTCTTTTACCGAGGCCGCCGATTCAGTTGTCCGCAAAGCATCTGATTTTCAGTGGTTCCTGACGGTGATCGCAGTTGATCCGGAATTTCAACACCGAGGTCTTGGGCGGCTTTTCCTTGAACGTGGGATTGAAGGATATATCCGTTCCCATGGGGGAGGCTGCCTCGCATTTATTACCTGTACCCCAAGGAATGCACACTTTTATTCGAGTGCGGGATACAGAATCGTTGGCGAGCACTCGGTGGCTTTAGACGGGAACGATGTGCCCGTGTGGTCTTTTGAGAAGGTAATCGAGTAGAGGTCTTCTGGCGCATTCTTAATGGAGGGAAGAGCGCGTTAAAGGTTTCTACAAAGAGGTTGAGGGCTTGGTATCACGTGATACCAAGCCCTCAACCGATCCTTGAGCTCACTCGCTCGTCATTGCTGTGTGGGTCCCTGCGCCCAGGGATTTGGCTGCTGGCCCTGTTGCCACTGCTGGCCTTGACCGGGCTGCTGGCCCTGTTGCGGTTGGCCGGGCTGGCCTTGCTGCCCATTCTGAGCGCCTTGACCGTTTTGCGGCTGCCACTGCTGGCCTTGTTGCTGTCCGGGGCCGTAGGGCTGCTGTGCGGGTTGTCCACCCCACTGCTGTGCCTGCTGAGCGGACTGTCCCTGCTGCCACTGTTGCCACTGCTGGCCTTGCTGTTGTCCAGCTCCGTAGGGCTGCTGTGCGGGTTGTCCGCCCCACTGCTGGCCCTGCTGTGAAGCAGGTCCGTAGGGATTGTGAGAAGGCTGGCCTCCCTGCTGCCACTGCTGCTGAGCTGGTACCTGGCTCTGCGACTGCCATTGCTGGGTCTGGCCGGGCTGCTGGCCCTGTGCAGGTTGCTGTCCCCACTGCTGAGGAGCACCGTAAGGGGAGCCCTGAGCCTGGGGCTGCTGGCTTTGTTGCGGAGCCGGTGGAACAATACTTTGACCGCGGAAGCTCATACCTTGCTGTTGTGGCTGTTGTTGCTGTTGGGGAGGAAGCGGCTGCCCCCATTGCTGACGAGGCGCCTGCTGCTGGCTGGGAATGGGAGCGTATCCCTGCTGTCCCCATTGTTGCGGTGCGGGTTGCTGCTGCTGTGGCCGTTGTCCCCACTGCTGTGGCGCTGCCAGAGGTGCACTTTGAGGTGCCGGGGTCTGTCCCCATTGCTGCGGGGCAGGCTGGGGCGCGGGGGACTGGGCAGGTTGAGGCTGCGTCCACTGCTGCTGCGAGCCTTGCCCAGGTTGTGACTGAGCAGCTGGTGCCTGGGTAGGTTGAGCCTGGGTAGCTTGCACAGAAGGAGCCGGTGCGGCTGGCACCTGAGTAGCTTGCGTAGAAGCAGTTGGTGCTGGAGCAACTGGTGCAGGGGTCGAGGCCGCTGCAGCCGCTTGCTCGTCCACGTGGGGCTTCGCCTGCACGGGTTGAGTCGTCGGTTGTGTGGAAGGTGCCGATTGCTTCGGTGTTTGAGCTTCAGGCTGGGAAACCGCAGAATGACGGGCGGGCGAAGGCTCTGACTTCGGTGCCGGAGGAATGTGCACTGCAGGTGCCTGGGGCTGTTTCTGCGGTGCAGCGGCTTGCGTTGCCGCCGCTTGAGACTGTGTTGCGGGGACCTGAGTCTGAGGCTGCGCGGCCTGTTGCTGAGCAGCCGGAACGGCAGCCGGGGCAGCAGCGGCTACGGGCTGAGATACAGCCTGAGCTGCAGGGGCCGCGGGCTGAGCCACAGGAGCTACAGGTTGAGAAGGAGCCTGGAAAGTAGCGGGAGCGGCACTCTGAGGAGCTGTGCCCAGCGGAGCCGAACCCTGAGGAATCGCACCGGGTGTGCTGCTCTGCTGGCGAGCTGCCTTAGCGGCTGCCTTTGCACGCTTTCGCTCATCGCGCTCGCGACGCTTATCTTCACGAGTGCGTTCGCGCGTCGACGAAGCTGCTGCCTGTGCCTGTTCGTCTCCCGATGCTTGGTCAGCATTCTTAGACGCGGAAGAAAGGCGGCGAAGAACGAAAATAACGAGTGCTCCAACCACCAAGACACCGGCTACAACGCCACCGATAATCCAGATCAGTGACGATGAGGACGAAGAAGAAGCGGGAGTCGAAGGAGCGGTGCGGTTGCGGTCAGGCGCACTTGGTTCAGGAGCGGGCTCAGGCAGTGGGCTGAGGGTAGGAATATCAGTTCCAAATTGCCCATTCACTGTCGCGGGGCCCTCATAGGACTTCGTCTTTTTACCGTGGACTGCCACCTTTCCGGTGGGCTTTTGCCACGTCACGATCTGGTTAACCGGCGAGTATTCTTCGGTGCCACGCTTTGCGCGGTCTTCATCGTGGAACTGGGCACCTTCGGAGGCAGTATCAAGATCGAATACCAGTGGGCGGACATTGATGAAACCAATATCGCGCTGGCGGCCCAGGAAGTCAGTTTCTTTCATCAGCTGGTCTGCGGAATAGACCAAGGTGAAATCGCCCTGCTCGGTCAGCGAATAGTACTTCCCGACGGCATCTCCGTTTTCGAAGGGAGGGAAGACCGAGCATCGAGTGAAGTTATCACCCTGCGCGAATTCGATGCGATAGTCGCCATTCCCATTCGAGAAGGATTTACATTTTCCCTCATCGATTTGCTTGGAACGGTCGTAGATATCGAAGGCCTTGCCGACGCTTCCCTTGCTATACACGCTCAAACTCACCGAGACGGTCAGATCTGAATTAGCTGCGTGTGCTGTCGTTGCTGTTGGGAGCACGAGCGCTCCGGCAAGCACAAGTGCGGCTGCCGTCGAGTACAAACGCTTCATTGAGACATCCTTCGAAATTGAATCAAGCTGCTGCAAGCATATCGAATTGTTTTAGTGTGGCAAAAATACTGAAGCAGAGTGCTTAGCTAGTTGGCGGTCCGTAGGGATTTCGCGGTGAATCTCCAGGGGGGCCGGGGAATTCAGTGGATGCGGAACCCGGTTTTTCGAAGTGTCCCTGAGCATCGCCTGTTGTATCTGTTTCACCTTCCCAATCCGTTGCGAAAGGATTTGGGGAAGTGCGAGCAGATGGCCCCATCGTGCCTGGGATAGAAGAGGAACTGAAGGGGGACGGAGGTGTGGGAGTCTTCGTTTTGGCCTTGCGCTTCTGACGTCTGTCGAACCACGTACGCAAGAGAATGATCACAGTTGCCGGAAATAAGATGCTCCCCGTCATCGCCAGAACCAGCCGGGTGAATGATCCGGGGGAAGAGGACGATGCTGATTGAGTCGTGGGTGAACTTGTAGCGCTAGCGCGACGCGCATACGACGCGTCTTGAAGCTTCGTTGGCATTGGGACTGCGACAACCCCATTGAAGTTTTTGCGTTCGATGGTGTGGAAATTCGCGGCTTTTTCTACAACCCCCTCAGCAGCGAGGGTGGGGGTGTCAATATTTATCCACTCCACGGTACTGAAGTTGGGGTTACTGTCATCCATCTGAGCGCCGCTGCTGGTTTTAATGAAACGCATGTAAAACCCTGAAAGCGTGACACTCTGACGTGAAACGACTGTATTTTCGGGAAGACCCAAAGACAGCTTCTCCAAGGTCAGTGGTGAAGTAGCGAATGTTAACTTCCCGTCTTCGTCGATGCCAACATAGGGATTCGCGTAGCGATTAAATTCCGTGCGGATCGTGCAATCGTTCGAATATGTTGCTTGAGTAAAGGTCACCGACGACCAATCCAGCGCAATGGGAGAAGCCTGGCAGGCCTCTTCAGTCAGCGTCTTCGAGAAATCATGCACCGTTACCTGATAGTTGACCGAATTTGGTTCCCGAATTGTGAAGACTTCCTCAATTTTTACTTCGTTTTCTGCGCTATAGCCGGGGGTAGCGGTGAAAAGCGACAGTGCGATGGCAGAAGCGCACACAGCCGTCCCAGTCTGCAGGCGGTGAAGGTGTCGGTGATAGGGGTGCATAAATTTCCTCAAGGTGAGCTTTGATTCAAGGATGCGCGTGCAGTGCTGCTCGATTTAAGCCGAAGGGCTACGCCACTCCGAATCGAAAGGATTGTGAGGTTCTTGAACAGTCGGGGTAGGCGTGGGGGGTGTCGAAGACTGAGCTTGGTAGTCGGAGGAGGCAAGGGTCCCCGCCTGAGTCTTATTTCGTTCTAGACCCTTCTTCAGTATGCACCACATGCACCACACGAAAAACCCCCCCAGTCCCACGCCGATTACGGGGTTGATGACCCGGTTGATCAGCCACTCAAGACTAAAGGGTGATGGCGAGCTTGCTGTAGACGAAGGAGTGTATGAACTTGCTGTAGGCGAAGGAGTGTATGACGTCGGCGCCGCAATAGTGCGTGAATGCGGAAAATCCGTCATTTCGGTCGGTACTGGAACGGCCGTAAGTTCGTTGAAATCTTTGCGCTCAATCGGGTGGGAATAAGAAGAAGAACCTTGGATATATCCCTCGGCGCCGACGATCGAATCGAGGTCATTAATCCATCTCACCGAATCGCTCGTCGGGTCGCTTTCGACAAGTTCCGCGCCTTTTGTGCCCTTTGTGATGGTCAGGTAGGGGCCGGTGAAGTCAACTCGACGTGCTATCACGGAAATGTCTTCGGGAAGGCCAAGGGAAAGGTCTTTGAGTTCCAGAGGAGCTGCAGCAAAGGCCACCTTTCCATCCTGATCGACGCCAACGTACGGGTTTGTTGCACGCTTGAAATCCGTAGTAATTTCGCATTGGTTCAAATATGAGTCATCGGTGAAGCGAGTCTGAGACCATTGTTGGACCATGGGAGATGCGTCGCAAGCGTCTTGGGTGAGTGTCTTTGAATAGTCGATTACCGTAATGGAGTGACTGACGTTGCCGTCCGACAAAATCATGAAAAACTCTCTGATCTCCGCCTGATTGCGAACAGCATGAGCGGGCGATGCCCCAAATAAGGAAGCGGAAATCATGAGCGCACAGGCCGTAATGCTGAGCAAAATGCGGTTTCGTCTGGAAATAGATGCTCTCATGAGTAATTCCTTAGTTTTCGTGATTTCCTGCGGCTGTGATTGCGTAAGTCTGAAGTCATTCCTCCGGCGGCGCAAAACGATTGCGTCCTCCTGAGGCTTTGTGCGATGCTGTCCCGCCCTGCGTGGAAGAAGATGGTCGGAAAGGATCATCCGCGGCCTCGGCTGCCGACGCTGCCTCGGGAATCGAAGGAATGTCCGGGGTGCTGGACGCAGGCTCCAAGGAGAAGGGATTGTGTCCAAGCGGGGTAGGGGATGGGGAGGGCTCGGGATGGGGGAGCGCTGTGGAGGCCTCGGCCTCGGCCTCGGTAACAGGCTGAGAACTCACATCAAAAAGATTCTCTGAACTTGGCTGGGCAGGCGGTCGAGCTGGCTCGTAGTTCTGGGGAATACTGAATGGCGACGGCTCTGATTTCTTTTGCTTCTTCTTCTTTTTCTTTTTGAGCGAGTCAAAGCCCCAGACAATCGCGATAAAGATGATGGCTATCGGAAGACCACCATATTTTTGAAGCGAACTCAAGACGGTGTCAAAAAACGAAATGACGCCAGGCGTGGAGCTTGAATTCTGAGAACTTGTTGCACGTCGCGACGCGGCTTTGGACGGAGCCGAGGTCGCTTGATTGACGGTCGTGAGGTCACTAGGCACATCAACTGGTGAAATACCCCCGAGCTCCATGCGGATAATCGGGTGGAAATTTGAGGGCACCTTGACCGTGCCAATAGCTGCGACGGGAGCATTCAGTGCATCACCGCTCCACCGAACATCGACGCTGTGATTGTAGCCATCGGTAATATTACCCTGCGATGAAACCTGGGTAATTGCGCCGTTCGGTACGTTGAAACTGATGGAACGCCTGCCTTTGATATCTGTATCTGCGGGGAAAGAAAGATGGAGGTCCTCAGCAGTTACCGGGCGTGTGGCAAAGGTGAAATCGCCCTGTTTATTGATCGCTAGGTAGGGATTATTACCCACGATCGTTGCGCTAATCCTGCAGTATGACAGGTTTTTGTCGTTTGAGAAGGTTGTCTCCGCGCTGGCTTTCGACTGGGGTAGAGAACGGCATGCCTCTTCGGTCATGGTCTGAGAAGAATCAATAATGTTGAGCTCATATTTGATGAATCCGATATCGCTGAAGATGACGCTCTCGCCAATGGTGACATAGGCGCTGTCAGCGAGTGCAGGTGTCGCCATCAGCGTGGAGGCGCTACCAGCAACTAGGAACGTGCACGCTGACATACCCAGCAGGCGCGCCACGCGTCGCATCAGAGTGGATCGCATATGAGTCCTTCCAAGATCATTGCCGAGGCTGTGGCCAGTCTAGTGGGAGTGGGCCCTCCTGTGTGGGGTGAGGTAGGTGAGCACTCCCGCTGTGCCAGTAGAAAATGCTCAGTTCTTTGGTGGCTCAAATGGGTTGCGCCAGCCGCTTGAAGAAGGAGAAGGCAGTTGCGTGCCAGCGGAGGGCGAACCCTGGTAGGGCGAAGTCGGTGCTGATCCAGCCTGTGGGCCCATGCTGGGCGGCGTATAGGGGCCTGTGGGCGTCGTTGAGCCATATGGTTGGGGGATTGATGCTCCAGCTTGGTATGAGCTGAAACCACTTTGGTAGTAGGCGGTCTTCTTTTTATTCCTGCGTGAAATCAAAACTGCAGAAATAAGCACGAGAACGATGATGATGAATAGAGAGGAGAAAAAAACCAAACTCATGCCCGGAGTTCCAAAGAACATGCGCCCTAGCCCGCCGCTTCCTGTGTTGCTGGACGGGGTCGTCACATTGGGGGCCTGAAGATCAGTGGGCACTTCAACAGCGCTAATGCCGTTAAAGTCCTCGCGTTCTTGAGAGTGGAAACGGTCGTCGATTTCCACCCTTCCTTCGGCAGCGACCACTTCTTCAGAAACCTCATCCCAGTGAACGGTGTCGCCAGAATCATCGCGACGCACCGAGGCGCCTTCGCTCACACGTGATGTATTCAGGTTCCTCCCCGTCAATGAAAAGCGATGCGAAGAAACAACGGTACTGCTGGGAAGACCGAGGTTGAGGTCTTCAATTTTCACTGGTTTTGCAGCGAAAGTGAGGTGCCCACTTGAATCAACCGCCACATAGGGATTCTTGTGTCGGTTGAAATCGGTTTCGATGCGGCAATAGTTGTAAGAAGAATTGGCTTCGAATTCGACAACCGACCACTGTTGAGCCAAGGGGACTGCCTCGCAGGCAGCTTCGGTCATGGTTTGAGTGCGGTCAAAGACCCATATCTCGTATTGGCTACGTCCGCTACCGCGTACGTAAACGCTTTCAGTAATCGAAACCTCCTGCTCTTGAGCATGAGTAGGGGAGGACAAGCCAATCGTGACAAGGAATCCACACGCAAAAGCGCAGGCAAGGAAAGAGCGCGCTGCCGGCCTCGGGAAAGAAAAAGGCATCAGATACTCCTAGAGGGAATTTCGCCAGTCGGTCGAGTACGGATCTGGTGCTGAATCGGCGGCTTCCGCCGGACTTGCCGCTGGGGGCAGGGAAGAAGCAGGATCAGGGGAGGGCGCATAGGGGTTGTACGGCTCCGAGGAGGTAGCAGGTGGGGGCGGAGTCGGAGTTTGCGAGGCCGAGGCCGGCTGTGGCTCGCTGGGCGCGGGGCGGGGATCGGTGGGCACAGTCCCGTGCGGCATGCTCGTTGAGGAGGCCTGCGATTCTGTTGAGAACCCGCTGGTAGAGGCATCCTTTCCTCTCACGCTGAAGGGGCTTGGCGTCTGTGAAGAAGTTCCCGGCATGCTGTGGGAGGGAAGTGGTGTAGGAACGCGTACTGGGAATCCGCCGCTCTGGTATTTGTTCTTGCGACGTCGGCGAGCGGAATACCTTGTTATAAACATCGCACCACCAAAGACGACGATCGCTGGGAGCAAGCGAATGATGAATTGCATGAGGCCGGACATCATTCCCGAGGAGCCTGAGCTTGAACGCGCTGACGTCGAAGAAGAGGATGGGCTGCTAGAGCTGCTTGCGTTTGCTTTGACAGTAGAGGATGCGTCTTGCAAATCGCCGGGCATATCAACGGCTTCGATACCTTGATAGGTCTTGCGTTCTTGAGTGTGGAAATCGTTGTCGGCGTCGATAGTCCCCTCAGCGGCAACGACGTCCTTTCCGATATTCCTCCAGGAGACGTTATCGCCTGTGCTGTCCTGGCGAGTTTCTGCTCCCGCGTTGACCTTCGTTGCGTGGAACCCTCTTCCTGAAAGGCTCACGGACTGGTAGGTGAGAGTCGAATCCTCGGGAAGTTCAAGACCGAGGTCTTCAAGCGCAATGGGGCGAGCGGCAAAGGTTACTGTTCGATTCTGATCGACAGCTACATAGGGGTTCACATGGCGATTGAAATCAGTTTCGATGGTGCATCGAGTTGAGGTTGGTGAGGTGCTGAAGGTGACGCGAGACCACTCCAATGCCACTGGAAGAGACTCGCAGGCTTCCTTACTGATGAAGTTGGACTGCTCGATGAGCGAAAACTGGTGAGTGACACGTCCGTCAACTCGGATCCAGAAAGTTTCGGAGATACTGAAACGGTGGCCGGCCGCATGAGCTGATGGAGCATTGATCACTGGTACGACCATCGCTAAAGCGCACAAACCGGCGAAAGAGAGGGCCGCAACTCGCTTTGTCAAAGGGAAAGACATGTCATGCTCCTGTGAGGGGTTAACTGCCATCGGGGCGACCGCGGCTGCGTGCGGTCGCCCCGAAAAGTATTCACAACTGAGAGCGAGCACTGCTCAGGCTTGTGGGTATTGTCCCGGCTGCTGGCCTTGCTCAGGGTATTGGCCCGCTTGGGGCTGTTCGGGTGCCTGCGGGTACTGAGTTGCCTGCGGGTACTGTCCCTGCTCGGGGTATTGACCGGGCTGGGGCTGTCCTGTGGGTGCCGGGTACTGGCCGGGCTGAGGTGCCTGCG
>ERZ772979.2143-NODE-2143-length-10209-cov-5.516348_pt1 | contig 10209 bp, 9 predicted proteins | sample MGYA00511130_ERZ772979 | MGnify/ENA primary metagenome ERZ772979 (study PRJEB29015, sample SAMEA2738103) | human oral metagenome | biome: human oral; feature: human-associated habitat; material: saliva | place: China | collected 2186 ... | reverse complement strand
CTATCGAAGAGGGACTACGTTTCGCTATCAGAGAAGGTGGAAGAACAGTAGGATCCGGAGTAGTTACAGAGATCATCGAGTAATCATAGATTACGAGGGAATACCACCAGATAACTAATGACAGGGGCGCATGCGCCCCTGTTTTTAAGTTACTTACTTTGTATAACTGGCATACTAACTTGGATATTATTGATTTCTTTATACTGAATCACTACAATAAATATGTGACAGAAAGTATAATGAATACATTAGTGAAATCAGTATCCAGGCAAATTGTCGGGAGTATAACGAGGTGAAATATGTCTATAGAAAAGATTTACGATTATTTTAGAAGCTACGACAAAGAAACTTATCAGGTTTTCGCATGTGGAGATGACACGCCGTCAGAACAAGATATAGAAGCTTTTGAGAGCGAGTTCAATATAAAGCTGCCGGAGGATTTCAAAGAGTTTACGATGTCTCCGCTTGGTGGTCTATACATGGAAGTAAGAGAAGAAATCTGGCCTATGGCACAGGAGTATGAAGTTGCACCATTTTGGGAATTTTGCCGCGGAATCATGGTTTACGGCATCTCAAGTGAAGTCCCAGAGTACCTAGACTTACGTGCAAATACAAGGGCTTTCCATGAAAGTGGGCTATCTGACTGCATCCCGTTCTTCTCGGTAATAGGTGACGGTGAGCAGATATTCTGTTTCGATAGAGAAGGCAAGATAGTTGTTTTCGATGGCTATGAGATGCATGATGTTGAAGGCGATTTTGAGAGCTTTTTACTTGGTCAAATCGCTGAGCTAGAGGAACGTAAGGATAAGAAGGTCGAGAAGCTGAAGAATAGAGCTGGCTAAGACTATCCTGCGAGATTTAATGAAGCAGGTTGCTGATTGGTTCTGCTTTAGCAGAGGATTCGCCGAGCGATAGCGAGGTGAATCAATAAACCACCGGCTATGCCGGTGTGATTAGGATAGCTTTAGCTTCAAGAAAAATACCTCCAATGTTATTATGATGTTGGTTCGCCAACCATATCAAATAGCAAAGGAGGTTGCCGTCATAGACGACAAAAATACTCTAGCACATACAAGCTGGAGATGTAAATATCGTATAGTATTTGCACCAAAATACAGAAGAAAAGAAATATATGGTAAGTACCGAGTAGAAATAGGAAAGATGATAAGAATCCTATGCCAAAGAAAAGGTATCAACATTGTTGAGGCTGAGTTATGCCCTGACCATATACATATGCTTGTAGAAATACCGCCAAAGTATTCTGTGTCGCAAATAGTAGGATATTTGAAAGGGAAAAGTTCCCTTATGATATTCGATAAATTTGCAAATCTGAAATACAGGTACGGAAATAGACACTTTTGGTGCCGAGGGTACTATGTTGATACAGTAGGAAAGAACGAAAAGAAAATAGCTGAATACATACGTACACAACTCCAAGATGATATAGTAGATGATCAAATGACGTTGAAGGAGTATATTGATCCATTCACAGGAGAAAAGATGAAATAGTCCTTTAGGACTTGTAGTAAAGTACGTGCGGTTGGCGAATCTATTCAACGCATCTTAAGATGCCACAGGTAAAAGGCCCTTATAGGGCCAAAACAAACCACCGGATGAGCTGGTGGTCATGATTGCGACAAACAACTCTTTTAACTGTAATAAATTAATCGGGTGCCACAGTCACTGCCTACAACAGAGATTGTTAGTTTAAAAAGGTATTTCAAGCTGCGCCAGAAACCAAACAAAATGGTTTACCCGTTATCGTTTGGGAATATCGGAGGAACAGTTTCATCGATGTACTTGATGCAATCCTCAAGGATGCACACCCTGTCCAACAGAAAGACTATCTCGTTCCAATTCGCCTGTAACAGTTCTCCACTTTCTGCTTGAATATATCTAATAACTGCATGGTCGATCCATATATAGCAACGATGGCGTTCATCAAATGGGCAATATTTAATCATAATTTTTTTCTTCTGCGTTCAATGAATTAGATCTTAATGGATGAGTTCTTATTGAGAGAATAGACTACTCTTAGCTTGAATCTCTCAAAATTACGGTAGCCGTTATCGTTCAGCTTGATAACATTGATTCTGCTTAATTAAATTTACTAATCAAAGCCGTACTTATTTATAGTTTCATACAACTTGTTGTTTTTACTAGGAATACAATCCTCTACCCAATTCCACCAGAAATATCCTCCGACAAACCGTTTATGGAATTTAGGCATTCCGTAGTATTTCTTTGCCATTTCAACTTTGCTTTTTTCAGTTGCATTTTGCGCGGTGTTTCCGCACTCGCCTATACCAAGATAGGCTGATGGAAAAATATTAGCAAGTTTCTTAAAGATACTCTTCCATTTAGGAGAATATCCTCCATTGTCATCGCCATAATAACTTACAAAACAATAATCGACAGAATCAGATAATGTACTTGGGATATTATTTTCCGTCAACCCTATCATGTCTTTATGTGGTGAATCGCTACAATATAGCGTCACCGCTGTTTTTTTGCCTTTATTTTTGATAAATTCATTTGCCGCAGATACTTTATCAACAATAAGCTCAGGCTTTTGTTTTATCCATCCCCTTCCGTTTATTTCATTTCCAACTTGCCAAATACTTACATATTTAGATAAATTATTATAGGAGTCTCTGAATCTTTTGAGGTAACTTTCACGGTTCTTGAATTGTTTCATTTCAAAAGAATCAACGGGACAAGCCATTATATCCGCATAAGGTTCTATTGACTTGAACGGTTTTATATATTCTTTGGGTTTTGTTTCTATTGACATAACTATTCGAACTGTAGGTTTATGTTTTAGATTTTTTAACCCTTTTAATACATCATTTAATTCTGTGTCATCATACCATGCGTCATCAATGGTAAGTCCATATATCATTTTATGCTTTTTGGCAGGGTTTTCCTTCTTTGCATCTCCGCATCCGCACAGAGAACTTATTAAAAAATTAAAATTAATAATATATAAGCTGTCTTACAAAGTGTAATTTTTCTTAAAACTGTTCTGTCATCAGACATGGTTTTTCTCCTACTCTTATAATTTTTTTCACGCACCGCTGTTACGAATTCCGACTTCTGTATTACATTTTACAACATATGCTATCAGTAAAACTGTCTCGCGCCTTTACTGACAAAAGGAAATAGTAATCCGGCTTATGATTTCCACTTTTTCATGCAACGTCTGATTGTCTCTTCAATACATATGCATCGTTCACACGCGCTGCAAATATATTGTGTTCAATTTTATAAACAATCTGGCAGATTTAATAACGGGCTTTTCCTGCTTTATTCAGAATAGTATTACACATTCTCTACTTGCTGCACTTATTTCGTATAATGAGGGACGTAGTTGGTCTGGCAAGGTGCTTTTCCGGCTCATCGCATCCGACATAAAACTCGTCAACCAGCCCCTTATTATATGAAATTGTTTAAGCAGGTTGGGACAATATAAAAGCTTCCGTGTAACAAACTGAAATGAGTGGTAATAAGTTCGGTTGGACAGCTGCAAAATACACTCAGGAGGTCGTTATAATAAGCACAGTAATCGATGTTTCAAAAGGTAAAAGTGCAGCCTGTGCCATGAAACCTTATGGCGAGATTGTGGTCAACCCATTTGAGTTTCAGCATATGGAAACGAATTTAAAACCAATGTGTGACATGTTCTGTAGGATGAATAATGAGGCCAGAATCGTGATGGAAGCTACCAGTATTTATCATTTACCGGTAGCAACATATCTGATAGAGCATGGAATGTTCGTGCCCGTGGTTGATCCGTATGAAATGAAGCAGTATCGCACGCGAGACTTGCGTAAGTGCAAGACAGATCGTACGGATTCAATGATGATAGCCGGATCTGACATTGATTATTGGTGTTCTCTGAAAGAGTTTCAGATATCACAGGACGTATGCGCAGAACTGAGAATATTAAGCCGTCAGTACCGCTACCATATGCAGCTTCGTATCTCAGTACTGCTCGTTCTTACTCACTTGTTGGATTATACAATTCCGGGAATTAAGAGTGAACTGAAGAGCTGGAACGGAGACAACAGCAAGTCTTTAATTGTGTTTCTCTCATTCCAACGCATACATTGGAGAAGATTTGGATATATGTATCTCCTGTAGACGAACCGTACGGAGTTACATTTTCGATACTAATTAACGGCATAAAATCTTGTCTCAATAGTGTGAGGTAAATATCGTTGAGAATGTGATATGCTGTTCATGGCGATTGAATGTCCTTTCGTTAGTTATTTTCTGCTAAAAACATTCTAACGGACTCAGTCGCCTTTTTCTATACTCTGAGGTCTCACATCTATTGTAAAGCTACAATTTGGTTTTAGTTATGATATAAAGCATGCTTTATTGTTAAGTAGCAATATAATATAATAAATATGTTAAAAATGTCTAATTTTTTCAAGTTGATACGAGATTGAAGATAGATAAATTAAGTAGGTTCAACTTCTTAACAATTATTATAGATTAATCCATATGGGTTAACTAAATATAAAGGGAGAATGCTTAGATGGATAGCAACATTATAAACAATATCTATAGCGATATAGCAGGAGAAGACATTTGGGCTTATGTTAAATTGCAGTCGCTCCTTGAAGAAGTTGTCACGAAGTACCTTTTAAAACATGGAGAAAATCTCAACTCACTTCGTTACTACAGTTTAAGTGATAAATTTAAAATGTCAAAATCAATTTCAGGGTATAATCTTGATACATTCTATGAGTTGAATAAAATAGCTAATAGGATTAAGCATGATGGCGCAACTGAGGTTGTCTTTGATGAATATTTTTTAGATTTATTTTTTCATGATTTCAACTATTTTGTGAATAACTGTCTACCGGAATTTGCTAAATACCAGCTAGATCCTAGCTGGATATATAATATACCTTCAATTATTAAAGCAAAATATATCCCTGAAAATGACAGTTCTAAGAAAACATCTAAGGACCCGGGACATGAAAACAAATTCTATGTTAATTGTGGGGTAGGAGCACACGATGTGGGATTCTATATAGAATTCAAACGTGGAGAAAATGCCATCCCAGGGTTCGATCAGAGTGTGTTTGCGATAATAAACAACTTTTTACAGTGCAGTACACATCCACGAATGAACCTTTACCTAAAAGAACTAGAAGCTGAAAGAGGAATTACATTAGACTTTTCGGCTATTTTTAAATATCAGTTGCTCATTTTATCTGCAATTCGATTCGGAAAAATTGACAGATATACTCTTTCGATTGATGCCGCTGAAAATGAACGAGAAAATATTGATATTGCTTTTAAAAATATAAAGCATTATGCAAATTGTATATCTGCATTATGTCAAAAGGAAATATCAGATTATAATTTGTGTTTTTCTTCTCTTGGTATAAGCATGGCAATAGATAGAGAAGCGGATTTTTGTGCTATCAGCGCTGAGAAACCCTTTAATTCAGATGGTCGCATATGGTTTTCAAAAAATCTAAAGTATAGTATAAACATTGAAAAACATATTGGGATCCTACATGAGTTCATTATAGACTTTTTTTCCTTTAGTGAGTTCAGGCAAGGACAACTGGAAGCTGTTGTAGGGACATTGAACGCCCAAGAAAGATCTTTATGTGTGATGCCTACAGGCTCGGGTAAATCACTTGTCTTTTATATGAATGCATTACTATCCCCAAGCCCGACAATTGTAATATCTCCAACGAATATACTTGCAAAAGATCAGATAAGGAATCTTCATCAGTATCATAATATTGATGACTGTGTAATTTATGATTCAACCGAGGAAGCACCCTTTCTTTTAGAAAATAAATTGATATACATAACTCCAAGCACACTCCAATCATATAAGAGTGTTTTAAGATTAATTCACTATAACACCAATCATATGATAGCGAATGTAGTACTTGATGAAGTACACACACTGTGTAACTGGAGTCATGATTTTCGACCAGATTATCTCATGCTTTGCAACAATCTGTTTACATTTGTAGATTTTTGCAGGTATATTGGCTTCACGGCTACAGCTAATTATAAAGTTCTATCCGATCTATCCAATCAATTGAAAATATCTAACGACAATATCATTCAGCCGATAGCGTTTAATGCGGGTGACTTTGTGTTTAAATACATTCGATGTGATAACGATAAAAATCAGATAACTACTCTTATTGAAGTCATAAATGAATTTATTTATTCAAGGAGCTCTTCTGAAGATAGAATGATAGTTTTCACTCACAATGTGGGCGAAACTAGAAGCATATCAAAACAACTAGCTGAACTTAAATATTACAATACTGCTTGTTATGATGCTGAACACACATATTCATACCAGGAATTTATAAGTGGTGCCAAGCATGTGCTTATTGCTGATAGCGAGATGGGGATTGGTATCAATCTTCCAAGTGTAGTATGCACAGTTCATTATGGACTCCCAAATTCAAAGGCGCAGTACGTTCAAGAAATTGGTAGGGCGAATCGTTACCTGAATAAAGGACAATCTATTGTTATATTTAAAGATAGCAAGAAATATACGAGATATGAAAATCGATTAATCAGCTTTGAAACTACAATCGATGAAGCAATTAGTATTATCAATAGAACTGATGTAGAGTTAGCTTTACAGCTTAAATCCATAATTTCGACTAATGATAGTTGCATAAAATCTTCATCTGAGATATTCGAAATTTATGATTTTATAGATAAATCCCCACAAATAGTAATACCTGCAGAAATTAGTAAAAAAAATCCAATAGACAAGATAAAAAATCAAAAATATCTATATAAATTGCATCTACTGGGCATAATAGATAATTGGTATATCAAAAATGAAGATCAAAAAAATATGTACGTCCAGATCGAAGTTGATTTTGATAAAAAGACAATTGAATCCGTAAAGTCACGAGCGATCTCGTACTTTAACATGATGGGGGAATTTAATAACTATACGTATGAGATTACAAACGCGGCAAGTATTAAGGAAATTATTTATATTTTTGAAAAGTGGTTCTATAATGAATTTTTAAGATACCATAGAGAACAATTGCTAAATGTTGTAGAGTTTTTTAATTATTACTCTCAAAGTAATGATAGAAATCAAATCCTTGGGGAGCTCAGTAACTATTTTGCAACGACATTAAAAACTGTTGATGATAAAAAAGGATATTTATCTGAAGTATCTCAAACGGAGATGCTTGATTCCAATTATTGTGTCGATAGTTCCGTAGCAGATGCCGCAGAGCAATTGCTTACAGCATCCTATGATGCAAAATTGGATTTAATGTGCTTCCTACATCAATTTAAGAGAAGTCCTTCCAACTCTTTATCAAGATTCCTTAGAGTAGTTGAAAATGTCTCAATTATTGATCGTAGAGAACTGTTGAGTAAATCCTACCAGTTTTATATAAAACTGGATGACAACGATAGATTGAAGATAATGGAAAAGTTTCTAGAGTATTTTCCTATAGATGAAGTTATAAATACTATTTATAGTAGAGTTAAAGAAGATACAGTTTATTATGGATATCTTGCAGGATTAATTAATAAAGAAGTTTGGAGGATAGAAAATGTATAATGATATTGAAGAATTAAAATCAGAATTATTACAGTTTCAGGATAATATCAGCAGAACGAATGGCATAATTGATAGTGTTGGAGAAGCGATAGACAAATTGAATAGAAACTACGAGGCGTTAAATGAGGCGAATAAGCTGATTTTAAATACTATGGATTCTTTTGCATCATTTGAAACGAGTATTGATGAGGAGCACGAGAAATTGTCAAATATAATTAGAGACTGCTATGTCTCTATTAATGATTCTGTCAGCGAACTTAAGAAATCTACCGTTGTCATAAAACGAACAATAGAAGACAATAATAATGAAAATATTGAAAAAACCAATAATATTAATAACAAACTAGATTCATTTAATATCAGTCTTTCTAAATTACAAAAAGAATTGCATTCTGTTAAACAATTGTTTTGGTTGGCATCGTCTTATCTAGTATTGCACTTATATTACAATTTATATAAAATTTACTAATTTTTATAAAATGATTTGTTCAGACGTGTTTTATCTATAAACTGATGTTGGGATGATAATCGAGAATTGTAGAAGGCGGGTTTTTATGATATAAGTCAGTTGATAATTTATTTACAGTAGGAGCTTCCTGTGAGTATTTTAAAGGAAAAGTTTTACTGAATTATAAACATGCTTGGAAGTTAACAACAAAAACAAGAGTTTCATATGGGTATTACACGACGCACATGACAGTTTAACGGAAATGAGGAACGATATGAACATGAGCAATATTGTATCATTTGTAAACAAACGGAAGTGGTTAGTATTATTAGGCGCATTAATATTGCTTTTTAGCGTTGTTTCGGCGACTTTGTTTGCGCAGCTTTTAAAGACAACATTTTACATATCTGACGCTTATCTGAGTTTAATTTTGCGATAGAGTGTAAAGATATTATCTACAAGATAAAAGGCATATAAAGGCACTATTCCTATATTCGTCCGCTTTCTACATAGTGCAGCTCATATGTATGGACATTAATTTTAAAATAACCGGCTCTGAATTGATCGAATACGATGCGCTAAATCATGCAAAAATATTCCCCGTGCTACTATTCTTGTCAGTAGTTATCAGCACCCTGGGAAATAAATTAATGGCAAAAAAATGAAAAATATTCCACAAGCAAAGCTTGAGAAATATATAAGTGTTATAAGACAATACATGGAAAAAATAACTTAGATTATCGGTTTGGAGGATGTTTTGCATAAGTGCAGAAGTCCTCCTTTTTTATCAGAGCTCTATGATGCAGTAAGAAATCACAATGAAAAATTTGATTGTTTTTTTACCAAATCGTATATTCAAGCAATGGTTAGAGATTGATAATGGACCTACTAATGATTTAACCCGTGCGAGCGCACGGAAGAAATGGAGGAACATTATGCTAGATAATTCTAAGCTGGAAAGAATTGTTGATAAGATGAAAGAGCAGGATATGCCTCAGATGATTATTTCCGATCCCGTAAGCATCTTCTATCTGATCGGTAAGTGGATTATTCCGGGTTCCTCTATCTGCTCTCAAATCTGCCTTGTTGTGAGTCCTCGTGCATACATGCTGATTATTTTCTGGTCAATCTCGGATATGTCTTTCTGACGTTTCTTAACAATCTGTGGCTCGAAACTGCTGTTTCTGTCTTGAGGAACATCAATCTCGAATTCTCCGTAATTGCTACAAACCCTCTTTCTCTTAGTTCCGTTACGGTAGTTGTCATTGTAGCTGTGCTCGTAACTCTGGTAGCCAAGATGCTCGTCCACTTTTGCTTCCATCATTGACCTCAATATTCCTCCGAGAAGATCCTTAAGAGCTTCATGGATGTCATCTGCTGTCTCTATATCGTATTCATCAATTAGAGATGCAATAATGTTCTTCTTTCCCTCGGTCAAAGGTTTAACATGATAAACTTCTTTTTTCTTTGCCATAATAAATAGCCTCCTATAGTATTTAGGTTTTACCATAGAAGGCTTGATTTAAATTTACAGACTTTTTATCATACGCTCATATCCACCACGTAGATCCGCTGGTTTAAGATTCAGTATTCTATCAAAAATCATCATGCAGTAGTCGATTACGTCATCTTCGTTGCTGCCTTCGGCTAACTCGATAGCCTTTTCAAGATTCTTTACAGCGGCATTTTTCTTCTCGTGATGAGTGTTATCAGCTTTTTTAGACATCAGAGCATAAGAGTAACCGTAACGGTAATACCACATCGCATTACGGTTAGCCTCTGGCACTAAGTCTAGAGTCTGAATAGCAAGATCCTCTTGGTCTACATTGTTGTAAGCGCTTGCCAGCATGCCGAGAACCTCTTCGCTATATGAACTAGCTTCAGCCTGCTCAAGAAGTTCTATCATATCTCTAGATCCCTTCATGTTACGGATCTTTTTTAGAGCGAGCACCTGCTTCTCTGCATCGAGTTGCTTAAACTCTTCGATATCAGTAATCACCCTGTCGGACTCAAGCTTGTATATGAACTTCTCAAAATTATCCGCCAATATCTCTTGGCTATAGTCATCTTCCTGATCAACTAATACAACCATTGGCTCGCCCTCTGGTCCGCACTCGCTATAATCAAGGAATATCATATCGTGTCCACCCGAGATGGTATCGGCAATTAC
>ERZ772979.2138-NODE-2138-length-10239-cov-46.677141_pt1 | contig 10239 bp, 8 predicted proteins | sample MGYA00511130_ERZ772979 | MGnify/ENA primary metagenome ERZ772979 (study PRJEB29015, sample SAMEA2738103) | human oral metagenome | biome: human oral; feature: human-associated habitat; material: saliva | place: China | collected 2186 ... | reverse complement strand
TCCTTTCTATCATTACGAACATATCTCTTGACCATACTCAATTCCTCGGAAATACGCTTGGTGAGATTGCAGCAGAGAAGGCGGGGATTATCAAACATCGTGTACCTGTCGTTATTGGTGAAGCTGTCCCTGAAACACAGATTGTTTTCAAGGCAAAAGCACAGAAAGAGGATGCGCTCATTGTCTTTGCAGAAGACATCCCTGCAGTGCTTTCTTCTCATCCCAACCCCGATGGTGGTATTGCTTATCAGACTCGTTTCTTTGGCGATTTTGTGGGCGAATTAGGTGGTAGCTATCAAGAGAAGAATGCCAACACAATACTCACTGCGGTCATGCAACTATACAATAAAGGTGTCATTAAGAACGCTGAAAGTATCGCCAAAGGCTTTGCCAATGTTTGCGAACTGACGGGCTTAATGGGTAGGTGGCAGAAAATACAGGCTAATCCATTGGTTATCTGCGATACAGGACACAACGTTGGTGGATGGATCTATCTCTCTCAACAAATCAAACGCCAACAATGTGCGCAGAAGCGCATTGTCTTTGGTATGGTGGATGATAAAGACCTACATGCTGTTATGTCTATGCTCCCCGATGATGCCATTTACTATTGGACACAACCGAGTACGCATCGTGCCTTCCCTGCAGAGAAGGTTGCCGCAACAGCCAACGACTACGACCTACACGGAAAGGTCTTCCCAACCGTCCTCGAAGCCTACCAAGCTGCCCTTCAAGATGCTGACGAACAAGATTTTATCTTCGTTGGCGGATCCAGCTATGTGGTTGCCGACTTGCTGACAAACCTACAAAAGAAATAGCAAAAGTCCCTTCTTTATTAATACCATATTACTAAATAAAGTTTGATTTTAATTTGCTGTCACTTTTAACACTTTGTCTTAGATGTTTATAATCAACGCATTATAAGTATCTAAGAGGTGACAGAAGTGACAGCAAAGTTGATTCTTGACAAATTAAATTTGCTCTAAGCACCCACACAGAATTAATTAAAGACTTTCAGATACAACAGAACCATCTCGTAAACGTGTGACAATAGGAAGAAAGTATATAACACAACAAACATACATTCTAAGTTGTTACATTATTCAGAAACTCATTCTTTTATATATCTCATTCTAATAATCCTACTACCGACTCACTATAATAACTATCTTTCAAGGTAGGAAAAACACATTGTTAATTAATTTTTTCCAGAAAAGAAACATTTAATAATATTTTTTATTTATCTTTGCAATCAAACTTCAAGTGCATCTGTGCGCAGATGTGTGTTATAAAGAGTTCAAGTTTAGAAAAGAGCGTTTGATATATTGTCTTTTATCTGAAATCTGCAATATTTCAACTACCAAAGACAATAGGCAGTACGCTCACGCTTGGGATTATTGTACCCTTACCAAAGGGAATAATATACCTCTATGCGTGGGCTATTGTTTGTTGTTTGGTAGTAGGTATTGCAGAACCTCAGATAAGACAACATTCAATAGTTCCCACGCTTTTTCATTTACCCAAGTATTAACCGCTTGCTTCTGGGAAACAGTGAGCAGTAAAAAAATGTTTATGACAATTCTGAGATTGATGAAACCCTTATGCTTTCAAATAACCCTATAAACATAAAATAAATCAACATGAAACAAATTTACATCTTGTTAATAGCCCTACTCATGGGCTTATCAGCTAATGCCGAGAAGTCTGGTACTTGTGGACCTAATCTAAAATGGCACCTTACTGATAATGGTGTTTTGACCATTTCAGGAAAAGGGGAAATGTATGAGTATTCAAGCGGCATCGGAGCACCATGGGACAATTATAATATTAAACAAATTATAATAGCTGATGGTATTACCACAATTGGCGGTGGTGCTTTCAGGGATTGTAGAGCACTAACTTCTGTAACCATTCCAAATAGTGTTACGACAATTGGAGAGTATGCTTTCTCAAATTGTATTTATAACCATAGAACAACCAAAACTAATCAGAAATATCCGAGTGTAAATCTTTAATTACCAGCATATTCTAAAATTTAACACTTTTCGGTTGCCATTTGTCGCTTCCCAAATTTCCACATATTTTTGAGACGTATTTCTGACGTGGAGAATTTGCGGGGCTTGTTTTTTGTCACACCGTGCAGACAGTTGACAAGGGTTTACAACCGTTTACGACAAGCGACAATAACCGCCCCGATATGCGGAAACAGTCACACTGTGTAGAAAAGCGACAATGGTTGACTTCCGTTCACATCCGTTTACCATTTCAGAGATATAGGATTGAAGAAATGAACCATTAAACGATAAAACGGTATGAAAGCAACCAGAAAATGCAGTTTTTGCGGCAAGTCCTTTGTAACCCGAAGCGGTATGCAAAGATATTGCAGTGAGGCTTGTCAGGCAGAAGCCAAACGAGCCAGAGTGATGCAGAAGAACAACCTCTTCAAAGTCGCCCAACCCTTGATGGAGATACAGCATCAGGAGTATCTCACCTTTTCCAAAGCAGCCATCCTCATGGGCTGTTCCCGACAGTACATTTACAAACTTGTAGCCATCGGCAAGCTGAAAGCCTCACGCATCAGCAACCGCATGGCATTCATCCGCAGAGCCGACATCGAGCAGATGTTGGAGGGCAATCCCTATCACCGCATCCTGCCCGGCAACACCTCCACACCAAGGAAATCATCTTCATCTTCCTTACCTGCCAAAAGAGAAAAAAGGGAAAAGGAAAGCGAAGAAGTGTTGGACTTCTATTCGGGCGAGGAGGTGATGTCCCTTTTTAAGGTAAAGCAGTCATGGCTTTACACTTCCGCCAAGCGTAACCATATCCCCATCTGCCGTATCGCAGGAAAGAACTATTACAGCAAGAAGCATATTGACGAGTTTTTCGGTGTGGCAGTTGATATTAGCGAAATTACCGACTGGCTACTGACCGAGGAGGTGGAGGAACTGTTCGGCATGAAGCCGACCGCACTCCGTGCCTACACCTATCGCCATAAGATACCCACTAAAAGAGAGTACGGGCGTACCTATTACTCCAAATCACATTTGAACGAACTCCGCAGAACTGACCTTGTGAACGATGAACGCTACTATACCGTTGAGCAGGTGCAGCAAATCTATGGTCTTTCGTCAGCCAACATCTGCCATATCGTCAAGGTGAAGCACATCGAAAAGATAAAGGTGGGTGTGAAAAACCTGCTTTTGCGCTCAGATGTGGAGCGTGTCATGGCTGAAAGGAACAAATAACCGTGAAAAATCGGGATTATCGAAAATTATTTCAAAATGATGTATCGTGGAGGTATTCACGGATATTTCACGTTGTTCCTTTGCCATCGGAAACATGGATACAACTCCAAAATGTATACAACCAATTAAAACATAATTATTATGAGTAAATGCAAAACAGTTACCTTGCGTAAGCGCAAGATTAAGAACGGGACACAGTATTCACTATGCCTTGACTACTATCCCGGCTACCGTGACAATGTCACCATGAGAGTGATTACACGTGAAGCCTTAGGAATTTACATCTTCGCCAAACCTGCAAACCAGCAGGAACGGGACTTCAACGCACGCATGATGAAGAAAGCGGTCATCCTGCGCAACCAGCGCTACGAAGCCATTTTCAATGAAAACAACGGCTTTTTTGACAAGACCAAGATGAAGGGCGATTTCCTTGCCTATTTCAAAGGACTGGCTGACCGCAAGAATATCAAGTGGCAGCACGTATACAAGCATTTCCAGCGGTTCGTGAACGGCAAATGCACCTTTGAGGAGGTGGATGTGGATTTGTGCCGCAAGTTCATGGAATACCTGCTTGATGCACCCCAATCCATCCACACCAACCAAAAGCTGCACATCAACTCCGCAGCAGGCTATTGGTCAACTTTCCGTGCCGTGCTGCACACCGCTTACCGTGACAGGAAGATAAAGGAGAACCCAAACGGCTTCTTAGACCGCATCGAGTGCATTCCCACCATCAGGGAGCATTTGAGCCAAGAGGAACTGATACGGCTTGCCGAAACACCCTGTGAGGAGGAGGTCTTGAAAAAAGCTTTTCTTTTCGCCTGTCTTACGGGACTGAGAAAGAGCGACATCAGACAGCTCACGTGGCAGCAGATACAACCATACACCAACGGCAGGATGTTCGTTACCACCCGTATGCAGAAAACCAAAGAAATAGTGCATAACCCCATCAGTGATGAAGCCTATGGACTGCTGGGAGAACGGGGCGAGGGACTTATCTTTGAGGATTTCAAGGACAAGATGCTGCAAGGACCACTCCAACGGTGGCTCACGGCAGCAGGGATAACCAAGAAAATCACCTTTCACTGTACCCGCCACAGCTTCGGAAGCCTGCACGTGGAAATGGGAACGGACATGGCTGTCATCCAAGCCTATCTCGGACATAAGAACATTACCACCACACAAATCTATTCCAAGATAGCAGCGCAGCAGATGTGTCAGGTGGTGGACAAGATAACCTTGAAGCGCAAGGAGGCATAAATGTCTCACATTGACAGGTATTCAGAGGGGCGGTTATGGCTACAAGGCTATAATCGCCCCTCTATGTTTTTGGCTTGATGCCACCATTTATAAGCCCCTCAGAGTATGAAACAGAGTATGATATGATGACATTTCGTGAAATACATTGAAAAAGACCGTTCTAACCGCAAATAACGGGCAGTAATTGGGAAAAATAGCATTAACTTTGCACAAAATAATACAGGAACATTCAATCTCTCAACGAAATATGGAATCATCAATCAAGGACAAATACATCATCTTGGGCTTTGTCGGCTTCGCCATCGTCCTAATATCTTCCATTGCCACGCTGGTAATAGCGGACAGCTTCAACCAAGACAACTTTGTCAGGTGGATAGTATTCGTATGCTGTAACCTGTTGGGATGGTTGCTCTATCTCTCCTTTCAGACACTTATCTTTGATACATACGAAATCTACAAAATCAAGTTCGGCAAGAAAGAAACGATTGCCGAAGCCATAGAGGTGCAGGAAGAACTGTCACAAAATACACTTGAAGAAGCCACATCTGTGCCTGGACCTACATCAGTCCCTGAGCCTGTACCCGAATCATCCCCGACAAAAGAAGAGACACTTATCCAAACACAACCGATAGAGCTTACTATCGCCCCGGATCTTCACGAAAAGAACCGTGCCAATTACGCAAGCAGAGAGCAACGGGAAAAGGAAGAGCGCATCCGCATGGTCATGGAGTATTGCCATTATTACCTGCCTCGCATTGCCGACCAAGAAACCGTGAACCACATCTGTACTGAGGTGGACAAATGGATGAATCTTAACACTTATACCCCGAAGCCCATACAAAGACCGTTTACCAAAGACATCAACAACATTCCACTCCGTCACTTCGTATGGAATATCTCTGAGCGTTTCCTGTACAAGAGATACTACAATGGGGATAACCGTGCCAAGTTCATCAAAGCCCTTTTCCCGAAATCGTTTGCTGATACAGACTTATCAACCATCAAGAATTTCAAGGTAGAGCCGTTAAAGACGGAAATTCCCATTGATGAACCCGAAAACGGCAAACTTGATTTCCACTATCCCGAGGATTATGTGCGGAATTAGGATAATCACGACACCAACGACAACCATCCGGTAACTCATAACCGCCTGTTTTACATCGTTTCCCGAGTAATTTTACCCGTCATTTATGGCTGGGCTTAATTATTCGGGAATTATTTTGCAATGACGTGTCGTGGAGATATTCACGGATATATCATTTCAGTCCTTTGCGCCAAGTCTTACAAAAGAGACGAGTACGCGAATGGAAAAATCAATTCTTACCTTCAACGACCTCCCCGAGGTTGTCGCTCAGCTTCGAGACGAAGTGATGAGCCTGAAAAGCCTGCTCGCCGAGCAGCGCAGTGTGAACAATGCCAAAACGGTGGACACCCACGTGCCCATGTCTGTGGACGAGGCAGCAGAGTATTTAGGTATCCCTAAGGGTACGCTCTACATGAAACTGTCAGAAGGGACAATCCCTGCCACCAAGCCCGGCAAACGCTATTGCCTTTACCGTGACGAACTGGACAAGTGGCTGGAAACCGCCCGAAAGAATCCCATACCGTTGTCAGACGAGGAACTGAACAAGTCCTTATCCTCTTCCCACCGTCGCAAGCCCAACCCACGTAACTGGTGAATGATATGGAAGAGGATAAGAACTATATCAACCTGATACGTGGCGACCTCACAAAAGCATCCCAAGCGCATAACGGTATGCCCGACAGTGTAGGCATGATGAATATCAAGACGGCAAACCAAACCATTCTTGAAGCATCGTTATTGCCTACGCCCCGTGCGCTGTGGGACAGCTTTTGGTACGAGGGGGAACTCTCCTGCTTGTTTGCCGATTCCAACGTGGGCAAGTCCATCCTTGCCGTGCAGATAGCCGACCGCATCGCCCGAACCGACAATGTGCTGTATCTGGACTTTGAACTGTCCGAAAAGCAGTTCCAGCTCCGCTATACCAACGAGCATGGAGAGCTCTACACCTTTCCCGACAAACTCTATCGGGTGTCTATTGACTGCAACCAGCTTTTGGATGCCAACTTTGAGGAAGCTATCATAGGCGGCATTGAACAGATGGCTGTGCAGACCGACTGCAAGATTTTCATCATTGACAATCTTACCTACCTGTGTTGCGCCATGGAGAAAGGCGATGCCGCAGGACGGCTGATGATTCAGCTGAACAATCTCAAAAAGAGATATGCGCTCTCTATCCTTGTCCTAGCACATACGCCCAAACGCTCTTTGGATTGTCCCATCACATCCAACGACCTTGCCGGAAGCAAACGGCTCTACAATTTCTTTGACAGCGTGTTCACCATTGGAAAAAGTGCCCAAGACGGAGGGCTTCGCTATGTGAAGCAGCTTAAAGTGCGCTATGGCACGTTCTCTCATGATGCGGATAATGTAATCGTTTACGAGATTGACAAGGTGGATGCTTTCTTGCAGTTCGTGTTCAGGGGCTATTCCACGGAAAAGGAACACTTGAAAAAATTGGGCGACAATGAATCAAGCCAAAGGGATTGCCAAATTCTGCAACTCTCCCAATCGGGCAAGTCCGTCAGGGAGATAGCCTCACAGGTGAATTGTGGCAAGTCCACCGTAAACCGTATCATCCAGCGCAGCAAAGAGAGTAAAAACGCAGGTGTCCCAAGTGTCCCACTGTCCCAACCCTTAGAGTGTGGGACAATGGGACAGGATGGGACAGCCGACAATCAACCATCAAAAACGGACTAAGCTATGGGCAATTATTCATTACAGAAGTATAAAGGAACGGCAACACGGCATACCTGCCCCAAATGCGGAGACAGGCATTCTTTCGTCTATTACGTGGACGAAAATAATGTGCCGTTGCATCCATCGGTCGGCAGATGTAACCACGAAAGCGGTTGTGGGTATCACTACACTCCGAAAGAGTATTTTCAAGAGCATCCTGAACACAGAACTACCAATGATTTCTCTTTTGACAGGCAAAGAGCAGAGCAGAAGAAAGTGAAGCAGCAAAGTAAGCCGACAGCCATCGGCTATATTCCCCCTCACTATGTGGAGAAGTCGCAAAGCGAGCGTAGCAATTTCTTCCGTTTCCTCTTCACACTCCTTACTTCCTACTATGGCGACAAGGCGAAAGAGGTGTTGAAGCGGTTGTTGGAGGAATACCGTTTGGGGGCTACCCGTGACGGCTCTGTTATCTTTTGGCAGATAGACAGGACGGGCAAGGTACGCACGGGAAAGGTGATGCAGTACAATCCCGAAGACGGACACCGTATCAAGGGAGGACAGACATCGGCAGTGAACTGGATACACAGCATATTGAAAAAGCAGCGTGTGTTGGCAGAGGATTGGCAACTATCCCAATGCCTTTTCGGGGAACACTTGTTGAAAACGCATCCCGACAAGGTGGTGGTCTTGGTGGAATCCGAGAAGAGTGCCGTTATCGGTTCTGCTATCTTCCCCGATTATGTATGGCTGGCTACGGGTGGTAAGAGTCAGATGAGAGAAGAGAAACTCCGTGTACTGTCAGGGCGAACCGTGCTTCTCTTTCCCGATGCCGATGCTTATGCCGAGTGGAAACAGCGAGCCGAGAGCATGTACTTTTGTAAGGTGGTGGTTTCGGACATCATCGAAAGGAATGCCACCCCGAAACAAAAAGAAGCCCATATCGACATAGCCGATTGGATTATCTTTCAGATACGGGAGGGCAAGGTGATGAGTACAGCCAACCACTTGGTCGAGGCTGAGAGAATCCTCCAGCGGATGATAGAGAAGAATCCCGTCCTGCAAAAACTGATAGACGATTTAGACCTTGTGCTGGTCGGTGCATCTCCAATCGGCAACGATGATGAAAAACCTCCCTGACGGAGGAGAGCGGAAGCCGTAGGCTGGAGTTTGCAGACAATGGCTTGCCATTGATATAGCCCACTATAACTACACGCTCCGCTTACGTAGTTGTGGGCTCTCCCGAGGGGATTAGGGTTTTACCCTAATGACCCACTCAGGGCGTTTCTCCCCTGAGAACCCAGAGCAAAGAGTGACCCTCTCTTTGCAATCTCCGCTTATGGGTTGCACCCCTAAGAACCCCATGCGTTTACGGACAGCGGAAAAGCAAACAATAAAGTACAAACCAAAAAACAAGTATCTATGGCAACAAAATCAAGCATACATATCAAGCCCTGCAACATCGCATCGAGCGAGGCTCACAACAGGAGGACTGCCGAATACATGCGCCACATCGGAGAGTCCAGAATCTATGTCGTTCCTGAACTATCCACCGATAACGAACAGTGGATAAATCCCGACTTCGGCAGTCCGGATTTGCGGATGCATTATGACAATATCAGACAGATGGTAAAGGAAAAGACCGGACGTGCCATGCAGGAAAAGGAGCGTGAACGCAAAGGCAAGAACGGTAAAATAGTCAAGATTGCGGGATGCTCCCCCATACGTGAAGGAGTGCTGCTTGTCAGGTCGGACACCACACTGGCAGACGTGCGTAAATTCGGTGAGGAGTGTCAAAGACGCTGGGGAATCACACCGCTGCAAATCTTCCTGCACAAGGATGAAGGGCATTGGCTGAACGGTCAGCCGGAAGCGGAAGACAGGGAAAGCTTCAAAGTCGGGGACAGATGGTTCAAGCCGAACTATCATGCCCATATCGTTTTCGACTGGATGAACCACGAAACAGGAAAGAGCCGAAAGCTCAATGACGATGACATGATGCAGATGCAGACCCTTGCATCCGACATCCTGCTGATGGAACGCGGGCAGTCAAAGGCTGTCACTGGTAAGGAGCATCTGGAACGGAACGACTTTATCATTGAGAAGCAGAAAGCTGAACTGCAACGCATGGATGCAGCCAAACGGCACAAAGAAGAACAGATAAATCTTGCCGAGCAGGAACTGAAACAGGTGAAATCAGAAATACGCACTGACAAGTTAAAGAAGACAGCCACCACGGCAGCGACAGCCATAACTAGTGGAGTTGCTTCTCTTTTCGGGAGTGGAAAACTGAAAGAACTGGAACGTGCCAACGAAAAACTGCAAGACGAGGTTTCAAAACGGAACACCAATATTGAAAAATTGCAGAGCCAAGTACAGCAGATGCAGAAACAGCATGATACGCAAATCCACAATCTCAGAGAAATGCACAGGCAGGAACTTGACATGAAAGAAAAAGAACTGTCACGGCTCGCCAGAATCATAGACAAGGCTTTCAGGTGGTTTCCGATGTTCAGGGAAATGCTGCGCATGGAAAAGTTTTGTGCCATGCTGGGATTCTCTAAAGAAATGACTGAAAGTCTTATAGTCAAAAAAGAAGCCCTGAAATGTAGCGGTAAAATCTATTCCGAGCAACACAGGCGGAACTTTGATATAAAGGATGATATTTTAAGGGTGGAAAATGACCCTGACGATGAAAGCAGGCTGAACCTGACAATAAACAGGAAGCCGATTGCCGACTGGTTCAGGGAGCAATGGCACAGGCTTAGATATGGAGCAAGAGTGCCGCAACAGGAAGAAAGAAAAAGTAGAGGATTCAAATTATAATAGAAGCAATTTGATTAGTAATCTAAAAGCACTCCGATAACGATTAGAGTGCTTTTAGATTGTTTATCATTAATTATCAAAGCAAGTGCAGTTTAAGATTTTACTGAAGTTTGCATTAATAAAGAATATACTACAGCTGATATA
>ERZ772979.2135-NODE-2135-length-10242-cov-35.539609_pt1 | contig 10242 bp, 9 predicted proteins | sample MGYA00511130_ERZ772979 | MGnify/ENA primary metagenome ERZ772979 (study PRJEB29015, sample SAMEA2738103) | human oral metagenome | biome: human oral; feature: human-associated habitat; material: saliva | place: China | collected 2186 ... | reverse complement strand
GACGTTCCTCCTGGTCAGTTCTAAAGACTCGTTGATTCTATTATTCACGTATGAGTAGCCCGCAGTCACCCCGCGTCCCCCACACCGCCACAAGCGGCGAAAACACGCCAATTCAGCCCCATGCGGGCGAAGGGGCGCGCGAGGAAATTTCCACACGCGCGCCTGGCGCAATTCACCAGCTGCCGTGGATGAGCTTTGCGGTCGGCGAGAGGATCGTCATCCGCTACCGCCTGGCAGACGGGCTGCACGACGCACTGGGAGAGGCTCTCGAGGTGGCCCCCACGCACGTCACGGTCGCGACGAGGCGTGGGCCGGTTCGCGTGGATGCCCGCACGATGGTCACGGGCAAGCGCGTCCCTCCCCCGCCCGCCATCTAGCGGGCGAGGAAGGCAAGCACGTTCAGCGGTTGGCGCGGCGCTCGCGAGCGGCGATCTTGAAGCGCTCCTGGGCGTCCAGGACGACCTTGCGCACGCGCACGGCCTCGGGCGTGACCTCGACGCACTCGTCGTTGGCCGCGAACTCGAGGGACTCCTCAAGGGTCAGCTTGCGCGAGGGTGTCAGCGACTCGTACACGTCGGCGGTCGCGCTGCGCGTGTTCGTCTGCTTCTTCTCGCGGCAGATGTTCACGTCCATGTCCTCGCCACGCGGGTTTTCGCCCACGACCTGACCCTCGTAGACCTCGGAGGAGGGCTCGACGATGAAGGAACCGCGCTCCTGCAGGTTCGTCATCGCGTACGGGGTGGCCTGGCCGGCGCGGTCGGCGACGAGCGAGCCGGTGAGGCGCTGCTCGATGGTGCCCTGCCAGGGGGCGTAGCCCTCGGAGATGGACGAGGCGATGCCGGTGCCGCGCGTTTCGGTGAGGAAGCGCGTACGGAAGCCGATGAGGCCACGGGCGGGGACCACGAACTCGAGGCGGATCCAGCCCGAACCGTGGTTCGCCATGGTCTCCATGCGGCCCTTTCGGGCGGCCATGAGCTGCGTGACGGCGCCGAGGTACTCCTCGGGGATGTCGATCGTCATGCGCTCCATGGGCTCGCTGAGGACGCCGTCGATCTCCTTGGTGACAACCTGCGGCTTGCCGACGGTGAGCTCGAATCCCTCACGGCGCATCTGCTCCACCAGGATCGCCAGGGCGAGCTCGCCACGGCCCTGGACCTCCCAGGCGTCGGGGCGCTCGGTGGGCAGAACCTTCAGGGACACGTTGCCGATGAGCTCGCGGTCGAGGCGGTCCTTGACCTGGCGAGCCGTGACCTTAGCACCCTTGACGCGGCCGGCCATGGGCGAGGTGTTGATGCCGATGGTCATGGAGATGGCCGGGTCGTCCACCGTGATGAGCGGGAGGGGACGCGGGTCCTCGAGGTCGACGAGGGACTCGCCGATCATGATGTCCTCGATGCCGGCGACGGCGACGATGTCACCGGGGGCGGCGGAGTCGGTGGACACGCGCTCGAGGCCCTCGGTGGCCAGCAGCTCGGAGATGTGGACGCGCTGGATGGTGCCGTCGTGGCGCGCCAGGCCCACGTCGGCACCCTTCTTCAGGGTGCCGTTGTGGATGCGAAGCAGGGCGAGACGGCCCAGGAACGGCGAAGCGTCAAGGTTGGTGACGTGGGCCTGCAGCGGCATGTCCTCGTCGTAGGAGGGGCCGGGGATGCGGTTCAGGATGGTCTCGAACAGGGGCTCGAGGTTCTCGGTGGGCAGCTGGCCGTCCCCCGGGTTTTCCAGCGAGCACTTGCCGGCCTTTGCGGAGGCGTAGACGACGGGAACGTCCATGAGGGAGTCCACGTCAATGTCGATGCCCTCGTTCATGAGGTCCTCACCCAGCGACAGGAGCAGGTCGGTCGTCTCGGAGACGACCTCCTCGATACGCGAGTCGGGGCGGTCAACCTTGTTGACGACGACGATGACGGGCAGGTGGGCCTGGAGGGCCTTGCGCAGCACGAAGCGGGTCTGCGGGAGCGGACCCTCGGAGGCATCGACCATGAGGACAACACCGTCAACCATCGACAGGCCTCGCTCGACCTCGCCACCGAAGTCGGCGTGGCCGGGGGTGTCGATGACGTTGATGGTGACGCCGTTTTCCAGGCCGAGAGCCTGCGCCGCGGGGCCGCGATAGTGGACGGCGGTGTTCTTAGCGAGAATGGTGATGCCTTTCTCGCGCTCGAGGTCGCCGGAGTCCATGACGCGCTCGCCGGTCTTCTCGACCGTGTCGCGCTCGGAGAATGCTCCGGACTGCCAGAGCATTGCGTCAACCAGCGTGGTCTTGCCATGATCGACGTGTGCGACGATGGCGACATTTCGCAGGTCGGGACGCGTGGACATATGTGGACTCCTCAAATGTGGATACAGATTTATGCGTGTGAGGGGGCGAAGACGCCGCAAACACGACCGGCTCGAACCGATTTCACGCACATACGCCCTCAAGAATATCGGCTAAACAAGGGGCAACGCGATCCTCGTGTTGCGAATTCCACCACGTCGTGGACACGTGGCGGAGATATGAGGGGTCATCGGCCGGTCTATTTGCTCGTTCACAAGCAATGGCGTTAACTGGCTTGTATGACTGACATCGCCACGCTCAGTGCAGACGTTTCCACGGCCTCGGCCCTTGTCACCCCCTTCGGCGCACACCTGTTGTTGTGGCGTCCCACGGGTCACCCGGATGTCCTGTGGCTTTCCTCCCGCGCGGTGCTGGACGGCACGAAGGCGATCCGTGGCGGCATCCCCCTGTGCTTGCCCTGGTTCGGCAGCCCCACCGATTCCCCAACGAGGCCCGGCCAAGGAGCGGGTGCCCACGGTTTCGCCCGCACGAGTCCCTGGACGCTGCTGGGAAGCACCCAGCCCGCGAACGACGCCCCGGCCTCGTTCTCCTTCGAGCTGCACCACACGGGCGAAACCTCTGTCCTCTATCCGCACTCCTTCTGCGCGCGTCTGGACATCGCCGCCGGGGCCGAGCTAAACGTGACCCTCACCCTCACAAACGAGGATGACCACCCCTTCGCCATCGAGGCCGCCCTCCATACCTACTTGCACGTCGGCGACGTGAAGGACGTGACGGTGGAGGGCCTGGAAGGCGAGCGCTACTACGACAAGGTCCGAGAGCGCTACGCCACCCAGACCGGCGACGTCACCTTCATCGGCCCGACCGACCGCGTCTACGCCTCCACCCAGCAGGTCCAGGTCATCGACCCGAAGCTGGGCCGGCGCATCATCGTGGACAAGAACGGCTCAGGCTCGACGATCGTGTGGAATCCCTGGTCACAGGGCGCGGCCACGATGAGCGACATCGGCGAGGGCGAGTGGCAGAACTTCGTGTGCGTGGAGACCGCGGCGGTGCGCGAGCGGGCGCTGACGCTGTGGCCGGGGCACCCCCACATCATGACGCAGACCCTTGCCGTGGAGACGCTGGACTAACCGCCCCACGGGTAGGATTGGCTCCAGCTACGACCAGAAAGGCCCTCATGGCTATCACTTCCGCGATCGCGTCCGCGTATCTGTCCATTTCCCGGTGGAAGCTGTCCACGCAGCCCCTCCCGGACAAGGTCATCGTCATCGGCGCTCCGCACACCTCGAATTGGGATGGTGTCTTCATGGCGATTTCCATGTGGAAGTCCGGACGCACGTTCTCGTTCCTGGTGAAGGATTCCGTCGTCAAGGCCCCGGTGCTGGGTTGGTTCGTCAAGAAGATCGGCGCGGTTCCCGTGGAACGCAGCGCCGCGCACGGCCTGGTCGAGCAGGTTGCCCAGCGCATCCGCGAGGCAGACTCGTTCACGCTGTGCATCACGCCGAAGGGCACGCGATCGCCGCGTGATTTCTGGAAGTCCGGCTTCTATCGCATCGCGATGGAGGCGGGCGTGCCGATCCAGCTGGGCTTCATCGACCGCAACACCCGCACGTTTGGCTGGGGACCGACGTACCAGCTGACGGGTGACGTGCGCGCCGACATGGAGGTCATCCGCGCGTTTTACGCCGACAAGGTGGGCATTCGCCCCGAGAAGACCTCTGTGCCGCGGCTGCGCGCTGAGGACGAGGCCGAATGAGGCTCGCACGAGCGCTGCTCGGCACCGTTGGGGCTCTCGCCCTGACGGCGGGCGGCGCTGCTGCGTATGCGGACGAGCCGACGCAGATTCACCTCGTCGAGGTCTACGAGATGACGCCGGGCGTGAGCGCGACCCATCAGGTGACCCTGTCGACGGATCACGCACTGATCGGTGAGCAGTGTCAGTCGATGGGCACCGCCGCGCAGGCGACTTCCTCCCTGCTGGTGGATGCGGGCGGCGTCATGGGGTGCCGTTTCACCTGGAACCTCGAGGATGCGGGCGCCGAGGTCGTCTCGGTCGACGACGGCGGGGTGTTCCACTTCGAGTCGACGTCGGCCCGACTGCTGGAGGGTTTTTCCTCGCCCGAGGCATCGGCCTCGATCGAGTCGGTGACCCTCATCGCTCACGATTCAGTTGTCGTCGAGGCCTCTGACGGCGGTGAGATTTCCACTCCTTCGTCGTCCACGAAGAACGATGCGAGCACCGTCGTATGGCACGGCGTGACGGGCAACGTGAGTGCGTCGGGCTCGGTTGCCCCGGACGCCTCCGCGCCGACGCCGTCGCCTTCCCCTTCTTCGACCGCGGCCCCCGCGCCCTCTGCGCAGCGAGGAGGGAGCTCACTCGAGCGTTCTCTGACGCCCGTCCTCGCACTGACTGGGTCGGTGTTGGCTCTGGTGATCATCGGGGCGCTCGTGCGGGGTCGCGCCGCGTCGCGACGACGAGCAGCAGACGCTCAGTTTGACCGCGACGCCTCGCTGAAGAATGCGCGCCGCGCTCAGGCGGATGCGCGTAAGACCTCCGCGCTCCCCTACACGCGCCGCGCGGCCGACTCGAACGGGGCCGAGCCGCCTTCGGACGAGGAGCGTTTCACCCCGCCCGAGTGACCTCATTCGTCTGCGACAACGACGTGCCCCGACCTGCGCGAGGCCGGGGCGCGTGTCGTTAGCCGATGTGGAAGTAGCGTTCGACGAGTTCTTCCACCGAAATACGCGAGTCGGCCAGGTCGTCGCGCAGGTGCACGTCCCCGAGCGCGACCAGGTGAGACGCCCACGAATCGATGAGGCCCGCGGGGAACACGCCCTTCGCCTCGTAGTCCTCGCGCTGGGTGAGAAGCCTGCCGGCGGCTTCGAAGCAGGAGCCGGGCAGCTGATCGAGGTCGGGGGTCTGCGAGGCGTCGCCGTCGACCTTGCGCTCACGCGCATAGTCGGCCATGCCCGGTTCGGTCAGACCGATGCGTGCCGCGACAGCGATACCGGCCAGCAGCAGGTGGACGGCCGCGGAACCGTCGGGGCTGCGCAGCTCGACCGTTTGGGAGTCGTTCGGCAGCTCATCGATGGCAGGCTCGGCGGGGTTCGCGTCACGGAACATCGAGTCGTCAATGTTCTGCCATCCCAGGGGCACGCGCACGAGGACGGAACGGTTACGGTCGCCCCAGCAAATCGCTGTGGGCGCCTCCTGGTGCGGCACGAGGCGCAGGAAGGACGTGGGGACCGTGTTGCCAAACGCGGTGAGGGAAGCGGCATGCGACAGGTAACCGCCGATGACCTTCAGGGCCGTCTCCGTCAGGCCCGATCCGGTCGAGAACTGGTTGACACCGTCCTTGACGAGGCGGGTGTGGAAGTGCATGCCCGACCCGGCCTGACCGACCGCGATCTTCGGCGAGAAAGAGACGTGAATGCCGTAGGAGTGGGCGACTTCGCGCAGCACCCACTTGGCGAGCACCATCTGGTCGGCGGCATCCAGGGCGTCCACGGGCAGGAATTCAATCTCCTGTTGAACCATCTGACGACCGCCGGACACGAAGTTACCGACCTCCGAGTGGGCATACTTGACCGCGCAGCCCATGGACACCAGGTGCAGCAGGGTTTCCGTGCGCACGCTCTCCCACTTCGAGAAGGGGCCCGATTCGTGGTAGCCGCGCTGCGGTTCGACGGGGAACAGGTCCTCCTCGTCGGAGAAGAGGTAGTACTCGAGTTCGCCGAGGGCCTGCAGCTCGCAGCCTGTCTCTTCCTTGAGGGTACGCTGAGCCTTGCGCAGAATCTCCTGCGGCGCCGAGGCCAGGGGCTTGCCGTCGACGTCGTAGAAGCCGCACAGGATATCCAGGGTCGGAATGTGCGAGAAGGGGTTGAGGAAGGACGTGGCCAGGCGGGGCACGACGTACAGGTCCGAGGAGGTCGCCTCGACGAAGGCGAAGAGCGAGGAGCCGTCGACGCGCTCCCCCAGCGTCAGCACACGATCCAAGTGTGCCTTGGACTGGATCGCGAAGTTCAGCGTCTTCAGGCGACCATCCCCTCCGATATAGCGCAGGTTGAGCATCCTGATGCCGTTGTCCTCGATATAGCCGATGATGTCGGCTTTCGTAAATTCCTTCGCCGGCTTTCCGAGGGCAGCCACGAGGGGGTTTGGACTGAGGGAAACGGTGTCGGTCGACAGCATGAAGCACTCCTCTTTGAGTATGACTAGATTCACATTAGCGCGACCATTGTAGACCCGTTCAGCAAACCTAACAGAAGGGAGATAGTCGCAGACTTTCAATAGTTACGCAGATTGACGAACGAAAACGCTCCAGAACATTAGTGATGCTTGTTACACTTTTTGTAGCCAAGTCCAAGGAGCCACCATGGCGACCACTCCCCCCAGCCTTCCACACGACACGACCAGACCACCCATGTGCTCGTGGCGAGGCCTCCTTATCGATTCCGCGCGCACATTCTGGCCGGTTCCAACCATGGAACTACTCCTGACCATCATGGCTCGCTACCGCTTCAACGTCTTGCACTGGCACCTCACCGACAACACCGGGTGGCGCATGCGCGTGCCCGAATACCCCATGCTGACCGCAATCGGCGGCAACATCCCCCGACAGCCCAGAGACTGGTACGACACCGAATGCGCCCCCGGCAGGAAAGGTTCGTGGCGCCTCACACCGGCTCACTCGACCCAAGGTTTCTACTCAGACGCCAACATTCGCCACCTCGTCAACTTTGCAGCGGCGCGCGATATCCGCATCGTCCCCGAAATTTCGATCCCCTCCCACGCCGGAGCCGCGATCCGCGCGTATCCCCACCTGGGAAACCCCGCCCTCGTCAATAAGGCTGCCCACGGAAGCAACCAAACGCTCTGGCCCAGCGCCGCCTCTCTCAGCTTCGTCGAAGCCGCATTCCATCACGCCTGCTCCATCTTCCCCTCCCCAACCATCCACATCGGGGGAGCAGCGACCGACTGGGGGCCATGGGAATCCGATTCCTCCCTGATGCGCGCAGGACTCACCTCCGGCGTAGTGATCGAGCGGCTTTTTGTCGACCGGGCGCTGCACACCCTCCACTTTCACGGCAGGCGTGCGGCCGCCTGGGATACCCTCACGAGGGCCTATCCGACACCTCCTCCGGGAACCATTCTCCTCGCCCACCGTCCCGGGGACGTTGGACGCCGGGACGCCGAGTCTTCCGGAGCGCCGTGGGTCCTGGCGGACACCGACACCCTCACCCTCAGCCACCCGGGGCGCGCCAACAGCACCCTCGAACCGGCCCACACCCTGTCTGACCGCCTTACCCACGCGTTGCACGGGGAGCGACTGAAAGGGGTCGAGGCCGTGGCATGGTCCTCGACCATCACCACCCCGGACCTCCTCTTCTACCATATCTTCCCCCGACTCCTCGTCGTCGCGGAAGCAGCGTGGCACGGGGAGGACTCCCTCTCCTGGGAGAAACTGGCACCTCTCGTCGAGCAGGAGATGGCACACCTGCAACGCACAGTCCCCTACTGGAATCCGCAGCGGCCATAGTGAAGGGCCGCGCACCCATATCGAATGCGCGGCCCCGTGCCCCCTAGCGGGGCAGGATTCGGAGCAGGCATGAACCCGCCCCACTAGGACTATGAAGGTGTTACGACCAGGCTTTCAGACGCTCAGCGAGAGCGCGTGCCGCAGCATCCAGACGCTCAGCTTCCTGGACACCCCCACCCTTGACCGCACGCCAGTACGAGACCTTCGTCCGCAAGAACTCACGACGCAGCTCAAGAATCTGCGCTTCTTCCCGCAATCGTTCATCCTGCTGCTCCAGCAAAGTAATGAACTCGGAAATATCGCGCTCTCCACCAAGGCCCGAGCGAACATACTCGCGCATATCAGCAATCGACATGCCCGACGCTGACAGGCACGACACCCACGTCAACAGCTCGAGGTCATCTTCCCGATAAATTCGATGACCACTCGAAGGATCACGCGCGATCGCGGGAATAACGTTCACATCTTCGTAGTAACGCAGGGTGGACGCGGGCAGCCCAACAAGCGCCGCTACCTCCTTGATGGAGTACGTGCGCCCGGAGCGAGTCCCTACCATGACTTCACCCTAAAAGACCTCAAGTCCTTGAAGTCAAGCGGAAGTGCGGGACGTGCATCACGCGCTGCGACCTGCACAAAGGCGCAATCGCCCATCTATTGCCACGCAGGGTTGAGAATCGGCGCAAAACGCCGCATTGCGCGTGCGTTAGAGAAGCTCTGCACGCCTCTGGAAAGCCCAGATCGGACAGGTCTCCTCACGCATATGAACATCGAGGCGGTCGAGAAGTTCACAACCGCCATTGAGATAGAAACGCGCATTCTTTTCCGTCGAGGTCACGAAGCCGTAGGCGCGCCCACCACGCTTAGCCACATAATCCGGCAGGACCCGTGAGACCATCCAACGCCCCACGCTGCGGCCGCGCATGCTCGCATCAACGGAGAGCACCTCGAGATACCAGTCGAAATCGCCATTATCAACGGCGATCTGATCAGATCTGTCGGTGACGTCGAGAAAATCAGCCACGAGGCGTGGGGAGGCGTAGTGGAAAAGCTCGTAGCCTCCACTGACGAAGCTACGCACCACACCAACCTTGCGATCATGCATGAGCGCCGTTGCGACAACGAGCCCCTCGTGCTCCACGACAAGCGCGTGACGCACCCACCGATAGGAGGAGGCGAGCATCCGATTGATCGCGGTCACGCATTGTGGGTAATGGTCCGGCTGGTAGAGGTAGGGCTTGAGCATGACATGCAGCGGATAGTCGAGGAACCCATCGGTGATAATACACGTCATTTCGGGAGTATCATCGCTCGTAGCAGGTCGACACTTCACGGGCCACCTCCTTCATCGACATGGGCATATGAGCAATTTACTATCGAAAACCTAACTGCAGGTAGACACCTGTCACCCTACGGGACAGACACCGATCTGGCCTTGTCAACGAGGCGTGTTTTTCTTTGTTACTCGACGATCTTTCACTTGACGATCGGTCAGATAGTGTCGCACACGTTCCCCCTCGTTGCTTTGTATCCACGAACGGACGATGAGCGAGTCGGCCGGCAAGCCCTACGCCGGTAAGTCGTCGGACCAGCACGTTGAGTTCGTGACGCGCGACGACGCGACCGTGTGCCACATGCAGCTCATGTATACGAATGCTGAGAGGGAGTCTGAGTTCTCCCTCGAGGATTCAGGCGAGTTCGTCATGACCGCTCACGCCGAGCGCACGCTCACCGAGTCTCGCAAGTTGTTCCACCCGGACCTGACGCTTAAGTCTCTATCCCTGAGCGTCGAGGGGGAGGTGCAGTCCTCCACCTCGGGCGCCTCCACGTCTGCAACGACGTACGAAGGCCGCACATTCTCCGTCACCTCGCGGACCGACACCGTGCCCCAAATGATCACCGTGAAAGGCTCTCTCACCCCCGGCGGAGATCCCGGTGCCGCGGCGACGACGAATGCCTTGAAGTATCCGTGGGGCGTGACCCCGATGCCTGCCTCGGCCTCGGCGAGCCCGAGCGCAGCACCGACGGCGGACACTGCCGCCACACCCGAATCCTCCGATCCGCCGATTGCTCTTCTCGTCGGCCTCATCGTTGGCCTCATCCTTCTCGTTATCGGCATCGTCGTTGTCGTCTACGTTGTGCGGGCCAAGCGTGGAAAGAAGGCCACATCCGGAACGCAGGGTGCCGCCCCGGCAACTCAGGTACGCCGTCCCTCCCCTTCTCGCGGGAACGAGGGCGGGGTCCCCTACGCTCCTCCGGCACCGAATGCGCCCGCCCCTGCTCCGACTGCACCGTCCACCCCGACCGTTTCTTCCACCGGGCGTCCTTCGGCCTCGTTGAATCCTCCGAAGCCGACGCCGCGTGACACCGGTTTCACGTGGGAGCACAAGTCGCACCCGAAACCCACCGCCGCTCCCACAGCTG
>ERZ772979.2125-NODE-2125-length-10278-cov-18.844273_pt1 | contig 10278 bp, 7 predicted proteins | sample MGYA00511130_ERZ772979 | MGnify/ENA primary metagenome ERZ772979 (study PRJEB29015, sample SAMEA2738103) | human oral metagenome | biome: human oral; feature: human-associated habitat; material: saliva | place: China | collected 2186 ... | reverse complement strand
AAGGTCGAGGTGCAGATCGCCAACAACGGGGTGGCCCCCTTCTACTACAACTGGAACGTGGAGGCGGTGGCCTTCAATACCTCGACCGGTACGGAGGTCGGGCGCACCACGCTCAGTGGCGACCTGCGCAAGATCGAGATCGGCAAGACCCAGACCTTCTCCGGGCAGCTGCCGGACGACCCGGCCGGAGAGAACACGATCCTGGTACGCGTGGTCAACCCGCTGGAGTCGGGCCAGCCGCTGCGCTTCTCCAGCGCCGGCCAGGACCAGACGCTCCCCGGCTACCTCACCCTGGGCCGCACCCCCACCAAGTAGGGCCCCGGCCCGACGACGGCGAAATCCCAACGGAATCTGGCGGGGCTTCGGCCCGGGGCCGGCCTCCCCGGGCCGGTTCTGCGCCGACAGCTCGTGCACCACCCATCCCGCTGTCGAGTACGTCGAGGCGTGCGGGGCCTACGGCCGGCTGAGGATCGGGTCGTTGACAGCGGTCTGGCGGGGCGCTGGTGTCCATGGCGCTGACATCAACGAGCCCGCCGTCGGCACGCCCAGTGAAAATCGTTGGAATTCCAAGGATCCTTCCCGGCTTGCGACGCCGGTGCGGGGTTGATGTCAGCGCCGTGGACACTGGGCTGCTGACGTGCTTGATTCCGCGAGGTCTTGTGAGGTCTTGGTCGTGAGGCTGCGCGCCCTCATCTCCCGCCGCCTGACTCCTGCCCGGCCCCTTCTGGTTCCCACGCTGCCTCCTGGCAGTGGCTCGACGCCCACTAAGCCCTGGGCACCGTCCTCGGACCGCCCCACTCCACGAGGGTGGGGATCTACTGGCCAGGGGTCGTGCGTACTGCACGATCCCCCGCCCCTGGTGGAGTATCCCCAACCCTCTTCCAGTAGCACCCGAACCTCGTGCAGTAGGAGCCCTGGGCAGCTGACCGAGCCCAGGCAGCGTCAACCGCATGTCGATGTAGACCCCCGCGTACGCGGGGCTGACTCCAGGAGCACCTGGGTCGTGAAGATCTCGCTGCCTCGACCCCCGCGAGCGCGGGGCTGACCGGATCGTGTCAGCCAGCAGTTCCCCGGTGATCCCTCGACCCCCGCGTACACGGGGCTAACCACATCTCGTAGGTGAACTGGTCACCGGCGGCGCCTCTACCCCCGTATGCGCGGGGCTAACCTCAGCCCATTTCGAGACGATATCGTCCCCGGCCCCTCTACCCCCGGCATACGCGGGGCTGACCTGCGAGAGTGGAAGGCCACCGCCATGGACCAGCCTCTACCCCCGCATACGTGGGGCTGACAGCCAGCTGCTGCGCGACGCCATCTCCGGGGCACCTCTACCCCCGCGTGCGCGGGGCTGACCCCTCAATCGTCTTGGTCGACGTCGCCGCCTCCCCTCTACCCCCGCGTGCGCGGGGCTGACTTGGTAGTGATGTCCCAGATGGTGAGGGTCTTGCCTCTACCCCCGCATGCGCGGGGCTGACGGGTCAATCACTGATCCGTGTGTTGTGAAGATGCCTCTACCCCCGCGTGCGCGGGGCTGACCCCTTGCTGACCTGCGATGTTAGTCGGTTCGGGGTCGCCGTGGGTTCACTGCCAAGGTGCTGGCCCCCAGGGGAACCATGAGGGTGCCGTCGAAGACCACCGGCCCGGGCACCTTCGCGTCGAAGGCGACCGAGACGTGCCAGCGCCCGTTGTCCTCCTGCACATCGACACCTCCGTCGCTTCGTGAGTCGGAGTGACGCTCAGCCTCAACGAGTCCGCAGCCGAGCCCCGAGGCGCATTTCTTCAGCATGCGCATGATGCCTTCAGGATCCTCCGCCGTCGGCACAACGGTGGTCCATTGCGACAAAGGAGCCGTGGCGGCCCGCAGAACTCGCGGCAGGGAAGCCAATGTCCTGGTCTCGGCGAGTCTGGCCTCAACCACCCCCGTTCTCACCGCGAGTCCCACGGACGGAAGCCGAAGCCCCCCAGCCACGAGCACCCCCCGCAGGACGGGCAGGTGACGGCGGCCCAGCCCACCGATGAGTGGCAGCATCCAGCCTGTCTCTTCAAGGGAGTCTCGCAGCTGCTCCATGACGAGAGCAGCGTCGGCGGCGTGCACCAGAACTGCACCGTGTCTTCCACTGTGGGGCATTCGGTAGAGCGAGCACGTGCGCAGCAGCTCCCGAGTATCGGGCGCAGCCCCGTCACCCGACCTCCCACCCACGAGCCGATAAGGATAGGTGGGTCGCACGCTCATATACGGATGCGTCCCCGTCACGGTGCTGCGGCGTCGCTCCTCCTCTCGGGCGTCCAAAGCAGCCAGGAGTCCTTCTGTTCCCACCCGGAGCTGAATCCAGCCCGTCGGGTCCGGTTCCCAACAGGAATGGCCAGGTGACACCTCACCAGCACCGTCGACCACGTCGAGCAGCACGGGTGAGGTCGGACGCCCGAGGTACTCCACGGATCGCGCCACCTTCTGCAGAATGCCCAGATCGACCTGGCCATCAACGGGGAAGGCCCAACGCACGACGTCATCCGGGCCGGTACCGACCATCATGCCGCACTCCGGATCTTTCGCCTGCTTCTCCAGGAATCGCCAGGGCTTGTCGAAAATGTCGGTCGGCGAACCATTCTCAGCCGTCTTCACCTCATTGTTGACGGGAACCCACCGCCGGTAACCGATCTGACGCTCACCGGCCGGAGGGGCGGTGATTCGTGGAGGAAGGCATCGGAAGAGAGCCTCGACCTCGGTGATGCCTTCTCCGAGGCCATGGGCGGCGGACAGCATCGCGGCCAGTACCCGTGCTGGAGCCGGCGGCCATTCGGCGCGACCGTCACCATCGTGCGCGTTGAACTCTCCGAGGGGGAACGAGGCCGTGATGGTCAGATCACTCATCGCTGCTGCGTCCGTCAGTCTTGCGCCCGTCGACATCCAGGATGATCTTCCCCAGCGGGGAGTTGTGGGTGATCGTGACCGTGGTGGCACCGTTCCAACCGATCTCCTGGCCCAGGTCACGCACGAGGTCCACCAGCTCATCGACTTCCGGCAGTGCGAGGGGCTCGGAGGGTGCTCCGTGCCTCTCGACCTTGGCCTCGAGACCCGGCTCGCGCAGACGCAGTTCCGCCCCTGCACGCAAGTCCAGCCGTTCCTGCAGCAGTCGGTACAGCAGCAGGGTCAGGCTCACCACCAGCGCTCGCGCAGGTTCCGGACGAGAGAAGGCGAATGTCCTCAACCCCGCGAGGGAGAAGAAGGCCTTCCCCTTGATGAATTTGTAAGTGAGGTCAGAAGGAGCCTTAGCAACCTTGGCGGGAGGCATCGACCCCAGACCTAAGCTGGACAGCTCCACCCCCTGAATCTTCACTTCTTTAGCGACTCCCGCAAAAAGTGGATCCGTTTTCCCAGCCATACGACGACGCTCAGACACACCGGTCGCGATAATCTCCGATGTGAACAGTCTCGCGGAACGCGACTCCGCAGGATTCATGACGTAGTAACCAAGATATTTGTCTCGCGTCGCATTCAGCTCACGAGCGTTCTTACCCCCCTCTTTGTTGCCTCCCTGATTGGCTTTGTCTGCAGCCTTCTGGGAGCGCTTCGTCTGCGAGTGCCACCATCCGAAGGGAATCGCTGTGGGGAATCCAGTGAGCAGGGCATCCGGCTGGGAACGGGTGGCATTCTGGATTCCCTCAAAATCGATCCCCTTGTCGGTGAGCTCGTCTCGTATGAGCCTCCAGGTAGCGTCGGCCTGCCGGTGGGAGAGCTCCGCGGAGGTGGTCAGTACCTCCCCTTCCTCATCGACGAGAACCACCAGAGGAAACCCCAGCACCTCGGCAAGAGTGCTGGTTCCGCCTCTGAAGCGACTAGCGAGAAGCACCTCGCACCGCGAGGCCTGAGACCCCCACGTATCAATCGTGGCCGCCTTCTTACCTTTGGCGGTTTTAAAGAAGCCGACAATCTCGCCGCCCTGGCGGATCGTGCCCGCCGGCGGCGTCACGGTCATTCCCGACAATGAGTCGTATTGGCTGGTCACGCTGATTCCAGCCACCGCACCCTCCTCCATGAGGGCACCGATGGTGGAGCGAAATTCTTGAGCCGTTGTCATCGTTCAATCTCCTTATCTACATATCTATTGTCATACTGGTCGAACACAGTTCTCATTCACGCCCTCACAACACCAGGGGCATTCCGTAACCGTAGGCCTTTCCCCTCCCGATGCCCTGGTGGTAGGCGGATGCGCCAACCTCACTGATACTGCTCACCGTGCCGGTGAGATCCCGGAGCGTGAAGGAGCGTCCGCCTCGTCGACCCACGAACCACCTCGGCGAGACCGCCAGCTCACTGACCCCCAGACCATGGCGCTCCAGCAAATCGGTGGCCCATCCGTCAGCTTCTTCGTCGAGGACGGCGCGGACACGATTCCTTCCCGATTCGTCGGCATGGCGTTTCTCAGCCACTACTCGGACAGTGAAGCGCTGACCGACTGCGAACCCTGACGGCGCCTCGATGGCCTGTGTTCCGGGCAGATCGAGATCGGCCCGGAATCTGATGACCAGGGACCCCTTCTGCCCGCCGTACTCGGTTGGTAGGGCCAGGCGGTACAGGACGCCGAGATCTGCGCGAATCGACCGCGAAGCGCCTCTGAGATCCGGCAAGTACGACATGGCGCGGCGATGGACGGCATCCGGTGTTCCTAGGTCCGGTAGCGCCTGTGCCAGCGGAAGGACTGCAATGCGATCAGGCATGGGTTGTTGTCACCTCTTCCTCTTTCATGCCCCGGGGCGAGCAGGCGCGAACGATGTCACACTGGATGCGGTATTGGTGCCGCGAATGAGGGATGTCCACCGGTGCCAGGGCAGTTCGGGCGGCGGGGACTCGTGCAGATCGATGATCGCCCCCATGGTGAGGGGAACCGGATGCAGCACCCAGGTGAGGGCCCTGGCCGGACTTTTTCCCGCCATCTCGCGCTGCTGCGGCTGGAGGAGCAGATGCCCGCAGAGGGCCAGGAGATCCACAAGCGGGTACACATCGCACTCCTCCGATCCGCTGGTGATACGCGGAGTCACCTGACTGGCGGAAAAGCGCAGCCCCGGCTTGCCCCGGGCAACAGCAATCTCGCCATGCACAAGTCGGTCAAGGTGTGCCGCCCCCGCAGCGACAGCAACATCCGCAGTGGTCCGCGACGCACCCATGAGCTCCCAGGTGTCCTGCACCGACTTGGCGGTATGACTCGTCCCACTGAACAGGGTCAACGCGGAACGCCAAACCTTGAGGTCCTGCGTTCTCCTGATCTCCCTACTCTTGACCGACGTCACCGACGCATCAAAGACGGCTACCGGCCCAGATGTCCTGAGGTCGCTCGCCTTGTCAGCGGCCTGCCAGCCGGCATGTGACAGGACGTTGACCGCAGATCGCGCGGGCGTCGTCGTGGTGATGCCGCGCAACCCACGCTCCCCGAGGCTCCAGGTCCGCTCCACCAGGCCACGGGCGGCCACATTCACCAGCTCGTCCGTATCCCCGACATAGCGGACGACGGGAACTGCTTCCCCCTCGAAGTGGAGCGTCGCCTCCGGTAGCAACGACACCAGTCCCCAGGTCGCCAGGACATAGGCTGCACGATTTCCCGGCAGCGCAGTTAGGCGGTACTCGGCAGGCTCATCAGGGCATGGCGCACTACTCATGGTTCTGCTCCAGTTCTTGCGAGACGTCCCAGTCAGCCAGGCGAAGGATCGCCTCAACCAGCGCCAGGGTGTAGGGACCGTAGCGATCATTGAGACGGTGGAAACGGCTTATGGCCTCCGCCCAGGAGGGGGCATTCGGGTCCTGATGTCGTGGTGCTGGTCCGTGTTCGGGCAGGCACACTGGTCCTGGGCCTCGGAAGCGTCCGTGGTGACTGAGAACCAGATGCATCACCAGGTCAGGATCGTGCGCCGTCTGCTCACCTTTTTCCAGCTGCTCCTCCAAGCGATCCGCTGAGGCCGCTTCATGCCTCCAGCCGAAGGGAACGCCGGCCATGCGCATGGAGCGGTTCCAGTACCTGCGAGGGAGCCGAGACTTGCTCAGCCGCCTTCGATGCTCCCGCTGCCCCGGTTCCTCCAGGACGAGGAAGCCGCTCTCATCCACGGCAGCCCCGAGGGCAGCCTGCATCCTGGGATCGTCCTTGCCATCGTCATGATGGCGCCCGGCCGTGACGAGGTCCTCCACCAAGTTCTCGGGCAGGCCGACGGCTCGGGCCCACTGTCCTGCACGCTCACCCACCCGGTCTCCGTGGCCGCACAGGGTGCGTTCATCGGCGTCATCCTCGGTGTTCGCGGGACCTTCGGTGGCGGCCTCCACGAGCCGCAGGCGGAGCCACGGGTGACCACTGTCGGCGCCAAGGACGTCGTCGACGATCTGCCAACCTGGTGGCACTGCGAGCAGGGCCGCCTCTTCCAGGAGGTCGGCGTACGGGTCGTCGGTTCGCAGGTCACCCCCAGACAGGTCCGTGAGGATGACCGCCTCCCTCCGGCTCGTCCCCCGGTCTGTCCCCGTCGCGACGGACACCAGCTCCTTGGACACCTCCTCAGCCGTGGCGCCGGGCATGACGTGCTGCCCGGAGTAGTCACGGCCGGCGTTCTCCAGCCCATAGGGGTTGCTGCCGTCACTCGGCGCCAAGACGAGGATCTGACCGGGAACCAGATCGGGAGGAGAGTCCCCGGCCTCAAGGATGCGCGGCTCCTGCGACGTCGGATCGATGATGACGAGGGGCTGCGTTTTCACCGCCTGTTTCGCCACCTCCTGAGCATCGTTCAGCGGGATGCTCCAGGCCTCGGCTCGAAGATCGGGCCGCCAACGAGTCAGGTCCTCCTGGAGGGCCTCGGGACTGACGCCGGCGAGGTCTCCCACGCTCTTGCGGAAGACGATGAATGTGTCCGGCCGTGGATCGGCCAGTGGCCGGATCCACGGGTGGACCGGGGCGTCGTTGCGGGATCCCAGAGTGCGCAGATAGGCGGCGAAGACATTCGGAGGGATGATGACCGGGACCTGAGTCGCGTTCACCAGCTCCTCCCGCCCACCAGCCTCATCGAGCCGCTTCACCACCTCACCGAGAGTGGTGGCTCCATCGATCAGCTCGACGACGGCGTCTGCGGCTCCACCGTGGATCGGGTCCCTACTCGTGGTGGAGTGAACGATGGTCACGCTGCCGTCGGGGCGGGCACCGACCCGATTGACTCGCCCCAGGCGCTGCACCAGGGAGCCGGCCTGACAGCTCTCCGTCAGGAGGTGGGTGAAGTCGAGGTCGGCACCAACCTCCAGAGTCGATGTGGCCACGACGACGGTGGCCTGCGCATCCTGACGGCCCTCGGCCCCCGTCCGATAAGGGGAGAGTCCCTCCACGACGTGCTCTCCACGGCGAGCAGGCATCCCGCCGACCATGACGTCCACGTGAGGAGCCTGATCCTTCAGCCTTCGGGCCTGCTTCTTCAACCCGGCCACGACCCTCTTGACGGTGTCCAGGGTGTTGCAGAAGACGACCAGCGACTCTCCCCGGCTCAGCTCCTTCGCGCGGCTACATGCCTGCTCCGTGAGAGCGGCTGCCGCCTTGCCTTCCACGCAGTGAACATCCACCGGGACACCGTCACGAAGCGCCCGCCGCGCAGCCAGTTGCGGATCCAGGCGGCACTCCTCCTCCCAGTCCAGACTGAGACCGGGAGTCGGCTCCTGGTCGGCCGCCCGGCGGAGGGTGGGAAGCGTCATGGGTGTCGCCGTCATCGGCATGACCTGCAGGCCCGGGACGCTGCCACCACAACGATCCTCGAGCCTGCTCTCCTCGCTGCGGAGCACGAACAAGGTGGTCAGGGCCTGCTCGGAGAGGTGTGCCTCGTCGAGGACCCAGAACGCATCCATCCCCGTCAGCGCCGCATCGATGCTGCGGCGGTAGGGCGAGAGCTGGTAGCCGCGGAACAGCAGACGGGACACGGTCATGTCGAGTGTTCCCACGACGATGGCTGGGCGCGAGGGGAAGCGTGTGTGCTCCGTGAGGTCTCGATCAGCATCAGCGAGCCCGCCGCGCAGGCGCCGCACCTCGAGCACCTCCGCTGCAGCAGGGATCGCGAAAGCCGAGCGCAGCACCTCGGCCACGTATCTCACCGCCGACCGATCACCCGCACCTTCTCCGAGCGCCTTCCTGATCCTTTGCGCCGCCTCGAAGGAGTCATCGACGACGGCACGCCGGTCGACGACGAGATGCAGTCTCAGGGGGACCACCCGCTTCCGACGACGTCGGCTTACCTGCTCGGCGTCCTGTGCCAGCGCGTACAGCCATCCGATGAGGACCGCGAGGGTCTTGCCCATCCCGGTCGGGACGCTGAGGTGGGACGGCGGCTCTCCCTGGGCGAGTCGCTCGGCCAGGCGCACCTGGTAGTCCCTGGGCTCATGCCCAGCGATCTCGCGGAAGAGGTCTGCGAAGTCCAGGCCGCTCACATCAACACTCCTGAGAACTTGGTTTTACCATAGATAAGTTCAACCCCCAGTCCCCTGAGGCTGCACCGCCAGCACTTCCATGCGGACCATTGATAATCCGCTACCTCCACCAGCTGTGGAGCCGATACGTCCCTTGAGAGGCACGGCGATGATGAGACTCATCTTACACTTGGTGAGTCCCCCTGTCACTGCCCGCTGCTGCGCCGAGGGTCCAGAGGAGCACGGCGGTCGCCACAGCACTTGACCAAACAGATCATTAACTCTTGACCAAATAGTCGATGAAGGCACGACCGATCTGATCGTCACCCAGTGCTCCCGGACCCCAGAGTTATCCACAGACCCACTCTTTTGGCTGTACGGCAGCACAAAGTGGCCCTTACGATCAGTTCATGACCACCTACCAGCCGCGTCTCATGGACCAGCGCCTCGAGGAGCTGCTGCGGTCGGTCCCGGCGGTCAGCGTCGAGGGAGCCCGCGCCGTCGGGAAGACCCGCACCGCCAGAACCCACGGCACTACCTTCATCGCCGTCGACGATCCTGACGAACGCGCCCAGCTCACCGCCATCGGATCGCGCTTCACCGCACTTCCCAGCCCTCTCGTCATCGACGAGTGGCAACGCATGCCCGAGCTGTGGGACCGGGTACGTCGCGCCGTCGACGACGATCCCTCTCCCGGCCGTTTTCTGCTCACCGGGTCCTCCACACCGTCCCAGGCCCCCACCCACACAGGTGCAGGACGGATCATCACTCTGAGGATGCGTCCCTTCAGTCTGGCCGAGCGCGCGATCGAGACCCCAACGGTCTCAGTGAGGAGCCTGTTAGGCAGTGGTCTCGGCACTCAGGACCTCTCCGCTCTGACCCCGATCGAGGGGTACACAAGTGTCACGATCGACCAGTACGTCGATGAGATCTGCCGCTCCGGCTTCCCCGCCATCAGGGAGCAGCCGCCTTTGGGGCGCAAGGCCCAGCTGGACGGATACATCGAGCAAACGCTCCGACATGATCTACCGGAAGCGACGGGTGGCAGGCGACGTTCACGATCCGTGAGGGAGTGGCTAACTGCCTACGCCAGCGCGGTGGCCACGACGGCGAGCTTCAGCTCCATCGCCGAGCTGGCGACCAGGCCCCTGAGCACCGACATGGGCTTGGCGACGGCGCGCTCCTACCGAGACCACCTCAGCGGGATGTGGCTACTGGACCCGGTTCCGGGCTGGAGCCCCAGCGAGAACGAGTTCTCCCGCAACAACCTGACCGACAAGCACCAGCTGTGCGACCCGGCCCTGGCCGCTCGCCTTCTCGGATACGGCCCCTCCGAGGTGCTCGGGGTCGGCCACCCGATCCTCACCAGCCCTCGGGGCACCCCGCGCCGCCCCCGAGTACTCGGCTCACTATTCGAGTCCCTGGTGATTCAGAGCCTTCAGGTCTACGCAGAGGTCCTCAGCGCCCAGGTCTTTCACCTGCGCACCAAAGGCGGGCTCCAGGAGATCGACGTCATCCTCGAAGGAGCCGACCGTCGGGTTGTCGCCTTCGAGATCAAGGCGAGGGCCACTCCCAAGCCGGAGGACACCAAGCACCTGCGTTGGCTGCGTAAGAAGATCGGGCCGAGGCTCGCGGACGCAGTCCTGGTGACCACCGGCCGTCTGGCGTATCGGGACGAGGACGGGATCGCCGTCGTGCCCGCCGCCCTGCTGGGACCGTAGGACCTCGGCCGGCTCCCAGCCCCAGCGCTATCTCAGCCCCGCCTCACAGCGGGTAGGCCGACGCCTTGCCCTCGATGGCCTCGGTAAGGTCGATCTCGCGCTCGCCCAGGCTGAAGCGGTAGCGGCCCAGGATCTCCAGGG
>ERZ772979.2119-NODE-2119-length-10301-cov-18.818759_pt1 | contig 10301 bp, 9 predicted proteins | sample MGYA00511130_ERZ772979 | MGnify/ENA primary metagenome ERZ772979 (study PRJEB29015, sample SAMEA2738103) | human oral metagenome | biome: human oral; feature: human-associated habitat; material: saliva | place: China | collected 2186 ... | reverse complement strand
CGCGTGACCACATGATCGCCCCCGCCCTCGTCTATATTTCGCAGCCCACCGAGTACGGCACCCTCTACTCCCTGCAGGAGCTTGAGGAGCTCTCCGCCGTATGTCGCGAGCGCGACCTCAAGCTCTTCGTCGACGGAGCGCGCCTCGCATACGCGCTGGCCTCGCCCGCCAACGACGTGACGCTGGCCGACCTCGCGCGCCTGACCGACGTCTTCTACATTGGTGGCACCAAGTGCGGCTCTCTCTTCGGCGAGGCCGTGGTGATCCCCGAGCGCGGATCGATCCGCCAGTTCGTCACCCAGATGAAGCAGCACGGCGCGCTCCTGGCGAAGGGGCGCCTCCTGGGTGTGCAGTTCGAGGCGCTCTTCGAGGATGGCCTCTACCTGACGATCGGCGAGCCCGCCGTCAAGGCGACCGCCCGCATTCGCGAGGCCCTCAAGCGCGCCGGCTACGTCGTCACCATGGACTCGCCGACCAACCTGACCTTCGTGGCCCTCGATCAGGCCGGGCATGAGCGCCTGTCGGACAAGGTGCGCTACAGCATCTGGGAGACCCTGCCCGATGGCCGCTACCTGGCGCGCATTGGCACCTCGTGGGCGACCCCTGAGGAGGACGTGGTGGCCTTCGAGCAGGCTCTGGACCGGTAAGGCCAGTACTTCTGCATGCTCTGGGTGGAGCGCGCTCTCAAAGTCTTCATTATGATGTCAATCTGATAGCATATCGCTATCGATATGCTGTTGTGGAGGTGTTGCATGGCGACGGCTACAGTGACTGTTCGGCTCGATGCTGAGGATAAGGCTGCGATGGAGCGTGCCTGCAAAGAGATGGGGCTCTCTATGAATACCGCGTTCACGATCTTTGCGAAGAAGGTGGCGCGGGAACAGCGGATTCCCTTCGTTTTGGAGGTTGATGGATTCTACTCGCGTTCCAACCTTGCTCATCTTGACCGCGGTATTGCGGAGCTGGAGGCTGGGCGTGGAATCTCGCGAGAGCTGAACGGGGATCGCTAGCTGGCAAACGGACGGCCGTCCGGTGGGCGGGCCGGGTGGATCAGGGGACGAGGCGGGGTTAGTCTGGGTGCATGACAGTCACCGCGCAGACGAACGACTTTTCCGCCCTGACCGCCTCGCGCCGCTCGACGCGCGCCTTTACGGACAGGGAGATCCCCGCCGAGGTCCTCGACGCGATCCTCGCCGACGCGACCACCGCGCCGTCCTGGTCTAACACGCGCGCCTTCCGCGTCGCCCTGGCCACGGGTGAGCGCGCCCAGCGCCTGCACGAGCACTACGGCCGCCTCTTCGATGAGGAGATCGCCGCTCATGCTCGCAAGGCCGAGGATCCCACCGTTGAAATCCCCGTTCCCGACGGCGACTTCCCCGTGCGCAAGCGCTACCCGGACGAGGTGCGACCCGCCCAGATCGAGGTCGCGAAGCTCCTCTACGGCATCCACGGCATCGAGCGCGCCGACATCGAGGGGCGCAACCGTGTTGCCCGCCGCAACGTGACGGCCTTCGACGCGCCCGTCATGGGCTTCGTCTTCGTCCACGAGGACATGCTCCCGTGGAGTGCCATGGACGCCGGCCTCATGCTCCAGACCCTGTTCCTGTCCGCCAAGTCGCGCGGTGTTGACTCGTGCCCGATCGGCTTCCTTTCTATCTGGCGTGAGCCCGTCGAAGCCGAGTTCGAGATCCCCGAGGGCTACCAGTTGATTACCGGTTTCGCGCTCGGTTACGCGGATCCTGAGGCTCCGATCAACGCGATGCAGGCGCCGCGCCCGCCGATCCAGCTCCTTCAGGCCCGTTAGAGTCGTTTTGGAGGTGTGTGCCTCGTATTCCTCATCATTGAATGAGGGACCGCGGTCTTGTGTATGGGCTCAGTGAGGCCGGGGTTTCGCTCGTTTTTGGTGAGTGGTGCGATGCTGTGCAACTCTATATGAGAGTGATCGAATGCACATAAAGATGCTGATGGTTTGAAGTGAGGTCTACGGTGGAATGAGGCTTCGGCCTACCGAAATACTTATGATCGAAAGGGACGTATGTCCAAAAAATACCTCTCCGCCGCTTTTGCTTATGTCGGGGTCATCGTTGGTGCTGGCCTAGCCAGCGGCCAGGATCTGCTCCAGTACTTCCTCGCGTACGGTGCGATAGGCCTGATTGGGATTGCGGCACTGGGTGTCCTCAACGTCATTTTCGGTGCAGTCGCCCTGCAGCTGGGCTCCTACTACCGCTCTGACAACCATGACGAGGTCTTCGAGCGCATCGCGCATCCTGCGCTTCGTCGCCTTATCGACGTGCTCCTCGTCTTTTCTGCCTTCACGATGGGCTTCGTGATGCTCGCGGGTGCGGGAGCGAACCTCGAGCAGCAGTTCGGCCTGCCCTCGTGGATGGGTGGAGCCCTGTGTGCGGTGTTGGTGGTTCTGACTGCGTTCTTAAATTTTGATCGCATCATGAACGTGATTGGGGTGTTCACGCCGATCATCATGGTTGCGATTGCGGTCTTGATGATTTACTCGCTGGTAACCCCACATGCGAGCGTTGCTGAGCTCGATGCCGCTGCTCGCAACGTGACGCCCGCGCTGCCAAACCTTGTTTTTTCCACGCTTAACTACTTTGCGCTGTGTGTTGTCGGCGGTATCGCGATGGCCTTCGTGCTGGGTGGATCGATCCTGCGCATCGGTGAAGCTCGCCGCGCCGGTCATATCGGCGGCGTCCTCATCGCGCTGGTCCTCGGTGCGGATGCGGTGGCCCTCTATCTCAATGTCGATCGCATTTGGAACTTCGATGTACCGGCTTTGGAGATCGCGCGCTCGGTTCACCCGGCCTTTGCGTTTGGATACACGCTCGTTATCTTCGCGCTCATCTACAACACTGCTTTCTCCTTGTTCTATTCGACGGCACGCCGCTTCTCGGGGGGTTCGACTGCTCGTTTGCGCATTGTCCTCATCGCTGTTGTTGCGGCGGGCTACGCGGCTTCCTTCATGGGCTTCAAGAAGCTGATCGGCGTGATGTACCCGATCATTGGCTGGCTCGGTATCGCCCTCCTCGTCGTCCTCGCGGTCGGCTGGCTGCGCGAGCGTTCCGCCGTCCTACGCGAGGAGAACCTGCGACGCAAGCTCATCCGCGTCATGGTGCGCAAGCATGCTGATGACCTTGAGTTCAAGGATGAGGACCGACTCGAGGCTCGTCATCTGGCCCGCGCATCCGTTGTCGACGGTGTTGAGTTGCGTCGCGATGCGAGCTCGATCGCGGAAGAGATTGCGGATTCGCAGGAAGACGCTGCAGCTTATGCGAGGGCAGAGTTGCCGGTCGATGAGGCACTGGTGGAAGAAGCGCTCGAGAATGGGCAGCCAAACGCCTAGTCGTTGCACAAGTCGAGGCCCATCCTTCATGAATGAAGGGTGGGCCTCACATGTCTCGGATAGGGTCCTGCGCCTGCCGATCCAGCTTGCGTATCTGGCGTGCTGCCGCCGAGGTGAATTCGATGCGGTACATCGCTAGTCGTTGAGCTCAGCGCGCAGGTCGGCCAGACTGACGCGCTGCCCGTCGTCGTTGCGTACCGCCTCGCGGAAGGCTTCGAGGTCGCGCGCGTCCTCAAGCTCTTCCAGGGCCAGCAGGTCCTCGACGCCGATCACGATCGCAGTGAGGCGGCCGTTCTTCGTCACTCCGATACGCTCGCCGCCGTAGGAAGCTCGCCCGAGGACGTCGGAGAGATTTGCGCGCAGCTCGCGAGTCGAGAGCGTCGTGGCAAGTGTGTTCATAGTGTCATGTTAGTACAATATGTACACATTTACGCCTTTGTTACTCATCGTGAGCGTGAACAATTTCCCACGGACATACCCGACGCCCAGGTGAGCGTCTACCGTGGAACGAGGCCTCGGCCTCGTGAAACGTTCGCAATCGGAAGGACCCTATGTCCAAGAAGTACCTCTCCGTCGCCTTCGCCTACGTGGGAGTCGTCATCGGCGCGGGCCTGGCGAGTGGCCAGGACCTGCTCCAGTACTTCCTCTCCTTCGGCGCGAAGGGCCTGATCGGCATCGCGGCCCTGGGCGTCCTCAACGTCGTCTTCGGTGTCGTCGCGCTCCAGCTGGGCTCCTACTACCGATCCGGCCATCACGACGAAGTCTTCGAACGCATCACCCACCCGGCGCTGCGCCGCGTCATCGACGTCGTGCTCGTCTTCTCGGGCTTCGCGATGGGCTTCGTGATGCTCGCGGGCGCCGGCGCGAACCTCGAGCAGCAGTTCGGCCTGCCCGCGTGGGCGGGTAGCGCCCTGTGCGCGGTGCTCGTGATCCTCACGGCCTTCCTCGACTTCGACCGGATCATGAAGGTGATCGGCGTCTTTACGCCCATGATCATCGTCGCCATCACGATCCTCACCATCTACTCGCTGGCCACCCCGCACCCGGGCGTCGCCGAGCTCAACGCCGCCGCCACCCAGGTCACCCCGGCGCTGCCCAACCTGTGGCTCTCCACGATCAACTACTTCGCGCTGTGCGTCGTCAACGGCATCGCGATGGCCTTCGTGCTCGGCGGTTCGGTGCTGCGCATCGGCGAGGCCCGCCGCGCCGGGCGCGTTGGCGGCACTATCATCGCCCTCGTCATCGGCGCGGACGCCCTGTGCCTGTACCTGAACGTGGACCGGATCTGGGACGTGAACGTTCCCGCCCTCGAGATCGCGCGCTCGATCCACCCGGCCTTCGCCTTCGTCTACACGCTGATCATTTTCGCGCTCATCTACAACACGGTCTTTTCGCTGTTCTACTCGACGGCGCGCCGCTTCTCGGGCGGGGAGACCACCCGCATGCGCATCGTCCTCGTCGGCGTCGTTGCCGTGGGCTACGCGGCTTCGCTCATGGGCTTTAAGAAGCTGATCGGCGGCATGTACCCGATCATCGGCTGGCTGGGCGTCGCTCTCCTCGTCGTCCTCGCGGTCGGCTGGCTGCGCGAGCGCTCCGCCGTCCTGCGCGAGGAGAATCTGCGCCGCAAGCTCATCCGCGTCCTCGTGCGTAAGCACGCCGACGACCTGGAGTACACGGACGAGCACCGCACCCAGGCTCGCACTCTCGCACAGGCCTCGGTCGTCGATGGCGCCGAGCTGCGCCGCGAGGCCGACACGATCGCCGAGCAGATCGCCGACACCCAGGATGATGCCGCTGCCTACGCTCGCGCGGCCCTGCCCGTCGACGAGGCCCTGGTCGAGGAAGCGCTCGAGGCCGACCGGGCGAACGACTGAATCAGCTGACCGACGAGGCCGTGGCCGCCTCGTGCGCAAGCAGCCAGGCTTTCGCGCCGCCTCCCGCCGCGTAGCCGCCCGGGGCGCCCGCCGCCACAACGCGGTGGCAGGGGCGGATGAGGAGTAGAGGATTGCGACCGACCGCGCCGCCGACCGACTGAGCTGACGCGGGGATGCCCGCGCCCCGCAGCTGGGCGACGATCTGTCCGTATGTGCGCGTCGCGCCGTAGGGGATAGCGTCCATCGCCTCCCACACGCGCTGTTGAAAGTCGGTGCCCGTGGGCGCGAGAGGAACGGCGGCGGGGGAGGAGGCCTCGCCCGCGAAGTATCCGTCGAGCCACGATGCGGCGGCCCGAAGAGCGCGCGCATCGGCCTCGTCCAAACGGGCCCGCGCGAGGGCGCCCTCCCGTGAATCGGGTGAGGTCAGATCGACCGCCGGGTGTGCCACGGCCTCGTCGATGCCGTAGGGGGAGCCGAAGAAACGCTGCCCGGCCCCCCACAAGCCGATGAGCGCACCGCCCCGCGCGGCCAGCGTGAGGCTGCCGATGGGGGAGTCGTAGGTGGCGAGTGCCGGATCAGAACTGCTCGGGGTGCTCTCGGTAGGCATACGCCCACACTGTCACGGCGACAGTCACAGCGCGAGTCCAGGCATCACGGACGGCGCTCAGTTCGTCACCCTCGAAGCCCTCCGCGAGGAGACGGTGACCGACCTCCACAGTGGGCGCGATGAAGGCGAGCACGTAGCGCAGGGGCACGAATGGTGTCGAGTCCGCCCCATCCGCCGCGTTCTTCGCTGCGGACATGTGCCGTGCGCCGATCAGGTACTGGTAGTCCAACCACGCCTGGTCACGCTCGCGCGTGCACATGTCGATGATCCACTGGGCGAAGCGCGGCTTTGACGCCTGCGCGTACTCGGGGTTTGGCTGCCCGTCCGGGTGCGCGGAATGTGCTGCCAGATACGTCTTTTGAGCCAGAATTCCGCGCCACGTGTCGACCATTTCCATAGCGTGTGGCGCCAGGATGGGTTCTGCTCGTGAGAGCAGCTCTGCGTCACCGGGCTGGACGTGTGCGGCGGCCTCAATCTGTCGTAGGTCCTCGAGTGTGAGTGGGGATGTGGGGACGGCATCGGTACCGTAGGTGTACCCCGACGAGTGGTTGTAAGCGGTCATGAGAACCTCCTTGAAACGATGCGTCGATTGTACAACGTGCTCTGATCGTGTGGGTCTGTTTGACATTCGGGGATGGTGTCGAGGCCATGCGGGCGGGGCGTGGTACGCCGCGCGAGTTCGCGGCGCGCGTAGCCGCTGTGGTGAGATGGCAACGACGCCGCGTGGGTTGCTCGCAATACAATTAGCCTGTGGAACCCCTTCTTATCGCCGTGGCCGGAATGCTCATCATCGTGGCATGCCAATTCATCGCCCCGAAGGTGGGCGTGGCATCCCCCCTGATCCTCCTCGCCGTCGGCCTGGCGATCGGCTTCCTTCCGCAGGTGGGGGCCATCGAAATCGCGCCGCACATCGTCCTCGAGATGGTGCTGCCGCCCCTGCTCTTCTCCGCGGCCGTGCGCATGCCAACCATGGACTTCCGCCGTGAGATGCAGGCCGTCGCCATGCTGGCGATCCCCCTGGTGTTCCTCTCTGCCTTCGCGGTCGGCTTCGTCATCAACTGGCTGGTCCCCCCGATCTCCCTTCCCTGGGGCGTCGCGCTCGGCGCGGTCCTGTCCCCAACGGACGCGGTCGCCATCTCGATTGCGAAACGCTCCGGCGTCTCCCACCGCATCATCACCGTGCTCGAGGGCGAGGGGCTGTTTAACGACGCGACCTCGCTCGTCCTGCTCTCTGCCGCGATGAGTGCGGGCCTGGCTGCCGACGAACACGCCCTCCACCCGGGCCTGCTCATCGGCAAGGTCGCGATCGCCCTCGGTATCGCGGCCGCCATCGGATGGGTCGTCGGCGAAGTCGGCGTGCGCCTGCGCGCCCTCATCAAGGACCCTTCCGCCGACACCGTCTTCTCCTTCGTCATGCCCTTCATCGCCTCGATCCCAGCCGAGCACCTGGGCGGATCCGGCCTGGTCGCGGCCGTCATCGCCGGCCTGGTCGTCTCTCGGCGCCGAGCGGCCACGATCTCAGCCATGAACAGGCGTTTCTCGCAGCAGAACTGGGAGACCGCAACCCTCCTGCTGGAGGGCGGAATCTTCCTGACGATGGGCCTGCAGGCCTTCGGCATCGTTGAAGAAACCAGCCATTACTCGGGAGGCCTGGGCTTCGCCGCGTTCCTGGCGGTCACGCTCGGCGCGCTCATCATGGTGATGCGCGCGGTCTTCATCGCCTTCATGCTGACCTGGCTCGACCACCGGCGCAAGCACCGCCAGCGCCGCTACGACGCCGAAAACGAGAGCATCGAACGCTTCGAGAAGCGCATGAACGCGGCCTGTGAGGTCGACGCCGAGATGCTCGAGGCCCGCGACCTGAGCCCCGAGCACTGGGACAAGGCCATCAAGCACTACCGCCGCCGCCTCGACTCGCGTCAGCGCCGCAACGCCCTGCGCGGCACGGACCTGGACTACTTTGCGAACGAGCCGCTGGGCCCGCGCGAAGGCAGCGTCATCGTGTGGGCGGGCATGCGCGGGGCGATCACCCTGGCGGCCGCGCAGACGATCTCGGCATACGCTCCGCTGCGACCGCTCCTGCTCACGATTGCCCTGTTCGTCGCAGCCGGTGCTCTCATCATCCAGGGCCTGACCCTGCCCGGCTTGATCCGCATCGTCAAACCCCAGATGGCGTCGGGTGACATCTCCCAGGAGGAACACGCCAAGCTCCTGACGGTCATGGGATCCGCCCTGGTGGACACGGCCCTCGCTCAGGCGATCCACGAGCTCGACGGCAAGGCGCTGCTCTCCGCAGGCGTTTCGCGCACGCTGTCCCGCATGGGGCACGTCGTCGCCGCGAACAACCCCGACGATGGCGAGTACATCGCGCGCACGGCCGACCGCGTGCTCACCGACATCCTGCACAATGCAGGTGCCCAGGCTAGCGCCACTCGCATCGGGCTATGCCCCGAGTACGGAGACGACGAGCGCCTCGCAGCCCCGCACGAGAGTGACGAACCGGTCGCCCGCGAGAACACCGTCGATGGGGTGGGCGACGAGGAGCGCGACACGGTCGACATGAGCGAGGAGGAGGTCGAGCGCTCCTTTACCCGCGAGCAGATCCGCGAACTCGCCCTCGAGGCCATCCACGCCCAGCGCGACGCCCTCCTGCAAGCCCGCGACGAGGGAGTCTTCTCTTCGGCCGCCCTCGAAGGTGCGCTCGCCAGGCTCGACAACGAGGAAATCCTCCTGGTCTCCAGCCGAGGCTCGGAGCACTGAGAGGCGTCCAGGCCGCGCGCGAAAGCGGGCCGCGCCCGGCACAGGGGCGGCCCGGCGGGAGCAGCGCTCCCCGAAAGCGGCGTCAGTCGGTCGTCACACGCGAGGCGTAGGCGGGATCCTCGGTTACTGAATTGAGGGCCTCCTCCAGCCGCTGCGGGGTGACGATCCCGTTACGAGTCAGGACCCGGTAGGTCTGGTCGGCCTCATGGGTGATCATGTTCGTCACCGTGAAACCGTTGCGTTCGTAGAACGCCAGGCGTCGCACGCGCTGCTGGTAGTTTGCGGCCTCGCGCGTCATCGGCTCGATCTCGAGGAGCTGGGGAACGCTGGCGTAGCGCTCGGCGAAGTAGGTCAGGATGCGCGAGCCGTAGCCCGCGCTGCGCGTGCGCCCATCAACGGCGAGAAAGCCCAGGTAGAACAGGTCATGGAACGCGAACGAGTACGTCAGGGCGACCACGTGGGTTGCCCCGGCCTCGTCCGTGGGCAGGGCAGGGTCGGCCCAGGCGACGAAGGACACCTCGGGTGCCTCGGCTGAGCGCAGCAGTTCGGGAAGGGGGATCTGCTCCTCGGGAGGGAAGGAGCGCTCGTAGATTTCCTTGACTTTGTCAGTGATTGGCCCCTCGTTGGGCACGGGGATTCGGGTGAGGTCTGTCATGCCCTCATGATACCCAGGGGTCATGCGAGGCTCCCCGGGCGTCCCGATGAACGAGGCCGGGGCCGGTTTTTGCGCGTCTCCCAGGGGTGCCCCGCACCCCCTGGTCAGGGATTACTAGGGGAACAATCAGGGTTCGCTCGTGACAAAAGATCATCTGCGCGAAGGACCGCTCGGCTACGCTTGTAGGCAGACACAGTGACGAATCGTAGGGACGACGCATGCTTGAGCTGAAGGAAATCGTCAAGGCTTATCAGACCGCCAACCTCGTGCAGGTAGCACTCAACAAGGTCTCCGTGGCCTTCCGCGACAACGAATTTGTCGCCGTGCTGGGCCAGTCGGGCTCCGGCAAGACGACGATGCTCAACGTCATCGGAGGCCTGGACCGCTTCCAAAGCGGCGACCTCGTGATCGACGGCATCTCCACGAAGAATTACAAGGCACGCGACTGGGACGCGTACCGAAACAACCGCATCGGGTTCGTCTTCCAGGCCTACAACCTGATCCCGCACCAGAGCGTCCTGTCCAATGTCGAGCTGGCCCTGACCCTGTCGGGCGTCTCCCGCTCCGAACGACGTAAGCGCGCCCTCGATGCCCTGACTCGCGTCGGCCTGGCCGACCACGTCCACAAGAAGCCCTCCCAGATGTCGGGCGGGCAGATGCAGCGCGTCGCGATCGCGCGCGCCCTCATCAACGACCCCGAAATCCTGCTCGCCGACGAGCCCACCGGCGCCCTCGACTCCAAGACGAGCGTGCAGGTCATGGACCTGCTGCGCGACGTGGCCCGCGACCGCCTCGTCATCATGGTCACGCACAACCCCGAGCTGGCCCACCAGTACGCCACACGCATCGTCGAGCTCGCCGACGGCTCCATCGTCGCCGACTCCGACCCCTTCGTGCCCGCCACCGAGGACCGCCGCGAGGCCAAGCCGGCGCGCCGCACCTCCATGGGCTTCCTTACCGCCCTGTCCCTGTCCTTCAACAACCTGATGACCAAGAAGGGCCGCACCCTCATGACCTCCTTCGCGGGGTCCATCGGCATCATCGGCA
>ERZ772979.2109-NODE-2109-length-10338-cov-6.306914_pt1 | contig 10338 bp, 12 predicted proteins | sample MGYA00511130_ERZ772979 | MGnify/ENA primary metagenome ERZ772979 (study PRJEB29015, sample SAMEA2738103) | human oral metagenome | biome: human oral; feature: human-associated habitat; material: saliva | place: China | collected 2186 ... | reverse complement strand
TCTGTCTTCCCTTTGGCTTCAAGGTTTGACTCTAATTCGATGTTTGAGTCGAAATGGTCCTCGATTGGACGTTTGCTCTTACCAGTTACGATTAAGATATCCTCAATTCCTGATGCTAGAGCTTCTTCAACGATATATTGAATCGTTGGTTTGTCTACGATTGGCAGCATTTCTTTCGCCATCGCTTTTGTTGCTGGAAGGAAACGAGTTCCAAGTCCTGCTGCTGGAATAACGGCTTTTCTTACTTTTGTCATGTGTCTTCCTCCGTTTTGGTTTATTGGTGTTCTTTAATCGATGCTTCGGATTTAAATTCACGACCCATTAGGCGTTGAATCTCTTCGCGAACATCATGTCCTTTATATAAAACATTGTAAACAGCAGTTGTAATTGGCATTTCGATATTCTTCTCTTGTGCCAAAGCGTAGACGGCTTTACACGTTTCTACCCCTTCTACAACCATTCCCATATTTTCCAAAATCGTTGGAAGCGGAACGCCTTTCCCGATTTGGTCCCCACATCTCCAGTTACGAGAATGAATACTCGTACATGTTACGATTAAATCGCCCACACCACTAAGTCCAATAAAAGTCAGTGGATCTGCTCCAAAAGCAATTCCTAGACGACTAATTTCTGATAATCCTCTTGTCATTAACGCAGCCTTTGCATTGTCCCCATAGCCTAAACCATGAAGAGCCCCTGCTCCAACCGCGATAACGTTTTTAAGTGCAGCTCCCATTTCCACTCCGACACAGTCCGTATTCGTATAAACACGGAAGAAGGAATTACTGAAAAGAGTTTGCACAACTTTAGCAGATTCCAAGTTTTCACATGCTGCAGTGATGGTTGTGATGTCACGACGCGCCACTTCTTCGGCATGACTTGGTCCAGATAACACCACGATATCTTCGTAGCTGTCACGGTCCAACTCTTCTGCTAAAATTTCTGAAATCCTTTTATACGTCTCTTGTTCTAACCCTTTACTTGCGTGAATAATCATCGGTTTATTTTCAAGCAATCCATTTAATTGTTTGGCTACTAAACGAATGACTTTTGTTGGAAGTACGAATAAGACCGCATCCACACCCTTCACGGCTTCGGCTAAATCTAAATAGCCTCGAATTGCTGGGTCCAGAAACACTCCTGGAAGGTAATGTTCATTCGTATGACGCTCATTAATTTCTTGAATTTGAGCTTCGTTATTTCCCCATAAGCGAGCTTCATGATGGTTTTCTGCGAGCACCATTGCCAGTGCTGTCCCCCATGAACCTGCTCCTAAAATAGCTACTTTTGTCATAGTTGTTCTCCTTTACGCTTTTCCAAACAATGCTGGAGATTGTGGATCGTCAATCGATACATAATCTGGCACGGCTGGAACTCTACGTCTTCTCACTACAATAATAGCGATGCCTAATAAGAATAACACAATTGAGACTAATTGCGAAATTCGGATAATACCAAACATCCAGAGGCTATCTGTACGCATTCCTTCGATAAAGAAGCGTCCTAATGAATACCAAATTAGGTATCCCGCCATGATTTCTCCCACCTTTACGCCTTTACGTCTTCGTAAGTAGAATAAAATCAATACGCCGACAAAAGACCAAAGTGATTCATATAAGAAAGTTGGATGGTAATAAACACCATCGATATGCATTTGCTCAATAATAAAAGTTGGTAAATGCAAGCCTTCTAGGAATGCACGCGTTACAGCTTCCCCATGCGCTTCTTGGTTTGTGAAGTTTCCCCAACGTCCAATTGCTTGTGCGAGTAAAACGACAGGTGCCAAGATGTCTAAGAGTAATGCAAACGATACTTTTTCTTTTTTCGCAAACCAGTAGACAGTTGCTGCACCGGCAATGACACCACCGTAGATGGCTATTCCTCCATGCCAAATTTGGATGATTTCACCAGGATTTGCTAAGTAGTACTGCCATTCAAATAGAATATAGTACAATCGCGCACCCACGAATCCAAGAGGCACAGCCCAAAATACTAAATCGATGATAAATTCTTTACGGTATCCTTTACGAGTGGCTTCTTTATCCGCCAATGTTGTTGCTAAGTAAATTGCAAAAGCAATAATAATCCCATACCAACGCACTTGTAATCCACCGATTTCAAACGCAATCGGATTAATGGCCGAAACCATTTCTAAAACATTCATGTAACTAACCTCTAAACTTCTTTATTTTCTGCAATTAATTGTGTTAAACGATTCGTGAAGCTTTCTGTTGCATCGAATCCCATTTTCTTCGCACGGAAATTCATACATGCCACTTCTAAGATAATCGAAACGTTACGACCAGTCTTCACTGGGATGCGGATTTTCGGAACCTCAACACCCAACAATTCAACATTTTCCATATATCCACCTAAACGGTCATATCTCTTATCAGGTGTCCAGTTTTCAAGATGAACGACTAAATCGACTTGTTTTTGATCCAGAATTGCCCCTGCACCAAAGAGCGTCATCACATCCACAATACCAACACCGCGGATTTCGATTAAGTTGTTCAAGATTTCTGGTGCTTCCCCGATTAATGTTAATTCATCGTATTGATACAACTCTACTCGGTCATCCGCAACAAGACGGTGTCCTTTTTGCACAAGCTCTAACGCAGTTTCAGATTTACCGACGCCACTTTCACCTGTAATCAACAGACCAATTCCGAATACATCGAGTAATACACCGTGTACCGAAGAACGCTCCGCCAATCTTCCTTCTAAGAAGTTTGTGACACTACTTGATACTTGTGTTGTCTTCGAAGTTGCTTGTAAGATTGGAATTTGCGCTTTTGCAGCAGCTTCCACTAATTCTTTTGGCGGTTCTAGTTTTCTTGAAATAATAAAACATGGTGTCTCTGGTTTACAAAGACGTTCCATCACTTCTAATCGAATCCCTTCATCCATGGATGCCACAAAAGAAGTTTCTGTACGACCTAATAACTGGATACGTTCTGCTGGATAGAAATTTAAAAATCCTGCTAATTCTAATCCCGGTCTTGAAATTTCACTTGTAACGATTGGACGGTCAAGATACTCCTCTCCATAAATTGGTTTTAAATGAATATTCTTGATTAATTCTCTAACCGTAACACTTTTCATATTATCCCTCATTTCTTTATACCCTTCTACTATACCATATTTGAGCGCTTTCTTGTATGCTTTTAGAATTTATTAAACTTCTGTTCATTCTGCCGAATAATCTAAAAAATATTTTTTTAAAAAAATTGAGCAACCTACTTGAATATTTTATAGAATTTTATATAATAGCCTAAGTTTCTGAATAGGAGGAAAAAACATGATATTTTATTCATATGAATTTTTAAGAAGTAAAGTTCAACAAATTGATTATATTCAATTAGGACTAATACTCTTCGTCATTGCCGTTTTAGCAATTGCCTTATATCGTTATTTTAAAAATAAACAAGATACAAAATTTCGCGAATTAGCATTAATCGCCGTCATTGGTATCTTAATTCTTGCTGGTTCTAAGATTGCTGACTTACAGTCTTCTAAAAATTCAGAAAATCAATATTCTGGAGCCCTTCGCTTCGTTGAAACTATTGCGGAGGATTTACACGTTAATAAAGAAGATGTCTATATTAATACTGAAGCCGCAAAGGATGGAGCCATCGTCAAAGTTGGCGATCAATTCTATCGAGTATTAACAGGAGATAGCCCGGAACATTACCTACTCGAAAAAATGGAATTGCAAAATCCAAAAGTGACGATTAAGGAGGCTGAATAAGTTGAATCTTTCATATATCGATGTCGCAATCAAACTTGCACTTGGACTATTATCATTAATTGTTGTAATCAACTACACTGGGAAAGGAAACCTCGCCCCTACATCTGCAAGTGACCAAATACAAAACTATGTACTCGGGGGAATTCTCGGGGGTGTGATTTATAATCCATCCATTACCATCTTACAATACTGCATCATCTTATTAATTTGGTTTGCGTTAGTACTAACCCTTCGCTGGGTAAAAACAAATAATCGTACAGTGAAGAAGATGCTTGACGGTGAACCTTTACAATTAATTAAACATGGGAAAATTGATGTTGAAAATGTGCGTTTAGCTGGTCTAACGGCTCAAGAAGTTGCTTTTAAATTACGTTCACAAGGAGTCTTCTCTATTCGCGATGTAAAAAGTGCCATCTTAGAACAAAACGGACAACTCATCTTGACAAAATTTGGTGAAGAAAATCCAAAATATCCAATCATTACAGATGGTGTCATTCAACAAAACATTTTAGAAGTCATCGACAAAACAGAAGATTGGGTTACTGAACAACTAGCTGCCCAAGATATTCAAGATGTTTCAGATGTATTCCTTGCAGAATACAATAACGGCCAATTAATGGTTGTGAAATACTAATGGAATCCAAACAAAAATAAGCGACCAAATTGGTCGCTTATTTTTTATTTATTAGTCTACTAGATTTTCAACAAAGCGTTGGAAAATCGTTAACAGAACGCTCACCACTAAGGTAATGAATGGACTCGCAAAAGTAAATCCAGGTCCTACAAACCATGATGTTATACTTAACATCATCGCATTTAACACAAAGCTAAAGCATCCAAACGTTACAATCGTTACTGGCAATGTTAAAAGGAATAAAATCGGTTTAACAAAGAGGTTTAGTACCGCAAGAACGATACTTGCAACAAGCGCTGCTACCCAGTTTGTAACGTAAAATTGTGGTACAAACCACGCAATCACCAAGAACCCTAATGTGTTAATGGCAATCTTTTTAGTAATTGACACTAAAAATCACTCCAATCGTCGTCATCATCTTCCTCTACGCGGCGCGCTGTTTTACGCGGGCGAGAAGGTCCAGAAGTGTAATAGTAAGTATTTCTGCGTCTATCGTCACGGTAATACCCAGTTCTTTCTTCTGGAATAATGATAGCAAGTAAGATGTATAGGAAAACAGGGAATCCTGAGAAACTACAAATGATATACAGCACACGTACAATTGTTGGATCTACATCGAAGTATTCTGCAATACCTCCCAACACCCCACAAACAACTCTGTTCTTTCTTGAGCGTCTTAATTTTTTCATTTTGTTTATCCTTCTTTCTTGCTACTTGTATCTGATTGTAGCTGATTTACTTGAATATTTCCAGTTGTCGTTTCTGCGACTACTCGCGGCATTGAGTCTTTATGTTTGCGAATCAATGCACTTCTTTCTGCTAAATCCTTCGTTTGTCGAATCACTTCGAAGACTGTTTCATCAAAGCGAATCGAACCAAGTGACGTTTCAATTTCTGCTTCAAGCCCTACTTCTTCAGCAACATCAATTTTAATATTTCCGTTTACTGTTTCCACATCGACTTTTTTCGTTTCAGGATGTGCCACTGATACTTTAATATTCCCTGTCACGGCTTCTAGTTTTGTACCAAGGAACTTACCATCGAGATGGATATTCCCGTTTACTGTTTCAGAGACGATATCTTTAAATTCGAGATGTTCATATTTAAGATTACCGTTCACTGTTTCTGCTTCAAGGAGAACCCCTTTAACATCCTTCAATCGAATATCTCCATTATCCACTTCGAAGTAGTAATCTTTTCCTTCTAATTCCTTCAAATGAATGGTTGTATTCAGCCCTTTGATGGCTACATAATCATACACTTTTTGCGGAAGGGAAATGGTCCAGTCGCAGTATACACGCTTGCTGACACTCTTGATGACAATCTTATCGTCGTCCACGCCAACCTTCACACGGTCACGAACAAATCCTTCCGCATCGAAGAACTCTTCGTCTTGCGCAGCCACGCGGCAATTTCCTTCAATCGTCATTGTGTTGCCAGGAACTGTCTTCACTCGGATAATTCCGTTGGCCACTTTGAAATCGAGAATGCTCGCATCATCAATCACTTGATGGAAATGAAACGGTACTTTCTTCCCATTTTTGGCTTCTAAATAAGGCATGTTCACTTCTGTATTTTGAATAACTGATCCCACCGCTGTCACAATGGAGTCTGCAAATTTCGCAGCCCATGAAGAAATGTTTCCAGCAGTTCTGCGAGTTTTTTCTTCCCAGTCAGTGTCTTGCACTTTCTTCTTCGCTTTCTTAAAGCTTTCTTCCCATTCTTCTTTCTTTTCAGCTTTCATTTTGGCATCGGCTTGTTTTTTCTCGTGTAACAAGCTCTTATATTGGTTATTCAACTGTTCCGCTTCTTCTTGCAAGCGAACCAGTTCCATCTCTTCATCCACTGTCAACGGTTCAAGTTGCTCAGCCGTTTTGATTTCATCGATACGACGATCGATTTCTTTTGTACGTTTTAAGACCGCTTGAATCGATTCATTTGTTTGGTCGCTTTGAGCTGAGAATTTTGTAAATACACTCGCTACCCCTTCCAATACAGAATCAACTTGGCTTGAAGTTGGTTGTTCTTTCGCACTAGCCTTCTCACCCATTTTTTCGAGCAAGACTACTGCTTCCTCTGCTGAAATAATTCCTTTGTCTACTAATTCTAAAATTCTATCTTTTTGATTCATTTTCGTTTCCCCCTTAAATCGGTTCGTTCTTGATTACATTCTTAGTGTACCGAACTTCCAAAACGAAAACATAGGTCCTAAGGTTGATTTTTATCCCAAACTTCTCTAAACCTAAAGTTGTATTTTTGAATTTCGTCCCTTTTTCATTCTATATCTTGCGTGGCTATCCATTTGTTGTTACACTTTGAGTACAGTAATAGTAGGAGTTGGAAAGTAATGACAAAAAAGGAAGTCCCATTGAAATCGCATGAGCGACTCGATCGACTCGAAAAAGAAAATATCGATATCATTCAAAGTCGTGAGGTCTTCTCATTTTCGCTGGATGCCGTCCTTTTAGCCGACTTTGCCAATATCGCCGAGCGTAGAAAAGCTACAATCGTGGACCTTTGCTCTGGTAACGGTGCAGTGGCATTTTTACTCAGCCATAAGACGAAAAATCACATTACCGCTGTTGAAATCCAAGAACAGCTATGGGATATGGCGATGCGTACGAACCAACTCAACGACTTAGAAGACCGCATCACGTTTATCAATCAGGATATCCGTCAGTTAAAAGGCATCATCCCGAAAGATTCGGTCGACTTTATTACCTGCAATCCACCTTATTTCAAGGTCAATGAAACCAATCAAACTAATTTGAAGGAAGCTTACACCATTGCCCGTCATGAAGTGCATCTGCCACTGGAAGACTTACTTCGGACAATTTCTGGCCTTTTGAAGATGAAAGGAAAAGCCTATCTCGTTCATAGACCCGACCGCCTCACGGATATATTAACCGAGGCAAGGGCTCATCGACTCGAAGCGAAACGCGTGCAATTCGTTTATCCAAAAGAAGGCAAAGAAAGCAACATCGTCCTCATCGAATTAATGAAGGACGGACTTCCTGGTGGACTCAAGGTATTGCCACCGATCACGGTTTTCGATGAGCATCAAGAATATACGCAGAAGATTAGAAGTATCCTCTGGGGGGACAACGCATGAGCCAGTTCTTTATGTACGTCCTTCTCTGCAAGGATCAGACCTTTTATACCGGCTATACAGTCGATTTGAAAAAACGAATCGCCACACATAATGCTGGGAAAGGTGCTAAATATACAAGGGTGAGAACTCCTGTCACTCTGCTCTACGCTAAAGAATTTGCCACAAAGCAAGAAGCGATGAAGGCGGAAGCGGCATTCAAGAAATTCTCTCGCCCCAAAAAGGAAACATTTCTACAGACGATTGGCGCAACCGTCGACCGTCCTGTCATTATTTATTTAGAAGGAGAACAGCCTCATGAGACAACAGAGTTATCGGACTGAAGGCACAGGAAAACTATTCCTTGTCCCTACTCCGATTGGCAACTTAGAAGATATGACTTTTCGCGCGGTCAATACGCTTCGCGACGTGGATTTGATTCTTGCCGAAGATACGCGTCATACGCAAAAGTTACTCAATCATTTTGAAATCGAGACTCCCCAAAAGAGTTTCCATGAACATAATACTCAGGAGAGAATCCCTCAAGTCATCGAGTGGCTGCAAGAAGGAAAAAGCATCGCGCAAGTGAGTGACGCCGGCACGCCTTCGATTAGCGACCCAGGATTTGAACTCGTACAAGCCTGCGTCGAAGTCGGTATCCCAGTGATTCCTCTTCCAGGAGCGAATGCGGGAATTACGGCTCTTATCGCAAGCGGACTCGTTCCTCAACCGTTCTATTTCTATGGGTTCTTACCACGTAAAAAGAAAGAAAAAATCGCTGCACTCGAGCAATTGCGCACGCATAGCGAGACTGTGATTTTATACGAATCACCTTTCCGATTGAAAGATACTTTCTCGGCGATTCAAACCGTCTACGGCGAACAACAATCTGTCGTTTTATGCCGTGAGTTGACGAAGACCTACGAAGAGTTTATTCGCGGAACAGCCGTAGAACTCGTAGCTCTTGTAAGTGAAGAAGAATTAAAAGGCGAATGTTGCATCTTGATTGGACATAAAAATCCAGACGAAGTGACCACTGCTCTTTCTGGCGCATTAGAAGAAAATACACCAGACGCTTCACTTTCGATTGCAGAACAAGTCGACTGGTTTATGGAACAGCAAAACCTTACGCAAAAAGATGCGATTAAAGCTGTCGCAAAACATCTAGGCCTTAAAAAGCAAGAAGTCTACAAGGAAATCCATGCATAATAATTTATCTGTTGATTATTTCAAATCCTTACGGATTTCTTCATAATAGCGGTAATGGGATACCGGTTCGAGCCGAAGTCTCTCACCTCCAAAGCCTCAAAAACGGGAGTAAGGAATACATTCCTAACTCCCGTTAATTCGTTTTGGCATCATTCCCCATTACTGCTATTATAGAATCCGTAAGATTTTCCATAATCAACAGAACATCAATTTTATAAGGATTTCCTCTCCGATAAAACAAAAAAATGACTCCCAAACTATGCTGCTTGGGAGTTTGTTTATACACCGATAAATTTAAATACATTGAAGGCGGTCATCAATACTAAAATCCCCATCAATCCTAGATAGAGTTTCTCAACGGCTTCGTGTGTGAGTTTCGATTGGATTTTCGTTCCAATCCAACCACCGAGCACCGCAAAAATCGCAATCGCTAAAATCACGAGACTGACGTTATTGTATTTTTCAAAATCACGAATGACGGTACCCATCTTAATAATCTGCGCAAAGAAAATCATCAATATCGAATAGGCTGCTGCATCTTTGGCCTTCATCGAGAAGAAATAAACCAAAAGTGCAATATTCAGTGGTCCTCCGCCAATCCCTAGATAGACTGAAATGATACCGACTGTTAGCCCAATCGTCACAATCGCCACAAGATTCGTTACTTCTAGCGTGCGAATCCTTTCCTTATTGATCGTGAATAAAATAATCCCACCAATTAATAGAAATAAAATAACGGATTGTGTCGCACTGACTGCCTGACTGCCCCAACTATCTACGGCCTGAAGGAAAATCACATCTCCAATTTTACCACCGATAATCGACCCGAACGCCAGACCTAAAGCGATTTGTTTTTGGACATGAAAGCCTTGCTTACTTCGTTTATAAATCGAAACAAGACACATCGTAAACACGGCCACAGTCGAGTACACACTAATCATGCTCGTGGTATCGATGCCCACAAAATCAAAGGCTGGCTTGATAATAATACCGCCACCTAAACCAGTGATGGCTCCAATCATCGTCGCACAAAGCACGATGATACTATAAATAATAATGTGCATTAGCGGCCTCCAACATTACGGACACATCTAAACCCTAGATGGCTAGATGTTGAGTCCCACAATGCTCCATTACGAGCGGCTACACGATACCTGTTGCAGTATGAGCAATGGCATAAGAAGGAACCTCCACGAATCGCATATTCGTATTCAAAATTAATGGGTCGAGAGGCGTCTTCTTCGATTTCTTCAAACGAAATTCCGCGATGGTTACAGCACCATTCCCAGACATTTCCAATCATTTGGTAGAGCCCATATCCGTTTGGTTCAAAACTCTTTACGGGCGCCGTTCCTAAAAAGCCGTCTGCTTTCGTATTCGTATTTGGAAAATCTCCCTGCCAAGTATTCGCATGAAACTCACCATCTTGTTCGAGCTCATCGCCCCATGGAAATTGCGTCGTTGTACCGCCGCGCGCGGCATATTCCCACTGCGTTTCTGTTGGCAATTTTACCTTCGCCCAATCACAGTAAGCTAATGCATCTTGCAAAGAAACATGCACCACTGGATGGTCCATTACCTCTTCAATCGAAGACTGGGGCCCTGTTGGATGATTCCAGCAAGCACCTGGCACTAGAAGCCACCATGGCGATCCCG
>ERZ772979.2108-NODE-2108-length-10349-cov-5.573149_pt1 | contig 10349 bp, 7 predicted proteins | sample MGYA00511130_ERZ772979 | MGnify/ENA primary metagenome ERZ772979 (study PRJEB29015, sample SAMEA2738103) | human oral metagenome | biome: human oral; feature: human-associated habitat; material: saliva | place: China | collected 2186 ... | reverse complement strand
ATGAAAGCCTTCAAGCCATTCTTAGAAGAAATGAGCGAAGAGGAACAAGAACGCTTCACAGCGCGTTACCAAGAAGCAGCCGTGTATAACCGCCAAGTCGGAAACATCTACACAGGATCATTATTCTTAAGCTTCATCTCGTTATTAGAAAACAGTTCTGTATTAGTAGCCGGAGACCGCATCGGATTCTTCAGCTATGGATCAGGAGCCGTTGGGGAATTCTTCGCCGGCGAATTAGTCGAAGGCTTCGAAAACCAATTGCACATTGCAGAACATAAAGCATTGCTAGAAAACCGTAAAATGTTGACAGTAGAAGAATACGAAGAAATCTTCACAGAAGTGGTGGACGCAAGCGGTGAACAAACCTTCACACGCGAAGACAACAGCCCAATTACATTAACAGCCGTTGTTGACCACCAACGTCAATACACAATTAAATAAGACGACAACCGTAGCCAATCTCAGGCTGCGGTTTTTTGTTGAAGAAGCAAAAAATAAAAATGTAGCATATATGCTACAGTAGCATATATGTTACATTTCGAATTTTAAAATTAAAAGTAAAATATAAACGTTGAAATGATGCGGTTTTTAGCGGTATATTCAACAGCCTTGTTTTAGCTCAATTCCACAAATTCGGAAGTTTATAGTAAATTTTCCGAGAAAAAATCAAAAAAATTTTTTTCAGTCACGCTCCACTTCAAACTACCAAAAAACCTTAGAACCCCCTATGGGATGCACTTTCTAGCACCCTGCACCGTCCCCTTCAAACTGAGTGGCGCAACTCTTTTTTTCATTTTTTTTATAAGGGATTTGAACAAAATACACAAAAAGTGATACCGAAGAAATTTGCGGATTTTATAATCGCAGTAACAGGGAATTGCATCGAAGAAGAATTAGGCGGAGTAGGGCCTTGCCCCGTACTCCGCATTTGAAGCTTCGAAGGTGCAAGACCTAGGCTTGCACCGGTGCCCTGTAAAAGCGATTATAAAAATAATCCGCAAGGATTCGAAGGTATCATCTTTTTGTGCGTATTTTATGGTATGCTTTTGCTATTTTGTGGTATCCTATGTAAAGAGAAAATGAAAGAAAGTAGTAGCGCCATGAAGAAAATTATCGTCATAAACACTGGTGGTACAATCGCCATGAGTGAAGACCGCTCAACCGGTAACGTAACCCCAACAAGCACCAACCCATTAACCAACTCCGACACGATTTTTGCACCCATCGCAAGTGTTGTTGTAGAGGATCTATTTAACCTTCCGTCTCCACATATGACAGAGGAAAAAATGTGGGAAGTTCAAAAGCGAATCGTTCAAGCGCAACAGGAGGGCTTTGACGGAGCGGTGGTGACTCACGGAACCGATACATTAGAAGAAACAGCGTATTTCTTAGAGTTAACAACTGATGGAACATTCCCAATCGTTTTAACGGGAGCGATGCGTTCCAGCAATGAAATTGGAGCGGACGGGTTAGCGAACTTACGCAGTGCCATTATTACGGTAACGAGTCCAGAGAGTGTGGATAAAGGCGTTCTTGTCGTGATGAATGATGAAGTCCATGCGGCAACATATGTGACAAAGACACATACTACAAACGTTGCGACTTTCCAAACACCAACCTTTGGACCGCTTGGATTAGTATCAAAGAGTGAAGTCATTTACTTCCAAAAATTCTTACATCATGAATACTATCCAATCCAAGAACTCGTGGATAAGGTATACTTATTAAAAGCATATGCTGGAATGGATTCCATGTTATTTGATGCCATTGCCGATTCAGATGCTAATGGATTAGTCATCGAAGCTCTTGGAGCAGGGAACTTACCGCCTACAACACTTCCTGGATTGCAACGTTGCTTAGACAAAGGAATTCCAGTCGTTCTTGTATCCCGCGCATTTAACGGTGTAACGTATGACGTCTATAATTATCTTGGCGGTGGCAAACAGCTTCATGAAGCAGGAGTGATTTTCACAACAGGGCTTAGCGGACAAAAGGCTCGTGTGAAATTATCGGTGTTATTAAGCGCTCATGCAAACAGAGAAACAATCATTAGAGCATTTCAAGTATAGGAAAGAGGAATAGATATGGTTAGAAAAATTGGACGAGTGGTTCGTCAATATGAAGGAAAACCGATTATTTACGGCATGCCACTAGAAGAGCTAACAGCTTGGTTTGAAGCAAAAGGCGAAAAGAAATTCAGAGCAGGACAATTATGGGACTGGCTTTACCGCAAACGTGTGACAAGTTTTGAAGAAATGACAAACTTGCCAAAATCATTAATTGAACAATTACAAGAAGAGTTCACATTCCCAGTGTTAAACGAACGTATCAAACAACAATCAACAGACGGAACACGTAAATTCCTCTTTGAATTGGCAGATGGCCTCTTAATCGAAACGGTATTAATGCCACAAGAATACGGCTTATCCATCTGTGTGACCACACAAGTAGGATGTAATATCGGATGTACTTTCTGTGCCAGCGGAATTATCGCAAAACAACGTGACCTTGTTGCTGGAGAAATCGTAGCGCAAGTTATGCACGTGCAACGTACTTTGGACGAAGTGTCTCCTGGGGACCGTGTCAGCCATATCGTAGTCATGGGGATTGGGGAACCATTCGATAACTATGATAACGTGATTAAATTCTTGAAAGTGGTCAACTCTGATAAAGGGCTTGGAATCGGGGCTCGTCATATCACTGTATCTACAAGTGGTTTGGCTCCAAAAATTCGCGAGTTCGCAGACGAAGGATTACAAGTCAACCTTGCGTTGTCACTTCACGCACCAGATAACGATACACGTTCTCGTATCATGCGTATCAACCGTAAATATCCAATCGAAGTTGTGATGGATGCGATTAATGAATACATTGCTAAAACCAACCGTCGTGTAACTTTCGAGTACATCATGCTCGATCACGTGAATGATTCTGTGGAACAAGCGCAACAATTGGCCGACCTTCTTGCGGATAAGAAACGTCTTTCATATGTCAACTTAATTCCGTATAACAAAGTTCGTGAACATGACCAATATGAACGTAGTGGAAAAGAACGCGTAGTAGCCTTCTACGATGTGTTGAAGAAAAACCACATCAACTGTGTCGTTCGTAAAGAATTCGGACATGATATCGAAGCAGCCTGCGGACAATTACGTTCAAGCCAAATGAAACGTGACCGCGCTGAAAAAACAAAAGCATAATGAAATAGAGCTACCACACTTCAGAATAGAGGTGTGGTTTTTTTGTGCAAAAAAGGAAAGTTCTTTTGTTTTCCGCCAAAAGTCCTATATACATTGGATTAAGACAATGGTACACTATGAGCATAGTCAGATTTTGAAGTGGAGCGAGTATATATGAAGGTTGTTTTTCAGAGGTTTAAAAAAGAAGTGCTGATTATGGTAGCATTGCTTACGCTAATTGCATTTGCGCAGTTAGTGTCGAGTGTTGTGAATGCGCAGACTTTAGATACTTTAGTGAACATGGATATTCATAATTTCTTTTATAAAGCGATTTGTTTAGTCATTATTTTTGCATTTTATCTATTGTTTACGTATATGTTGATTCGCTATCAAGCCTACTTTAATCAAAAGGTAGCGACGTGGTTAAGGGACCGTATTAGTCATTCTATTGAAGCGACGTCTTATGGACGATTTTATGAAAAGAATAGTCAAACCTATATTTCATGGTTTACAAGTGACTTGGAACAGATTAAAGGGCATGCGATTGACCCAACCTTTGATGTTATCGGAGGAATTATTTCTGCGGTTATTTCTGCGGTAGCGTTGTTTATGTATCATTGGTCTATCGTCTTACTAGCGGCTATCTGTATTGTCATCATGGCTGTGTTGCCGGCTTTGTTCTCAGCAGAACTGACGGATAAAACGATCAAAGTGTCAGAAGCCAATGAGAAATTCGCAAAATCCATTTCGGACTTATTGAGTGGATATGATACGCTATTCGTCTTTCGTAAGTTAGCGTATTTGAGAGACAAAATCCATGAAAAATCGGTTGAAGTAGGAGATACGCATCGCGACTATAGTAAAACGATGGCAAAAGTTGCCGTTAGTGGCGGTATCGGGAATGTCTTTAGCCAAATTTCCGTATTCATATTAACAGGGTACTTAGCTTATATTGGCGAAGTAAGTATCGGGAGTATTCTAGCATCGATGGCATTAAGTAGCACCATCTTCAACGTGCTCGGAAATATTAGTCAGAAGATTGGTTCTATTAAGAGTACAAATTCATTGTTTAAAAAATATGAGCAATTAGAACCTGCATCCCTTGTAGAGGAAGCACCAGAAGTAGAACCACGCACTCTGATTGAAGTGAAGGATGTTTCGTTTAACTATGGAGAAAAGGTGATTTTAAATCATGTTTCTCTGGACTTTAACGAGGGGCAAAAATATGCGATTACTGGCGAGAGCGGAACAGGGAAATCAACGCTGTTAAATATTATCGCTGCTAAGTTAACGGAGTATTTAGGAGAAGTGAAACTTGCTGGAGTCGATGTGAAGAAACAGTCCTATAATGAGTTATATCGTCAAATGGTCTATATCGCTCAAAAACCACATATCTTCACGACAAGCATTCGCGAAAACGTAACGCTTACTGAAGAGTATACGGATGAAGAAGTTTGGGCGTCTCTTGAAAAAGTGGGACTCGCTTCTATCGTACGAAACTTGCCACAGGGATTAGATACAGTCTTAGGCGATGGCGATTCAAATCTATCCGGCGGGCAGTTGCAACGAATTGCTTTTGCACGTGGATTGATGAAACACCCAAAACTCTTCTTACTCGATGAAGTCAGCTCCAACTTAGATGAAAAGACAACCATTGAGGTGTTGAAACCAATTCTAGAAGATAAGAGCGTGACCGTTCTATGGGTAACGCACCATCTTCCAGAAGCCTTAAAAGAAAATATCGATCAAACGATTCAAATGAGTGAATTAAATCAAACGGCTTAACGAATGTTTAGTGACCTTCCTATGGACGAATAGGGAGGTCTTTTTTGATGTGTCGAATGCATGAAAAAGTGCGATTTGATAGGTTTTTGCCTCAAAAAGGAACGAAAAACAGTGTAATAAATGAAGAAAGTATGACCGAGATTGTAAGAAAATTCTACGAACGTGTTACAGAATGGTGTCAAATGTTACGGAAACATATGTTCTTGTCATCTGTTTGTCATAATAACATCAGAAAAAGTCAAAAAAATTAAGTGACCTTAACAAACCGCATAAAATCAACATTTTCGATTTTATTCGTGGTAACATTATTAGCATCAAATAAGTTCGCAACCCAAAAAATCCAAGCGAACGAGGTTTTTGACTTTAGAAAAAGTCGGAAATCGGAAAGGAAAATATGAAACCAATCAAGAAACAATTCATGATGGTGACAGCATCACTTGCTTTATTTAGTTTTGCAGGATTTTCAGCAACAACAGCAAGTGCCAACGAAGTAGAATGGACAGCACGTACTGTAGAACAAGTAAAACAAGATGTTAAAACAGACGATAAAGGTGTACAAGAGTACACAATTAAATGGGGAGATACATTATCAGTAATTTCTGAAGCAACTGGTGCATCATTAGATACATTAGTTCAAGTGAACGAAATTCAAGATGCAAACCTTATTTACCCAGGTACAGTGTTACGTTTCTCAGCGGACCAAAAAGAAGTAACCGTTGATAACGGAACAGAACAACACTCATACCGTGTTCAAAACAACAACGAAGTGAAAGAAGTAGAAACAACTGAAGCGACAACACAAGCAGCAGAAACTACTCAAGCAGCAGAAACTACTCAAGCTGCTCAAGCAACAGAGGCAACTCAAACAACTCAAGCTGCTGCAGCTTCTTCAAACCAAGGTGGTTACTACTTAACAGTTGAAGCAACAGCTTACTCATATAACGAAGCTGGTTTATCAAACTACACAGCTGATGGAACAAACCTTGTTAGTGAACCAAACGTGATTGCGGTTGACCCAAGCGTTATTCCATTAGGATCATATGTTGAAATTCCAGGTTATGGAGTATTCCGTGCTGCAGATACAGGTGGCGCAATCTACGGAAATAGAATTGACGTTCACTTAGTAAACTTATCAGACGTTTATAACTTCGGACGTCGTACAATCACAATTCGTGTATTACAATAATCACACTATTTTTTGAACTAAACTTAACTTAACGAAGAGTCAGGCATTCGTCCTGGCTCTTTTTTGTTTTCAGAAAGTTAAGAAAAGGTAAGAGAATGCTAGAAAAATAGGCAAGTGCTTAAAACTGTGGTATATTAATAACATCGATTAAAAAGAAAACCGATTGGAGAGGGAATTTTATGAAGAAAAAATTCGTAGGAGCATTAGCGCTTGCATCAACTTTAGCATTAGCGGCTTGCTCAAATAATTCAGCAGAAAACGTTGCAACTACTAAATACGGTAACGTTACAAAAGATGAATTTGTGACAGCAATGAAAGATTCTGTTGGGGAACAAACACTACAACGTTTAGTATTAACGAAAGTATTAGAAGGATCTATAGAAGATGCAAAATCTCTTAAAACAGCTGCAGATGAAGAAGTGGCTAAATTAGTAGCTCAATATGGTGGCGAAAATGGATTGTTAGCGGCTTTACAACAAAGCGGAATTACTTCTGTAGACGCATACCGTCAAACACTTTACTTAAATAAATTAATGACAGAAGCAGTGAAGAAAGCTGCGAACTTCTCAGAAGAAGATATTAAAGCGTACTATGATGCGTGGGAACCACAAATTACAGTTCAACATATCTTAATTGCTGCTAAAGCAGATGCATCTGACGAAGAAAAAGCAGCTGCTAAAACAAAAGCAGAAGAATTAATCCAACAATTAAAAGATGGTGCTGACTTTGCGGAATTAGCTAAAGCAAACTCTGCAGATACTGGTACTGCTGCAAAAGGTGGTCAAATTGGACCATTCAAACGTTCAGACATGGTAACTGAATTCTCTACAGCAGCTTACGACTTGAAGAACGTTGGAGATATCACTGAAACTCCAGTTCAAACTCAATTTGGATACCACATCATTAAGTTAGTATCTAAAGAAGAGAAGAAACCATTTGATGAAATGAAAGAACAAATGGAAAAAGAAATGTTAGATGCGAAATTGAAAGATTCAGCATACTTACACCAAACAATGGTAGATTTAGTGAAAGCTGCTGACGTGAAAATCACAGATGAAAGCTTACAAAACGCTTTGAAGAATTTCTTAAAAGCAGCTGATTCAGAAACAACAACAACTGTTGCTAAATAAGACTGTTTTAACCTCTGCACGAACTTTCGTGTGGAGGTTTTCTTTATTCTAGAGTCAGTTTAGGTGTTTTGTTTCTGTTTCAAAAACAAATGTCTATAAATGGAAGAGTTTTGTTGACATCGAAAAGAATGGGCGTATAATGGAACCCATAACGCATAGAGATGGAGAGTACTCATCGGAGCACTGAGTAGAGAGCTTAGGGTTGGTGGAACTAAGTAGTGACGAAATGAGGAAGATGGCCATTGAGCGGACTTTCTGAGCAGTTGTAAGGGAAGTACGGGGCGCCCGTTATAGCGGTACGATTTCAACGCATCGACGTGGAATCGGGTGAGGTTTATCTAGTGATGGATAAACGAATAAAGGTGGTAACACGGTATTTTTGAAATGATCGTCCTTTGTCCTTTTTGGGCAAAGGATTTTTTTATTGTGTTCGACAGTTTAAGGAGGAATGTTTCAAATCAATTCACAACCAACACAACAATTTTTAAAATCGGAGGAAAAACAAAATGAAAATTAAACACTTATTATTAACAGCCGTTGCAGCAATCACATTAGCAGCGTGCGGAAACCAAAGTTCACAACAATCTAGCGAGGCTTCTAAAGCAACTGAAGCTCCAGCGCAAACAGTAAAAGTAGCCGTTGTAGGTAGCGCAGCACACGAAATCTGGGATTACGTAGCTGAAAAAGCGAAAAAAGAAAACATCAATATCGAAGTTGTAGAAATGAACGACTACGTATTACCAAATACAGCTCTTGAAGAAGGTTCAGTTCAAATGAACGCGTTCCAACACCGTGCGTATTTAGCACAATGGAACAAAGATAAAGGAACTGATTTAAAAGAAATCGGTACAACATTTATCACGCCATTATATTATTTCTCAACGAAATATAAATCATTAAAAGATTTACCAGAGAAAGCAAAAGTATTAGTTCCTAAAGAAGTAGCAATCCAAGGTCGTGCATTAGTTGCCTTACAAACAGAAGGTTTAATCACATTAAAAGATGGCGTTGGAACAAAAGCTTCATTAGCAGACATCACAAGCAACCCACGTAACTTAGAAATCATCGAAGCAGAATCAGCACAAGCTCCACGTTTATTACAAGACGTTGATGCAGCTTCAATTAATGGTTCTATGGCACAAGACGCTGGTTTAAAAATCGAAGACAACATCTTCTCAGATGCAAACCACTTAGATACAATTCCTAAAGATCGTTACAACATCATCGTTGTTAAAGCAGCAGATGCTGACAACCCAACATACAAAAAAATCGTTGAATTATATCAATCAGACGATGTAGCGAAAAAAATGGATGAAATCGCACCAGGACAATACTTCCCAGTGTGGAATTCAGATAAATAATCCCTTTAGACGTCAGAGTACAATGGTGCTCTGGCGTTTTTGTTTGGAATAGGAGCAGATTCTGATTGCGTGTAGTATAATGAAAGTGAAAGTTCGAACGTTGGAGGAAGAATGATGAAGACATGGATAAAACTAGCGTTGCTGTCGGTAGTAGCTGTTATGCTTGCAGCATGCGGAGAAAAGGAAAAAATCCCTCTACCATATGCGTTGCAGTCAGAACGAATTTGGATGGATGTGCATCACGGAGAGAAAACAGAGTTAGATCCACATAACACGGTGACGGCGGTCTATCATTTTGATGGAAAAGGAAACGTGCTTGCCTATACAGGATTGGATTTGGACCTTGGGGATTTAGGAGGGAAGAATGAAAAACAAATTTTAGAACTAGCCCAAAAACAATTTGAACGAAATTTCTATCGCCATAAACAACAACTTCGAGAAAAATTGGAAGTCCAATTAGAGGCGCTGAGAAAGGAAGGTATTAAAGTATCGTGGGAGGAAAATCCTAAGGAAGTCCGAGAAAAATTGAAAAAGATAGATGAAAAAATTAAAGATTTACGAGAACAATTCAATGCAGTAGATTTCGCAGAATACGAAAGCCCAAAGCCTTCGCCAGTCAGCTACTCCTTTGGAAAATACGACGAAGACAAGTATAACAAAAATAAAACACAGTTGATTGTAAGTTTTGAGGTGCAAGAACTTGCTAAAGAGTCGATGGAGTATATGAATGTAAGGGTTCAAAAATATTTGAGAGAAGGATTCTTTGCTTTAAATGCAAGTGAAGTCAAAGGTTCTTATTATGTAGGCCTCACAGAAGCAGGGCTAGAAGAGGATGAACCTGGGGATTATCATGACTTTATGACACCTGTGGAAAAAGATCGTAAAGGAATTAAATTAATAGAAGAATAACTAAAAGAAAAAGGAGTGGCGAATGCCACTTCTTTTTTTGTTGCTAATATTCGTGTTTAGAAACAGAATCGCTCGTCTGGCAATCTTGAAATAAAATAAAGTTGAATAAAACGAACGAAAATAAATTTAATGAACTAAAATGTACGTGTTTATATTGTAAAATAAAAATAGTTCTAGTATACTTAAGTCATCAAATAAACCAATAAAAAGGAGTTATCATTTCAATGGATAAGTTTTTTAAACTGAAAGAGAACGGCACGAACGTTTCAACGGAGTTTTTGGCTGGGTTAACGACATTCTTCGCAATGTCATACATCATTTTTGTCAATCCGAACATTCTTAGTAAAACAGGGATGCCATTCCAAGCAGTCTTCTTATCAACGATTATTGCAACAGTTGTCAGCACATTAGTGATGGGTCTTTTCGCAAACGTTCCTTACGCATTAGCACCAGGGATGGGGTTAAACGCGTTCTTTACATTTACAGTTGTATTCGGCCTTGGATTCACTTGGCAAGAAGCATTAGCAATGGTATTCATTTGTGGTTTATTCAATATTTTTATTACTGTAACAAAAGTTCGTAAGATGATTATTAAAGCCATTCCGGCCAGTATGCAACATGCTATCGGGGGCGGAATTGGGATTTTCATCGCGTATATCGGTTTAAAAAATGCCAACCTATTAGAATTTCTTTCTGATTCAAAAACGATCACTCAAGTAAATGGCGCTGCGTATAATGTCGCTACAGAAGCGTACAAAGGCGGCGTGTTCAGCGTGAATTCAAATGGTGGAATCGTTCC
>ERZ772979.2106-NODE-2106-length-10355-cov-2.514272_pt1 | contig 10355 bp, 9 predicted proteins | sample MGYA00511130_ERZ772979 | MGnify/ENA primary metagenome ERZ772979 (study PRJEB29015, sample SAMEA2738103) | human oral metagenome | biome: human oral; feature: human-associated habitat; material: saliva | place: China | collected 2186 ... | reverse complement strand
CCGTCCACCGAGACCTTGTGATTGTCGCGGTTGATGATGAGCCCGCGCACCGAAATCTCGCCCTTTTTCTTCGGGCTTGCCTCTTCTTCGCTGCTCCGCGGATTGAACTGCGTGTAGCGGCGCAGCTGGCTCTTGACGCGCGCCGTGAGCTCCAGCGGATTAAAGGGCTTCGTGACATAGTCGTCGGCGCCGGTGCCGAGGCCCTTGATTTTGTCGATATCCGCGCTCTTTGCCGAGAGCATGATGATCGGAATATTTCTCGTCTCCCGGATTTTCGCGCACATCTCGAGGCCGTCCATGCCCGGCATCATGATGTCCAGCAGCACGAGCTGTACCTCGTACTCGTTTAAGAGTCGGAGCCCCTCCTCGGCATCGTTTGCCTTGACCACCTGATAGCCGTCGCTGACCAGGTAGATTTCGACCAGATCCGCAATCTCCTTCTCATCGTCCACAACCAGTATCGTTGTCTCCGTCGCCATAGCTCCTCTTCCTCCTTGTCATACGCGAAAGCGATAGCCGACACCCCAGATGGTCTCGATGTACTGCGGCTTTGCGCTGTCCACCTCTATCTTTTCCCGTATCTTTTTGATGTGTACTGTAATCGTCGCAATTTCACCGATACTCTCTTCGCCCCAGATTTCACGGAACAATTCGTCCCGCTTGAACACGCGGTTCGGGTTCGAGGCGAGGAAGTTCAGAAGATCGAACTCCTTTGCCGTGAGCGTGCGCTCCTCTCCGTTTACAAAGACGCGGTGCGCGCTCCGGTCTATTTTCAGCCCCCGGATTACGAGGACATCGCCCTGTTTCGCGGAGACCAGGCGCTCATAGCGGCTCAAATGCGCCCGCACGCGCGCCACAAGTTCCCGCGGCGAGAAGGGCTTCGTGATATAGTCATCGGCGCCGAGCCCGAGGCCCTGCACCTTGTCGATATCGTCCCGCTTGGCACTCACAATCAGAATCGGGGTGTTAAAACGCTCTCTGACCTCGCGGCAAATCTCAAATCCGCTCTCCCCCGGCAGCATCAGATCCAAAATCATCAAATCATAGGTGCCGCTCAGTGCCTCCTGCATGCCCTCGCGCCCGTTGAAGCAGAGTTTCGTCTCAAAGCCGCTCGCCTGCAGATAGTCGCGCTCCAGCTCCGCAATGCTCTCATCGTCCTCGACAATCAATATGCGTTTCAAGTCATATCCTCCATGTGTTTTCTGAGCGAGAATAGTATCGTCATGCCCTTCCCGGGGTCCGATCGCGCCCAGACCCTGCCGCCGTGATCCTCTATGATTTTCTTCACAATCGAGAGGCCTATGCCGCTGCCGCCCTTAAAGCTCCGCGCCTCATCCGCGCGAAAGAAGCGCTCAAACACATAGGGCAGCTGCTGCTTCGAAATGCCGGGACCGTTGTCGGACAGTTCCACGCGCACAAAATCACCGTCGTCCATCACGCGCATCCGGATTTGTCCCGGCTTCTTGTCACAGTACTTAATCGAATTGCTGATGATGTTGTTGATGACGCGTCGCATCTGCTCGGCGTCGGCAATGATTCTGACCTCGCTGCCGAGTGCCGCCGCATAGGAAAAGAGAAACCCCTGCGCCTCGGTCTCGAGCCGCAGGTCTTCGGCGCAATCCGCAAAGAACTGGGCCGCCGGCAGAATCGCGAAGTGATAGGGAATGCGATTTGCATCGATTTTGGTATAAAAGGTGAGTTCGTCGATCAGATGATCCATCTCGTTTGCCTTGTTATAGATGGTGCGGATATAGCGATCCATCTGTGCGGGACTGCTCGCGACGCCGTCCTGAATTCCCTCCACATAGCCCTTGATCGAGGTGATCGGGGTCTTTAAGTCGTGGGTGATGTTGCTTAAAAATTCCTTTGCGTCGCTGTCCGCCTTCTGCTTCTCCTCCTGATTCTCCTTCAGGCGGAGCCGCATCTCCTCGAAGTCATCCATGAGGCCGCGCATCTCGCTCGACACGTCCTCGGTATTCAGCGGCGCGTCAAAATTTCCGTTTTTAATTTCCCGCATCGCCTGCTCGAGACGCTCGAGCGGCAAAATCACCGCACCGTAGAACCAGAACGCCATCGAAAAAGCCACTATAACAAGAACAGCAATTCCCGAGATGAACACTTGCGTGGTCAGATAGGAATCGCTGTTCTTCCAAACGCCCAAAATGAAAAGTGCCATGGGGATGATGATAATCATCAGGACCGAACCGAATAATCTGATTCTGGTCTGCTTCACAGACAGTCCCTCCGAGCAAAGCTATTCAAAATCTCAGGCGAGATATTTCTTCAACTGTTCCGCGCGATCCGTCTTCTCCCACGGAAGCGAAAGATCCTCTCTGCCGAAATGGCCGTACGCTGCGGTCTGCCGGTAAATGGGACGCTTCAGATCGAGCATGCGGATGATGCCGGCCGGCCGGAGATCGAACTCCTTCCGCACGATATCGCAGAGCCGCTCATCCGAGAGCTTGCCGGTTCCGAAGGAATTCACCGAGACCGAAGTCGGCGTCGCGACGCCAATCGCATAGGAGAGCTGAATCTCGACACTATCCGCGAGACCCGCGGCCACCAGATTCTTTGCGACATAGCGCGCCGCATACGCTGCCGAGCGGTCCACCTTGGACGGATCCTTGCCCGAGAACGCGCCGCCGCCGTGGCGCGCATAGCCGCCGTAGGTGTCGACAATAATCTTTCTGCCGGTGAGACCCGCATCGCCGTTCGGCCCGCCGATCACAAAGCGGCCGGTCGGATTGATGTAGAAGCGCGTGTGCTCGTCGACCAGTTCCGCCGGCAGCACCTCGTCGAAAATATACTTCTTGATGTCCGCGTGAATCTTCTCCTGGCTCACATCCGGATCATGCTGGGTCGAGAGCACGACAGCGTCAAGGCGCGCCGGCTTTCCGTTCTCATCGTACTCAACCGTGACCTGGCTCTTGCCGTCCGGGCGAAGATACGGGAGTTTCTTTGTCTTTCTGAGCTCTGTCAGCTTGCGGCAGAGCTTGTGCGCGAGGCTGATCGGATAAGGCATGAGCTCCTCCGTCTCCCGGCAGGCATAGCCGAACATGAGGCCCTGATCGCCCGCGCCCTGGTTCAGATCCCACTCCTTCTCGCCCTCGCGCTCCTCGAGCGCGTGGTTCACGCCCTGCGCGATGTCCGGCGACTGCTCGTGGAGTGCGGTCAGCACGGCGCAGGTATCGCAGTCAAAGCCGTACTTGCCTCTCGTATAGCCGATTTCCCGAATGGTGTCGCGCACCAACTGCTGATAGTCAATCCGCGCCGTTGTGGAAATTTCTCCCATCAGCACAACGAGGCCGGTCGTCGTCGAGGTCTCGCAGGCCACGCGGCTCTCGGGATCCTCGGCGAGCAGTGCGTCCAGAACCGCGTCCGAAATCTGGTCGCAAATTTTATCCGGATGTCCCTCGGTCACGGACTCCGAAGTGAATAATCTTCTCTCCATTCTCTCTCTCCTCTACTGCTTGCTCATCCGGCGACCATCTTAAACTTCCGGACCTCCCGCTCGTTCTCCGCCAATTCAATCACGGCGCCGAGCGCGCGGAGCTTTTCCTCGAAATGTTCATAGCCGCGCTGGATAAAATGGATATCTGAAATTGTTGTGATGCCATCGGCCGCAAGACCCGCGAGCACCAGTGCCGCGCCTGCCCGAAGATCGCAGGCTTTGATCTCCGCGCCGCTGAGTTTCTCGACGCCGCTGATGATGGCCGTATTGCCTTCCACCTTGTTACAGGCGCCCATGCGCCGGAGTTCCTGCAGATAGCGGTAGCGGCTCTCAAAAATTGACTCGGTCAGTATGCTTGTGCCACGCGCCAGAGACATTGCCGTGCCGACCTGCGGCTGCATGTCGGTCGGAAAGCCCGGGTAGGGCAGCGTCTTTACATTGACGGCGCGAAGCCGCGGCGTGCCGATGACGCGAATCTCGTCGTCGGACTCGACCAGCTCGCAGCCCATCTCATAGAGCTTTGCGCTGATGGCCTCCATATGCTTCGGAATCAGGTTTTTCACACGGATATCGCCCCGCGTAATCGCCGCCGCGAACATGAAGGTGCCCGCCTCAATCTGATCCGGGATAATCGAATAGGTGGTCCCGTGAAACCGCGGCACACCGACAATGCGAATCACATCGGTGCCTGCGCCCTTGATATTCGCGCCCATGCTGAAAGTTTGCGACATCCACAATGTGCGGTTCCTTTGCCGCATTCTCGAGTATGGTTCTTCCCTCCGAGAGTGCCGCTGCCATCATCACATTGATGGTTGCGCCGACCGAGACAACATCGAAAAAGATATGCTCGCCGCGAAGTCTCTTCGCCGCAACGCAGATTCTTCCGTTGACAAGTTCCACCTCTCCGCCGAGTGCCGTGAAGCCCTTCAAATGCTGGTCTATGGGACGCTGTCCGATATCACAGCCGCCCGGCATCGGCACATCCGCCCGCCGGTACTTGCCGAGCAGGGCACCGATCAGATAATACGAGGCGCGAATCCGCTTCATATTCTCCGATTCCACCGAGAGCGCAGAGATGGATTTGCCGTTGATGCGCACGGTGTGCGTGTCAAGACGCGTCACTTCCGCCCCGATTTCCCGGATTGCCTCCAGCATCATATTGATATCCCGGACGTCCGGTAAGTTTTCAATCAACACATCCTCATCGGCCATGACGGATGCTGCGAGTATGCCAAGCGCCGCGTTCTTTGCGCCGCTAATCGTGACTTCACCGACCAGCGGATTTCCGCCTTTCATGATATATTGTGCCATTTCACTCCTTTTGGCGTATTGTCGCCAGAACATGGTCAGTGCGAGTATATCACAGCTTTCTTGGTTCGTAAATCAGCGCGCGGCCGGGAGCGCCGTAAAGTCACATCTTCCGTTCTCAAACATGCGCTCTGCCTCCTCCATTGTGAGCTTAAAGTAAGTGCCGTCGTCAATCCGGTACAGCGAAACGGTCGCGCGGTCGTAACCGTAGAGAATCAGCGGCGCGCCGCCGTCCGAATAGGCGAGCAAAGGCATGCCGTTTGCGACAAAGTAGAGCGCCGCACGGAGATCTGTGCCGTAGAGATCCAGCGCTGTGCCGTTCTGCCGCGCTGCCAAAAGGGCGTCCTTACTCTGCTCCGGGCTCTTGATATTGCGCGCGCTTGCCGTGCCCGCGCGGCAGTAGAGCATGCTGCCGTCGGCGCGCACATAGCCCCGGCTCTCATAGGCCGCATTGATGGCCTCGCCCGCAGTCTGAAAGCGCCCAAGATACTTGCCCTGACCGTACGCCTCGTAGCGCGCGCCGTCATCGCTCTGCTTGTCAACCTGCATCCGCGGCGCACTGTCAAAACTCACGGCGTCCGAGGCCGCCGCACGGGCTCTTCTGTCCTGGAAACCGCGCGGTGTCGCCGTGTAATAGACCTTCTCCTTCTCCGCGCTGTTCTCCGTCAGCACCCGCGGCGCCACCTCTTCGAGCGAATTCGAGACGATGGTATCGCTGCCGATCACGCGAAAACTGTGGTCTCCGGTCTTCGACAGCTTCTCGAGGTGCACGCGCGAACCGGTCACATCGATATCCGAGAGCAGTACACCGTTCTCCTCATAGCGCGTCGGATCCGGCGTCTTCGCATAGTTATCCGTAATTTCGAGCGCCGAGAGAGGGAGCTCCCGCGTGATGCCGTTCAAATCCCAGGTATTTCCCTCTTCGGCGAGACCGACCGTCAAATCGTGTCCGAGATAGCCGAGCGGGCGAAGTAACTGCCCTGTGCCGGCATTAATATTGGTCCGGCTTCGGTTGGCCACCTGCATTTGTACCAGCGTCGCAGCGCCGAAGCGATTTGCCGTGTCCTGCCAGGCGAGTTCCTCCTGCGAGGCACTGACCTGCAGGTTACTCTGCGCCGCATCGGCACAGAGCACAATGTACTCCTTACTCTGCAGATCGAGTCCGTAGACCGCATTGCCGAGCTTGAAATAAAACATCGAGCCGCCGCTCTCCGCCGAGAGCGTTTCCATATCCGCCCAGAGTTCCTCAAAGCTCTCCGTGCTCGGAATAAACGCCTGTTCCGTGACCGCGCTCTTTGCACTGTCATAGTGCATCAGCGAGATGCCGACTTCGCCCTCGTGTTCGCCGCGGTTCATATACCCCGCGAGCACAAAATCAATGTCTCCCTTGTCGGAGAGCGAGAGGATTTTCAGGCGATGCTTCCGGTAACCCGCGCGGATACCGCTGTCCACACCGCTCCGGAACGAGAAGATGCGCGTGTAGAGGCTGCGCGCGCCGTCGAGCAGCCAGAGGTCGCCGCTTGACACCACGGCTTTCCAGCGCTTGCCCTTGCTGCTCTCCGCCTGCACACTGCCGTCCTCGCTGATGCCGAGGTACATCTTATTGCCGGAAAAACCGGACTGATCGCCGAGGAAAATCTCGTGCATCGTGCGGGTGTAGTCCATGAGGTAAATGCGCTCCGGTCCCTTCCGCATCACAAAATTCTCATTGATTTCAAACTGCATCTGGCTCTGGTCCTCGCTGTCCCGCGACGCAAGAAAACTCCGCGACACAATGGCCGTGTTCCCGTTGTACTCGAGAAGACGAAGATCCGCCTCGCCCGTAATCGTGAGTTTGAGTCCCCCGTAGGTCAGCTGATTAAAGCTCGACTTTAAATCGACATGTCCGAGGCTCGTATTGTCGCCGCCGTCGCCGCTCTCGAGGAAGACAGCATTTTCCTTTGCGCTGTCATAGTCGAAGTTCCGGTTGCTGAAGCCCTCCGCGAGCGCCACAAAGTCGCCCGCCCGGCCTGCGGCATCCAGCAGAACGCGCGCGTAGTAATGCAGCTCGCCGGCCTCCGCGGTTTTCACCGTGAGATCCAGGCGATACTCCGTTCCCGGCTGCACGAGATTCTGAATCGGCAGGACCACTTTTACGTTTTTATCCTGTGTCTCCCAGTCCGTAATCTCGGTCCGCTCAATCAGATCCTTTAAGTCGGTCGAGCGGATTTCGTAGCGGATGCCCGTCACGGTCACCGCACCGCTCTCCACCGAGAGCGGCAGTTTCCGGTCCTCCGGCAGGATAATCAGGCTGTCATAGGCGATGTCGGCGTCGGTCGGATTCTTGTAGGCGCGCAGCACATCCATGCGGCGCGACAGGGTCTCCGTCCAGACGACCGGCAGAGCCGGCTCGGCGAGATAGGTTCTCTCCCCCTCGCGCTGCTTCCGCTGCTCCCGCAGAGAGAGCGCGAACCAGACCGTGAGCGCCACCGCAAAGAGCAGGAAAAAAAGCAGCAAACGGAAGCGCAATCTTCTTTTGGGCGCATGATTCATCGTAATTGACATAACTTCTCTCTTCTTTCAGGCTCTGTGATTGTAAAACGACAAGCGAAATGTTATTCTATAGGTTAGCAGATTTGTAGCAGAGGAGGCAGCTTTTTTTATGAGTGAAGACAGACCAGACCGAAGAATCCGAAAGACACGTGCGGCACTGCGCCGCTGTCTCAGTGCGCTTCTCCTGAAAAAGCCTGTCAAGGATATCAGCGTACGGGAGCTCACCGAGCTCGCCGACATCAACCGCGGCACCTTTTATCTGCACTATCACGATGTCTTTGACCTCCTGAAAAATCTGGAGGAGGAGATGTTTCTCCAGTTCACCGCGCTCCTTGAGCGCCATGACGCCCAGGAAGTCAAGGGCAGTCCCCGGAAACTTTTGATTGACCTGCTCTACTTTGTCCAGAAGAACGCAGACCTGTTCCGGATTCTGCTCGGTGTGAACGGCGACCCGCATTTTCTCGACCAGCTTCGCGCGGTCTTTCAGGAGAAAATTCTGGTGCCGTGGTGGGCTGCCATCGACGGCAACTCTTCCTACGAGTATGAATATTTTTACTCCTATGTCATCGACGGCGCAATCGGTATGATACGCCGCTGGGTCGAAAACGACACCGATTTGTCGCCGGAGGATATGTCCGCGCTCGCGGAGCGCTTCATTGTCTTCGGCTCCTCCACCCTGTTACCGCCGGACTGGACTCTGACCCGGTCCTGATCCTTGAGATAGCAAAAGAGCGTCGGCACTGTGCCGACGCTCTTTTTGTCTCTCGTCAATTTTCGCCCGGCTTCTCCACCTGGACAATCGCAGACTTCTGCATCGGGATTCGGCAATTCTTGTTGTTGCCAAACTCAACGATCACGGTGTCATCGGTCATGTCGATGATAACGCCGTAAAAGCCCGCCGTCGTGAGCACCGAATCGCCGATTGCGATGCTCGCAAACAACTCTTCCTGCTGCTTCTTCTGCTTCTGCTGCGGGCGGTATGCCATGAAATAAATCAGCGCACCGAAAAATACAATGTAAACACCCCAGAACAGGATGTTGTTCGTCCCGCCTGCCAGTAAGACTCCGCTCATGCTTTTGCCTCCATACCTTTTATTTTTCTCTCTTTGTATGCCCGGAACTCACCCTTTTCGATGGCGTCACGGATTTCCTGCATCATTGTATTATAGAAGTAAAGATTATGCAAGACGCAAAGCCGCATTCCGAGCATCTCCCCCGCCTTTAAGAGGTGGCGGATATACGCGCGGGAATAGGAGCGGCAAGCCGGACAGCCGCAGCCATCTTCAATCGGCCTCGAATCCAGCTCATATTTCTTATTGAAGAGATTAATCTTGCCGCTGTTTGTATATGCATGGCCGTGGCGGCCGTTTCGCGAAGGGTATACGCAGTCAAAGAAGTCCACACCGCGCTCCACTGCCTCCAGGATGTTCTGCGGCGTCCCGACACCCATCAGGTAAGTCGGCTTTTCGCGCGGCAGCTCCGGCACCACGGCGTCCAGAATGCGGTACATCTCCTCGGCGCTCTCGCCGACCGCCAGCCCGCCGACCGCATAGCCGTCGAGATCCAGTTCGCGTATCTCTCTCGCGTGGCGTATGCGCACATCCTCGAGAATACCGCCCTGGTTGATGCCAAATAAGAGCTGCTCCGGATTCACGCGGTCCGGCAGGGCATTGAGCCGCGCCATTTCCGCCTTGCAGCGCTTTAACCAGCGCGTGGTCCGGTCCACACTCTGCTCGATATAGCTTCGCTCCGCGAGGCTCGGCGGACATTCATCAAAAGCCATCGCGATCGTAGAGCCGAGATTCGACTGGATTTGCATGCTCTCCTCCGGTCCCATGAAAATCTTTCTGCCGTCGATGTGCGAGCGAAAGGTAACGCCTTCCTCCTTGATTTTCCGCATGCCCGACAGCGAAAACACCTGAAAGCCGCCGGAGTCCGTGAGAATCGGTCTGTCCCAGTGCATAAAGCGGTGCAGACCGCCGAATTCGTGTATCAGCCGGTCGCCGGAGACCTTTCCGTCGCCCGGGCGCACATGGAGATGGTAGGTGTTTGAGAGCTGCACCTGTGTGCCGATTTCCTTCAAATCGTCGGTCGAGACCGCACCTTTGATAGCCGCGACCGTCCCGACATTCATAAAGACCGGGGTCTCAATGCTGCCGTGCACCGTCTCCATATGTGCGCGCTTTGCTCTTCCCTCGCTTGCCAGAATTTTGTATTTCACTCTTTTTCCTCTCTGCCAAGAAGAGGAGGAGCTCTGCTCCTCCTCTTTCTCTGCCGTCTGTTCGAGAGCCCGGCTCTCTTGTTCCCTTACTTTTTCTTTTTCTTTGCAGCCTTTTCAGCCTTCTCCGCTTCCTTGGCAGCGGCCTCAGCTGCCGCCTTCTGCTTATCGTGCCGCGTCTCCATGAGATCCCAGAGCGGGCTCGCGATTGCAATCGACGAATAGGTGCCGAAGATCGTACCGACCATGAGCGGCAGCGTGAAATCGCGAATCGACGACACGCCGAGCAGGAACAGAATGAAAATCGTCACAAAGGTCGTGAGCGAGGTCAGAACGGAGCGCGAGAAGGTCTCCGTGATACTCTTGTTTGCGAGTTCCTTTCTGTCCATGCGCGGATAGAGCTTCTGATTCTCGCGGATGCGGTCAAAGATAACGATTGTGTCGTTAATCGAGTAACCGACCAGTGTCAGCATGCAGGCCACGAACGAGGAGCCGATGCTCCAGCGGAACAGCACATAGAACGCAAACAGAACCAGCACATCGTGGCAGAGGCACATGATAGCCGACGCCGCGAAGCGGAAATTCGAGAAACGGAAGCGGATGTAGATCAGCATGAGAAGCAGTGCAATCGCAACCGCAAGCACCGCGTCACGGCGCATCTCGCCGGAGATGGTTCCCGTGATGCTCTCCGCCGTAATCTTCTCCTGGTCAACCGAGAACTTCTCCGCGAGTGCCTGGTCGAGGGACTGGCGCTCTTCGACACTCAGCGCGCGGGTCTTGATGATGACCTCATTGGTGCCCTGCACCTTTGCCGCCTGAATGTCGTTGTCACCGGTCACAGCCGCG
>ERZ772979.2100-NODE-2100-length-10395-cov-18.498839_pt1 | contig 10395 bp, 9 predicted proteins | sample MGYA00511130_ERZ772979 | MGnify/ENA primary metagenome ERZ772979 (study PRJEB29015, sample SAMEA2738103) | human oral metagenome | biome: human oral; feature: human-associated habitat; material: saliva | place: China | collected 2186 ... | reverse complement strand
TGTCGCATGACTAATGGCATTATTAGCTTCCATCATCTCTACCATAAAGGTAGATTGGCCTGAAACCAAATCATCCGCTGCACCGATACGGGTAAAAATTGCATCAAAGATTGGCAAACGAGCACTTTCTGCAGGGACATAAGATCCCATCTGGGCCATAATTACTGTTATCGCTAACTGGCGCATATAAGTTGACTTACCGCTCATGTTAGGTCCTGTAATTAGTTGAATGCTGGTGTCTTCATCCATCTGGATACTATTAGGAATATAGGTCTGAGCTCCCATGACCTTTTCAACAACTGCGTGACGACCATTTTGGATAGCAATTCTAGACTCTTCCCCAAACTCTGGTCGAATCAGGTGTTGCTTTTCTGCAACTACAGCCAAGCCTTGCAAGACATCGACAGTCGCAATTCCTTGAGCCAGAGCCTGTAGGCGTTGGATATACTTGCCAACCTCCTCACGAATACGCATAAAAATTTCATATTCAAGATTAGCCGATTTCTCACGCGCCTCTAGCATTTCACCCTCGATACGCGCCAACTCCTCTGTTCCAAAACGCTCAGAGTTTTTCAGCGTAGCCTTACGGAAAAAGTGGGCTGGAACATTACCTAGCTGCGAATTGGTCACATGGAAATAGTAGCCGTCCTTTTTATTGTAATCAATCTTGAGCGTATGGATACCAGAATTTTCTCTTTCCTTGGCCTCAATCTCAGCAATCCAACTAGTTCCTTCTCTGAGAACACGACGGTATTTGTCCAAGGTCTCGTCAAAGCCAGTTCGAATAATGCCACCCTCGGTAATGACATGAGGAGCTTCCGGAGCAATGGCTGCGCTTATAAGACTCTCCAACTCAGGAATAGCATCTAGTTGTTCAATCAGATAAGCTAGAGCTGGTTGCTCCATTCCCTCTAAAATGGCGCGAATCCTTGGAACACTTCCCAAGGTAGTCGCTAGTTGCAAGAGGTCTTTAGGATTGCTTTTCCCAAAAGATACACGACTAGCCAGACGCTCGATATCGTAGACTCCCTTGAGGCTTTCTGTTAAATCACTGCGTTCAAAGAAATAATCCAGAAAGACTTGTACAACTTCCTGACGTTCAAGGATACGTTCCTTATCAATCAAAGGACGTTGAATCCAAGAACGTAGAAGACGCATCCCCATGGCAGTCTTGGTTTCATCTAACAACCAGAAAAGACTGCCTTGTTTCTTACCTGAGCGAGCATTTTCAACCAGATCCAGACTGGCTTTGGTCGCATAATCCATCTGCAAGAAATCCTTGATTTCATAGCGGATAACAGGTTTTAAGTGATTCAACTCTCTCATCTGAGTCCGATGAACATATTGGAGGAGTTTACTGCTAGCTGCTTCTTCCACAGATGCCAATTGAGAATCTAACAGATGTAGGTCTTCATAAGTTCCCTGTTCGTAGGAAAGAACTAGATTCATTTGACGACTGAGAATCTGCTCTTCTACTTCAGGCAAGTCATAACCAATCACCACTTCTCTCGCTTTGAGATTGCGGATTTCACCACAGACTAGAGAAAAATCTGATAATTCCGTTACATAGAAATCACCTGTTACTAGGTCCATATAGGCTAGCCCATACCGGGAACCTTCACAATCAATAGCTACCAAAAAGTTATTTTGACTATCTGGCTTACTACTATCAACAACCGTTCCTGGTGTTATAACCTGAACGACCTCACGCTTGACCACACCAACAGCCTGTTTAGGGTCTTCCATCTGTTCAGCTATAGCAACCTTGTAGCCACGCTCCACTAGAACATCGATATATTGTTGGGCAGAGTGGTAAGGAACACCAGCCATGGGAATAGGATTTTCAGCATTTTTATTACGACTGGTCAATGAGATTTCTAGTATCTGGGCAGCATTGACTGCATCCTCATAAAATAACTCATAAAAATCACCCATACGAAAAAGCAAAAAAGCATCTGGATATTGCTTTTTGATATCCACATACTGTTGCATACCCGGTGATAATTTTTCAGTAGTCATTCATTCTCTCCTTGTAAAAACAGTCCTGAGAGAAGCTCTCAAGACCTTATCTATCTTCCATTAACTCTAGCAGGCGTTCTTCCATCACTTTAGCAGCATGTTGATCTTTACAGATAACCAACAAGGTATTCGCTCCTGCAACCGTTCCTAAAATCCATTCATCTTTATTTGAATCTACTACATTAGCTAAGACAGATGCTTCTCCAAGTTTTGTATGGAGCACCAAGGTGAATTCAGCTCTTGCAACACCTTCTAAGTGATGTGACAGAAATTCGACCAAATCAATCTTCTCTGTCTCATTCGCTAACACATAATAGACAACATCGTTTTTCTTAACTTTGGTTAAGCCAATTTCTCGCAAATCACGAGATAAAGTTGTCTGTGTCACAAAGACATTACAAGCTTCCAATCGATCCTGAATTTCTTTTTGAGTGCCTAATTTTTCTTCTGTAATCATTCGCTTAATAAGCTGATGACGTTCTCTTTTTCTCATATGTTCCTCTCGAGTGCATATTTATAACATTTTACATTTTTTTAGTAAGAACATTATATCAAAAAAACTGGATATTTCAAAAAATATCTCTTCTTTCCAAAAAAATGTAGTAAATTGTGTTAAAATAGTAGAAAAGCCCTAAAGGAGCCCTAAATGAATACAAAAGAATTGATTGCTAGCGAGTTGGCTAGCGTCATTGATAGCCTGGACCAAGAGGCTATTTTAAATTTACTAGAAACACCTAAAAACTCAGATATGGGAGACATCGCCTTCCCTGCTTTTTCATTAGCAAAGGTTGAACGCAAAGCTCCCCAAATGATTGCTGCAGATATTGCTGAAAAGATTGATAGCCAAGCCTTTGAAAAGGTTGTAGCAACAGGTCCTTACGTCAACTTTTTCCTTGATAAGGCTGCCATTTCTGGTCAAGTGTTACAGAACGTCATTACTGAAAAAAATCACTACGCTGACCAAACAATTGGTAACCAAGAAAATGTCGTTATCGACATGTCTAGCCCTAATATCGCTAAACCATTTTCAATCGGTCACCTTCGTTCAACAGTTATCGGTGACAGCTTGTCAAACATCTTCCAAAAAATCGGCTATCAAACTGTCAAGGTCAACCACTTGGGAGACTGGGGCAAACAGTTTGGGATGTTGATTGTTGCCTACAAGAAATGGGGGAACGAAGAAGCAGTTAAGGCTCATCCAATCGATGAACTTCTCAAACTCTATGTCCGCATTAATGCTGAAGCTGAGAACGACCCAAGTTTGGATGAAGAAGCACGTGAATGGTTCCGCAAACTTGAAAACGGCGATGAGGAAGCTCTTGCTCTTTGGCAATGGTTCCGCGATGAAAGCTTGGTGGAATTTAACCGTCTATACAATGAACTACAAGTTGAATTCGACAGCTACAACGGAGAAGCCTTCTACAACGATAAAATGGATGCAGTTGTAGATATCCTCGCTGAAAAAGGACTATTGGTCGAATCAGAAGGTGCCCAAGTTGTGAATCTTGAAAAATATGGAATTGAACACCCAGCTCTTATCAAGAAATCTGACGGTGCAACTCTCTACATCACACGTGACTTGGCTGCAGCTCTTTATCGCAAAAACGAGTACCAATTTGCCAAATCTATCTATGTTGTCGGCCAAGAGCAATCTGCTCACTTCAAACAGCTCAAGGCAGTACTACAAGAAATGGGTTACGATTGGAGCCAAGACATTGTCCATGTTCCGTTTGGATTGGTAACAAAAGAAGGAAAGAAACTTTCTACTCGTAAAGGGAATGTTATCTTGTTAGAGCCAACGGTTGCAGAAGCCATCAGCCGTGCAAAAGCGCAGATCGAAGCCAAAAATCCTGAACTTGAAAACAAAGACCAAGTCGCTCATGCTGTTGGAGTTGGGGCCATTAAATTCTATGACCTTAAAACTGACCGTACAAATGGCTACGACTTCGACCTCGAAGCTATGGTATCCTTTGAAGGCGAGACTGGTCCTTATGTCCAATATGCGTATGCTCGTATCCAATCCATCTTGCGTAAAGCCGATTTCAAACCTGAAGCAGGTGCCAACCATAGCTTGAACGATGCTGAAAGCTGGGAAATCATCAAGCTCATCCAAGATTTCCCACGTATCATAAAACGTGCAGCTGACAACTACGAGCCTTCTATCATCGCTAAATTTGCGATTAGCTTGGCCCAAGCCTTTAACAAATACTATGCCCACACTCGCATTTTGGATGAAAGCCCAGAACGTGACAGTCGCCTAGCCCTCAGCTACGCAACTTCAGTCGTCCTCAAAGAAGCCCTTCGTTTGTTGGGTGTAGAGGCGCCAGAGAAGATGTAAATCGCCAAAGTTACTTGATTGCGGAGCAATCGAAGTAACTAACGCCAAATCCTATTAGGACTTTGGCTAGGCGCTTCACTAGTTTTAGGACATAAATATGATCGATTTATGTCCTAAAACGTCGTAATCTTAAAGTTATTGGAACTAAAGTTCCTAAATATAATCGATTTAGGGACCACGACGTCGTAAATGAGGCGATTTGCCTAAACGCCTTACTAATTCATCTAAACAAATAACAAGTGCCTAGGAGCTGCAGTATTACCAGTCGAAAGGCGAAGAGTTTCGCTTTTCTCTTACCACCTACTTCTTTATCACTTAGGGAGAATTTTTATGAGCCAGTATGCTTATATTCTAGTTGTTATCAGTCTTCTTTTTCTCTTCCTCGTCAATAAATACGAAAAAGAAAAACTTCAAAGACTGCTTCAGGACCAACTATTAAAGGACCAAGCTTTTCGTGCAACTATTAAAGAAAAAATCCAAACGATAGAAAACATCAATGATGTCATTGACTACATTAACAAAGGTTACCGTTTAGGAATTCCCATTTCAAAAGAAATCGTTGACGAAATTCGCAACTAACAAAAAAGCTCGAGATAAAAATTCTCGAGTCTTTTTTATTTATTTTTTCTTACAACTAAGATTCCCACCAAGATAACAATTCCTAGTGATGCCATGGTTCCGTAAGTTGACAAACTTTCATCAAGAAATTTCTCCGAGAACAGTATCAGACTAATTGCCAAGAGCAACAAAGCACTGCATAGCATAATATCCTTGAAGCTTGGTTTGCGTTTTATATACTTTAAAAATGATCTCTGTAATTTACTCATTTGAACTGTTCTCTTTTGAAATAATTCTATGATCCATGGGATAAAAATCTAGCCCAGCAACTCTATCCTCTTACAAGGATTCAAGTTCATAAAGCTCTGCAATAATAGCTGCAACCTTTTTGATATCTCCTAGCATTCCGCGCATTTCAAAGTCAGCTAGGACTGGAAAACCAAAGCGCTGGCTATATTGCTTGGCGGTCAAACAGTATTGGTTATTGAAATTGCGGTTACCCGATCCTACGACACCAAAACACTTGCTAGCATTATCACCATATGCGATAAAGTCACCTACTGGAGTGGTCAAGATTTCCACATCTCCATTATCAACGCCATTGCCACCTTCGAGATAAGTCGGTAGGAAAGCCACATATGGGTTGGTCATCTCAAAGAAGTCTTCTCCTTCCTTGACCAAGTCTTTAATATGAATTTTTTCCACATCAATATTCGCATACTGCTCCAACAAATATGCTTTTAGCCGGGTTACGAAACTTTCCGTATTGCCACTCAAACTGATATAGACCAAGGAAATTTTTTTCATCTTTTCCTCCCTCTTTCTCGAATCCAAAAAAATAACTACCAAGATTGTATCTTGATAGTTATCCTTTGTCAACTCTTAGGCGAGCTCTTCCTCTTGAGATTCTGTTAATTCTTTTTGCTGACGCCACATTTTATAGAAGACAATCGCTAAGAAAATAACATTAATAACGATAAATATAATAGTGCTTACTTTAGACATGACTCCCATTCCTATACGAAGGGTGTCGTCTTTAATCAATTGCATGGCATCTTGGATATTCATATTGTCATAGACCAACCCAACAATAGATAGTAAGACATATCCAACATAAGTATAGTTTGCCAACTGTAATTTCTTACGAACTAGGAAAACAAAGGCTACTACAACTAGGATAGCAGATAAAAGAATTAGTATCACGTTAAAAATAGAGTGAGATGACTCTGATACTTGGTAGGCATAGTTAACAGCGTCATCTATTTGTTGAGCACTAAGCGTCCCAACATTTTCTTGGCTAGCACGAAGGGCTTCCTTATTAGGGACTGGAGTGAAAATTCCAACTACTGCCAAGAATGAGCTAATCGCTGATAAGACTAATAAAATCCATAGATAGATTGGTTTCTTTTTCATAAAAGTAACCTCCTCATATTTTTAAACTTATTATAGCATATTTTAAAATGGATAACAAAAGTTAGAGGGTTACATCAATCTGCTTGCGATAAGCCTTAGGAGACTTTCCACATAGTTTTCGAAAAACCTTGTAGAAGTACCCTACATTACTATACCCAACTGTATAGCAGATATCCTCAATACTATCGTTTGTAGATAGCAAGAGTTGCTGGGCAGCCTTGATGCGTTGCTTATTGAGAAGTTCCGCAAAGGTTGAATTGGTTTCCTTCTTGATTAACTGACCTAAGTAAACAGGATTGATAAAGAGATCCTTGCTGATATCCTTGAGAGACAGCTCTTTTTTGTAATCTCTACCAATAACTTCGAGAACACTGACAACATTTTCATTCATGCGGTATTGACCAAAGAAGGAAGTCAAGGTTTCTTTTGTATAAGCGACTAAGTCCTCAAAGTTTGTGATGGCATGAATATTCTTGACGATATCTGTCATATCATCTGCTTTCAGATGCTCGAAGAGATGAAAGACATCCATAACAAACTGAGTAAAAAGTTGCTTGGTGATGGATACTCTCGGTGTGTTTTCTAGCACAATCTTCTCGAGTAGGTTTAACTCATCGATAATCTGCTGAAGATTTCCCTGGATAATAACTCGATAGATGGGTTCATAATATGAGAAGAGACTTTCAGACTGATCTAGATTTACAGTTCCATAAAAAAGTGCTTTTTCAACGTCAAACTTCCATTTTTCAAAGTTGGCCTGATAAGGTGACTCAAAAGGCAGAACGAGTAAACCATCGAATTTCTGATCTGCAAGAACAATCTGCCAGTCCTGACCTAAAACGTAGTAAGGAATAACAAAATCCCCTTGTTTTTCCTGGGAAAGTCCAATCCACCAGTTTTCTTCTTGAGAGAGATGCGCCTTAAATGCTTCTTCATCTAATTTTTGGCTTAACATTTCTGGTTCATACACTTTCTCACGAAGATGACCAAGGATTTTCTCAAGTAAATGCTCTAGTTCAACCTTATCAACTGGTTTGACAAGATAGTCTACAACATTGAGGTTCATAGCTTTTTTGACATAGTCAAATTCTTGGTAACCAGAGAGAAGGATATAATATGCATCTGGCAACAATTCCTTCATCTCTCCAATCATTTCAAGCCCTGTCTTGTCAGGCATGTTGACATCAGAAATAACGACATCTACAGGATGCTCTCGAACATAGTCCAAAGCGTCGTCGGCATGATTAGCCGTTGCCACGACTTCCATATCCCATTTGTCAAAAGGAATCAAACGCTTAAGCCCTTCTGTAATCATGTACTCATCGTCAACTAATAGTACTTTATACATGTTTATCCTTTCTCTTCGTCCTGAATTGTGATTCGATAGTGAACGCCTTCCTGTTCAGCCGATTCAACACTAATATCATAGCGGTCTCCAAAGTAGAGCACAAAACGTTCGTGGATATTCATAATCCCAATAGACTGCCGTTTCCCGCTATAATCTGCTGTATGTTCAAATGTTCTTTGAGTTAATTTAGCTTGGATTTCTGCTAGTTTTTCAGCAGACATCCCACGGCCATTATCGGTTACCAAGATTTCGACATAGCCCTCTTTTTTTAAAGCCTTGATACTGATCACATTATCTGTTCTTCTGTGGTCAACTCCATGAGCAAAATAGTTTTCTACCAAGGGTTGGAGGGTGAACTTTGGAATACGCATTTCTTCCAATTCAGGGTCAATCCTAAATCCGTATGCAATGGATTTTGGATAGCGAACCATACAGAGATAACTGTACTTCCGACAAAACTCCACTTCTTGCTTGAGTGTCGTTTCTCGCTCGTCGGAAATATTATTGCGTAGGAGACTACTGAACTCATAGATGATATCTGCTAATTCATTTTGATTCTCCATCACAGCATACATCCGCAAAAACTCCAGAGTATTATACATGAAATGCGGATTAATTTGAGCTTGTAGCGCACGCATGTTGGCATCTTTTTGATTGAGTTCCAGTTGATAAATATCGTGAATATTACTTTCCAACCGGTCCAACATATCGTTTGTCGTTTCAGCAATCAAAAGCAATTCTTGATCCTTTTTGTCAGTATTAATCCTCTTTGTCTGCTCTCCCTTAGTAATGGCTTGGATCGAATCCACCAAATCCACAACCTGATTTTGGTAATCAGAGAAGGTTCTTCTTAGGGTGATATATAAGATGATGATAAAGAGAGCACTCAAACCAACGATTAGAGCTGAGTTGGCTAAGCTACCATTTAAAACATAATTCTGAGGAACAGCAACTTGAACTTGATAGCCGTGCGCTGTTGAACCTACCATCCAAGAACCTCTAGTCCCTTTTTCTCCCAGATGAAACATGTCCGTCTCAAAGGGCGTAATAACAGAAACAGCGACTGGGACGACACCTCTGGTATTATCAATCGCCTTATAGAGAACTTCTGGTGGCACCGAGATATAAATAACCCCTATGGCCTGGTCCGATACGGGATCGGATACTGGAACAGCGAAACTATTAGCATCTGGTTTAAAGTTTTCAGCTGGAATCTTCTGTCCACTACGATTATCTCTCTTGGAAACAAAGACGTCCGTTGAATCCTGTAGAACAATCGCAACACCGCTCACAAAATCATTTCGGACGTAGATATCATCAATATTTTCATAAATAGAGACCGAAATATAAGGAGATGCCTTTCGTTCGAGTTGCCAATAGAAATAGTCTGGTGTACTGAGACTGAAATACTTATAAATCCCTTCAATGCGGGCTTGATTTTCTACCAAACCTTGAGCCAGGCGAGTGGATTCACGGTAATAGTATTCAACCTCGTCGACGGTCCGAGCCAAGACACGTTGACTAACTCGACTTGCTTCCTTTTCACGCATATCCCAGTAAGCATAGGAAAGCAAGAGAGCAAAACAAGTGATGATAGCAATCATGACTAGGCTATAGAGTCTAAGAAGTGAGTGGAGACGAAACTGTTTGGTATTATCTTGTTGCCAATTTTTCATGAATACTCTCATAAACAGGCTCCAACAAATCGCTAATAAAGAAGTGCCACATTCCAATACCTACAAAAATAAGGAGGGCTGGCATGTAGAAACCAATAATAATCAACAAGACACTACCAAGAAGAACCTTGGCCATAGCTGATAGGCTCATAAATATTCCGATAAAAGCAAGCTTTAGAGTGTTTTTATAGGATAATTCAAAGTAAACCTGCAGTTTTAAAGACACTGCATAGCCTAGAAATACCACGGCTACTAAAAAGATATTTAGAAAAGTTGCTGCCAAGTGGATGATGGTCTGGTTGGGCAATTGAATCATCAGATACAAACCATAAATCAAGATGAAGTCAATCCCTATAAAGGTGTAGAAACTGAGATTGCTTTTGACAAAATTGCTCTTAAATAAAACCCATGCTTCCTTGAAACGATAAGCACGATAAGAATAACCGTGTTCTGCATATAAACTCATGAGAGTTGCACTAGCGGGTGCTATACCAAAGACCACTCCTCCTGCTAGTGTCAATAACCAAAAATAAGCCGTCGCAATCATCCCCAAAAAGAAACGATGAAAGACTAGCTCAATGAAATTTCCCACGGTTTGCCTCCTATAATTTAATCTAGTTTTATTATAACATATTTCAAGCGCTCTCAAAAATAGGAGCAATAAAAAAATAAATACATTTATTGGTTTAATTATGATATTTGTACTATAATAAAGATAGATAGAGATACTGATTAATAATCAAAGAACAAAGGCTTTACCAGGGCAGATGGATATGTTTGAAAATTAGATAATTACTATTCAACTTAATTATTGGTTTGACAAAATAACGAAAGGGGTACGAGACATGACTATTTTTATTTTAAGAACTACCGTGTTTTGGATTGCTCTTATTTTGAGTCTTTTCTCTGATAAATTGTTCAAACAACATGCAAAAATCGGAAAAATAATTTGCACTATAATAGCATTAATTGCGGCATTGTCATTTCTGTTCTAAGTTATTTTAGGAATACAGGAATTTGTTTGTCCTGTATTCTTTTTTTCT
>ERZ772979.2097-NODE-2097-length-10406-cov-69.212153_pt1 | contig 10406 bp, 7 predicted proteins | sample MGYA00511130_ERZ772979 | MGnify/ENA primary metagenome ERZ772979 (study PRJEB29015, sample SAMEA2738103) | human oral metagenome | biome: human oral; feature: human-associated habitat; material: saliva | place: China | collected 2186 ... | reverse complement strand
ACGAGGACGGCAACATGCCCAACATCTTCGAGTACACGCTGGGCCTGAAAGACCACAAGGAATTCGACGACCTGATGCGCAAGTACTACCAGGGCGCCCTCGGTGGCACCTCCCAGTCCAGCGCGCAATCAGATACCCAATCGGGTGCCAGCGACGCCACCTACGACTACTCAACAATCCTGGGCACCACGTTCCGCCGCATCAACGCCTTCGACAAGTACACGTGGGACGACACCTACAAGGTGTGGACCGACCACTCCTCGGATACGGACTACATGAAAAAAATCGTCGACGGCGGCCAAGAACTGACCATCTCCGGCATCGTCAAACCCAACTCCACCAAGGGCGGGGCCCTGCGCCAAGGCATCGCCTACACCCCCGCCCTCACCTACCAGATCATCGAGGAAGCAGCCGCCAGCCCCATCGTCAAAGCCCAACGCGCCAAACCCGACGTCGACGTCTTCACCGGCAAAACCTTCAAGGAACTCGCCGACAACCAAAAGAGCCAGTCCAGTGGCTTCGACATGTCCTCCCTGTTCACAGTCGATCAGTCCAAGCTCTCAGCAGCCTTCCAAATCGACCCGAGCAAGCTCCAAATGGACCTGTCCGGCATGGACTTTAGCGGCCTCGACATGTCCGGCATAGACTTTAGCGGCCTCGACATGTCCGGACTGGATCTATCAGCCATCGACTGGCAGAACGTCGACCTCTCCGGTCTCGCCGCCCAATCGGGCGCCCAATCCGGTGCGGGCTTCGACTTCTCCGCCCTCAACCTCGCAGACCTCACAAAAGAACTGCCCCAGCTCGCCAACGTCGACTTCCCCACCATCATTCGATCCGCACTCGCGGACGGTGCCGTCAAAGACGGAGCAGCTCAATACCTGAGCACTCAAGCCAGTCAGATCGCCCAAGGCTTCCAGGACTACGCCCAGAAACAGATCGAGGAAGGCGGCACGACCGACTTCGCGACCCTGGCCTCGTCCTACTTCTCCCAGCCGGAAGTAATGGAACAGCTACGAGCGGCGGTCTCCTCCGACCAAGTCGTGGACGCCGACAAACTCACCGCCAACCTGACGGCTGCGCTCGGTAACGACCCCGCGCTCGCGCAGATCGGCCAGGACGTATCCACCCAGGTCATGAACGCCATCTCCGCCCAGATTGCCTCCCAACTCGGCGCCACCCTCACCCAGGGGGTGAGCGCCGTCATCGGACAGGTCATGCAAGAAACGATGACCAGTGCAATGACATCGATGATGACCCAGCTTTCCGGCGCGATCGGTCAACAGATGAACACGGTCATGAACCAGTTCGCGACCAGCATGTCCAGCGCATTCTCCGTTGACCCTGAAGCTTTTGCTTCGGCATTCACATCCAACGTGGACGATAAGTCCCTCGCAGCCCTCATGGCGACCATGTTCTCCACGAACGTGCCGACGCTGGAAACAAACCTGCGGACCCTGGGGTGGGCGGACATCGCCTCGCCGTCTAACATTTCGATCTACCCTAAGTCCTTCGCCGACAAAGATAACGTGAAGGCCGTGCTCGACACCTACAACAAGGACAACGAAGCGGCGGGCGCCACCGACAAAGTCATCACCTACTCCGACGTCATGGGCACCCTCATGAGCTCGGTGACCAAGATCGTCGACATCATCTCCTGGCTGCTCATTGCTTTCGTGTCGATCTCGCTCGTGGTCTCCTCCATCATGATCTCGATCATCACCTACATTTCGGTGCTCGAGCGCCGCAAAGAGATCGGAATCCTGCGCTCCATTGGGGCATCCAAGGGTGACATCTCCCGCGTCTTCAACGCGGAGACAGTCATCGAAGGCTTCCTCGCTGGCGTGATCGGCGTCGGCGTCACCTACGGTTTGTGCGCGGTCGCCAATTCGATTGCCTACGCCTCCTTCAACGTCGAGAACATCGCGCAGCTCTCACCGATCACTGCCGTCACGCTGATCGCCGTGTCGGTCGGGCTGACCGTCATCGCCGGCATCATCCCAGCCGCGCGTGCCTCCCGTCAGGATCCCGTCGAGGCTCTGCGATCGGAGTGAACGGAAGACGGCCTCAGCCCCGTTTTGCCGAGGCCGTAGCCTCGCCACGGGGCGCGCGCGGCTGCGCTAGTCTGGACGTAACGCTTGTCCACCAGCCGTAAGGAAAGAGGAATCATGCCCACCCCCGAGAATCTCGCCACCGACGCTACCGTAGCCATCATGCTGGCCGACGGCTTCGAAGAAGTTGAAGCCCTGGCCGTCGCCGACGTCCTGTTCCGCGCTGGCGTGCGCTCCGACCTGATCTCCGTCACCGACGCGCGTCACGTCACCAGCTCTCACGGTATCCGAGTGGTCGCCGACCTCATGCTCGACGACGTCGACCTATCGGCCTACACCGTGCTTTTCCTGCCCGGAGGTATGCCCGGCACCCTGGGATTGAAGGGAACTCCCGCCATACAGACCGAGGTCCTGCGCCGCGCGGACGCGCGCGAGCCGATCGCCGCCATCTGCGCAGCCCCCTCGATCCTGGCCGAACTGGGTGTCCTCGACGGTCGCCACGCGACCGCGAACCCCGCCTTCATTCAGGCGATTGCTGCCGGTGGGGCGATAGCCCACGAGAACCCGGTCGTCGTCGATGAGTTCGTGACTACTAGCCGCGGCGCCGGCACAGCCCTGGATCTCGGCCTCGAGATCGTGCGCCAACTCCTGGGCGAGACGACCGCCCAGGAAGTCTCCCGCGGCGTCGTCCTCACCCACTGACCCGCCCCCAGTCGTCTTTCCGAAAGGACACCCACCCCGCATGAGCCCGCGCAAGCCTCGTCCCTGGCCCGACACCCCCGCGCCCCTGGCGGCGCCCGTCGTGGACAACCACACGCACCTGCCCACCCACGCCGGAGAGATCCCCAGGCGCGAGGGCGTGGCGCTGAGCCTGGACGATCAGCTGGACCGAGCCCGCGAGGTCGGCGTCACCGCGCTCATCTCGAGCGCGTGCGAGCTGCCCGACTTCGACCCGATGATCCAGCTGGCGAGGGACCACGAGGGCGTGCGCGTCGCGCTCGCCATCCACCCGAACGAAGCCGCCTTGCACGCGGGCTGCGCCGAACCCTCACCCGACGGGCTCACCCCGCGCGTGTGCGAGCACCACGTGCCCCTCGACGAAGCCCTCACCGCCGTCGAAGCACGCCTGAGCGACCCAACGGTCATCGCGGTGGGGGAGAGCGGCCTGGACTACTTCCGCACCGCCGAACCGGGGCGCCAGGCTCAGAAGGAATCCTTCCGCGAACACATCCAGATGGCGGCGCGCGCCGACCTGCCCCTGCAGATCCATGACCGCGAGGCGCACGAGGACACCCTGGCGATCCTGGGCGAGTGCGCCAGCACCGATCAGCGGATCGTGTTCCACTGCTACTCGGGGGACGCCGCCATGGCAGCTCACCTGGCCCAGCGCGGTTGGTACGCCTCCTTCGCGGGACCCATCACCTACCCGGCGAACTCGGACCTGCGCGCGGCGCTTGCAACCCTGCCGCGTGAACTCGTCCTCGTTGAAACCGACGCGCCCTATCTGACGCCCGTCCCGTGGCGCGGATGCCCCAACGCTTCCTACGTCATGGCCCACACCGTGCGTTTCATCGCGCAGCTGTGGGACGTCAGCGAGGCGGCGGCGTGCGACCAGCTACGAGCCAACACGCAGGCGGTCTACGGCTCCTGGTAAAGGCAGGAGCGAGCGTGAAGTGTATCAAAGTGCTCGCAAATTGGTAACAAATTGGTTACGGTTGGAGTGTCAGTCCGGTTCCGAACATCCACGCGCGACGGACCACCACCCCGAGCGGTGGCGCAGTAGCGAGGCACCGGAGGCGGAAACTACAACGTCTGGAGACACGTGAGCCTGAAGCCCTCCCGCACAACCGTCATCTCCGTCGCCTCCGCGGCGGCCCTCCTCGTGGCCGGCACGGCAGCAGCCGCCGTCGGCACCTCATACCGCCACGTCACCGTCGAAGTGGACGGCGTGAGCCGTGACGTGTCCGGCTTCTTCATTACCGCGGGCGATGCCCTGAACACCGCTGGCGTGTCCGTGGGCTCCCACGACCTCGTTGCCCCCGCCTCTGACCAGCGCGTCACTAACGGTGACACGGTCGTCGTTCGCACGGCCACCGAATACGACGTGACCGTCGATGGAAACCGGACCACCGCATGGTCCACGGCCTCGTCGATCTCCGGCGTCCTGTCCGCCCTGCCCGCCGTCTCCTCCTCGATGGCGGCCGACCGCTCCTACACGCGAGCTGAAATGCCCCTGGGCGAGGGCGGCGAAACCATTCACGTCGTCGCCGACGGTGCAACCACAGACGTCGTGGCATCCGCCGCTGAAGGCACAACCGCGATCCTTCAGAAAGTCGGCATTAGCGCCGGTCCCATCGACCGCGTCACCCTGGAAAACAGCGGCGGAGACATCACCCTGCGCGTGGCACGCGTCGTACGCGGCAACATCACGACAACGACCGAAATCCCCTACGGCACCGAAGAACGCGAAGACGCCGAGGCCGAGCAGGGAACCGAGAAGACGGTCCAGGAAGGCGTGGTCGGATCGCAGACCACCGAGTCGTACCAGGAGACCATCGACGGACAAGTGACCGTCTCCGCGGTCCTGACCACGACGCGCACCGAGCCCACGCCTCGCATCATCTCCAAGGGCACCAAGGAAAAGAAAGCCGAGGAAACTAAGAACTCCTCCGATTCTTCATCCTCCTCGTCCTCCTCCTCATCTTCGTCATCGCCCGCCGTCGCTTCCGGCGACGACGCAGCCATCTGGGCGGCCATCGCCCAGTGTGAGTCCGGCGGCAACCCGTCGACCAACACGGGCAACGGCTACTACGGCATGTACCAGTTCTCCCTGCCCACGTGGCAGTCCGTGGGCGGCACCGGTCTGCCCTCCGACGCATCGGCTGAAGAACAGACAATGCGTGCGCGCATGCTCCAGCAGCGCGCCGGTTGGGGTCAGTGGGGCTGTGCCTACAAGCTCGGCCTCGTCTAACGTGACATTCCCCCCGCAGGCGCCGCAGTCATAGCGTCCGCGAGGGCTACCGCGCTAAGCTGACCAGCAGTACTAGAATCGAGAAATCGGGAGTACCGTGAGCCACCACCTGAGCAACTCTTTGAGCGCTTCCGCAGCCAGTGCCCTGCACGTCCTCGGCGGACGCCTACGCACTTTCGCTCCCTCCCCTCGTGTCGTCCTCGGCACGGCGGCCCTCGCCTCCGCGGGTGTCCTCGGGATCGCCGGCGTGGGAGTCGCGTCCTCGCATACGACTGTCATGCTCGAAGTGAATGGTGTGTCTCGTCCCGTCACCGCGTGGGGCAACACTGTCGGTGACGCGCTCGCCGTTGCGGGCGTGAAGGTCGGCAGCTCCGACTTGGTTCAGCCGGGTGTCGGCGACGTTGTGCGGGAGGGCGACACGATCGTCGTGCGTACCTCCAAGGCATACACGGTGACCGTCGACGGTCAAGCGCGAACCCTGTGGACCACAGCCGCGTCAGCCGACGGCATCCTGGCGGACGCGGCGCCGCTCGGCTCCACGGTCACCCTGGCAGCCGATCGTTCCGCGTCGCGCGATGATCTGACTCCGCTCGTGTCGCGTGCGCGCAACGTCATCGTCAACGTCGATGGCACCACGCGTGAAGTCGCCGTGCGTCCCGGTCAGGATGCCCGCGCGATCCTGGAGGCCGCTGGCGTGTCGGTTCACCCCCTTGACCGCGTGGCTGTCGAGAACAACCAGACCGGCGAATTGACGATCAACGTCAGTCGCGTGACCCGCGGCCAGGCCACGGAAACCGTCGACATCCCGTTCAGCGAAACCACGACGACCAGTGCCGACATGTTCGTCGGTGAATCCCAGGTGACCACGACCGGCGTGAACGGCGTGACCACCTGGACGGTGTGGCAGGAAAAAGACGGCGATCAGGTCTTGACCTCCGTGCCGATCACCGAGCATTCCACCTCCCAGCCTGTTACTCAGGTGCGCGCCGAAGGAACGAAGGAAGCCACACCGGCTGCCCTCGTGGCCGCCGGCATTGACCCGAAGGCCACCTTGGAGGAGAAAACCGAGGCCAACGGGACCACGTCGGTGCGCTACCGCGCGACGCTCGGTTCTTTGTCCACGAAGGAAGAGATCGCCGCGATCGCTGGCGACAAGAACACCGACGCCGCCACGCAGGCAGCTGCCGCTGCCGCTGCCGCGGATGTCGGTGCCGTTCCTACCACCTACTCCGGCGAGGACCCGCGTTCCCTGGCCAAGCCCCTCGTTGATGCACAGGGATGGGGTAGCAGCGAGTATCAGTGCCTGATTCAGCTGTGGAACCGTGAGTCTCAGTGGAACCCGTATGCTGAGAATGCTTCCTCGGGCGCCTACGGTATTCCGCAGGCCCTGCCGGGTTCCAAGATGGCCTCGGCCGGTGCGGATTGGCGGACCAACCCCGTCACGCAGATCAACTGGGGTATCGGCTACATCAAGAGCCGCTATGGCACTCCCTGCTCCGCGTGGGCGCACTCAAACGCGGTGGGCTGGTACTAAGCGTGACGCTTGGGGCGGGCCTGGCAACGAGGGTTGTCGGGCCCGGTTCTTTTTCTCGGCGCGGGTGGAGTCGTGCTGGTGTGGTGGTTGTGCTTGTGGGCGCTCTGGCTCTCAGAGCGCGCTCATCCGGATAGGTAACGAACATCTGGATAGGTTATGAGCATCCGGATAGCTTATTAACCTATCCGGATGTGGCTAACCTATCCGGATGCGCAGCCTGGCCTGGCTTGGCGCGGTACTGGGGGCTCATGCGTCGCCCAGGCTTGGCGCGGCTCCCTGACCTGGTCGGATTCGATGCCTGGGCTGAGCTTGGCGCGGTGCCCAGTCCTGGCTTTGTGGGCTGGGTGGGCTGTGGGGTGCGCATCTCGGCGCGGGCGTAGGTGGATGGGCGTGAGTATCTGGATAGGTAACGAACATCTGGATAGGTTATGAGCATCCGGATAGCTTATTAACCTATCCGGATGTGGCTAACCTATCCGGAAGCGTGCAACCTATCCGGATGCGTCGTTCCTATCTGCGTAGCGCCGGGGGTGCACCAACTTGACACTTACCATACAATTCTCGTGAAGGTTACTCGATATTTATCGTGAATGTATCAGTGAGGTTGTTGTGGGTTTTTCTACCGTTGCTAAAGTGGTTGCATCTGTGGTGATCGCCGGTGCAGGATTCGCCGGTGGCATGAAGGCTGCCCCGATCTTTGGTGTGGGGTCCGCGCAGGACCAGGGCGCGGAACCTGTTGTTACCGTTGACACGACTCTCGTGAAAAACTCTTTCGCTGACATTGGTGAACTCGCCACCGAGTCCTACAACTTCACCCAGGTGGGGAAATACTCTGAGGAGGGAACCAAGGTGTTCGGCATGGAAGTGCCGGGCACGGGCGCCCATTACCTCATCACCTATTCGGGTGAGGTGAAGGCCGGAGTGGCCGATGTGAGCCAGATTCAGGTCGAGGTTGACGAGGCAGGTCACGTTGTGACGGTGACCGTGCCTGCTGTCGAAGTTCTCTCCGCCTCCATCGACCCTGCCTCCGTCGAGACCTACGACCAGTCTTTCTCCGTCGTCAACCAGATCGAGGTCGGAGAAGTCACCACCTTCCTGGCGGAACGGGAGACCGCTGCCGCAGACGAGGCCATCTCCAAGGGACTGCTCGACAAGGCGCAGGGGCGTGTGGAAGACATTGTGAAGAAACAAGTCAACGCTGTTCTTGGCGAGCAGGCCAGCAAGTACGAGGTGCGTGTCGTCATTGCTCCTGCCCCCGCTGAGTGAGTGGTCGCGCCACGCGGCTCACGCCGCCCGGCCTCGGCCCCGTTTTCAGTTTCGCACGTAATTCCCTCGTGACTGTTTCAAGATTTGAAATCGCATCGTTGAAATCATGCGGTTTTGAGCTGTAGTTCAAAACTGAACGGGTTAAATTATGTGCGAGATTGTTGGGGAACTAGGGATTGTAGCGCCAGCGAGGCTCACGCCGCCCGGCCTCGGCCCCGTTTTCAGTTTCGCACGTAATTCCCTTGTGACTGTTTCAAGATTTGAAATCGCATCGTTGGAATCATGCGGTTTTGAGCCGTAGTTCAAAACTGAACAGGTTAAATTATGTGCGAGATTGTTGGGGAACTAGGGCTTGTGGCGCCAGCGTGGCTCACGCCGCCCGGCCCCCGCCACGCGGCTCACGCCGCCCGGCCCCGGCCTTGCGGGCGCTGTGCACTAGACTTGCTAGCGTGAGCCGATCCCCCCGCCAACGCGACACGCGCCGCCGCATCGACCCGTCCCTGCCCGAGGGCGCCGTCCCCTCCGAGACGGGTCTGCTCGGCCCCCTTGAAGTGAAGGCTATCTCCGAGGCGCTCGGTATTCGCCCCACGAAGGTGCTGGGCCAGAACTTCGTGCACGACGCGGGTACGGTGCGCAAGATCGTCGCGGTCGGCGGTGTCGTGGAAGGCGACGAGGTCGTCGAGGTCGGCCCCGGCCTCGGCTCACTGACCCTGGCGCTCCTGGAAGTCGGCGCGCGCGTGAGGGCCGTCGAGATCGATCCGCGTTTGGCCGCCGCCCTGCCTGAGACGGTGCGCGCCCGCATGGGCGAGGCCGTCGGCCGTTTCCACGTCGTCACCATGGACGCCACGCAGATCAAGGGGGTCGACGACTTCGGCGTGGATTGGCCTGCCCCCACGAAGCTCGTCGCGAACCTGCCCTACAACGTGGCGGTGCCGGTCCTGCTCAACATGCTTCAGGCTTTCCCCTCCGTCGAGGTGGTTGTCGTCATGGTCCAAGCCGAGGTCGCGGACCGCCTGGCCGCAGGCCCCGGATCGCGCACATACGGCGTGCCCTCCGTCAAGGCCTCCTGGTATGGGACGGTCGAGCGCGCGGGGACGATCGGTCGTTCCGTGTTCTGGCCGGTGCCTGGTGTGGATAGCGCCCTCGTGCGCCTGACCCGGCTGAAGACTCCGCGCGGCGACGACGAGCTGCGCCGCGCCACCTTCGAGGTCACCGACGTGGCCTTCGGGCAGCGCCGTAAGACCCTGCGCGCGGCCCTCAAGAATTGGGCGGGCGGCCCCGAGGCGTCCGAGGCCCTCTTGTCCGCCGCCGGCATCGACCCGACGCGCCGCGGCGAGACCCTCTCGATCGACGATTTCGTCGAGCTGGGGCGAGCCGTCATTGATGCCCGAGGCCGTGGCGCCCTCGAGCCCTCGACTGTGGCCCGCTGACGACCGGTAGGAACCAGCTAGGAAGAAGGAATCGTATGCGTGAAGTGCGCGCCAGTGCGCCCGGCAAAGTGAACCTGACGCTGCGCGTGGGTGCGCCCGCGCCTGACGGCTACCACCCGCTGGTCACGGTCTTCGAGGCCTTGGACCTGCGTGAGACCGTCACCGTGCGCACCTCCAAGACGCCGGGCGTGCGCGTCGAGACGGTCGCGTACCTGCCTGATGGCAGCGTCGACGAGGCCACGACCCGCGCGATGGCGGACCTCGACCCGCAGGCCCACCTGGCTGTGCGCGCCGCACGCGTCCTCCAGCGCCTCGCCGCCGCGGGCCCCTGGGCGTCCACCGCCGCGGGACTGAGCATCCGCGTCGACAAGCGCGTCCCCGTCGCCGGCGGTATGGCCGGTGGGTCTGCCGACGCGGCCGCCGCCCTGGTGGCCTGCAATGAGCTGTGGGAGCTGGGCCTGGGCGCCGAGCAGCTCCAGGCGATCGGTCGTTCGCTGGGCGCCGACGTGCCCGCCTGCATGCCCGGCGGCATCGCACTGGGTACCGGGCGCGGCGACCACATGAGTGTCCTGCGCGAGGGGGACGAGGCCGGGGCTGGGCACCACTGGGTGATGCTCCTCGCCCGCGAGGGCCTGTCCACTCCGTCGGTGTTCCGCGAGTTCGACCGGCTCGACGCGGCGGGTGCGCCCGCCCTCGCCGAACCCGCGCCCGAGGAGGTTGCCGCCCTGTGCGCGGGACCCGAGGATCTGCGCCACTGCCTCGTGAACGACTTGCAGGCCCCCGCCCTACGACTGCGCCCAGAACTGGCCGAGACCATCGCCGCCGCGCAGGACGCGGGGGCCCTGGCGGTCACGCTGTCCGGGTCCGGCCCGACTGTCGCGGCCCTCGCGCGCGACGCCGAGCACGCCTACACCCTCGCGGACGCCCTGAGTGATGCCCCCACGGTCGCGCGCGCGATCCCCACCCGCGGGCCCGCGCGTGGCGCCCGCATCGAATCGACGGAGGCCATCTGATGGCGCACCTGCTCGGAACTCAGAACGTCGGCGCCCTCGCGGGGTCGCGCAAGCTCCTCGAGGGGGTCACGGTCGGCCTCGAGGATGGCAGCCGCGTCGGCATCCTCGGCCCCAACGGCGCCGGAAAGTCCACGCTCCTGC
>ERZ772979.2095-NODE-2095-length-10422-cov-12.806116_pt1 | contig 10422 bp, 8 predicted proteins | sample MGYA00511130_ERZ772979 | MGnify/ENA primary metagenome ERZ772979 (study PRJEB29015, sample SAMEA2738103) | human oral metagenome | biome: human oral; feature: human-associated habitat; material: saliva | place: China | collected 2186 ... | reverse complement strand
GCAAATATGTCTCAGCTTCGACAGATGCCACTCGCTATCTACTATCAGCTTTGACTATACTCTGTAGTTATACAAGTCCTATAAAGACACTTGGCATTATTCGCCATGGAAAACCAATAACTATCACCATTCATCTGCAATCTAAGTCTGTTCCCACAAAGGCAGAGGAACAAAACGTAACTTGGAGAAAGGTTTCTTCAAGGGTTGGATATATTAACGTGAAAAGCATGCAAGATAATGCTGACACTGAATTCACCAAAGCTTTGAAGCATCTAAGCAAACTCCCATACTTGATAGTTGATGTGCGTCAGAATGGTGGAGGTAACAGTTGGATAGGAGATAATATTGCGCAGAACTTAATAAAGGGTAAACGACGTATTTGGAATGGGTCTACAATATCTCCTTTTACTAACAGCTATAAGGGAAAAGTAATCATCTTGATGGGTCATTATTCTTGTTCTTCAGCTGAGACTTTTCTCATTACAATGAAAGAAAGTGGTGATGCCGTGTTGGTTGGTACATCTTCAGCTGGTGATACAGGCGGTATTATTTGTCTTTTTAAGACATCACACGGAATATTCTATCGACTTCCTGTAGGACATTCGTCAGGTACCTCTCCCAAGGGTTTCCCATTAGAAGGGAAAGGAATAAGCCCGAATTATTTGGTATCAATGAAAGTTAATGACTTCTTATCAGGGAAAGATACTCAATTGTCTTATGCTCTTCAACTGCTTCAAAAATAGCAGTCAGCATTAGAAAGTTTATGTGTATGCTTGTTCTCGAATATATTATTGAATCTAAGGCAAGCGCTTCACTTCTACTCAAGACTCCCCTTACATAAACAAAGGACGATAAAAGCGAAATACTTCTATCGTCCTTTGCTATTCATTCTTGCTTTCTCTGCTTATATCTTAGAAGCAATATGTCTTCTATAAACATCCAAGTGCGATTTCTGTAAGACGTCACTGATATGGCTCATACGCTGTTTCTGACTCATGTCAGTATCGTTTTGCGTCTCATCCTCCTGCATCATAATACGACCATTGCCCTCAACAGGTAAGAACTCATACCACTCCACGGGTACATCATGCCATGAACCGTCACCACCATACTTACTAATATATGACATACGACGTTCTGAACGGAAGCCATAAGCTGTCACGTTAATCAGCGTACTGCCATCCCCCTGTGCCGCAGAAGAAGTCTTCATAATACAAGGAGTTACACAATTTGGATGCTGGAAATTCTCCTGTCCCCAAAAGTTAGCCAATGCTTCATGCTCCCAGAACGAACTCTTCTGTTCCATATCATGTCCGTAGATATCCTTCTGTGGACGTATCTGCTGATACATCGGTACACACAACAAGGGTGCAAAACTAAAGTAGATAGCACGGAAGTATCTCTCATTGATTTCGTAAAAGTCTTTCTTAGCCTTCTCAAAGTCAAAACTGCGATACTGGGCAGGGTTCATATCGAGGTCTAACACTTGTAAATGCTCTGGCATGATAGTATTTATCATGTAATGCTTATCGAAATCAAAGTCATCACCATAGCCCTCTTTCTCGTCCATCAACAGTGCCATCATACTCTGTTGTGCCAATGGTGTGAAGAGTAAAGCATATTGCTGATTGTTATTACGATTACTTGTATTGAACGCAACCTCAAACTCTTCATTCGTCAACATCGCAAAGTCGCCACTCTCAAGGTTGCGTGCTTTACGTCTCAACATAAACCGATCCCACTTATAACGTAACGAACCTTCTTTTCCTGCCAGCCCACTTGGCTTACGATAGAAGGTCAAGTCGGGTGCTGCTGTATTACCATAGATAAGCCTTGTACGCTCAAAATAATTAGGATAAGGCGCTGTTACACTGGCATGTAAGGTTTCTGAGTGAGACACAGTACGTGGCTTTCCATCAGGACCCGTCTCTGTTGTTGTCCAGAAAATGGTTTTCTGACCGTGATAAGTCTTCTCTCCCATCTCCATCTTTCGTGTTCGACAGATGACGAAAGGATTACCATTAATAAGTCCAGAATGGGAATAAAGCACAGAACGCTCGGTATTAAAAGAGTCGTTCCATCCGTATGTTTTACGAAGGTCTGCCAGTCGTTGTGTCGTAAAATAAGGGTCAAATTCCAGTCTGGGTACGGTCTTCGACATCATACGCGTAAAGACATCCCAGTCGTAAAGCCTATTCAGAGCAGCCATCTGATTCCATGCCTGTTCCTTCATAGTTTTCACCTTATTATCTAATTCATTGTGCTGAGTACGTAAGGACTTCAATTTTGGATGTACCTTGAGTAATAGAAAGACAAGCAGTAAGACCGCCCCTCCACCTATCATCAAGAGATGCTCCATTGGAAACTCATTCCATTTCACATATACAACAGCACCACCTGCCACCACAGCTATCCACAGAATGACGCATAGGATAGTCCACATCGTGATACGACCAGACACATCCGCAAGATTCTTCTCTCCTGCATAGATTTGTCGACACGTCTCACGATTAGCCTCAACATCAACTTGCGCCTCGTCAGCAAGTGCATTAAAGGTTTCATCAGCCACCTTCTTGAACTTATCTTTGAAGGTGCTGATGTATTCGTTTAGTGGATCATATATATCCTCTATCATTTACTTCTGTAGTATTAGAAGAACTTACCTCTCGCTGCCTCTCGTGTTTCTGCTGTTGCAGTAAATGGTATGCGAGTTGTATAACCCTGCTGAGCAGCAACAATCATCTTTGTTGGCCAAGAGAAGATATCAGTATTCCATTGTGTCACACGACTGTTATAAACAGTACGAGCTGCCGTAATCTCACGCTGCAAGTAGTTATTCTGCTGCATCGCATCAGCAATGGCATTGTGTGCTTTCAACTCTGGATAAGCCTCAACCTGTGGGAAGAGTCTACCAAAGGCTGTATTTACTTGTGTATTCACATCACTTCTATTTCCTTCGTTCACACCACCACTACGAAGGGCTGCAACGGCTTTCATCACGTCTTTATCAAGGTCGATAGCACGTTCTACCAATCCAACTACGTTCTGCAGTATCTGCACTCGCTGTTCCAAATAGTTGTCTATATTAGATGCCTCAGCCTGAATACGCTGTTCTAACTTCTGGAAATAGTTGCGAGCTGATATCTTCATAAAGATAAAGATAACACCTGGAAGGATTCCCACCAAACAGCCTACTACCCCTACAAGCAATGGATTTGTCATCGTACTACCCAATAACAGCACAAACAACAATACCAACACCGGACCAACTACCCACAAAGCAATCTGGAAAAGGGTTGAACCAAAACCAACTTCAACAGGAAGTTGCTTGTCTATTACATGTACATCACGGCCAGCATCATTAACTGGTCCTGTCACTTCGTCTAATGAATTTGCCATAGCTTAAATCGTTCTTTGTTTTCAATAATATCTGTTTTTAGGCTTCAAAGATACATTTTTTTCTTAAAGAGAGCAAATCTATACTCTTTATCTTCCCTTTTATGAAGACTTGATGACGATTTATAGTATCTATTAGCATAATTTCTTTGTGTGATAAAGTACCTCACAAAGAAAGGGGCATACGCTTGGTACGCCCCCAATCTTTATGAGTTTAATGCCTTCAGCATATTACCTCTACTTGCAAAAGTCTATCAGATTACGTCCCCATGCAGGTTTCAGTCCATTCTGCTTCTCCTTGGCATACAGTTCTTTGATGGTCTCTAAGTCTTTTGGACCATTCATACTCGGCTGTCCTGTCTGCTTGCTCATAATATCAAAGAACATGTAAAGAAGAATACGAGGGCGAGGGTTTGTTGGGTTAATGGCAATAGCTGACTTGTAACAACTGATTGCATCGCGGTAATAAAGTTTACCATTCTCAACAGGATTCTGTGTGATAAGTGCCGTGTAATAGAACCCCTTCAATGTAAACAGCTCTGAACGGTCAACGTCATTCTTTGTTTGTAGCGCCTCGACATCATCCTTCACTGCGTCTAAGAATAAAGAAGAATAATCGCTCTGTGGGTCTCGAGCAGCATACTGAAGAGCATAGAACACACGGTAATAGGTAGGAAGCCAAGCATCAGGATACTGATTTTCCATGTGTTTCAAGTCATTCATTACCTTTACAATAGATGTAGGTACGTTTACATTGACGACACTTAATGAGTTTTTTAACTGTGCATCGAACTGATTGTTGTTCTGTGCATTCATACTGGTTGCGCACATAAGGGCAACGATAACGACGATTTTAGAAACTAAAGTTTTCATACGCTTTGATTTTAATAAGTGAAACAATGATTTCTGTTGCAAATGTATGAAAGCTTTTTAGAGCCTCCAAATAATGGGGACAGACGACAAGAATGTGGTTTAGATAACTATCAAGCCCGCTGAAATACTATCTTTTGGGACGAATAACTAACATGCTTAGTTCGTTGGATAGGTAAGAGAATGATGTAATATTTCTGACTAAAGTAAGAAGACACACACTACTCATTTCTACAAGAATAATTTTTATTTCAGTTTGCTGTCACTTTTAACACTTCGCATAACCCTACTGTAATTTAACAAGTTAAGTCATCATAATGAATGACAGGAATGACAGGAAACTCAATTATAAAGGAATATATATAGAGAAAAAGATAAGATGAAGATGGAATATTGACAATACTATATGGCACTTGACCTGATATATACCAGCCCAAGTGCCATATTTGGAATAGACACCTACATCTTTAATTCTCAGGTAAACCTATTTCTGGATTGAATTTTACAGAGACTTTTCTATTCTGAACAATATTTACTTGTCCATTATATGCAATATTAGATTCATCATATTTCATATTTGGATTAGCATAGTACACCCTTAGCTTATAATTACCAGGAGGCAATTTACTCATCTTAAAACGAACATCATATTTGCAAATACAATCGGCTAATCCATCAAGGATATTATGGTACACGACAAGGGTAATTTGATTATCTTGATTAGCGATATTCACATAAATATTTTTTACGGCACAGTTAGCTTTCACATCTTCCAACATACATTGAGCAACACCGTCTTTATCCAAATCTATACTTAATATTGCTGGCATAGCATTATTTTCTGCATAGAAGTCAGGACGTGTATCTGTCGGAGAGATGCTTAACTTACAATTAGAATTTGCAACATCATAAATTCTTAATGGCTCAAGAGATACCTTCTCAGAGGAACATGCAGATAATCCACAGAAAAGGATTAGGCTGTAAAATACTTTTTTCATAATTACAAGGATTTTATATGTTGATATTTATATAAACGTAATTACAAGTTATTTCTTGCTTATATTATTACGTATTTCTGTTATTGCTGAAATCCGCAATAAAGACATACATTTTATGGATAGTGTTTACTATTCAATCAACTTCCCGTGTTTTTTGAGTATTGAGAGAAACTCTCCCCATTCTGCCGCTCTTTTTTCTTTTGCTTTTTGAATGGCCTTGTTCTCTTTAACATATTGACTATTGTCCTCAATATTGCGTGGGTAACAGTCACTCAGATAAAACTTGCCAGATTCTGAAACTAATGATAAGTCTGTGAAGATTTGACTATTGAAAGATGACACAAACGTTGAGATATGGAGTAGAACCTTACCATACGAATGTATTTCTATGTTACGATAAATGGGAAAGAGCAGACTTGTCGGCTCAAAATCTTGAAAAATAATCTCATGGGTCTGCGCGTTAAAAGACTTGATGTTGTCAAGTGTAAAGAGATAGGGGCTTGAAGCGGCTCTTGTCATTCGGGCTGTCCCTATAGCAAACAATTCCGTTTTCGATGCTTGCACTGTGGGAGTTGAAGCAGACTCATCTTCATTGCTGCAACCAATAAACAGCAACGAGAAAATGAACGCCTGTAATACACAAAAGTACCTTTTCATAATTTGTTGGATTTAATTAGTTATTATAATATGTGGTCGTCAATTATGTTCATATACTTCTTTATTTCTGCCATTAAGGAATAAACATGATTAACACTTTCCAAACCCAAAGCATAATTAGCCTCATGTTTGTTTTCAATCATGTCGGCAAAAGTCTTGATTTCAGAAAAGAACCCTTGTGAAACAATTTGGTTATTCCCAATAGTTGGGACAAAGTTGTTTCTTCCGTAGAGACAAATTGTTGCTCCATTGTTTGGAAAGACTTTCTCCAACGGAATCCCTAACAATGCTGAGCGTCTCGGTATGAAATCAAGTCGCTCCATGTTTTCCAACACATAAAGTCCTTTATCTGTACTGATATTTAGCTGTTCCTGTGCTTCTTGCCAAGAATAATCTGTTGATAGTTCCAACATTCCTGTTATATCTTGGTGCTCCAATACAAGAAATAAAGTTTGGGCACCATCTCTACTGCGAATGACATCCAAGTTCTTTATCTTTGCCTCTCCAAAAAGGAATGTTACATAGTCAAGAGGATGGATGAATAGGTCAAGTAAAGTATCTCCTTCAGGGTATAATCCTGTCAGATAGCGATAATGATAATGCCGTTTGCCATCACCTTTCAATCGTTTTTTCAATACTTGAGTGGCAGGGGCAAAACGCCTTTGCAGTCCGACAACGATATGTTGTGAGCCATATAGCATGATAGTATCGATCAAAGACTTTAATTCTCTTTCATTCTCACAGGGTGGTTTCTCTATAAATAAGGACTTTCCTGCTTTTATAGTTTCGGTTGCAATCTGAAAGTGTGAATGAGGATTAGCTGCCACAAAAACACCAGAAACAGTATCATCAAGCAGTATATCCTGTAAAGAAGTTGTTCCTTTGACTCCTTTATACTTTTGAGAAATCAGTTCGGCTTTCTTCTCTGAGGTACAGCAGATATATTTCAGTGGTAACTGAAGATACTGTATGACGGGCAGAAGGTTGTTTGCACAATGATTGCCAAACCCAACAAGAGCATACTGTTGCGTGTAAGTATGACTCAACTCTCTCATACTGCGTATATACTTGTATCTGCCTATGATGTTATCTAAATATCCCATTTTAGCTTTGCTTTTATTCGTTTGAAATGTTTATTATAGGTAGTTTGCCTGTTGCTGGTCCATTGATACTTCCCATAAAACAACTCTATCAACCGTTTGGGGATTATCTTTTCTATATTTCTTAACAGGATAATGTCATATTTTCGGTGATAGTTGATCCAACATTGATTGCATTCTTTGGAGTACTGACATTGAATTTTGCACGTATTCCTTGAATTGAATATCTCATCGAGCGTATTCTCGTGAATATTACCCAAGATTACATCTAAATTCTGGCATAAGGGGACATCCCCATTAGAATGTATGACCAATTCACTAAATATGCTATGACACCGTAACTTCAATCTATTATTCTTCCACTCGTCATACAAAGCTACAAAGTCAAAGTTCTCATATGTTTGATGTATGGAAGAGGGTATCTGGCTGATGAAATCCGCATCATTGGATTCTATTAAATCTTTGGTTGTGTCGAAGAATGACATTGTGCTGTAAATGCCAATACGTACATCTATGTTATATTGTTTAGCACAATCTATGACATGCCTCATATCCTCAAACGAGTTCCATGGAGAAAGACAAAACATTAGGGAGATAGGCACGATGTCTTTACATGCCTCTATAACCTTAATCACTTTGTCATACCCATCTCTCCCACGCATATAACGATAGGTTTCTCTATTACCGTCAAGTGATATGTATAGATGTTTAGGGTGATGATTCTTTACAGCAGAAATTACCTTGTTCGTTGCAAGGCAGTTGGACAGCAATGTATAATTAGGATGGTTAGTATCAAACCATTCTAATATATTGTCTGCTTCGGGATGGAGGATAAACTCACCTCCTTCCAAACCTACTATCGTGCTTTTTGTTACACATTTACTATTCATTATTCTGATAATATCAACCAGACTTAGATTTTCTGTAGGTTTTTTCCAAATGGAACAGTGTTTGCAACGAGACTGACAACTTGTTGTGGAATATATCATTAGAGAGGTAAGTTCCTTATGCTGTCTGCGTACTACATTGTTGACAAATACCATTCCATTGTGGATGTAGTCATAAATACTGTACATCTTTTTTAAAGTTTTGTCTTTTATTGTAAGAGTAGAAAACAAAAAAAAGACTGCACAGTTTTGTAACTTTTTTATCAATTCATTCTCTCCATTTACCAAGTAAGCCGTAATCCGAATGGTACGGTAATAATAAACGGATGCTCTGTACGGTAAGTTTCGAGACTACTACCATTTCTAAAATAATAGAACATATTTGGTTCTATATACAAGCTGAAAGGTTTGAATAGCTTGTACTGCACACCGATACCCAAGTTAACGGACCACTGATAACGTGGCTTGATGTCACCCTTCAGAGTGTACGACGAGTCGGATGTTATGATATATTTCTTATCAAGCGAACTATGGACTGGCATCTCGAATGTCACACCACCGGTTGTATAGGCATTGAAGCGACCTTTTCCCCATATACGATAGGTTAATCGTAATGGTATGCCTATATAATCAATTTTCTGACTCTTCAACAAAGTCGCACCATTAAACTCGCTCTCAAAATCAGACTTCAACCTTGTATAGGTCAATCCTGTGCCAAAAGTCCAATGCTGACTTAATTGCTTATTAAGCGATAAACCAAATGTTTTTGGGCGGTAGTGATGCGCCTTCTCACCTAAAGACGCATTGCCCTCTGTTGCATTATTCAGTGCAATCCATGACATTTTTGCCCTCTCTACAGAATCCATCAGCGCATTGTTCCTGACTAAATAATTTACATAATCATCCCAGGTATATAGTTTGGCAGCCGCACCGCCGTTAGCATAATCTACCACCGAGAGATAGTTCAAATTAGACATAGCTCCATTGGCTCCAGCATTGGAGGAATAGCCGAAGTTGAATGTCCACGGGTATTTCTTCTTATGGTTTACATCGAGGTTCATGTTTCCATTCGATGCCAACATTTTATCTTCTGAAATTTGTGGAATACGGAGCACGGAGTCGTCTATACTGATTTCACCAGTAGCCAAATACTTTGGCAAGGAATCTACATGGAAGAATACTGGCTGCTGCTCTGATTCAACACTGTCTGTTATGATCTGTGAAGAAATATCTTCAGTAGGAATAGTCTTTTTTACCAAAACACGCCTATCATTTCCAATAGCGCTTGAAGGTATAGAATACCTTGGCTGCCCATTCTTTTGAGAAGTAGCTCTATTTTGTTGAACTCGTTTTGGAAAGTTATGATGAGTATCTAAAGCCGTTGATCTATTATCAGATGTGTCAATGAACTTGTCCCTCGTTACGAAATAGATATAGACAGGTATCAGGATGGGAAGCAAGAACAGCATCCAATACTTAATCAATATGACACGCAGCATTTTCTTTGCCCGAGCCAACTGCGAAGAAGAACTGTGTGGATTGATACCAAGCAAATCCCCTATTTCCTTATGTGAAAGACCGTCCAACACAGAGAGTTTGAATATTTCTCGGTTCCCCTCTGGTAACAGTTCTATCGCTGACAGCAACAACTCCAGCTCTATATTCTTTTCTTTATCGTCTTCTTCGCTCAACACATCTTTCCCCAGACTGGATAAAAGAATATTACTTTTTTCTGTACTTTGTAGGAATTTCAATGAAAGGTTTCTCACAATCGTTATCATCCATCCTTCCAATTTTGAATTGTCCTTCAGCGAATTAATAGAGGTAAAAATGATGATAAAAGCATCGTGCAAAATATCTTCTGCCGTACTTTCATCTTCCACATAGTGCAGGCATATTCTCTTTAATCTGTCGGAATATGCCTTATATAAATTTCCGAGAGCCTTACGTTCTCCCTGTTTACATGCGTCTATATTAACATCTATTTTCATAGATATGCCATACCTTTTTATTAAAAGGAGCATGTTTTGCTTAAAAGACTGCACGGATTTAGGAACTTTTTTTGAGAAACTTAGAAAAATATTTAAAAGATATGACTAAAAACCTCTTTTTAATAGCTGTTTCGTTATCTAAAAGAGATAGTTGTCACCTTGATTTATAGAAAACACTTCATGCCGTATCACAACACCTACAGCAAGCGAAAATAACGTATCTTTCCCATATTTCTAATTTCTTTGAAGTCTTTTTTAGTTTAGATTTATCATTACATTCGATTTCAGAATATCACCTTACAAAGGTAAGAATATAATAGCAAACAGTATGTTTTTATGGGAAGATTACCAGTATTTTTTTTATAGTAACTCTATATAAAATGGATAAACCAAATTTTATCCACGTTTATTACCTAATAATAAAATAAAAATGTTAATTTTGTAGCGTGTTTCTTCAGAGACACAATGACATCGTTGAAAAAATAAGAGGCGTTATGCTTATCTTGTAAGTCGAGAACCTAGG
>ERZ772979.2091-NODE-2091-length-10444-cov-3.482241_pt1 | contig 10444 bp, 9 predicted proteins | sample MGYA00511130_ERZ772979 | MGnify/ENA primary metagenome ERZ772979 (study PRJEB29015, sample SAMEA2738103) | human oral metagenome | biome: human oral; feature: human-associated habitat; material: saliva | place: China | collected 2186 ... | reverse complement strand
AAGTACGTTTTTTATTTTGTAATTATAAAAAATGCCTTACATTAGCCGCCGAAAAAGATAATATTAATTATGAAGCGAATTATAGTTGATTACAATAAACTTACCAATGAAATCTTATCAATGTTGGTAGAGAAGTATCCTGAAGGATATACTGATGCAGATGTTATTCGTTTTAAAAATGCTAAAAACGAAACAGTTGACGCCTTAGAAGTACGCACTGAAGATACTATTTATTTAGTGAAAGTGAGTACACGTTTGGCAGATACTATGGAAAATTTTGATGAAGATGATGACTTTATGAATAATGAAGAAGACGAAATAGGAGTCAGTTCTTTAGATATTCCTGATGATTCATCTTTAGATGATGATTAACCCTTAGATAGAAAAAGTATGATTACGGCACATATTCCTTACCAAGAAATACGATTCTTCTCAAAACTCATCACCGATTATTTAGGTGAGGAGGAAAAGGTACGTTCTTTTTATAACAATTTTCCTGAATTATTTCAGTTTAGAAAACAGATAGATGAAAAAGAATTTTATTTTTCAGCTGATACTCGTGCCGTATTAGTAAAAAGCCTAAAAGCACAATATGCCGAGGTGAAAACATCGCCTAAAGTATTAAGAAATATAGAACTTTTAGCTAAGAAGAACACTTTTACTATTACTACAGGGCATCAGTTAAGTTTATTTACGGGGCATCTGTACTTCATTTTCAAAATTATTTCGGTTATCAATACTGCTAAAAGACTTTCAGAGTTTTATACCGATTTTCACTTTGTGCCCATCTATTGGATGGCAACTGAAGACCACGACTTTGAGGAAATAAATCATTTTCATTTAAATAATAGAACAATTTGTTGGAATAGTGAGCAGACAGGAGCTACTGGTAACTTTGTTACTGATACTCTTGATGCTGTTTTTCAAACTTTTGACAAAACAATAGGCTTGGGTAAAAATGCTGAAGAATTAAAGACTCTGTTCCGCGATAGCTATTTGAAACATCATAATTTGGCCGAAGCTACCCGCTATTTAGTAAATGCACTTTTTGAAGAATACGGGGTAGTAGTGATTGATGGTAATGATAAAGATTTGAAACAACAGTTTATTCCTTATATTAAGGAAGATTTGTTCAATCACACGGCACAAAAAGAAGTAGAAAAAACGATAGTAAACCTGCAAGCGTTAGATGCAGCTTATCCTATACAAGTCAATCCGCGCGAGATAAATATGTTTTATCTAACTAAAGGAGGTAGAAATAGGATAGTGCGTACCTCTGAAGGCTTTGAAGTGTTAAATACTGATATAAAATTTACTGAAGCCTCTATTTTAGAAGAGTTGAATAGTTATCCTGAACGTTTTTCTCCTAATGTGATATTGCGCCCCTTGTATCAGGAGGTAATACTACCTAATTTGGCTTATATCGGAGGAGGTGGAGAAATAGCGTATTGGTTAGAGCTAAAGCGATTTTTCAGTAAGCAAAAAGTGCCATTTCCTATGTTGATGCTGCGTAACTCAGCTATGTTGGTTTCAAAAAGGCAGTATGAGAGAATAGAAAAACTAAAACTTCATCCTGTTGATTTGTTTTTAAAACCAGAGGAGCTAAAGAATCTAAAGGTACAGCAGCTAAGTGAATTTCCTATAGATTTTTCTGCTCAAAAAGCTGTTTTACTTCAGCAATTCGCAGATTTGCATCTGTTGGCAAAAAGAACAGATATCACCTTTGAAAATGCAGTAAAAGCACAAGAAGTACGGCAACTAAAAGGTTTAGATAAGCTTGAAAAAAGACTTTTAAAGGCTCAAAAACGCAAGTTCTCAGAGGAATTAGAGCGTGTTATTCATTTACAAAGCGAACTTTTCCCGAATGGAATATTACAAGAACGTTTTTCTAACTTTAGTGATTTTTATCTTCTTAAAGGTAAAACACTTATTTCTGAGTTAGTATCAGACTTCAACCCTTTTGATTATCGTTTTGTAATAGTAGTGATAGATTAATCTATATCTTATATAAACAATGGCAGCGCATAATGATTTTGGCAAAGAAGGTGAGAGAGAAGCTGTAGATTTTCTAATAAAAGAAGGGCATACTATTTTGGAGTGTAACTTTAGGTATGGCCACGCAGAGATTGATATTATCTCACAAAAAGGTAATATTTTGCACATTGTAGAGGTAAAGACCCGTAGTTCAACCGCATACGGTGAGCCTGAATCGTTTGTAGATCAACGCAAAATAGACCTATTGGTCAAATCAGCTAACTATTATGTACGACGAAAAGATTTAGATGTAGAGGTACAGTTTGATATTATTTCGATAGTAAAAAATAGCGTAGAATACAATATTAATTATATAGAGGATGCTTTTTATCCTTTTTGAAAAGTGTTAAAATAGATACAAAAATTCTTCCTTGTTTGCTAAATAGATTTTTTTTGATACCTTTGTAACAATTTTATAAATCAGACTATTATGAAAACCGTGGCAGCTTCAGTAGAGCATTATATTAAAACCAAACCATTCTTGCAGACAGCCCTTTCGCAGGGTATTATTAACCTTACTTCGTTAGCACGAATTATTCGGAAGGAGATTCAAGAAGAAAATAGTAATCGCGAGGTACGAAATGGTGCTATAGTGATGGCACTCAAGCGATTATCAGTAGATATGGAGTTTAGGTCTACCCACCGTATTGTGAAGGTGCTCAAGAATATAGGTGATATAACTGTGCGTTCAAATCTAACAGACTACACTTATTTAGCTTCGCAAACCCTAATGAACTGCCAAGCAGAGCTAATGAGCAGAATGCAAGATAGAGAAATATTTTATACTACTACACGTGGGATAAACGAAACCAGCCTTATTATCAGTAATACGATGGAAAAGTTGGTAGAAGATATTTTTAGAAAAGAACGCTGCTTGTATAAATTTCCTGAATTGGGGTCAATAAGTGTGAAGTTGCCTGAAGAAAATGTGTCTGTGCCAGGTATTTATTACTTCATTTTTCAGCGTTTAGCGTGGGAGGGTGTTACTTTAAATGAGGTAATTTCTACAACTAACGAGTTTACAATAGTGATGCCAGAAGAACACGTAAATGTAGCTTTTAGAGTGATTAAAGATTTAAAATTATTATAGAAAAAATGGTTAGAGTAAGGTTTGCCCCAAGTCCTACAGGGGCATTGCATATTGGAGGCGTACGTACGGCTCTGTTTAATTATTTATTTGCTAAAAAACACGGTGGTGATTTCTTGCTTCGAATAGAAGACACCGACCAAAATAGGTATGTAGAGGGGGCTGAACAATATATTATTAATTCGCTGAACTGGTTAGGACTTACTTATGATGAAGGAGTAGGAAAAGAAGGAAAACACGCTCCTTACCGCCAAAGTGAGCGTAAACCTCTATATAAACAATACGCTGATACCCTAATAAATAATGGTTGGGCGTACTATGCTTTTGATACAGCTGAAGCCCTTGAAAAAGCACGTCAAGAATGCGAAGAAAAAGGAGATACTTTTATATATAATTGGGCTACTCGTAATACTTTAGAAAACTCGTTGTCACTAACTTCTGAAGAGGTACAACAACGGTTAACACGAGGCGATGCTTATGTAGTTCGTTTTAAGATGCCTGAAAAAGAGATACTTAAAATGAGTGATATGATACGTGGCGAAGTGACGATAGATACTAGCACTTTAGATGATAAGGTGCTCTTCAAAAGTGATGGTATGCCTACTTACCACTTAGCTAATATAGTCGATGATCACCTAATGGAAATTACCCACGTGATACGAGGTGAAGAATGGTTACCCTCTATGCCATTACACATATTGTTATACCGTGCCTTTGGTTGGCAAGCCCCTACTTTTGCTCATTTACCTCTTATTCTTAAGCCTGTAGGTAATGGTAAGCTGAGTAAGCGTGATGGTATTAAACTCGGTTTCCCTGTTTTTCCAATGGATTGGACAGAAAATGGCGAAACACTAAAAGGTTTTAGTGGAGAAGGCTATTTTCCTGAAGCTCTCATTAATTTCTTAGCACTTCTAGGATGGAATCCAGGGAATGACGAAGAGATTTTTAGTATGGATGAACTCATACAGCTGTTTGATTTGGAGAAAGTACACAAGGCAGGAGCTCGCTTCGACCCTGAGAAAATAAAATGGTTTAATCACCAATATCTACAAAAGAAATCTGATGCTGAATTAGCAGCAGCTTTTCAGAAGGAATTAATAGCTAAAGGTATAGAAGTAGCTTCTACTAAAGTAGAAAAGATAGTTTCTCTCATTAAAGAGCGCGCTACTTTTGTGGCAGATTTCTGGGAACTTAGTAAATTTTTCTTTGAAGCTCCAAAAAAATATGATGAAAAGGCTGTGAAGAAACAATGGAAAGAAAACACCCCTACCATAGTGAGAGAAGTTATAGAAGTGTTGCAAAACACCTCAGACTTTAATTCTGTAGCCTTAGAGGAAGCTGTTAAAAACTATATGGAAACCAAACAGTTAGGTTTTGGACAAGTGATGCCTCCTCTGCGATTAGCATTGGTAGGCGAACTAAAAGGTCCTCACGTGTTTGATATTATAGAACTTATTGGCAAAGAAGAAACTCTACGTCGTTTAGAGACTATTCTTTCTTTTATAAAATAAATATTTTTTTACTTTTTATTTGCATATTAGAAAATTATTCTTACCTTTGCCTCGTTAAATAGAATAAAGAACAAAAATGAAATTAGCTATTTATATGATGATGACAATGTGTTGCACCCTACAAAAAGGCAGTGCCTTGTTGGTCATTTCTTAGAAATAGTGATATTTTTATAAGAATTATTAACATACCCCACTGCTTTAAAAGTTAGTGGGGTTTATTTTTTTAGATATGACAAAAGTGAATTGTGCTGATAGTTTTATAGAAGCTCTCTATAAAGAAAGCCAAACGCTCCAACATCACGTGAGCAAACAGAATATTACTACTTTTGTAGAAGAACTATTTCAATTCTTGTTTTTGATAGATGAACGAACTTGTTTATCTAAGGCTAATATAGAGGCACGCTATCACAACTTGAAATACGATTTTATTACTATAGTAGATGATTTTATAGTGGAAGAATATCAAAAGCAGCAAGTGGGTGATTATTACGACTGTATTTTGCCTGATATATATAATAAACTTAAAGAAGATGCTCAGTATTTTATAGAAAGCGACCCTGCTGCTGCTTCGCTACGCGAGGTGCAAATTACCTATCCTGGTTTCTTTGCTATAATGGTGTACCGCATTGCTCACGAACTATGGCAACGACATATACCACTTTTGCCACGTATACTTACAGAATACGCTCATAGCAAAACAGGTATTGATATTCACCCAGGCGCACAGATAGGAGTACCTTTTATGATAGACCACGGTACAGGTACCGTAATAGGAGAAACAACTGTAATAGGCGACTATGTAAAGATATATCAAAGTGTAACCTTGGGGGCGCTCTCAGTATCGGTAGAAAAAGCTCATACTAAGCGTCACCCTACTATAGGCAACAATGTGGTGATTTACTCAGGGGCTACTATCTTGGGAGGCGAAACTGTTATAGGGCACGATAGCATTATAGGGGGTAATGTATGGCTAACCAGCAGTATAGAGCCTTTTACTAAGGTTTTTCATAAAGGACAGATAATAGTGAAAGACAATGAAGTGTATGAAGAACCAATTAATTTTGTGATTTAATAATTTTAATATTTTATATAATGGCGTACAAAAATGTTTTAGAACTTATCGGGCATACACCCGAAGTGAAAATCAACAGATTGTTTGGCGAAAAAGCCAACGTATTTATTAAATTGGAGCGTTTGAATCCCGGTGGGAGTATCAAAGACCGTATTGCGCTCGCAATGATAGAAGATGCTGAAGCTAAAGGTATCCTTAAAAAAGATACCGTAATAGTTGAGCCTACCTCAGGCAATACAGGGGTGGGATTGGCACTCGTAGCAGCTGTAAAAGGCTATAAGCTGATAGTAGTAATGCCAGAATCGATGAGTATAGAACGCCGTAGATTAGTGGCAGCTTACGGAGCTGAAGTGGTGCTTACTCCTAAAGAAAAAGGTACTGGCGGAGCAGTAGCTAAAGCACTTGAGCTTGCGGCTGAACACCCTAACTATTGGGTGCCTCAGCAGTTCCAAAATCCTGCAAATCCTGCGGTACACGAAGCTACAACAGCACAAGAAATCTTAAAATCATTCCCTGAAGGGTTTGACTATTTCGTAACAGGAGTAGGTACGGGAGGTCACATCTCCGGAATATCAAAGGTACTTAAGCAGCACTTTCCTAACCTTAAAACAGTAGCTGTAGAGCCTGACCAATCAGCGGTGCTAAGTGGTGGTAAACCAGGTCCTCACGCCTTGCAAGGCTTAGGTACAGGCTTTATACCTGATAACTACAATCCTGCGGTAGTAGACGAAGTTATTGCTATCTCAAAAGAAGAAGCATACGACTATGCACGCCGTCTTGCTAAACAAGAAGGTATTTTGGCAGGTATCTCTACAGGGGCAGCCTTGGCAGCAGTAGCCAAAGTGCTTGAAAAACATCCTAACGCTCGTATCCTAACCGTAAACTACGATACCGGCGAACGCTACTGGTCTGTAGAAGGACTTTATTAGTACATAGCCTTGCTATTAGTCATAAAAAAAGCAGTTGGAAAATATCCAACTGCTTTTTTATGACTAATCACTAACGATTTAATATTTACAAATTACTTATTATTTCATTCTTAGGGTATTTTACCTTATAACTAATGCGGAACTTTTTAGTTTCACCTGCTTTTAAGTTTGTATTCCATGTAAGAATGCCTGTTTCTGTGTTGATTTCAGCTTTTGATGACTCTAAAAGCTCTATTTGTATTTTATCATCAGAGCTAAGAGGGTATTGATCTTTTAGTTTTAGGTCGATAGCCTCTTTTTTGTTGTTCTTTACTGTTATTTCGTACGTAAAAGTCTGCTCTTTATTGCTCGAAATGAACTTAGTTTCGGACTTATCAACTACCTTTTCGCGTTTTACACTTATCTTCTTGTCGTTGCCCATCGTTAGCTGCATACTTTCAGTAGTCTGATGTGGATTAATCATCGTTTTACCTACATACATATCTTCAAAGATGATATTCGCTTCACCGGCAAGCAGATTGTATTGCGAATAATCATCAACTAAGGCTATCAAATATATGCCATTATCTACGCGTGGGGCAGCATAATACTCGTATTTAGCTTTAATTTTGAGCTCTTTAAGTGATACGCTATGTTCTTTGCCGTTGGAAAGAATATCATAAGGCGTATTTATATCAAATGAGGTGTTGAGCTGATTTTCATTTACTTCAGTATATCTATCCATACTAACCTCATTCATTACATTCTTTTCAGTATCTTTAACTTCTTTTTTATAAGAAAGAGAATTAGCAATATAAGCCGTTTGCCGTTCAGTATAACGACTGCCAAAACGAAGATACCAAGCATGCAATAAGGTAATTTCGTTCTGCTCATTAGGGTTGCCACTTGATAGGCTTAGCTTGATATGTTTCCAGTCTACCCCTGTATTCTGTCTCATTTGGGCTTTGTACACTAAGTTTAACGGACTGTTGATATTCTCTGCGCGAAGATCATAAAAAGGAGTCCAAGTGGCGTTTGGTGTGATGTAGCTAACCACAAAATCAGCTTTTTGAGGCATTTCGCTCATTACTTGCAATACAATTTTGCCATTAGAAAGAGTTTCTTCCTTGCTCACTTCTCCTTTCAGATGCTGTTCTAATTTATATTGAAGTGTGCGTAATTTGTTTTGCTTTTCGGTATAAACATCTACTCTGTCAAGCGAAGATATTAACTCTTCCTTGGAATAGTTGATAAACTTAGTGTATTCAGCTACATTTAGAGACGTATTGCTTCCTAAAACCTTTTTATTTTCTTTGATAAACTCTATTATTTGCTTTTCAGCTGTTATTTGGTTGTTTAGTTTGTCTATTTGACTGCTGATTAATGCTATACTGTCCTTTATTTGCTTGTTTTTAGGTTGTAAATTGTCAGTATAGTTATCAGTAGTAAACTGAGCAGAAAGTACTGTTACATTCTTTGGAGCTAAAATACGGAGTGTACTTTCATTTAGGTTGTTAGCTACATTTTTTACAACTATTTCATTAGTTCCTTTGCTGAGGTTGGCACTTAGGCTGTGAGTAAGTTCAGCCGCATTAAAATATACAGTTGCAGCATCAAGTTTAGCATTAGTAAATTGAGGCTTCTGTGCCAGCATAATTGCTGAACTAAACAATAAAAGATAGGTAATAAGGTGTTTCATTAGCTGTTAGTAAAAAAAGACTTTGGCAAAGTATCAAACTTTGCCAAAGTCAGTTGTTAGTTATTTGTTTTATGATTTTTGTATTTCGTCTTTGGTATTTTCATTTGCCTCTGACAATTTGTTATTGGCATTACCGTCTTTGGCAAGGTAAGTAGGGAGGTTTAAACCAGCCATATTGAAAAGATCGTTGAGTGGAGGTACTGTTTTCATCATTCCTGATACGAAATTAGCGGTAGAGTTGTTGCCATCTTCGCCTTTGCCAGAATCCCAAACAGTGATTTTGTCAATCTTAATGTTCTTAACAGCTTCCACTTGTGTTTTAACCAATTCAGGCAGTTTTTCGATAAGGAGGAGTTGGAATGCCTTGGTAGGATCGCCACCAGCAGCTCCCACCACATCTTTGTACCCTTCGGCTTGCTTGGTGAGGATTTGGAACAAACCTTTCGCCTCAGCTTCCATTTTGGCATAGATAGCATCAGCTTCCCCTTTAGCTTTCTCGCGGAGGCGTTCAGCTTCGGCTTGCGCCTCGATAATAGCACGTTGCTTATCAATTTCAGCAGGTACGATGATGTTAGCCACTTGGGTAGCACGTTCGCGTTCAGAACGAGCTGATTCGGCTTTTTGTTCAGCAGAATACGCTTCTTCGAGGGCTTTTGCTTGTTGTACTTTTTCTGCTGAAATAGCTATACGCAATGATTCAGCTTCTTTTTCGCGTCGTAGCGCTTCAGAGTTAGCAATGGCTATTTTCGCCTCGTTTTCCCCTTTGATAGCTACCGCATTGGCTTCTGAAATCTTAATACGGCTATCGCGATCGGCTTCGGCTTTACCAATAGACTCAAATTTCTTAGCTTCAGCAATACCTACAGTTTCGTCTTTCTTAGCTTCGGCTATGCTAATCTCTTTATCTTTTTGGGTAATAGCGATCTTCACATCTCTATCACGGTGTGTTTCAGCTATTTGGGTATCTTTCTCGCGGTCAGCAAGTGCTTTACCGGTTTCCCCTATTTTCTCTTGTTCAGCCACGCTTATCTTGGCTTCGTTTATCGCTTTGGCTGCCGCTTCTTTACCAAGCGCTTCTATATAGCCTGACTCATCTTTAATATCGGTTACGTTTACGTTGATAAGTTTCAAACCAATCTTTTTAAGCTCGCTATCGACGTTTTTAGAGATGTTTTCGAGGAATTTATCGCGGTCTGAGTTGATTTCCTCAATGGTCATCGTAGCGATTACTAAACGCAACTGACCGAATAGAATATCCTTAGCCAGCTCTTGTATCTGCTCAGGTGAGATACCCAAAAGGCGCTCAGCAGCTGCATTCATATTCTCAGCTTCGGTAGAAATAGCTATGGTAAAGCGACAAGGCACGTCTACACGTATGTTCTGACGGCTCAGGGCGTTAGTAAGGTTTGCCTCGATAGATAGCGGACGCAGGTCTAAGTAGGCAAAGTCTTGAATAACAGGCCACACGAAGGCACCTCCACCGTGAATACATTTGGCAGAAGTACCCCCTGTTTTACCATAAATAACGAGGATTTTGTCAGAAGGGCAGCGTTTGTAGCGCGCCACTAATGACGAGATAGTAACGAAAAGGACGATAGCTAAAATAACAATCAGTCCTACAGGGGAAGTAAGTGTTTCCATTGAATATAATTGTTTTAAAATTGTTAGCACTTAATTGTAGGGACAAAGATAGTAAATAATTTATGATTTACCAAATTTTCGGAATGCTTGAATGGTTTGGTAAACTCCATAAGCAACAAAAATACGAGCAATAAAAAGAAAAACATATTGCCAACTAGTAAGTTTTTCTCCTAAAATAGTAATATCATTCCAATCGGTTAAGTTAAGAATATCAACTAAACCTTTTAAAAAGTTTCCCACTCCTTCTAAATTAGGAAGAAATAATAAATTAGGACTTGAATATAAGATAATGATATAAGCCACTAAGGTAACTAAAGTAGTAAAATTAATACCAACAACCCAATCTGTACCAAAAATATTAGAGTTTTTATTAAACCATAATAATAATTTATCTTGTTTATTAGAAATTATAGCTAATAGAATAGCTGCAAAAATTGAAATAATTGTTAGGATAAAACTAAAAAATTGTTCATCCTTAACAATAATAGAGAA
>ERZ772979.2090-NODE-2090-length-10445-cov-13.717902_pt1 | contig 10445 bp, 6 predicted proteins | sample MGYA00511130_ERZ772979 | MGnify/ENA primary metagenome ERZ772979 (study PRJEB29015, sample SAMEA2738103) | human oral metagenome | biome: human oral; feature: human-associated habitat; material: saliva | place: China | collected 2186 ... | reverse complement strand
CGCGCCTCGAACCGGGATGAACACTAAGGGGACAGTCTTCCGCAGCGCAAATCCCAGGAGCGTGACCCTCCTCACCGCTCGGTTTTCGGCGGGATTCCGGCCCGCGAGGGCTCCCGGGGCGGAGCCGGGCGGTCTGGCAGGCTGAGATCGTGAGCCACGAGCACCACCAGGAGCCTGACCGGCCCCGGGAGCCGCAGCCGGCCAGGATGTCGCATCAGGAGTTCGAGGACGTCGTCGGTGGCGCTCTCGACCGGATCCCGGAGGACCTGGCCGAGGTGATGGATAACGTCGTCGTCCTCGTTCAGGACGAGCCCGATCCGGAGATGCTCACCGAGGAGGACTATGACGACGCCGGCCTGCCCACGCTGCTGGGGCTGTACGACGGCGTCCCCCTGACCGAGCGCGACGAGGGCTGGTCCATGGTGCTGCCCGACCGCATCCTCATCTTCCGCGGGCCGTTGGAGCGCTGGTGCACGAGTCGCGAGGAGCTGGAGGAGGAGATCACCGTGACTGTCATTCACGAGGTGGCTCACCACTTCGGCATCCCCGACGAGCGCCTCCACGAGCTGGGCTGGGAGTAGCGCCGCGCGCAGTGCGTGAACAGACCGTCAGGGTCATTACCTCGCGAGCACCCAGGGACCTGTCTTAGTGTGGCCGGCATGAACGACCGTCATCGGCCTGCAGCTCCGGATGCCGGGGAGACTCCCGCCCCCGCCGACCCGAGCACGTCCCCGCAGCACCACATGAGTCGACGACCGGTGCTCCTGGCGGCCCTGGTGGGCGCCGGGTCCCTGGCGGGATGCTCCCTCATCCCCGGCTCCTCGTCGGCCGGCTCCTCCTCCCCCAGCGCGAAGCCCAAGGCCCCGGAGCCGGCGGCGTCGACCGCCGCCCCCTCACCCACCGCGGCCGCGAGCGCGTCACCATCGGCCGCAGCGACCGCGACGGCCACCGACGGACCACTGGCCGGCTGGAGCCTGGAGGAGAAGGTCGGCCAGCTCATGATGGTCGGGGTGGACGCCCAAGCCCCCAAGCAGTCCTCCAACGAGGCCGTCGACACCCACCATGTCGGCAACATCTTCATCGCCGGGCGCACCACCGCGGGCAGCCAGGCGACCCAGAAGGTCATCAGCTCCTTCACCTCCAAGGTCGGTCCGGGCACGACCCACGCCACCCCGATGCTCGTGGCCACCGACCAGGAGGGCGGCGAGGTCCAGGTCCTGGCCGGATCGGGCTTCTCCGACATCCCCTCGGCGCTGGACCAGTCGGCCCAGCCGCGCGACCAGCTGGTGGCCTCGGCGCGCACCTGGGGCAAGGAGCTGGCCGACGTCGGCGTCAACATGAACCTGGCCCCGGTGGCCGACCTGGTCGACATTGCCCGGCCGGCCTCCAACGAGCCCATCGGCCGCTGGGGGCGGGAGTACGGGCACGACGCCGCCACAGTCTCCTCCCAGGCCGGGGCCTTCGCCGAGGGGATGCAGGCCTCGAAGGTCATCCCCACCTACAAGCACTTCCCGGGACTGGGGCGGGTGAAGGACAACACGGACACCTCAGCGGGCGTCGTCGACTCCACCACGAACCGCCTGCCCGACGCCGCCGTCGGCGTCTTCTCCAACGCCATCGCGGCCGGTGCGCAGGTCATCATGGTCTCCTCGGCGACGTACTCCCTCATCGACCCCTCGGCCCCGGCGGTCTTCTCCTCGACGATCGTCACCGACATGCTGCGCACGCAGATGGGCTTCTCCGGGGTGGTCATCACCGACGACGTCTCCGCCGCCGTCCAGGTCCAGGACGTGAGCGCGGGAGATCGGGCCGTGCGGGCGATCCGGGCCGGCTGCGACCTCGTGCTGGCCTCGGCGGACCCGACGGTGGCCGCGGACATGGTTAAGGCCCTCATCGCCACCGCCCGGTCCGATCCGGCCTTCGCGGCGCGGGTGGACGAGTCGGCCACGCGGGTGCTGAACCTGAAGAAGAGCCTGCAGTCCTGACGCGCGCCGAGATGCGCATCGGCCCGCCTTGAGCCAGTGGCTCGAGGCGGGCCGATCACGTTGTCGGGCGAGTCGGCTCAGGTCTCAGCGAAGCTTGGTTGTGCCCTGGGAGGTTCCGTTGGACTCGATGCGCTTGGCCAGGCAGTGGTCGGAGTCGTAGCCCTGGGCGTCGCACCAGGCGTTGGCCTGGTCGCCGTCGGAGTAGGAATCCCCCTGCAGGGTCACCCACCAGCCGGCGGTGTCGTAGACCGGCCACTGGCTGGTGTCGATGATGACGGCCTTCGGGTTGGCCTGCTGCGTCTTGAGGTACTCGGCGAGGATCAAGCGCTTGGTCCAGGTCTGCCCGTCGGCCACGAGCCCCACCTGCTTGGAGGACAGCTGCGGGGTCCACTTGCCCCGCAAGCTGTTCATGACGATGGGGTAGTCGTGCTTGATCTGCCACTGGATGGCGTCTCCGGCGGCCTGCTCGTCCTGCGCCTCCTGGTTGGCGTTGGAGCTCGCGGAGGAGGCGATGGTCATCGCGGAGTTCGTCGAGCTCTTCGCGGTGGCGGTCGATGAGCTGCCGCGGTCGAAGGAGGGCCGGACCGTCAGGCCCTTGAGGTCGAGGTCCTTGGCGGTGCGGAAGTAGTGCTGCTCGCCGAAGCGCAGCGTCACCGCCCGTCCGCCGTTGGGGATGATGAGCGGATCGCTGGAGAGGTCGAAGGTTCCCGAGGCCACGAGGTGGTCGACGTCGGCGCCGCCGGTGGGGCTGGTGGAGCTGTAGACGAGGACCTGGCTGGACGATCCGGCCAGGAAGTCGCCCTCGGCGCAGGAGGTCGCCATGTTGCCGTGGACCTTGAGCTCACCCTGGCCGTCCTCCACCGAGGTGATCGTGAAGGTCGGCATGCTGGAGCAGGCCTTGACCGCGCCCGAGGGCAGGGCCGCGGCGGTCGACGTGGCCGCGGCGTCGGCCTGACCGTTCTGCTTGCCGTCCTCGCCCCCGTCGCTGTCGGCCTTGTTCTGGGAGGTGTCCTCACTCTTGTCCTTGTTGGCGAAGTGGCTGCCGGCCCACAGGCCGCCTCCGCCGACGATGACGAGCAGGAGGACCACGATGATCGCGATCAGGCGACCGCTGTTGGATTTCGCCGGCTGCTTCTGCTGGGGAGGCGGCATCTGGGCCATCATCTGGGGGCCGAACATGTCCAGCTCCACGGCCGGCTGAGCGGCGGAGAAGCCCGACGGCGCCCCACTGGGGGTCTCGGCCCAGGCGGCGATGTCCTCGGCCGACGGCGGCGGAGGCACGGGGAAGGCCACCGACTCGGCCGAGCCCGCGGCGGGAGCCGCCGAGCCCGCTGTCCAGCCGGAGGTCACGGCCGCGGACTGGGCTGAGGCCGTGAAATCAGTCGTGTCAGCCGAGTCGACCTCGTGCCGCTGCGAGGCGGTGGCGAGGACTGTCGTGTCGTTGTTGCCGGAGTCCGCAGCCTCGTCGGTTGCGGTCTCCACATCGGGCTCGGCGGCAGCCTCAGCCGCGTCAGAGTCCCCGGAGTCCTCGGCAGGCTCTTCAGTCCCCGGTTCCTCGGCCGCTTCAGCAGACTCCACACCGTGCTCATCGGCGGCCTCGTCCTCGTCCACCGGCGTACCGCCGTCTGCGACCGACTCGGCCACCTCTGCCGACTCAGTCGGCTCCGTCTGCGCCGGGTCCTCCTGACTGAAAGCAGGGTCCACAGCGGGCTCACCAGTCGCACTATCAGCCTCAGCCGCAGCCCCCGCAGCCCCCGCGGCACCCGCGCTGTCAGCAGCATAGGCGGCCGCGTCGTCGGACAGGTAGCCGCGCGCACGGAGATTGGCAAGGACCTCGACGTTCCCGGTACTGGCCAGCCAGCCGAGCAGGTCGGGATAGGCGGCCGGGTTGGTCGACAGCGGCGCCCACAGGTCGGGGCGGCTCTGTGCGATGGCGGCCTGCAGGGCCTGGTCCGGAGTCTGAGCGGCAACCGTCGCATCGGCCTGATGCGCCGCCATCATGAGCTGAACCGGATCCATGCAGAGCCTTTCCGGGAGAACGTATGGGTGACCTCGACTGATCGGGCGCGCAGCCAACCCATCCTGGGTCCTTCACCAGGCTCCGATCATCCCCGATGGTAATCACGAATCGTCGGAAAAGTTAGAAAACGGACTCCACCTCGACGAACACCCTCATCCTCCATGCGCCCCGTCCACCCCTCGTCTCAGGGTCATCCCCTACCGCAGGTCAGGGTGGACTGGCCAAGAGGTCAGGGGCTGGTCCTCCGCCAGGAGGATTCACCCGTCCCATGCCACTGCCAGACTGAACCTATGAGTAGTTCCACCCCCGTCGCCGCGTCCTCCGTCCTCACACCTCACCATCCGGTGGATGACCCCGTGGTCTCCGCACGCAACCTCACCAAGGTCTACGGCCGCGGATCGGGCGCCGTCACAGCGCTCGACTCCGTCAACGTCGACATCGCCCGCGCCCGCTTCACCGCCATCATGGGGCCGTCCGGCTCCGGCAAGTCCACGCTCATGCACTGCCTGGCCGGCCTGGACTCGATCACCTCCGGGGAGATCATGCTCGACGGCGACATGGTCTCCTCCATGAACCAGCGTCGCCTCACCCGCCTGCGCCGCGAGCGCATCGGCTTCATCTTCCAGTCCTTCAACCTGGTCCCCACCCTCACGGCGGCGGAGAACATCACCCTGCCCCTGGATATCGCCCGCAAGAAGGTCAACCCGCAGCGCTTCGACCAGGTGATCGACGCCGTCGGCCTCAGGGAGCGCCTGTCCCACCGGCCCGCCGAGCTCTCCGGCGGCCAGGTCCAGCGCGTGGCCTGCGCCCGGGCGCTCGTGGGCGAGCCGGCGGTCGTCTTCGCCGACGAGCCCACCGGCAACCTGGACTCCCACTCCACCGACCAGGTCCTGGAGATCCTGCGCCGCAGCGTCGACGACCTGGGGCAGTCGGTGGTCATGGTGACCCACGAGCCGGAGGCGGCCGCCTGGGCCGACACCGTCATCTTCCTGCGCGACGGGCACGTCGTCGCCCAGCTGGAGGACCCCGACCGCGACCGGGTCCTGGACGCCCTGCGCGAGCTGAGCGAGACCGAGCCCAGCCCCGCAGCCGCCCCGCTCACCGGCTCGGCCGTCAAGGGGGCCTGAGCCATGAGACGAGTCGCCTGGCGCTCCGTGCGCGCCCACGCCAAACAGTTCTTCCTCACTACTTTCGCCGTCATGCTCGGGGTGGCCTTCCTGTCGGGCACGCTGGCCCTGCGCGCCTCCATGTCGGAGACCTTCTCCAATCTGGTCTCCTCCACCGCCACCTCGGACCTGTATGTCCAGGGCCCCAAGATCGCCTCCGACAACAACAGTGGCGGCAGCGGCTCCTCCAACTCGACGCAGACCAAGCCCATTGACGGATCCCTGGCCGATCAGATTAAGCAGATCGACGGAGTCGAGGCCGCCAAGCCCGATGCTCAGATGACCGGGGTCCTCGTGGGCTCTAACGACGCTCCAGTCACCACCACCGGCGCCCCCACGCTCTTCGTACCGCTGTATGACAATGAGAAGGGCCTGACCTGGGTCCAGGGCCACAAGCCTCAGGGGGCCGATGAGATCACCCTGGAGTCCGGCGCCCTGAAGAACTCCGGCCTCAAGGTCGGGGACAAGACGCACATCGTGGTGCAGGGCTCACCCACCGAGGTCACCGTGGTTGGCGAGTTCCACTACGAGTCCTCCATGGCCAGCGCGACGGTCGTAGGCGTGGATCCGAGCTGGCTCATGCCCATCGCCGCCCCGGACGGGAAGGTGACAACCATCGCCGTCGACGTCGCTCAGGGCTCCTCAGTGGACACCGTCAAGTCCGAGATCACCAAGGTCGTTCCCGACGGCGCCGAGGTCCAGACCCGCGCCGAGGTCATCAAGGAGCAGAACAAGGCCATTGAGGAGCAGCTGGGCTTCGTTCAGGTCTTCCTGCTGGTCTTCGTCGTCGTCGCAATGTTCGTGGGCTCCTTCATCATCATGAATTCCTTCGCGATGAGCGTGCGTCAGCGGGTCAAGGAGTTCGCCCTGCTGCGGGCGGTTGGCGCCTCGCCGGCCTCCGTGTTCGGCGTGGTGTTCCTGCAGGCGGTCGTCATCGGGGTGGTCGGCTCTGCCCTGGGCGTGGCCGCGGGCGCCGGGCTCCTGGCCGGGCTGGCCAGGCTGCTGGAGTCCATGGGTATGCCGCTATTGGAGGGCACTGGCCTGAGCGGGACGATCATCGTGATCTCCCTGGCAGTGGGACTGGGCGTCACCGTCGTCGGCGCCCTGCTGCCGGCGCGTGAGGCCGCCCTGACCCACCCGGTCGAGGCCATGCGCGGCGTGTCGGGCTCCCGGGAGAAGTCCCTGGTGCTGCGCACGATCCTGGGCGGGCTGCTGCTGGCGGCCGGAGCGGCCGCGATCACCGCCGCCTGGGTGAACGCGGACCTGACGCAGCGCGGTCTCATCATGGGGCTGGGCGCGGGCGGCACGGTCCTGGGGCTGCTCATCGTCTCCCCGACCCTGGCCCGCCCGGTGGTGGCCGTGCTGGGGCTGCCCTTCCGGCTGCTGCGGCCCGCCGGCCGCCTGGCGGTACGCAACATCGTCCACAACCCGCGCCGCACGGCCAACACCTCCGGCGCCCTCATGGTGGGCATGGCCCTGGTGTGCGCCGGCGCCACGCTGGCCGCCTCCTTCCAGTCCTCGACCTCCGACGAGATCGACAAGTCCCTCAAGGCCGACCTCGTGGTCCAGCCCGCCACCATCGGCAGCCTGAGCACCCGGCTCTCGGCCGACAAGGCCAAGGAGATCGCCGCCATTGACGGGGTCAAGGAGACCTCCTCCTACTCCATCTACGCCGACTCCGTCACCAAGCCCGACGGCAGCCAGAACGCCACCGCCACCGTCATCGTCGTCGACCCCGGCACCTACTCCAAGGCCTACGACGTCTCCGCGAGCGCCGGGTCCATGAAGGATCTGGACGCCACCCACGTGGCCGCGAAGAAGGACGAGGGCCTCAAGCTCGGGGACAAGGTCTCCGTCACCGGCCCCACCGGGTCGGTTGAGGCCACGGTCAGCGCCGTCGTCGACCCGAAGGGAACCGGCGGCAACTACTACATCGCCCCCGAGCTGGCGGCCGCGGTAGGCTCCTGGAACTCCCCGGGCACCACCACGGACCCGGCCCACGTCCTGGACTCGCCGCAGGGCATGCTCCTGACCCTCAAGGAGGGCACCGACCTCGACACGGTGCGGGGCAAGGCCCGCGACATCGTGGCCGACACCTACCAGTACGCGGTGCGCGACGCCAGCGAGATCTCCGACCAGGTCGGTCAGCAGATCAACCAGATGCTCGCCGTCCTCTACGGCCTGCTGGGACTGAGCATCGCCATCGCCATCCTGGGCATCGTCAACACCCTGGTGCTCTCGGTCTCGGAGCGCACCCGGGAGATCGGGCTCATGCGCGCCGTCGGCCTGGGCAAGGCCCAGCTGTCCGGGGAGATCATCACCGAGTCGGTCCTCACCTCCCTGTACGGCACCGTGCTGGGCGGGGCGACCGGGGTGGTCCTGGCCGCCGCTCTTAAGGAGGTTCTGGAGGATCAGGGGCTGACGAGCCTCAGCATCCCCTGGGGCCAGATGGTGGGCATGCTCGTGCTCTCCGTGGTGGTCGGCGTCATCGCGGCCCTGTGGCCGGCGCTGCGCGCCTCCCGGATTCCCGTCCTGGACGCCATCGCCACCGAGTGAACAGTGTTCGCCGAGTAAGCCGAGCAAGCCCGGCGCCCCGGCCGACCCCGGAGACGGGCGGGCCGGGGCGCCGGCACGTCTGCGCGGCCCGCCCGGCAGCCGCCCGAGTCGCGCCCGGCGGGTATTCCCGCGCCCGGTATCTTCCTTGTCACCGCCTCTGCCTCTGCCGCGCCGGCTTCCCCTCCGATAGCCTCATGCGATCATGCCCGAATCGTCCTCCCGGTCGTTCCCGACCGTCCCGACCGCGCTGTCCGCCCTGACCGCACAGTCCATGACCCCCGACGCCCCGCTGCCCCATCCCCCGTCCCTGGGGGCCGGGGCGCTTCTGCGCTGGCTGCTGCGCCGCGCCGCCGTCCCGGTCACCCTGGCGACCCTGGCGGCCTGCACCTCCAACATCATCCAGGCGATCGTGCCGGCCTTCCTGGGCCAGGCCCTGGACGCCGGCATCGAGAACGGCCTCAACGGCCGTGTCTGGGGCATCGGCGCGCTGCTGCTGGTGCTGTTCGTCGTCTACGCCGTCGGGGACACGATGCTGTCCTACTTCGGGGTGACGGCCTGGATGCGCACCGCCTTCGACGTCGACCGGCTCGTGGGCCGGCAGATCTCCGCCACCGGCAAGGACCTGTCCCGGCAGGTCTCCACCGGTGAGGTCGCCACCATCATCGCCTCCGACGCCGACTACCTGGGCAAGCTCATCGAGCACCTGCCGGCCCTGCTGGGGGCGGCGGCCAGCTTCCTCGTCGTCGCCGTCCTCATGCTGCGCACCTCGGTGAGCCTGGGCCTCATCGTCATCCTGGGCATGCCGCTGGTGGCGGCCATCGTCACCCTGGTCATCCGTCCCCTGCAGAAGCGGCAGGCCGTCCAGCGCGAGGCCCAGTCCGCGGTCACCACGATCACCACGGACACGGTGGCGGGCCTGCGGATCCTGCGGGGCATCGGCGGGGAGGACGTCTTCGCCCGCCGCTACCGGGACGCCTCCCAGGAGCTGCGGCGCCGCGGCGTTGAGGTGGCCTCCTCCCAGGCGACCCTCATGACCCTCCAGGTGCTGCTGCCCGGGCTCTTCGCCGCGATCGTCGTGTGGGTGGCGGCGCGCATGGCCGTGGCCGGCAGCCTCACCCCCGGCGGGCTCATCACCTTCTACGGCTACACCGCCTACCTGTCCTGGCCGCTGTGGGTGTTCACCAGCTCCGTGCAGGACTACACCCGGGCCGTCGTCGGCGCCCGGCGCCTGAGCCGCCTGCTGGAGGTGGCGCCGGCCGCCGGCAGCCTCGTGGAGCGCCTCAACCTGGACCCGGCCGCCGCCCACCCCGTCAGCGGCGACCTGGTGGACACCGGCAGCGGCCTGCGCCTGGAGGAGGGCCGCATGACGGCCCTCGTGTGCCCCGACCCGCAGGTCTCCGCCGACCTGGCCACGCGCCTGGGGCGCTTCACCGACGCCGGCCCCACCGTGACCCTGGCGGGCCGGCCGCTGACCACCATGCCCCTGGAGCAGGTGCGCGCCAGCGTCGTCGTCTCCGGCGCCACCGCCCAGCTCTTCACCGGGACCCTGCGTGAGGCCCTCGACGTGCGCGGCGGCCCCGACCCGCAGCCGGCGGGCCTGGAGGACCTCGTGCGCGCCGAGACCGAGCGCACCACCGGGGCCGACGTCGACCAGCAGGTCCGCCCCCAGGAGCGCGAAGCCCCCGGCGACGACCGGCTCATCGAGGCCATCGGGATCGCCGACGCCGGTGATGTCCTGACCTCCCTGAGCGAGGGCCTGGCCGGAATGATTACGGAGAAGGGCCGGTCCCTGTCCGGCGGGCAGCGTCAGCGCGTGGCCCTGGCCCGGGCGCTGCTGACCGAGGCGCCCACGCTCGTGCTCATCGAGCCGACCTCCGCCCTGGACTCCCACACCGAGGCCCGGGTGGCCGCCCAGGTGCACCGGGCCCGCGCCGGGCGCACGACCGTCGTCGTCACCGCCTCGCCGCTGGTCCTGGAGGCCTGCGACGAGGTCGTCCTCCTGGACTCCAGCGGGACCGAGCTGCTGCGCTCCACGCACCGCGAGCTCATGGCGATGGCCCGCGACGGCCACGCGCAGGCGGCCGACTACCGCGCCGTCGTCTCACGGGCCATGGGTGAGGATGCGGAGGCGAGCTGCTGATGGCGCTTCCTGTCGCACCCGGGCCCGTCGCCCTGCGCAAGACCTTCCGCATCATGGCCTCCTATCGGTGGCGCTTCGCCGTCGTCCTGGCCCTCCAGATCACGGCGGTCCTATCCACGCTCGTGGCCCCGCAGCTGCTGGGACGGCTGGTCGGGCGGGTCTCGGCCGGGCGGGCCGACGCCGGCTACGTGGACCGGATCGTGCTGACCATCATCGCGGTCACGCTCGTGGGCGCACTCATCAACCGCTTCGCCCAGAAGTACGCCCGGACCCTGGGCGAGTCGGTCTTCGCGGACCTGCGCGAGCGCATGATGAACCGGGTGGTGCACCTGCCGCTGAGCGCCGTGGAGTCCGCCGGCACCGGCGACCTCGTGGGGCGCACCACCACCGACGTCTCCCGCATCGAGTTCCTGGTGCGGGTGGGGATCCCCCAGATCCTCGTGTGCGTGGTGACGATCGTCTTCACGCTCCTGGCCGCCGCCGTCGCCGACCCCCTCCTGGCGCTCGGGCTGCTCGTCATCGCCCCGCCGGTGTGGTCGATGATGCGCTGGTACCTGCCGATCTCCATCCCCGCCTAC
>ERZ772979.2085-NODE-2085-length-10465-cov-31.449472_pt1 | contig 10465 bp, 9 predicted proteins | sample MGYA00511130_ERZ772979 | MGnify/ENA primary metagenome ERZ772979 (study PRJEB29015, sample SAMEA2738103) | human oral metagenome | biome: human oral; feature: human-associated habitat; material: saliva | place: China | collected 2186 ... | reverse complement strand
ACAAGCTCGGCGTCATCGCCAACCTGCTGAAGAAGGCCGACATGCTCTTCATCGGTGGTGGCATGGTCTTTACCTTCCTGGCCGCACAGGGCTACTCGGTGGGCAAGTCCCTGCTCGAGGAAGACCAGATCGACACCGTCAAGGGCTACATCGCCGAGGCTGCCGAGCGTGGCGTCGACCTGGTGCTGCCCGTCGATGTCATCGTCGCCCCCGAGTTCGCGGCTGACGCGCCCGCGACCGTCGTGAAGGTCGACGCGATCCCCGACGACCAAATGGGCCTGGACATCGGCCCCGAGTCCGCGAAGCTCTTCGCCGACAAGCTTGCTACCGCGAAGACCGTGGCCTGGAACGGCCCCATGGGCGTCTTCGAATTTGACGCATTCTCCGGCGGCACCCGCGCCGTCGCCGAGGCCCTCTCCAAGGGCTCCATGTTCTCCGTCATCGGCGGTGGCGACTCTGCCGCGGCCGTGCGCCTGCTCGGCTTCGACGAGAACACCTTCTCTCACATTTCCACTGGCGGCGGTGCCTCCCTCGAGCTCCTCGAGGGCAAGGTTCTGCCCGGTATCGCAGTTCTGGAGGACTGACTCATGGCACGCATCCCCCTGATGGCCGGCAACTGGAAGATGAACCTCGATCACCTCGAGGCCAACCACCTCGTCCAGGGCCTCGCGATGGCCCTGTCCGACGCGGGCCATGACTACTCCAAGTGCGAGGTGCTCGTCATCCCGCCGTTCACCGACATCCGCACGGTCCAGACCATCGTTGATGCCGATGATCTTCAGATCAAGTACGGTGCTCAGGACGTCTCGATCCACGACAACGGCGCCTACACCGGCGAAATCTCCACCGAAATGCTGACCAAGCTCGGCGTCTCCTACGTGGTCATGGGCCACTCCGAGCGTCGCGAGTACCACGGCGAGTCCGACGAGCTCGTTGGTGCCAAGGCCCGTAAGGTCTTCGACGCTGGCATGACCCCGATCCTGTGCTGCGGCGAGGCCCTCGAGGTCCGCAAGGCCGGCACCTACGTCGAGTTCGTGCTCGGCCAGATCCGCGCCGCCCTCGCCGGCTGGAAGGCCGAAGAGGTCGCCAAGATCGTCATCGCCTACGAGCCCATCTGGGCCATCGGCACCGGCGAGACCGCCTCCGCCGAGGACGCTCAGGAAGTGTGCGGCGCTATCCGCGCCGCCCTGGCCGAGGACTTCGGCACCGAGACCGCCGAGTCCACCCGCATCCTCTACGGTGGCTCCGCCAAGCCCGGCAACATCAAGGAGCTCATGGCTCAGCCCGACGTCGACGGCGGTCTCGTCGGCGGCGCGTCCCTCAAGGCTGACTCCTTCGCCGCCATGGCGACGTTCTACGCCTGAGAAACTCTCGCGCGCTTACTCCTCCCAGCCGCGAAAGCCGGGTCGGAGCGGACGCGAGGTGGGGCCAACCGGTGTGCCGGTTGGCCCCACCGGCATTCTCGGTTAAACTAAAAATGTATGTGCTCCGAGTCGGGGCGACCCGCGATAGAAACTGGATTGACCGTGACCATTCTGAACAACGTGCTAATCGTGCTGATCTTCCTGACCAGTATCCTGCTGACCCTGTCAATTCTGATGCACAAGGGACAGGGCGGGGGCCTTTCGGATATGTTCGGTGGCGGCATCTCCTCGTCGGCCGGGTCTTCCGGCGTGGCTGAGCGTAACTTGAACCGTATCACCAAGGGCACGCTGTTCATCTGGGTCGCGTGCATCATCGGATACGTGCTTCTTGCAAAGTATGGTGGCTGACCGTCATGGTCGACCTTGGTCTGTGGCTCCCCACGCTCGTGTGGGGAGCCCTGTTTTTCTGGTCGTATCGCACCGAGCCACGGCGTTTTCGGAATGCCTTCCTCTTTTTCTTCCTGTGCGCGTCGGTGCTCGCAGCGGTATCGGCTCAGCTGGATCAGTGGTGGATTTCCCTGCCGATTGCTCTCGTGTTGATGCTGAGCCCAATCATCACGATCGGCTTCTTGTTTATCAATGAGATCTCGTTGGTTCGTCGTGAGGGATTCTCTCTGTCACACGCGCTTCCCCTCCTGTTTGCGTGCGCTATCGTCGCATGGTTTGTTGCGCTTCCCGTGGTGGTGCTTGCCGGGTTACCCGGAGTGCTGATTGGCTTTGTGTTCGCACTAACGGTGTGCGGTGCCTGGTTTTTCCTTTCATTCACCGCACTTCTGTTGTACTCCTGGTTCTATCGTGCGTTGCCGAGGAGACGACGCTATGACTTCATCGTCATCCACGGTGCGGGTCTTATGGGAGAGGAGCTGACCCCTCTCCTGCGCGGCCGCGTTGATCGGGCCTACGACCTGTGGGTTGCGCAGGGCAGACAGGCCACCTTCGTGCCATCGGGCGGTCAGGGTGCCGACGAGGCGATGTCTGAGGCCGAGGCCATGGCCCGCTACTTGGGTTCGCTCGGGGTCCCGGATTCGCAGATCGTTTTGGAAGATGCGTCGACGACCACGTGGGAGAACCTGATCAATTCGCGTGACCTGATCGCAGGCCTCACCGAAGAGGATAGTCCCCGGTCGGTACTGGTCACGAGCGACTACCACGTGTTCCGTACTGCGATGTACGCTCGAGCAGTCGGCTTCAACGCGGATGGCTTAGGGGCCAAGACCGCCTTCTACTATTTCCCGACGGCTTTTATCCGCGAATTCATCGCTATCTCCAGCAAGTACTGGTGGCCCTATGCGGGCATTATGGGTGTATGGGCAATTGCAACGATCATCCTACTTGTGACTTCATAGGCACTCACGCGCGGGGCGTGCGCTGTTGCTGTAAGACAGCAGCGACTGTAATTCCCATGTGTGCAAGGACGCGGGGCAGTATCTGGTGATACTGCCCCGCCCAAGCGTATTGATGAGTCTAGCTACGGCAGTGTGAGACAGGAAGCAGCCGCCTCGTCGAGGTAAACGCGAGTTGAGGGGGAGAGGATACCCGCGACGGGAAGGTCAAGCGGCGACGCACCTGCGAAGGCTCGTCCGAGGGCATCCGCCTTCGCGGATCCCGCAGTCGTCAGCCACACCTCGCCGCACGCACGCATGACGGGCATCGACACCGTGATGCGCTGCGGTGGCGGCTTGGGAGAATTGCGGATCGCCAGGATAGGGGAGGCCTCGTCCGTGTCGACGCGTCCCGGGAAGAGCGAGCAGATGTGCCCGTCGGGCCCCATGCCGATCAGGGCGATGTCGAAGGAGCGCTCGCCCATAAGCTCGTGCCACGTGGCAGCGAACGCCGCGGTCGCCTCGTCGAGAGAACCGGCGCCAGGCGCGGATGCATCCGAGGTCGGCATGCGGACGAACTCAACGCCGGAGGCCGCGTGGAAGAAGCCTTCCCACGCCTGATCGTCGTTGCGATCCTCGTCGCCCGCCGGCACATAACGCTCATCGACCAGCCACACGCGCACGCGTGACCAGTCGACCTCGCCGACACTCGGAAGCAACGAGGGCAACAGGCTCGTCGTGATCGCGCCCCCTGAGATGGCCAGGTCGACGCGAGAACCGGCTTCGGCCTCGTCGATGAGGGTGGTCAGACGAGCGACGAACGCACGGCCCACGGCCGCGTTGAGTTCCTCGACGGTCGGCAGTACTTCAAGCCTGTGGACAGCCACCATCGTTACTCACCCTCAAAGCATGCAGCCAGACGCGGCAACTCAGTCGTGAGCAGCTTACCGTAGTAGACGTCCGGATCCATGCGACGCAGATCCTCCATGAGGGAATCCTGCACGGAGCGGCGCGCGAGGTTCACTGAGCGATCTTCGAGGCCGGGGCGCGACAGGCGGGCGACTGCTGAGGAGGCGCTACGCGACAGCGACACGGTCGTGTCGTCGTCGAAGAAGAACGTGATGTCCGTGATCGTGAGGGCCTCGGGATCGACGACTCGTTCGACGGGCACGCCCAGCTGATGGTGCAGCCACGCGGACACGAGGAAGGGCGAGGGGTGCGTGGCGTTGCCCGCGACGCGGATCGACGTCGGCAGGCGGTCGAAGTCCTCTGCGACGGCCGCGAGCAGCGCCCGCCACAGGGTGACGCCGGCCCACGCGAGATCCGTATCGCCAGGAGTATAGACGGTGGAGAGGGCAGACAGTGTGTCCATGGGGCACTCGGTCGCGCGCGAATCAGTGATGCGCTTGACCGCGAGGCGACCAAGCGGGTGCGCGCCCGGGTTGGGCGGGGGAACGACCGGCCAGTATGTGACGACCGGCGTATCCGACTGAAGCAGCGGCATGACGAGCGAGTCGATGTTCGACGCGGCCTCACCGCGAGGCTCGAGGATGATGATGTCGGACAGGCCCGCTGCGTCGCCCACGCGAATCTGGGCGTTTAGGCGCGCCGTGCCCTCGGTGGACTCGGGCTCGACGATGACGATCACGCGGCAGGGATGCTCACGAGAGACTGCGTCGGAGACCTCGATCGCATTGTCGACGTCGATGAGGTCGGGCACACAGATGAGCAGCGTGAGAACACGGCTCAGAGCGGCGGCACCGCGCTCGTCGCGCAGCTCCACGATGCGGGAGGCGACCTCGGCCGACGTGGTGTTCTTCAGGGTGATGATCACGGGAGCCTCCAGAAACGGCCGTCGCGGGCCAGCATGTCGTGCGCGGATTGGGGACCCCAGGTGCCGGGAGCGTAGGGCTCAGGCTGACCCTGGGACTCCCAGAAGGTCAGGATCGGGTCGAGGATCCTCCACGAGGCCTCGACCTCGCGCTGGTGCGGGAAGAGGGGGGCGGAGCCGACGAGTGCGTCCAGGATGAGTCGCTCGTAGGCTTCGGGTGAGTCCTCGGTGAACGCGTGGCCGTAGGCGAAGTCCATGGTCACGTCACGCACCTGCATCGACGTGCCCGGCACCTTTGCACCGAGCTTGAGGGTCAGACCCTCGTCCGGCTGGACGCGGATGACGAGCGCGTTCTGGCCGGACTCGCTGAGATCGGAGTTACCGAACGGAACGTGGGCTGAGCGCTTGAAGATGACGGCGATCTCGGTGACGCGCTTGCCGAGGCGCTTGCCAGCGCGCAGGTAGAAGGGCACGCCCGCCCAGCGGCGCGTGTCCACGAAGAGCTTGATTGCAGCGAAGGTCTCGGTGGTCGAGTCGGCCGGAATGCCGTCCTCCTCAAGGTAGCCGCGCACCTGGTCGCCGCCCTGCCAGCCGCCGGCGTACTGCCCGCGGGCCGTCTCGATGGCGAGGTCCTCGGGCAGGCGCACTGCGGAGAGGACCTTTTCCTTCTCCGACTGGATTTCCTCGGGGGTGAAGTGGACGGGCTCCTCCATGGCGGTCAGGGCCATCAGCTGAAGCAGGTGGTTTTGGATGATGTCGCGTGCCGCTCCGATACCGTCGTAGTAGCCCGCACGCGTGCCGATGCCGATGTCCTCGGCCATCGTGATCTGCACGGAATCGACGTAGTTCGCCTTCCACAGGGGTTCGAACATGGCGTTCGCGAAGCGCATCGCCATGATGTTCTGGACGGTTTCCTTGCCCAGGTAGTGGTCGATGCGGAAGACGTCCTGCTCGTCGAAGATCTGCGAGATCACGTCGGAGAGCTCTTGCGCGGACTGAAGGTCATGGCCGAAAGGCTTCTCGATGATGACGCGACGCCATTCGCGGCCCTGACGCTTGTTGAGGCCCGTGTCGGACAGGTGCTTGGCCACGACGGGGAAGTATGAGGGCGGAATCGAGAGGTAGAACGCGTGGTTGCCGCCGGTGCCGCGCGAGTGGTCGAGCTCGGCGACGGTGTCAGCAAGCTGGCGGTAGGCATTGGGATCGTCGAAGGTGCCCGAGACGAAGCGTAAGCCCGAGCGCAGTTGGTTCCACGTGCCTTCGTTGAAGCCGGTGCGGGTGTGCGCTTCAATGGACGCGCGCACGTATTCCTCAAAGTCCTGGGGGCTCCAGTCGCGGCGCGCAAAGCCGGTCAGCGAGAAGGCCGGGTGGAGGAGGCCGCGGTTAGCGAGGTCGTAGATGGCGGGAAGGAGCTTCTTGCGCGCAAGGTCGCCCGTGATGCCGAAGATGACGAGGCCGCAGGGCGGGGAGATGCGCGGAAGCCTGCGATCCTGGGGATCACGCAGGGTGGGAATCTCGTTGGTCACGAGTGGTTGCTCCGTTCGCTAGGGGGGCAGGACGAGGCCGGGGCCCGAACGCTTCTCCTCGCAGGTGAGTGGAACGGGACCGAGGACTCACACATGTGTAAGAGAATAGGGCTGCTGGCACGCCCTCGCGCGCCAGCAGCCCTCTGTCAGTTCAGTTGACTATAAAGTCACGAACGAGCGGCTTCGATGGATTCCTTCGCGGCTTCGGCCACGTGCTGCGCATCGATGCCGTATTCCTTGAAGAGGAGCTCGCCCGGCGCGGAGGCGCCGAAGTGCTCGATGGAGACCGCGCGGCCGGCGTCGCCGATCCAGCGGTACCACGGCAGGGCGATGCCGGCCTCGACGGAGACGCGGGCGCGAACCGACGGGGGCAGAACCGAGTCGCGGTACTCGCGGTCCTGGGCCTCGAACCAGTCGAGGCAGGGCACGGAGACGACGCGGGCGGCGACGCCGTCGGCGGCCAGGGCCTCGCGTGCCTCGAGGGCGACGGAGACCTCGGAGCCGGAGGCCAGCAGGATCACGTCGGGCGTGCCCTCGGTGTCGGCCAGGACGTAGGCACCGCGCGCCAGGTCCTCGGTGGTGGCCAGTCCGGTGCCTTCGCCACGTGCGGGGTTGGGCAGGTTCTGGCGCGACAGGATGATGGCGGCCGGGTGGGACTGCTCGAGGATGGCCTTCCAGGACGCGGCGGTCTCGGCGGCGTCGGCGGGGCGCACGACCGCGAAGTTCGGGATCGCGCGGTAGGATGCCAGGTGCTCGATCGGCTGGTGGGTCGGGCCGTCTTCACCGACACCGATGGAGTCGTGGGTCCACACGTAGGTGACGGGCAGGTCCATGAGGGCGGCGAGGCGCACAGCGCCGCGCATGAAGTCGGAGAACACGAAGAACGTGCCACCGTACGCGCGGGTGAAGCCGTCGGCGGCGATGCCGTTGAGGGCGGCACCCATCGCGAACTCGCGCACGCCGAAGTGGAGGTTGCGGCCGAACTCGTTGCCGCTGAAGGCCGAGGAGGAACGGTGCGTGGGCAGGAAGGAAGGCTCGCCCTTCAGGAAGGTGTTGTTGGAGCCGGCGAGGTCGGCGGAGCCGCCCCACAGCTCGGGCAGGACGGGGGCGATCGCGTTGAGGACCTGGCCGGAGGCGGCGCGTGTCGCGATGGCCTTGCCCTCTTCGAAGGTGGGCAGCGCGGCTTCCCAGCCCTCGGGGAGGCGTCCTTCGAGGAGGCGCTCCAGCAGGGCGGCCTGCTCGGGGTGAGCGGACTTCCATGCCTCGAAGCGGGCGTCCCAGTCCTTTCGGTACTCGGCGGCGCGGGCGGCGGCGCGGGCGCGGACCTCGTCCACGATCGCGGGGTCGGCGTCGAACATCTTCTCGGGGTCGGCGCCCAGGGCTTCCTTCAGACCCTTGAGGGCCTCGGAGCCCAGCTTGGAGCCGTGGATGCCGCCGGTGTTCTGCTTGCCGGGGGTCGGCCAGCCGATGATGGTGCGCAGCGCGATGAGCGAGGGCTTCTTGGTCTCGGCCTTGGCGGCGTCGAGGGCATTGTTCAGGGCGGCGGTGTTTTCCTCGTACGATCCATCCTCGCCGAGCCAGTCGACGCGCTGGACGTGCCAGCCGTAGGCCTCGTAGCGGGCCAGGACGTCCTCGTTGAAGGCGATCGAGGTGTTGTCTTCGATGGAGATGTGGTTGTCGTCCCAGATGACGGTGATGTTGCCCAGCTCCTGGGTGCCAGCGAGGGAGGAGGCCTCGGCGGAGACGCCTTCCTCGAAGCAGCCGTCGCCAGCGATGACGTAGACGTTGTGGTCGAAGACGGACTCGCCGAGGGGGGTCTCGGGATCGAGCAGGCCGTGGACGCGGCGGGCGTTCATGGCGAAGCCAACGGCGGAGGCGATGCCGGTGCCCAGCGGGCCGGTGGTGATCTCAACGCCCTTGGTGTGCCCGTACTCGGGGTGGCCGGGGGTCAGGGAGCCGGCGGTGCGCAGCTTCTTGATGTCGTCGAGCTCCAAACCGAAGCCGGACAGGTAGAGCTGGACGTACTGGGTCAGCGACGAGTGGCCGGCCGAGAGGATGAAGCGGTCGCGACCGATCCAGCGCGGATCCGCCGGGTCGACGTTCATGACCTTGTTGTAGAGGAGGTAGGCGGCGGGGGCGAGCGAGATGGCGGTACCGGGGTGGCCCGATCCGGCCTGCTCGACGGCGTCGGCGGCGAGGAGCTTAGCGGTCTTGACCGCTTCGTCATCGATGTGATCCCAGTGAAGTGTCACGGTGGTCTCCAGTTGTTGGGCCCCAGCGTCGGGGCAGGAAATGGTTTACCGCGTCACAGTCTAGCGAAAATGTGCGCTTGCCGATAGCGCTCACGCACATTTGTTGCGCAGTCGCTTACCCTGTCACCATGACATCCCTCGAAGCTCTCGTCCGCGACTGGGTGGACTATCTGCGCGTTGAGAAGGGGGCGTCTGCGCATACAGTTTCGAACTATCGCCGCGACGTCAGGCGCTACGCGTTTGACATGAAGAGCCGAGGGAAGGTCAACGTCGAAGACGTTAGCGCATCGGACATTGAGGATTACACGATGCGCCTGGCATCTGGCCAGGTCACGGGAACTCCGGCCGCTGCCTCGTCGGTGGCGCGCGCGTCGGCGGCTATTCGAGGACTCCACAAGTACGCGATGACCGAGGGGGCTGTCGGAACCGATGCGGCCGCACAGTTGCATGCCCCGCGCCAGGGGCACCACCTCCCCAAGGCCCTGTCCGTCGACGAGGTGGGACGGCTGCTGGACGCAGCCCACGCCGACGATTCTCCTATCGGCCTGCGCGACGCCGCCCTCCTCGAGCTGCTCTACGCGACGGGGGCCCGGGTCTCCGAAGCCGTTTCGCTCAGTGCCGACGACCTCGATCTGGACGGAGACGTTCCTGTCGTGCGCCTGTTCGGCAAGGGACGCAAAGAACGGATCGTTCCCGTGGGGTCTTTCGCCGTGGATGCCCTCGACGCGTATCGGGTGCGCGCCCGCCCAGCGCTCGCCGCACGAGGCCGAGGATCGACCGCGTTTTTCCTGAACTCTCGGGGAAGCGCGCTGTCCCGGCAGAGTGCATGGACCGCGATCCGGCGGGCGGCCCAGGCAGCGCAGCTGGGGGAGCGGGTGTCCCCACATACGCTGCGACACTCCTTTGCGACGCACCTGCTGGAAGGAGGTGCGTCCGTCCGCGAGGTGCAGGAGCTTCTCGGGCACGCGTCGGTGGCGACGACGCAGATCTACACCCAGGTGACTGCCGCCGCACTGCGCGAAGTCTTTACGCTCTCGCACCCTCGGGCGCGTGGCACCGACGCATCCGCGCGGTGATGAATTAGGATGGGGGCGTGACCACGAACTCGCACCCTACGCTGACGCCCGACCTGCACGAAGAGCCGGTCGATTTTCCCGTGCCCGCGCCGCTGTCGGGGCATGGTCCCGCCCGTGTGATCGCGATGTGCAACCAGAAGGGCGGTGTCGGCAAGACGACCACCACCATTAACCTGGGTGCCGCGCTGGCCGAGTATGGTCGCCGTGTCTTGATTGTGGACTTCGATCCCCAGGGTGCCGCATCCGTGGGCCTGGGAATCAACGCACTCGATATGGAGCAGACGATCTACACGCTGCTCATGAACCCGAAGGCGGACGTCAAGGCGACGATCTGCCACACCTCGACGGAGAACCTCGACATCATTCCCGCGAACATCGACCTGTCCGCGGCCGAGGTTCAGCTGGTGAACGAGGTCGCCCGCGAGAGTGCCCTGGCCCGCGTTCTGCGACACGTCGAAGCAGACTACGACGTGGTCCTCATCGACTGTCAGCCCTCCCTTGGCCTGCTCGCGGTCAATGCTCTGACCGCCGCTCACGGTGTCATCGTCCCCGTGGAGGCAGAGTTCTTCGCGCTGCGTGGCGTGGCCCTGCTGGTCGAGACCATCGAGACGGTGCGCGATCGTATCAACCCGCGCCTGAAGATCGACGGTATCGTCGCCACGATGGTCGACTCGCGTACGCTGCACTCGCGCGAGGTCCTCCAGCGCCTGCAGGAGGCCTTCGGCGACCTCGTGTTCGATACGCGTATCGGGCGCACGATCAAGTTCCCGGACGCTTCTGTGGCCACCGAGCCGATCATTTCCTACGCTCCCAACCACGCGGGCGCTCACGCGTACCGTCGACTCGCGCGGGAAGTCATCGCCCGTGGCGACGCGGCCTGACAGCCTCGAGGTTCAGGGGGAGTTCGACCTCTTTGCGGTCTCACTCCCGGTTTTTGAAGGTCCTTTCGATCTTCTTCTGTCGCTGATCGCGCGCAAGAAACTCGACATCACCGAGGTCGCGCTCGCGCAGGTGACCGACGAGTTCATCGCGTT